>Ga0302319_10013649_pt1 | contig 15223 bp, 13 predicted proteins | sample Bog_T0_2_FD_203319 | JGI IMG/M metagenome (GOLD analysis project Ga0302319, IMG submission 203319) | Peat permafrost microbial communities from Stordalen Mire near Abisko, Sweden - Bog_T0_2 | ecosystem: Environmental > Terrestrial > Soil > Wetlands > Peat | place: Sweden: Abisko, Stordalen Mire... | reverse complement strand
CGCCTAGGTGGTGTTTCTTGAAATTCGGTCTCCAGGTCAGCAGACACATGACACCAAGAAAGAATGCACCTGGGGCTGCTCCTGTTGGGCCGTAAACCGCTCGTTCTGCGGGTCACCGGATTGTTCTGGCACCAACCGGCCTGGCAGGCACACCCACCGCCGTTGCTCCAGCCGGTACATCGTGGATCACCACCGCATTGGCTCCCACGGTCGCGCCATCTCCAATGGTAACGCCCCCCAGAACCGCAACACCACGACCGATCCACACTTCGTTGCCGATTGTAATGGGTCGCGAACTGTAGCCCGAATCGCGGATCGGGAGCCCTGCCATACGGGCATGATTTGCGTCACGGATGCTTGTATACTCGCCAATCATTGTCCCATTTCCGATCACGATTTTTGCCCGGGCTACAATCTGGACTCCGCGAGAGATCACCACGCCGTCCCCTATGGTGATGGAACCTTCATCTTCGGTCTCCAGGTGCAGGAACGGATACAAGAGCGTGTCCCGTCCAATGCGAACCATGCCTGTGCCGTGCACTTCCGCTGGACCCAGAACGACGACCGACGCATCGAGCGGCGTCTCCAGATCAGATGAAAGCAGAGCGTGACTCCGCAGCCGACGCAGATCGCGCCGCATAACGGCGGTCGCCCGGTAGAGCGCGGACAAGAGTGATGAAAAGGAAAACTTGAGTTCACGGCGCATAGCGGTACCGGGCGAACCGAACTTGGTGTTTTTGTGGCCTGCGCTTCACCATGGCTGAGTTGGAGAGAACCGTCCTCCCCGGGTATCGCGCCACGCCTGACTCATGATCGAGATCAGGGAACGATAAGATCGGGCGCTGGTGCGACGGTCCGGATCCTTGCTCATCTGTCTCCGCTGCGATCGCATCCAATACCAGACAACCTCCGCCAGCATGGCAATGCGGGCGGCCGCGCCATGATGCTTCCGATAGTAAAGCAGCATACTTCGCATGCGCCAGAGAATAAGCTGTCCCCCTGACCGCGACATTTCGAGTGTGCGGACCTGGCGTGAGGATTCCCCGCCGATATGGATGATAGAGATGTCCGGCCAATACCAGATTGAATACCCACTCCTCTTGAATCGCATGCATAGGTCGACTTCTTCGTAGTAGAGAAAGAAGCGTGGATCGAAGTGGCCGGCAGCCGCCAGCGCCTCTGCACGAATGATGGAGAACGCACCCGGAACCCAGTCAACTTCGGCGGCCTCCATCTCATTGGCCCAGGTCCGGTCGGCATGCCCAAAAAAACGGGATCGTGGAAACCGTGCCGCGAGCCCCGAAAACACAATCAAGTCACTAAAGACCGAAGGAAACATGCGCGCTGAAGGCTGCCAGGAGCCATCTCGCCCGGTGAGCCTGCCACCGCCCAACCCTGCGCGCGGTGTCGCGTCCATGTGCGCCACCGAGCGCTCAAGCGATCCCTCGGTGAGGAACGCGTCTGAATTCAGGAGTACGATATACCGTCCGCGCGCCGACTCGAATCCCAAATTGTTGGCGCGGCCAAAGCCAAGGTTAACAGCGCTACGTACCAATTCCACGTCCGGAAACTCCTGCTCGAGCATCTCTGGAGATCCGTCCGTCGACCCGTTATCTACGACAATGACCTGGACGTGCAGCGAACTTGCCTCGCGATACACCGAAAGCAGGCAGTCCCGCAGCACGTCCCGGGTGTTGAAGGAAACAATGACAATAGAAATATCGCACTGAGACGAGGTGGAACTTTCAATCGGCATACTCATTCAAATGATATCCGGCAGGTGCTCGACGAAGACGCGCGCCAGTGAACGCGCATTCCGCGGCAGATTGTAGAACTCTTGAACTCGCTTGCAACCCGCGAGTCCGAGGCTTCCCCTCAGGGCCGGATCCTCGTGAAGGCGCTTGAGCGCAGAAGCCAGCGCCTCGGCGGAGGAAGCAGGCACCAGCAATCCGTCGAGGCCATCGCGAATCAGTTCCGGAATCCCCGCAACATAAGTGCTCACACAGGGAACCTCCATGGACATCGCCTCCATCAACGCCACTGGAACGCCCTCGGCGAAGCTGGCCAGCACGAAAACATCGGCGCCACCAAGAATCTGTCGAGTCTCGTCGTGGCTCTTGGCACCCTCAAAAACCACCGGCAGTCCCCTCTGCTCGGCGAAAGCCTCGAGTTGTTGACGGTCTGGGCCAGCGCCCACCAGGCGGACTCGAAGCGGATAACCCTGGGCAAGCAACAGTTCACATGCCTGCAATAGAATCAGTTGCCCTTTGGACGCGACCAACCGCCCCACGCAAAGAATTTCCAAGTCACTGGGCGCTTTATACTCTCGCCGCATCGGGGAAAAAACGTCCGGATCCACACCCAGCCGCACCACATGCATCTTCGCCCAGTGCTTCGGCGCCGCGATGCGTGTGAGTTGGCTCCGGCAAAAATCGCTTATGCAGACGATGAACTTTGCGCGTTCAACCTTCTCCCTGAGATAGAACTTTTCCACGTCGTAGAATTCGTCCGGTCCATGCACGGTGAGCGAGTATGGAAGTCCCCACGCCATCGACGCCAGCATCCCTACTGTTGCTACTGGTCCACAGAAGTGAATGTGCAGATGACGATGCCCGCGTAAACGCATCCAATCACCCAGGATCAGAGCCTCCGCGAAGTAAAACAGCGCATAAACGGTCGCAATCGGATCCCATCGCCCTAGCTGCAGTGCGGCCGCCAGTCCTCGGACAAAAACAGTCGGCCGGCACAGGAGCGTCTTCGCCGCAATCCAGGCCGCCCATACGGGCCCACTGGACTTGATATAAAAAGTCTTCTTCGTCTCCTCTAACTCGATCTCTGGCATCGACGAACGAGCCCGATCTGGTTGATTGATTGAGGCGACATCGACAGTCAAGCCAAGCTTTCTCAGTTCCCTGATTTCGTTCAGGAAAAATGTATGCGAGATGGCCGGATAGCGGCTCAGTAAATAGACGAGCTTGCACGACGGTGTCGCAACTGAGGTCTTCGCCGCACAGACCTCCGCACAGGGCGGAGGTTCTTTACCGGGCTCCGCATCCGGAGCCAGAGCGTTGCGACCGGCGTGCTGCCTTGCGTTTTGCAAATGAGCTTCCATAATTTGCCGGAAATGACACTCAAAGGTGCTCGGAAACTGCCGCGTGCGAAACGCAACCATCTTTGACTTCTCGAGAAACACTCGATTTCTCGGCAAGTTCGCTGTAGATGCGGATTACCTGATCCATCTTGTGTTCCCAATCAAAAACGCGAACTGCTCGCTCATATCCCGCCGCACCCATCGATCTCGCGAGTTCGGGAAACTCGATCAGCTTTTTCATCCCTTCAATGAATCCGTTCAGCAGGCCCGAATAGCTCTCTGGGTCTACAAGAATTCCGCAGGATGCATCCAGATAGTCCGCCGGACCACCCCAACGAGTGGCAATGACCGGCTTGCCCATCGCCATGGCCTCAAGCACAACGGCGCCACCACACTCGTACAGGCTCGGAAGAACCAGTGCTGTAGCCGTCCGCAAGTGAGCCGCGCACTCCTGTTGCGGGAGCCATCCGGAAAAATAAACGCGGTCCGTCACACTCAATTCCTTCGCCAGCGACTTCCAGGTTTCTAACATTGGACCGTCGCCAATAACTTCTAACTCGGCGGACGGAACCTTTTCCAAAGCCCTGATCACGACATCCACCGCTTTCCAGTCCACCAGGCGTCCCAGGAAAACAAAGCGGGAAGGCATGCTGACTACATCCGCGGGTGTACCACTCCAAACCGTAATGTCGACGCCGTTCTCTACCAGTTCGATTACTTTGCCGCGAGTCCTCGAGGGCAGCGCTCGCCGCGTTCTTTCATTTGCCACCAATACAACATCGGCGTTCTTCTTGCCAGGCAGCAGGGTGTTGGCGAGATCTGAGAACAGCCGAGTCAGCGCGATGGCTGCCTGGCTTATTCTGGACTCAGAGTTGCGAAAGAACGGCGGATACTCCATCCCACCGTTTAGCGGTCCGACGACGCGCGGCACTCCCAAGCCGAATAGGAGCGATGGAAACCGTGGTCCGACCGGAATCGGCTGGTGTATCACGTTGATCTGCTCTCGATGGATCAGGTCACGGACAATCTTGCGCTGAAGGAATTGTGTTATCGCCTGGTTAAGAAGCCCCAGCGTAGCTTCCGATACCCTCCTCGGCAGGTACGTGCTGAGCTGAAAAAGCAACCTGTGAACCCATAGGTCCGAAACAAACCGGATCCGATTTAGATCCTTTGGAAAAAGCTCCACTAACTCTTCCTGGGTTCGCGCGTGGACGACCAACCATGCTTCAATTCCACGGGATCGCAGGAGACGAAAGTAGTGTAATGGCAGGATCGCCTCGCCGCCAAAGCGTGTTGACGCATGTTCCGCCACAATGCAAATCCGCATTTGGCTCAGGCGGAGTGGACTACTGGGTGATTCCCCGGGCGCTGCAGCACTCGCTTGAGCATGCGTTCCTGAACAAGATGCACAGGTCTCAGGCGCATGGGCGGAGCCGCGCGGCGAGGAACCTGGGCGTGGTTCCTCGTCCAGAGCGGTCCCAGGATTCCTGGATTGCGGTTGAGCGTTTTGGATGTTTTCGTCCATAAGGGGGAGAACCTACAGTTCAGGGTTTTCGCAGGTCGTTGCGAGACCATCCAACCAGTCTTGGAATTCTCAGCAATCTGTTTTGCGAACTCGGTGGGGACCGACCAGATGTCAATCGATCTGGAGCCGATCTGGTTTCGTGTTTGTTTGGCCGAATGACAGGTCGAAGGTACAACAGTGTTGAGTGAAGCCGGAACCGCGCGATGCCGGGCTAGTCGACACTCGCTTACTTTACGCTTGCGCCAAATGCCTTGCGAGGCGCTTGGCGGTAAATTCGGCGCCGCAGGCGAAGCGACAAACCGGTCCGAAATTGTTTGCGGAGGCCAGTCCTACCATGTAGAGACCCGGAACGGTGGAGTCGAAGTTCCGGTCGAGATCGGGAGTCTCGCTCGCAGTCTTTACCTTGGTCGCCAGAGCTTCATCGAGGAAAGGAAGAGCGCGCAGCACCGGCCGATAGCCTGTTGCCGCAATAACGTGGTCGATCTCAATCTCCTGAATAGCTCCGGTCGAGTTGCGGTAGCGGACGCCAACCCGGGAACCAGCCTCGCTGACCTGTTCCAACTGACAGCCGAGATGAGTCGGAACGTGCCCGTCAAATTCAGCCCGCGCGAACCAGCCCGGGGCAGGACCGAGGTGTCGTGCGACAGTGCGGTGACGGACTGTCTCCGGCAACGCATGGAACACGAGCGGCAGATCGACAGCTAGTTTTGAGCGCCAGCCCAGGCCGACGGTGGAACGCGGCATGTATAACCGGTCCTTCCAGGGTCGAGGCTCAACAGGCGCGGAATGGAAAAGGATTTGCGAAGCCCGCGCCATCAGTTCCGGAGCAGCACCGGCCTTTTTCAAATCAATGGCTATGTCGACGGCCGAGGCCCCTGCACCGATGACCAATACTTGCTTGTCCCGGAATCCACCCAGTTCGCTGTGATCGTAACTATGGCTAACCAACTCCTTGGAGAACCCCCGCAGGATGGGAGGAATATAGGCAAAATGGGTTATCCCCACGGCGAGCACCACTCTGCTGGCCTGCAGAGTCTCGCCTTCGTTCGTTTCCAATTCAAAACCGCCGGCAACCTGGCTCAACCGCCGGATCATGGTCTGCTCCAGTCGCGGCACCAGCCGGCGCTGGAACTCGTGGCCGTAGTCAGCAAAAGTCCGGCGATGAACGGGAACGCCCACATCTTCGTAGGGGATGTCTCGTTCCCTGCAAAACTCACGGAGCGGATAACCATCGCCCGGGGCGTAAAGATCTGAAGCAAATCCTTCGGATTTCAGCAGCATGTTGGGAGGCATATGATTCTCCCATGTGTCCATGCAAGGGCCGAAGATTCGGTAGTCGACCCTGAGGGGGTTGAGCTGAGCAGCCAGGGAAAGTCCGTATGGGCCGGAGCCTACGATCACAGTTGAATGCATCGGGGTCTATCTTTCTACGAATTTTGATACCATGCTTGAAGCCATCTACTGATTATCAAAAGTAGCATGAGTTCGGGAAAGAGCAACTGCGCGTACCGTCATCGCGATTATGCCACCTTTTCCTCAAAGGATCGATAAACGAGTCGTTCAGGCTATGCGCGAGAGCTCACCAGCAGTATTGATACACGCGACCCTGTGGTGGCCGCTGGCTGCCCGTCTCGCAATCAGCTTTCGCGACATCGGGAGTCGAGTGTTTGCGGTTTGCCCGCCGGTGCATCCGCTGCATCACGTTTCTGGCATTGAGCAATGCTATTCCATTCACAGCTGGTCGGTTCAACAGTCGCTGATTGAGGCCATCGAGGCATCCCACGCAGATTACATTGTGCCGACCGATGATCGCTCAGTTTTGCAGCTTCATAGTCTTGCAGTCAGTCATCCCCAGTACAAAGAGTTGATAGTGCGGTCGTTGGGAGACTCGAAAAGCTTTGCGATCGTTCGCAGCCGTGCGACGCTCATGGCTCTCGCCGAATCTCTCGATATTTTGACCCCACCGACGGTGCTGCTGAGCAGTGAGCAGGAAGCTGCACGTTTCGCGACTACCTGGCGCTACCCGGCAGTGGTCAAGCGAGATGGCACATATGGTGGTCGGGGTGTCGCGGTTGTCTCAAAGCCCAGGGAACTGGTTGCAGCATACCGACGCTTACGACGGAACGCGTCTCCTCTGGCGAGGATAAAACGCCGCCTTGTGGACGACGACATCATGGCATTTTTCCAGCCAGATACAGTGTCTGACCAGGAGACTTCGCTACAGGGCTTTGTAAACGGAACGCCCGCGAATGCGATGTACTCATGCTTTGAAGGCAAATTGCTCGCCACTCTCCAGGTACGTACGCTCTGCGCCCAACACGCCACAGGTGCAGCGCTAATCGTCGAGCGGATCAACGATCCAAGAATTGAAGAGGTGGGACGAAAGCTGGCAAAGGCTCTCTCCCTTTCCGGCTTCCTGGGCCTTGATTTCGTGATTGAAAATGGCTCCGGCGATCCTTATTTACTGGAAATGAACCCGCGCGCTACCCAACTCGGACATCTCCCCCTCGAAGATCAGACCGCCGGTCGAAACCTTGCGGAGGCACTGTGGCGCGGATGGACTGACGATAAGCCAACACAGCCGGCGGTAAACGCCGAGCCTGCCAAGTTCCCGCAACGGATTGCTTTCTTTCCTCAAGCCTTGGCGCTGGGCCAGAACAGCGCTCTGCTGGCCTCTGCCTGGTTGGACCGCCCCGACCAAGAACCGGATCTGGTTAGGGAATTGTCTAAGACAGGCTGGCCAGAGCGCAGACTGCGTTATCGCCTCTTTCATCGGTTCTATGCCGTTCGTCCAGACCAACCGGTTCTATTTCTGGATTCAGAAAGCGGAATCAAAGCCAGTTGAATTCAACGAAGAGTTACTCCGACTTCCAGGCTCGCTCTTGCGTACTGGCAAGTTTGTTCTCTCGCCTTGTCTTGAGAATGTGTGCCGGGCTCAGGCTCTTTTCGGATCGTTCAACCATCGGAGTAGCTCAAGCGCCGATGGATAACCGCAAGGCCAAACCCAACCCCAGAAGAGCAAGGAAAACTCCTGTTGCCTGCAGGTCCTGTTTCCAGGTTGAGATGCCCTCTCGGCTGGCTGCAGCTACCAGCACAAAATAGAACGGCAAATCGCCGGCGGCCACGGCAACAACCGCGCCAAACATTCCATAGAAATGGAAGGCCAGTGGAATCGCTGTGACCACCGCAACGCAGTAGGATGCATTGCCGATCGCCTGGTATTTCGACTTGCCGAGAGAAAGCAGCGCCGGCATTGTGGTTTGATACAGCAGCGTGTGCCAAAGGCCAAGGGCCAGAACCGGGACCATCCACGAAGCGGCGTGATACCGGTGGTCGTACATCTTCGTGACCAGGAAGCCGCCCAGGTGCACCATCAGGCAAAGCAGCGTTGCGCCCGTCAAAAGAGCAGGAAAACGATACCGCAAAAACACTCGCCGAAATTCAGGCACTGGCAAATAGGCCATCTTCGCGATGAACGGAAAGCGCGAAAGCATAAATCACTGCCCGCGGAATATCCGAGACCGAATAGGCGATTCCGTATATGCCCAGCAAGGTGAAACTGATCAGTTTCCCTAGAATCAACCGGTCCGCTTGCGACGCAAAGAAGAAAAACGCCGTGGACACCAGTATCCACTTGCCGAAGTGAACCAGACCGCGAATGCTCTCTCGATCCCAACAGAAGGAATTCCTGATGCCTGGGATAAGTCGCCGGTAGTAACTGAACGTGAGCTTGCAGACCGTACCTGCAAATGCACCTATGACCAGAGCCCACACCGACGGATACAACAACGCACAACCGACGGTGACCAGCAGTCCCAGTATTTGAGTCATGAAGTCGAGAAGGAATAATCTGCGGACACCCATGTGCCGGTAAATCGAATGCAGATTGGTGCTGTTAAAGCCGCTGACCAGCACATTAACGCCCAGCGCTGGAAGCAGCGCCATCAGTCGCGGCTCATGGTAGAACACCGACATGGGCCACGCCAGAATCAGCGAAACCAAGAAGATGCCTGCGCCGCGCAGAATCTGCAGTGTCCAAACGGTATTCAGAAGTACCGGCTCATCTCCACGCGAGCTTTGAATCACGCTGGTGCCCAGGCCGATATCCGAAATCAGGCCGATCCCAACCACCAGGGTCGTAACCAGGGCCATCAGGCCGAAAGACTCAGGTACCAGCAGACGGGTAAGGACAAGGCTGTTGACGACGCGCAGCGCCATCGAGAATCCGTAATCTGCCACGGTCCAGAACGTCGCCCGCATCGCGGTCGACTCCAGCACCTTCCTGGCAGTAGCTAGCTCTTCGGCGCGGTCTTCAGCCACCGTTTCCGACTCGGAGAGCGCAAGCGTCGATAGTGTCGAGTCAGCTGACAAATTATTCTCGCAGTATTTGTATTGCTTACACTCTGAATTAGAGCCGCAGGAGTGCAGGGGAAGAAAGCGTATGAATTGTCAGAATCGATCGAGCAAAGCAAAGCTTTGTTTAGAAGAATGTTTGTCGCGGTTGGTTGAGGGGCGCCTGAATCTGGCCGTGCTCTAGTGGAGCTTCAAAATTCTCAGTCGGAGATAACACACAGCGTTCTTTGCGGTACTTACATTTGAACGCTTCATCGTGGGTGGGACGATCATGGAGCCTTATCCAGTGATTGGCAAAAGACTGCAGACGGAATTTACCGTTTATCAGAGAGTGGCAGCTTCGCGCGGGCTTCGCCCATGTCAGTCCCACCAGCCGGTGTGGACATCATTGTTTCGTCACGAAATAGGGGTTTAATAAGCAAAAGATCACCGAAAAACAGAGGGGGTCAAGGACAGTGAGTTACAGTTTGCAATGACCCTGCAAAGTCTCCACTGCAACTGTTCTGATTAGCTTCAGCATACACGGATTTTGGGAAAATCTCCATACCCGTCGGTTCCAGATCGATGGTTACTTCAGGGTCGGCAACTCGTGTCTGGGGCTTCAATTCCGAGGTGGGAACATGGTAGACGTTCGCCCTGTGTCCAATGCGATAGTGAGGCCTATTCAATAGCGTTATGCGACGCTATACGACGTACAACGCTGTTGCCTGAGTCAGGGTTCGTGCGATGGCCCAGTGTCTCCTGCAAGTCCCAGACGATTGACCAGCGAAACCAACATCCAGCTCTTCCAATGTGCTTTATTGACCACAACAGGTCTACACAATGTCAATCTGAAAGCCGGCAGGCAGGGCTCCCCTGTCAATCTCATCGAAAACGGCTACTTCGACAGGTCTGAACCTTGCCCTGATCATGCCACATGGGCGTCTCCTTCAAGATGGCTCGCCAATTTGCGCGCGCTTATATGCTGCAACCAGTTCCTGTAGATGAGCTCCGCCGTTCGGCGCCACGTATTCTTGATTCTTGCCGCTTCCAGTGCATTCCCAACGCCGGCAAACAGTTCCTCGCCCCGGCGAGACATGGCTTCCTCTCGAAGTGCACTTAAGGCGCGCTCCGTGCTTCGGTCGAAGTAACCGCGTGGCAGCAGGGGATAAGTCTCCGCCTCGTGCCTGAGGTACCGTCCCACATCCCTGCGGTATTCACGCATCAGCGTGTCGGTGTCATACTCCGGATGTCCTTGAAAAAACACAAAGAGGCTATTCTCGTCCTTCACAAATGTGTCGACGTCCGACCCCGCGGTCCGTGTGAGAACAGAATATCCGTGGGTCACCAACTCTTCTTCGACTAAGCCGTTCCAGCGCGAATGCGGGACCTGGAACCGTGACGGCGCGCCTTCTGTTAACGAGTGATCCGAAACTCGCACGCACTCGGAAACACCGAAGTTCTTCTCGTCGCTCCTGCGCCTGCCGATACCGTCCAGGTGCAGGACCGCGGCGTGTGCGGCAAGGCACGACCACACGGTTGAGTAAGTGTTCTCTCGCGCCCATTCGACAACCTGTGTGAAGCTCTCCCAGCAGGGCTCATCTTTAAGATTCGGCGTGATCGGTTCTTTCCCCGTCACGATAAGACCGTCCAGGCTCCTCTCCCAAAGCGTGTCGACACTCAAGTAGACGCTGCCGGCGGTGTCCCCGCCACGCTCAGGCCGTGGGATGCCGGGCAAAGAGTAGAGTGTCAATTGCACCGGAATGCTTTCGGATGCCGAATCGAGAATCGAGATGAATTGACGCTCGGTCGCCGCGAATGCCGCGTGAGGCATGTTATTGATCAGCCCGATCTTGATGCATCGGCTGGATTGTTCCAGACGCTTCGAGGGGGGCCTGCGGCGCGGCCAAGTGAAGCTCCCCGGACTGGAGTCGCTGGCTCGGTCTGAGTCCACGTATACTGGCATCGATGTCTCCCCTCTCAAACCTTTATAGTCTGCTCGGCGTTGCTTGATCGGCATATGCGGCCGCCGCAAGCGCCTGGTCCAAATCCTCGATGATGTCGTCGATGTGCTCGATCCCAATGCTCAACCGGATCATCTCCGGAGATACCCCAGCTGCCCGCAGTTCATCAGCTGACATCTGCCGATGGGTGGTCGAAGCCGGATGGCACACCAGCGACTTCGCGTCGCCCAGGTTCACGAGCCGCGTCACCAGCTTCAGCGCATCATGGAATCGGACCGCCGCGGCGTAGCCTCCCTTGATGCCCACGGACATCAGCGAGCAGGCGCGACCACCCATATATTTCTGCGCCAGAGTGTAATAAGGACTCTCCGGGAATCCGGCGTATTTAACCCATTCGACTCTGGGGTCGACGCGCAGTAGCTCAGCCACTTTTCTGCCGTTCTCCACGTGGCGCTCCACACGCAGCGCCACCGTCTCGACGCCTTGCAACAGGAGGAAGGCGCTGAACGGCGACATTACGGCCCCGGTGCAACGCTGGTAGACGCTTCGGCAGCGTCCCATATAAGCGGTCCTTCCGAAATGCTCGGTGTAGACCAGACCGTGATACGAAAGATCAGGCTCGACGAAAGCTGGAAACCGCGATCCATGCTCCTTCCAGTCGAAGTTTCCGCTGTCGACGATGGCCCCGCCGAGGGTCGTTCCATGTCCTCCCAGGAATTTCGTCAGCGAGTTTACTACGATGTCCGCGCCGTACTCGATTGGCCGCAGAAGGATCGGCGAAGCAACCGTGTTATCCACGATCAGCGGCACCCCGCCCCCGTGGGCCACTCGCGCCAGCCCTTCAATGTCGCAAATATTTCCCGCCGGGTTGCCGACGCTCTCGCAAAAAACCGCTCGTGTATTGTGGTCGATCAGCTTGGCGATCGCATCCGGATGATCGCTGTCTGCGAAGCGGACTGTGACGCCCTGGCCCGGCAAGATGTGCGCGAAAAGCGTATGCGTGGTTCCATAAAGTTGCGGCACTGATATGACATTGCAGCCCAGCTCGGTGACGTTCTGAACGGCATAGTTAACCGCCGCCTGGCCGCTGCTGACGCACAGCGCTTCCAGTCCTCCCTCAAGAGCGGCCACTCGACGCTCCAGCACCGCCGTGGTGGGGTTCTGGATGCGCGTGTAACGAAACCCCTCGGCTTCGAGATTGAAGAGCGCCGCGGCATGGTCGGCACTGTCAAAGGCATAGGCGACCGTCTGGTAGATTGGAACGGCCACGGCCTTCGTCGTCGGATCAACATCGTAGCCGCCATGTATTGCGATCGTTTCCCGTTTCATAGGTCCGCCCGTCCTTCGGTCACTCCTCTTCCTGAGCCGATCGCAAAGGTCACGCTGTCTTTCCCAACGCTGAATCCGAAGCAAGACTGTTCATCGCGGCCACTACCCACTCGATGTCCTTTTCAGTGGTCCTGAAGCTGGTGATGCATGCGCGTATCACCGGAACGCCGCCAATCTGCGCCTCGGACATCCACGCGATCTGCCGCTCCCGCAAAGACGCCAGCAATGCGGTGGGGACAAGCCCTTCGCGCGTAAAGCATACAACCGGCAACGGCGTGGAATTGACGATGCGCCAACCGGTAACTGCGAGCTTCTCGCGCAGCACCTGTCCCATGTGCGTCTGATGTTCGATCATCCCGGCGTATCCCGCTTCTCCGCGCTGCGCCAGAGTCATGAACAGCTTCAGTCCGATGAACCGTCGTGACCACTGCACAGAGTGGGTCAGCGGGTCGAATGTCTTTGATGCATCGGCGATCTGTCCGGCAGTCTTGCCGGGCATGTAAGTCACATCTGAGCGAAACGCCTGGGCCACGCTGTCACGATGCCGGCAGAAGAACATTCCGCAACCCATCGGCACGGAAAGCCATTTGTGCGCGTCGCAAGTGATCGAATCCGCGGTCTCGGTCCCGGCCAGGTAGGGCCGCAGGCTGGGCGAAACCACGGCAGCACCGCCCCACGCCGCGTCGGCATGGAACCACAGTCCCGCCTCTCTGCAGAACTGGCCGATCTCCCGCAGAGGATCGATTACGCCCGCCGCTGTCGTCCCTCCGTTGCCCACAACCATGAAAGGCAGAAATCCATTCTTCCGATCTTCTGCCACGCGTTTTTTGAGTTCATCTACGTTCATCTTCAGGCCGCTGTCTGTCGCAATCTGCCGCAGACTCCGTCGCCCAATCCCCACCATGTGCGCGATCTTGTTGAAGCCGTGATGGGTCTCCTCCGTCAAATAAATTGTAGGTTCTCCAGCGAGGCGACGAAGACCGTGTTCGCCGTATTCAGGGAACATCCGCGTCAACGCGACAACGACCGCGGAAAGATTCGCTTCCATTCCACCGCTGGTAAATGTCGCAATCGAGTCTTCCGGAAAACCAAACCTCCCGACCAGCCAACCAAGCGTATGCCGCTCAATCTCATTTGCGGCCGGCGAGGTGCGCCAGTTGGCCAGCTGCGGGTTGTACATCGCCACAAGCGTGTCTGCGATGACTCCGGCCAGGGTTACGCTTGGGTTAAAAAGGCCGAAATACCGCGGGTGAGTTACCTGCACTTGCCAATTCTGCAGCATTTCTTCTACATCGGCGACCACTTGATCCAGCGGCATCGCTCGCTTGAAGGAGTAGCGCTTCCCGAGCCAGTCCCGAATTTCTTCCGCCGTCACGTTCGGGACGATCGGCCCGTCGGCTATCTCCGACTCCAGCGTTGCGAACTCGTCCCGGATTTGATCGATTAGCATCTGCACTCTTCCTTCGCAAGCCAGGAAAATTCCTCTTCCGGGTTGCCAAACCAGCATCATAGCTACAAACGAATCCCGCCGCCTTGAATTCGGTCGTATAAGTCATTGTTCAACTGCACGAATCTCCCAGATTCCAGGTGGTCAAAGTAGAGCGCATCCGCGCTCGCTTGCGGATCGTATCCCTGACGGACCAACTCGGTCTTCGAATACTTGAAGGTGCCCGTCACTTCGACTTCGCTGCGAATTCGCAGGAACAACGGGCGCGCATAAGCCGGAAGACAGCTCGCCAGGTGCTTGCGAAGTCCCACGAGGTCCAGTTTGCCGTCGGCGACCAGTGTCGCCATGCCCACCCGGCCCTCCGTACCCGGAACCACGACGCCGTAGACATTCGCGTGCTTGACTCCTGGAAAAGCACAGAGGGCTTCAGAAACTTCCGAGGTGGCAACATTCTCGCCCTTCCAGCGAAAGGTATCGCCGATTCGATCAACGAAGTAGAAGAATCCCTTCTCGTCTCTCCGCATCAAGTCGCCGGTGCGAACCCAGGCATCTCCAGGCTCGAATGCGTTGCGAAGGATCTTCCTCTCTGAAGCCTCCTGGTTCGTATATCCCTCAAAGCGGCTGCCAATACTCGATGGGTCGTTCGCGACTTTGCTGATTGCTTCGCCGGCCTGGTTAGGCGCGCATCGGATGCAGAATCCCTGCTGGTTTCGCGCCGGCTCGCCCCTCTCGACATCGAAAACCACCAAGACCGGTGAGAATCGATGAGCCAGATACGACGGGATGTGGCCGATGGCTCCGCTCTTTCCCTGGGCGTTGAATAACGAAACGCTGCCTTCAGTCGCTGCGTAGAATTCCAGGATTCGCGGAATGCGAAAACGGTCCTTGAAAGCATCCCATACCTCTGCCGATAGTCCATTGCCGCAGGCGAGGCGAATCCGATGCTCCGTCTCCTGCGCCGATTGCGCTGTGTGCAGCAGGTAACGGCAAAGCTCTCCTATGTACTGAAACAGCGTGCAGTCCCATCGGAGAATGTCGCTCCAGAAAGAACTCGCTGAGAACTTCTCGCGAATCACAACGGCGGCCCCGGCCACAAGCATCGCGCCCGGCACCTGTACGCCACCCACGCTGTGATACATCGGCAGGCAGTTGTACATCCGGTCGCTCGGTTGCACCTCCATCATGCCGGCGAACCAATGGCTCCATTGCATCACCCGCGCATGGCTGACGTTTGCCGCCTTGGGCAACCCGGTCGTGCCGGAGGTGTAGATGTAAAGCGCACGGTCGTCTATGTTGGTCGCGCGCCGCTCGTCCAGGGTGAGCGGCTCGGCAGAACAGCGCGCCAGGTCGAGATCGATGCGTGGATATGGGACGTCTTCGCCGCCATGCGCCCAAATCGCTGGTGACGGCTCAACGTAATGTAACGCTGCCGTCAGCGCGTCGACGCACTCTGAGGCCACAATGATTTGCTTCGGTGACACGGCCCGGATGCAGTGAGCCAGCGAGGCGCCGGTGAGATTGGTGTTAAGCAGCGA
>Ga0302319_10013648_pt1 | contig 15223 bp, 12 predicted proteins | sample Bog_T0_2_FD_203319 | JGI IMG/M metagenome (GOLD analysis project Ga0302319, IMG submission 203319) | Peat permafrost microbial communities from Stordalen Mire near Abisko, Sweden - Bog_T0_2 | ecosystem: Environmental > Terrestrial > Soil > Wetlands > Peat | place: Sweden: Abisko, Stordalen Mire... | reverse complement strand
CCGGAATTTGTCCGATCAGTGCCAGCACCGGCGCGTTCATGCCATAGGCCGTGAGGAGTGCCGCGCTGGAATTCAACAGGCCGGGGCCAGGCACCACCGCATAAGTTTGCGGCTTGCCGGTAGCGAGCGCCGCGCCGAGCGCCATATAGGCCGCGCCCTGCTCATGCCGGCTGTGGAGAACGCGCAGACGATTGCCGGCACGCTGAAACGCATCGAACAAATGGTCGTTGTGAACGCCCGGCAGTGCATAGATCGTGTCGAGCCCGTGGGCGATAAGCGTTTCCACCGTCGCCTCGGCGGTGGACATATCTGCGAAGACGGGCTTCGCCCTTTTGTCCACGAAGACGGGCTTCGCCCTTTTGTCCGCGAAGACGGGCTTCGCCCTGTTGTCGGCTGCGGCGCTAGCAGGACGGGGTTTTTTGGCGGTTTTGCGTTTGGGCAAGGCTACGCTCCAGTTACTGTGGTTGAGATTGCAGATGAAATCGAGTCTGTCGAGTGGCTCCGCTTGCCCTTAACTTGGCGTTGCCTTGACAAAGCATAGTCCCCATGCGCTTTTCCGGCACTCAGCAACCAGCCTGAATCGTCTGCCGGAACCGTCCAGAATGTCTATGCATCGCTATCGTTCCCATACCTGCGGCGCGCTGCGCGAAAGCGACATCGGCAAGTCCGTGCGGTTGTCCGGCTGGTGCCACCGCATCCGCGACCATGGCGGCGTGCTGTTCATCGATCTGCGCGACCATTATGGGCTCACCCAAGTGGTGGCCGACCCCGACAGCCCGGCCTTCAAGCTGGCCGAGACTTTGCGTTCGGAATGGGTCGTGCGCATCGACGGCAACGTGCGCAAGCGCCCCGACGGCACCGAGAACCGGGACCTGCCGACCGGCCAGGTCGAGGTCTATATCGAGGAAATCGAAGTGCTGGGCGCGGCCGGCGAATTACCGATGCCGGTGTTCGGAGAGCAGGAATATCCCGAAGACATTCGCCTCACTTACCGTTTTCTCGATCTGCGCCGCGAACATCTGCACAACAACATCATGCTGCGTGGCGCGGTCATCGACTCGCTGCGCACGCGCATGAAGGCGTCCGGCTTCTTCGAATTCCAGACGCCGATCTTGACTGCTTCGTCGCCGGAAGGCGCGCGCGATTATCTGGTGCCGTCGCGCATTCATCCGGGAAAATTCTACGCGCTGCCGCAAGCGCCCCAGCAGTTCAAACAGCTCATCATGATCGCGGGCTTCGACCGCTATTTCCAGATCGCGCCGTGCTTCCGCGACGAGGACGCGCGCGCCGATCGCTCGCCTGGAGAATTCTACCAGCTCGATCTGGAAATGAGCTTCGTCACCCAGCAAGACGTGTTTGATGCCGTCGAGCCGGTCATCCGCGGCGTGTTCGAGGAATTCGGCAAAGGTAAAGCGGTCACGCCGAAGTTTCCGATGATCCCTTACGCCGAGGCGTTGCGCAAATACGGCACCGACAAGCCCGACTTGCGCAATCCGATCGTCATGCAGGATGTCAGCGAAGCGTTCCGCGGCTCCGGCTTCAAGATTTTCGCCAAGATTCTCGAGACGCCGGGCAACGCGGTATGGGCGATTCCGGCAAAAGGCGGCGGAAGCCGTGCCTTCTGCGATCGCATGAATTCGTGGGCGCAGGGCGAAGGCCAGCCGGGGCTGGGTTACATTTTCTGGCGCGAAGGCGAGGAGGGCGGTGCAGGACCGCTTGCCAAGAATATCGGCCCGGAGCGTACCAAGCGGATCGCCGATCAGTTGGGCCTCAAGGTCGGCGACGCCTGTTTCTTCGTCGCCGGCAAGCCGAAGGATTTCGTTAAATTCGCCGGCCCCGCCCGCACCAAAGTCGGCGAGGAACTCGGCCTGATCGCGCAGGACCGTTTCGATTTCTGCTGGATCGTCGATTTCCCGATGTTCGAATGGAACGAGGAAGACAAGAAAATTGACTTCTCGCACAATCCGTTCTCGATGCCGAACATGGATGTCGATGAATTTCTCGCGCTCGATGCGAAGAACCACGACAAGCTTTTGGCGATCAAGGCAATTCAATACGACATCGTCTGCAACGGCACCGAATTGTCGTCGGGCGCGATCCGTAACCATCGCCCCGAGGTGATGAAAAAGGCTTTTGCCATCGCCGGCTACGACGAGAGCGTATTGGAAGCGAAATTCGGCGGTATGTTGCATGCGCTGTCGCTCGGCGCCCCGCCGCATGGCGGCATCGCGCCCGGTATCGACCGCATCGTCATGCTGCTGGCCGGCGAAGAGAACCTGCGCGAGGTCGTGCTGTTCCCAATGAATCAGCGCGCCGAGGATTTGCTGATGGGCGCGCCGTCGGAAGCCACGCCCAAGCAGCTCAAGGAGCTGCATATCAGCCTGAATTTGCCAAAGAAATGACGCGCGTTAAAGCGGCGGCACTTTCTCGCTTGAATTGACGCCGGGCTTCTCCGGCAGAGGGATGAACTCGATCTCGTCGCCGGGCACCTTGCCGAAGTGGCCGGCGGTCCATTCCGCCTTGGCCTGCTCGATGCGTTCCTTGCGCGACGACACGAAATTCCACCAGATGTGGCGAGGCCCATCCATCGGCGAGCCACCCACGATGACGAAATGCGCGTTGGTCACAGCCGCGATGGTCACGCGGTCGCCCGGCTTGAACACCAAGAGGCGCCCCGGTTCGAACTTGTCGCCGGCGATATCGATGGTGCCGTCGATCACATAAACCGCGCGCTCTTCGTGGTCGGCATCGAGCGGCAGGCTCGATCCGGCCTCAAGTGTCACGTCGCCGAAAATGGTTTCCATGGTCGTGGGCACCGGCGATTTCGCGCCATAGAGCGAGCCGACCACCACGCGCACCGTTTTGCCATTGTCCTTGATCAGCGGAAATTTCGTCGGATGATGCGAAAAGCCGGCTTCCATCTCCTCCTTGGCGGCGGGCAGACCGACCCACATCTGCAGGCCGTGAATCGGACTTCCACTAGTGCGCAGTTCCGGCCCAGTACGTTCCGAATGCACGATGCCGCGCCCGGCGGTCATCCAGTTGACCTCACCCGGCCGGATCGCCGCGGCGGTGCCCAGACTGTCGCGATGCATGATTTCACCGTCGAATAAATATGTGACGGTGGCGAGCCCGATATGGGGATGGGGGCGTACATCCAGGCCCTTGCCGGCCTTGAATTCGGCCGGCCCGAAATGATCGAAAAAGATAAACGGCCCGACCATGCGCGACTGCGCCGAGGGCAGCGCGCGCCGCACCGTAAAGCCGTCGCCGAGATCGACGGTGCGCGGCACCACCACATGCGCAATAGCCTCGCAGCTATAGGCGTCGCCCGCCTGCGGGTCCTTGCCGGGAAAGAAACTCATGGCCTGGTTCCTTTGGATATCTAGCCGCCCACTCTAGTCCGGCGCGCGGCCCGCCGCAGCAAATTTACCATTCGCTAACCATAGCGGAGCGCATGTACACAATTCGAGGAATTTGTTTTGCGCCAGCCGCTTAGGCTTAAGGCCGCCTTTACGTCAGCCATGGCTCACTAGCCCAATACCAGTAGGGTGTTGACTCGCCGGGTCCAGGATGGGGTTAGGGGTGCGCGCATTTCCGCGCAGGAATCTTATTGCGATTGCCGTCGGCATAGTGCTGGCCGGCGTGCCTTTGATTGCCTTCGATTTATGGCTTGACCGGCTGGTCGAGGGTCAAGGCTGGGCGGAGGTTACCACCGCGGGCCGCCGCGCGGTATCGTTGGCCGAGCAGCGTCTGAGCCAGACGATGGCGGCGCTCGACGATTTGGCCACGCGCGGGGTGACTTCGTGCGCGCCCGCGCATGTCGAAGCGATGCGCCAGGCCGCGTTCGATACTTCGACCATCAAGGAAGTCGCCATACTTGGCCCCGAAGGCCAGACGCTCTGCACGCAGCTTGGCTCTCCGTTTGGCCAGCGCAAGGTCATCAGCACGGAATCGCTGACCGGCGCGCAAGCTTACGTCCTCGACATCGTTCGGATCACCAACAGCCAGCGCATGGTGCGGTTGCGCCGCAGTGTTGGCGCCAACAGCATTGCGGCATTGGTGCCGGTGATGCTGTTGCTGCCGCAGATTGCGGTCGACGGCAGTCCGTTTGCCGCCTATGCGCAACTCACGTCGCGCGACGGCATCCTGATCGGCTCGAGCGGGGAGCGGCCCGACGAAGATAATGCGCGTTTTTCGATTTCTGCGAAGTCCGAGAAACTCGGCATTGAATCGCAAATCGTGGTGCCGCGCGGATTGGTCCCGGCCGCCCAGGCCGATCTGAAATGGCTCAGCATGTTCGCCACCGGCGCGATCATTCTGATCCTGACCGGCTTTGCCATGATGATTCCGCGCCGCCGCATCGTCAATCCGGTGGCAGATATGCAGCGCGCGCTCGCCGCCGGCGAATTCGTGCCCTATTACCAGCCAATCGTCGATATCCGCTCGGGCCAATTGCGCGGCGCCGAAGTTTTGGTGCGCTGGAAAAAACCTGACGGCACGCTGGTGCTGCCGGGCTCGTTCATTCCGCTGGCGGAATCGAGCGGGCTTATTCTCGATATGACCCGCGACCTGATGCGCCGCGTTTGCGCCGAGGCTGGCGCGGCCATCGGCTGCCGCCCGGCGATGAAGATCTCGTTCAATTTCGCCGGTCAGTTGTTTGCCGGCGACGCCATCGTCAAGGACGTGCGCAATATTTTTTCCGGCTCGCCGATCAAGCTGTCGCAGGTGGTGCTGGAGCTGACGGAGCGCGATCCGATCGAGAATTTCACCGAAACCCGGCAGATCATTGCCGCCTTACAAGGGCTCGGCGTGCGCATCGCCATCGACGATGTCGGCACCGGCCACAGCGGTCTGTCTTATATGCTCAAGCTTGGCGTCGATATCATCAAGATCGACAAGATGTTCGTCGATGCCATCGGCACCGACCGCAACTCCACCACCATCGTCGAGACCTTGGTGGATCTCGCGCATAATATGCGCATGGACGTTGTCGCCGAGGGCGTGGAGAATTTCGAGCAGGTGATGCATCTGCGCGAACTCGGTATCCGCTCGGCGCAAGGTTATGTATTTGCCCCGCCGCTGCCGGGCAGCGCCTTCCTGCAACTGATCGAAGCCATTGATCCCCTGCCGGTCGCCGCGGCCGAACGGAAATTGGCGTCCGTGCGCGGGCGCTTCAACGCGGCCTGAAAATTCAAATTTTGCGATGAAAAAGGGCGGCCTCAAACGGCCGCCCAGTTATAACGCAACGCGGGAGGAACCTCGCAACGGGCCGGCGGACCAACGCCCCGGCCCACGTCACTGAATGGCAGGTTGCACTGCATCATGGACGCGGCGATTCGTCAATCGGAATTTATCGGTTTTGTGACACCGCCAAGCGATTGTGGATTTAGACGGCCAACAGGCTAAGCGGCAAACCGGATGGTGGTCTCGAAAGCGTAGCCGCAGGCGTCGCATTCCCACAGATGACGGACGCGCCGCGCATCGACGAATTCCGACCATTCCGGTGAGAACAGGCGCTCGCCGCATTGCGCGCATTCGATGACGGTACGCGGGCGGGCGAGTTTGGCTTCGGCAGGGGCGCCGGTGGCGGGGGAGAGTTCCATGGGGCTCCTCAATCGTTGCGCGCTATCCTTGCGCGGTTTTGGCCCCCATCCCCCTTTTCCTGATGACGGCCATCTTAGCGCAGGTCTTGGCGTTATGAAGCAGCAAGGCTGACGTAATACTCAAAGCCGACATGAATTTTGCGTGATTTAAATTGGATTCAAATTTCGTATAGTGACGGCCGGATTGAGAAGCGGGTGCGCAGAGGCGATCGCCATGGTGGTAAAATGCGGGCACAGCGCCACGGTCAAGGATGTGACGCCGAGCGCCGCCGGCTGCGAGGAATGCCTGAAAATCGGCAGTCCGTGGGTGCATTTGCGGCTTTGCCGGACCTGCGGCCATGTCGGCTGTTGCGACGACTCGCCTAACCGTCACGCCACCAAACATTTTCACGCGTCCCGCCATCCGATCATCGAAGGCTACGATCCGCCGGAAGGCTGGGGCTGGTGCTATGTGGACGAGACCTTCGTCACGCTCGACCGTGCGACGCCGCAGCGCGGCAAAATCAAGAAGTGGGTTTGAACCGGCCGAGGCGGTGCGCGGCCGGCGCATTGGCGGCGCCGGGCGGCATGCGGCCGGCGAGGATTTCCTTGACCTGGTTGACGGTGTCGAAGGCCTGATGCTCGGCCGCGTCCGGTGTCAATCCGGCCATATGCGGCGTCGCAATGACGTCGGCGCGCTTGGCTAGAGCGAGCGAGGGCATCTGATCCGGTGCGCGTCCGACATCCATGGCCGCGCCGGCGATGATCTTGGCGTCGAGCGCCGCGGCGAGCGCAGCTTCATCGACCAGATTACCGCGCGACAGGTTGATGAAAAAGGCCGACTTTTTCATCTGCGCGAACACCGCCGCGTTCATCATATTTTCGGTACGCTCGTTGGCGACGACGAGGCAAACGACGAAATCGGATCGCTTGAGCAGATCGGGCAGGGGTACCTGAGTAACTCCTGGCTCATCGACGGTCTTGAACGGGTCGGCGACCAGGACCGTCATGCCAAAAGCAACGCATAGCCGCGCCAGATATTCGCCAATCGCGCCATAGCCGATAATGCCCACGCTCGCGCCCTTGAGCTGGCGGCCCATATGCGCCTCCGGCGCGCGGCCGGAATGGTAGACCGTGGCGTATGGCGTGACGCCGCGGCCGAGATCGACCATGAATCCGATCGCCATTTCCGACACCGAGGCGATGAAACCCGGCGTCGCATGCGTCACCAGGATGCCCTGGGCGCTTGCCGCCGCCACGTCGATATTGCGGATGTCGACGGCGACGCGCAGGAACGCGGCCACGTCCGGCGCATCGGCGAAAAATTCCGCCGGACCGGCCGTCTGGCGATCCGACACCACAATGGCACAGCCGCGCGCGGCTTTGATAAAAGCCGCGGCGTCGAGCACCTTGTCGGTCTCGTTGAGGCGGACATCGCCGAGCTTGCGCAATTCGGCAAGCGCGCGGGCGCCGTAGTAATTCTTGAGCATATCGGGCGTGTGGGTGAGCAGGATCGTGGTCATGGCTGTTTTCTCCGGCACGAACCCATAACCCGCCGGGGCTTGTCGCCGCCAGCCCGGTTTTGTCATTATCCGGGCCATGAGCCCCACGGCCGTCAAACCGCGCACCAAGACCAAGCCGGCAACGCAGCGCCCGCCGCTGTGGAAAGTCATTTTGCTCAACGACGATTTTACGCCGCGCGAATTCGTCGTTCAGGTGCTCAAGGCCGTGTTTCGCATGAACGAAAGCCAGGCCTATAAGGTGATGATGACCGCGCACCAGAAGGGCGCCTGCGTCATCGCCGTCTATACCAAGGACGTCGCCGACACCAAGGCCAAGGAGGCGACCGACATGGGCAAATCCAAGGGCTATCCGCTGTATTTCACGACCGAGAAGGAAGAGTAACCTGTCATTCCGGGACGGTCCGAAGGACCGGACCCGGAATCCAGAGGGACATCGATATCGTTTCTGGATTCCGGGTTCGCTCGCTACGCTCGCGGCCCGGAATGACGGAGTAGGGGGAAACACATGCCGCAACGCGTTTTGATAACGGCCGGTGCCCAGGGCATCGGCCGGGAATTTGCCCGCGCCTTTGCGGCCAACGGCGCCAAGGTCTTCGTCTGCGATATCGACCTTAAATCGCTCGACGCGTTGGCGAAGGAAATTCCCGGTCTCGTGGCAAAACCCTGTGACATGGCAAGCCGCGCGCAAATCGAGCGCATGGTGCCGGACGCCGTCGCGTCGCTGGGCGGGCTCGACGTGCTGATCAACAATGCCGGCATCGCGGGCTTAACGCTGCCGGTGGACCAATACCCGCCCGACGACTGGGACAAGGTGATCGCGGTCAATCTCACCGCCATGTTCGACGTCACGCGGCTCGCCATTCCGCATCTCAAGCAGTCGAAGGCCGGCTGCATTATCAACATGGCTTCAGTTGCCGGGCGTTACGGATTTGCCAATCGCAGCCCCTATGCCGCGACCAAATGGGGCGTGATCGGCTTTACCAAGACGCTGGCGATCGAGCTCGGCGAATGGGGCATTCGCGCCAATGCGATTGCGCCCGGCGCGGTCGCGGGCGACCGCATTGAGCGGGTTTTCGCCGGCCGCGCCCAGATCGGCGGCAAGACGCTCGACGAAGTGCGCGCGCAGGCCATGGCCGAGCAGTCGATCAAGGCCATGATCGACCCCAAGGACATCGCGCAGCTTGCGGTTTTCCTCGCCTCCGACGCGGCGAAGTCGATCAGCGGGCAGGTGATGCCGATCGATAATGATAGGCAGCGGGCGTGAGACTTCTCACTGTCATGCCCGCCCCCGCTGTCATTCCCGCGAAGGCGGGAATCCAGTAATCACTGATCCGTCTGTGTGTACTGGGTCCCCATCGCAAGTCGGCTTTAGCCGACTTGCGCACGTTTAAATGCCGACATCGGGTGAACCCGATGTCGGTGCGCGGGGACGACAACTGGACCCGCCTCAGCGCCCGCAATTCCACATCGGGCCGATCGGCGTTTGCGTGTAGCAGGGGCCAAAGCCGCCGCCGTCCCAGCGGCCGCGGTAAAAGCGCGGCCAGGCCGGCCCGTAATAATGCGGGCCGCTTTCCCAATAATGCCGGTCGCGCGCGGCCTGGATCTGCTCGGGCGAGCGATAACCCGGCAGGAAGCCGTAGCCGTGCCAATGTCGTGTGACGTGGTGCCTCTTCTTTTGCACTGTCGCAGCCGATGCCGCGCCAGCGAAAGCCAGACAAAGCCCGAGGACGATGAGACTTGAAAGAACCCGCGGCATGGCTGGCTTTCTTAACGGGGTCGCGTTAGTGGGGGAGTTTACAGTGCGGTTCGTGTTGAAACTGAGACGGAGCGCAGAGTCGTCGTCGATAATGACCGGCAGCGACGCGAAGGTTTCTCAGGTGCCATGCCCGTGATCGGGCCGCGCTTCGCGCGAACCTGTTGGCTAATCTGCCCCACGAGCTACGCGACTTGAATTCGGACGCCTTCTTTCCAATGGGGCCGTTCGTGAATTGCACGCTTAGCAAATTGGAAATCAGGTTTTGCAGCGGCGATAAAACGATGAGACGAAGAGACCTGCAATGAGTTCAAATAAAGGACGTTTTGGGCGTCCATTGGCACAAGACGTTTATCTTTCATGAGGTGATAATGGTTTTTGCCTCTTTGAATTTCTTCACGAAGATTTGCCAGAGTGAGCGTATCCGCTTGAGATATTCCGGTCAGAGATAGCATTCTCCTCGAGAAGAATGACGATGCGTATTTTTCAGCCTCGGCCTGTTTGTCTTCAATATTTTTCATTGACGTAGGACAAAGGTAAGCGAGAACATCGTTGGGCGAGAGTGGATAATAGATTTCCACACCGGGTACGGCTAACCCAATATTGCCGTAAGGTCCAAAGCTCCGTTCATCGTGCATCACGAGCGGATTGTCCGAAATATATAAATTATCTTTGCAGTCGCGCACCATAAGCATCAGATGCTTGAGTGCCAGTGGTTTGGCCAGTTCCTCCAATCCATCAAAAGTCGCTTTGAGCGCTGCCAATTTGGCAAGCTCTAAATCTGAGATGCGTTCAGGGTGTGGATTTAGTTGAGCCTCGGGCCAGCGCTTTCGTACCTCGTTCACAACCAAGTCTTGATCGAGTCTTCGTGATTTAGAGCGCATCAATCCAACGACAACGAAGAGATGAAGCTTTGCGACATCCATGGCGTCGAGAGAGTCTAAGGTCTTAGTTTTTATGATTTCGGAAATAATCGGCGCGGCCAAATTCTCAATGTGAGTAAATCGATTTTCAAATGACACGACCACGTCATCCATCCGGACGTTGTTGTAGTCACGCTCGCCCATCGCCCGTCTTGGCGGGAGCTTGAACTCTTTCAAAGTATGTTTGTCGAAAACGCAAACTTTTCCGCTAGGTGCAAAATTGTTTAGGATGAACTCGGGAACATAATGATTGAACCGAGGCAACCGCTCGCCGTCGGCTTCGTTGGCTACGATTTTTTGATACGGGTTCATTGTATTTAGCCGTGCACGATTTGTTCCGAAAAATTATGAGCGGCGCTGAGCTGCGCCGCCCATAACAACCAAACTTCAACTACACCCGCTGGTCCCGCCGCACGTATCGCATTTCATACACGTGCCGTTTCTCACGAGAGTAAAGTTGCCGCATTCGCCGCAGCTGTCGCCTTCATAACCCTTGGCTTTGGCCTCGGCGCGCTTGTCGCTGACCGACTGCTTGGGAGCCGCCTGCGGCTGCGTGCGCGTTTCCAACTGCTGCGCGGGCGAGAGTTTTGCTTCGGGCTCGGCCTTCAAGGCGGTGGCAGCGCCCGAGTGGAGCGTCATCACATTCGACGACCCCCCACCCTGACCCTCCCCCACAAGGGGGGAGGGAGAAGAAGAGCCGACCACCGACAGGCGCTCGTTGCCGCGCGAGCGCGTCAGGCCCTTGGACACAAAATTGGGAGCAGGGCGGCCTTCCGCCTCGCCTTTGCCGAGCGCGTCGAAGCCGGCCTCGCTCGGATCGACATGGGCGAGGTCGAAACGCTCCAGATAGCTCACCGCCAATTCGCGGAACACGTAATCGAGAATGGAGGTGGCGTATTTGATCGAGTCGTTGCCCTGCACCGGGCCCTGCGGCTCGAAGCGCGTGAACGTAAAGGCGTCGACATATTCCTCGAGCGGCACGCCATATTGCAGGCCGAGCGACACCGCGATGGCGAAGTTGTTGAGAAGCGAGCGCAGCGCCGCGCCTTCCTTGTGCATGTCGACGAAGATCTCGCCGATGCGGCCGTCGTCATATTCGCCGGTGCGCAGGTAGACTTTATGTCCGCCGACCACGGCCTTTTGCGTGTAGCCTTTGCGGCGGTCCGGCAGCTTTTCGCGCTCGCGCAGCACGGTGATGCGCTCGACGATTTTCTCCACGACTTTTTCGGCCAGGCCCGAGACGCGCGCCGCCTGCGGCTGGGCGACGAAAGCCTCGAGTGCGTCATCTTCATCGTCATCATCGGCGATGAGCTGCGAATTAAGCGGCTGCGAAAGCTTGCTGCCGTCGCGGTAGAGCGCGTTCGCCTTCAAGGCGAGGCGCCACGACATCAGGTAAGCCTCCTTGCACTCGTCGACGGTGGCTTCGTTGGGCATATTGATGGTCTTGGAGATGGCGCCCGAAATGAACGGCTGCGCCGCCGCCATCATCTTGATGTGGCTCGCCACCGACAGGAAGCGCTTTCCCGTGCGGCCGCACGGATTGGCGCAGTCGAACACGGCATAGTGCTCGGGCTTGAGGTGCGGCGCGCCTTCCACGGTCATGGCGCCGCAGCAGTGGATATTGGCGGCCTCGATCTCGCGCTTGGAAAAGCCGATCGCGGCCAAGAGGTCGAAGCTGGTGAGCGCAAGCTGCTCGGGCGCGATGTCGAGCTTGTCGCGGCAGAATTCTTCGCCCAGCGTCCATTTGTTGAAGGCGAATTTGATGTCGAAGGCGGTCGGCAGCGCCTTCTCGATCTTGGCGATGGCATCGTCGGTGAAGCCCTTGGCCTTCAACGTCGTGTGGTTGATGGCCGGCGCTTGCGCCAGGCCGCCGTGACCGACCGCGTAAGCCTCGATCTCGGCGATGTCGGACTCTGAGTAGCCGAGCGTGCGCAGCGCCTCGGGCACCGCGCGGTTGATGATCTTGAAATAGCCGCCGCCGGCCAGCTTCTTGAACTTGACCAGCGCGAAGTCCGGCTCGATGCCGGTGGTGTCGCAATCCATGACGAGACCAATGGTGCCGGTCGGCGCGATCACGGTTGCCTGCGCGTTGCGATAGCCGTGCTTCTCGCCGAGCTTGATGGCCTTGTTCCAGGCGGACTTGGCATGCACCGACAGCGCCGTGAAATCTTTCAACGCCGGATAGCTGCCATTGCTGAGCGAAGCGTGATCGAGCGGCATTGGCGCGATCGAGACTTTCTCGTAGCCGTCGACTTCGCCGTAAGCCGCGCGGCAATGGTTGCGCATCACGCGCAGCATATGCTCGCTGTTTTGCTTGTAGCCGGGGAAGGGGCCAAGTTTCTCCGCCATTTCAGCCGAGGTCGCGTAAGCGATGCCGGTCATGATGGCGGTGAGCGCGCCGGCGATGGCGCGGCCGGAATCCGAGTCATAGGGAATGCCGGAGGTCATCAAGAGCCCGCCGATATTGGCGTAGCCCAAACCAAGCGTGCGGAATTCGTAGGAACGCTCGGCGATCTCGCGCGACGGGAACTGCGCCATCATCACCGAGATTTCCAAGACCACGGTCCACAGCCGCACGGCGTGTTCGTAATTGGCGACGTTGAAGGTCTTGCTCTCCGGATCGCGGAAGGTGAGCAGATTGAGCGACGCCAGATTGCAGGCGGTGTCGTCAAGGAACATGTATTCCGAGCACGGATTACTGGCGCGGATTTCGCCGGACGCCGGGCAGGTGTGCCAGTCATTGACGGTGGTGTGATATTGCAGGCCCGGATCGGCCGAGGCCCAGGCGGCATAGCCGATCTTTTCCCACAGCTCGTTGGCCTTGACGGTTTTCGCGACCTTGCGGTTTTTGCGGAACGTCAGATTCCAGTCGCTATCGGCCTCGACCGCGCGCAGGAAGTCGTCGGTGACGCGCACCGAATTGTTCGAGTTCTGGCCGGAGACCGTGAGATAGGCTTCCGAGTCCCAATCGGTGTCGTAGATCGGGAAGCTGATGTCCTTGTAGCCTTGCTTGGCGAACTGGATGACGCGCTTGATGAAATTGTCCGGCACGTGGCTGCGGCGGGCGAGCTTGATCTCGCGCTTGAGCGCGGGATTTTTCTCGGGGTTGAAGCAGTCGTCGCCCGAGCCTTCGCAATTGACGCAGGCCTTGAGCACGGCCTTCAAGTGCTTCTGGTTGATCTTGGAGCCGGTGACGAGCGCCGCCACCTTCTGCTCTTCCATCACCTTCCAGTCGATATAGGTCTCGATATCGGGATGATCGACGTCGACGATCACCATTTTGGCGGCGCGGCGGGTGGTGCCGCCGGATTTGATGGCGCCGGCGGCGCGGTCGCCGATCTTGAGGAAGCTCATCAGGCCGGACGATTTGCCGCCGCCGGACAGGCGCTCGCCTTCGCCGCGCAGTGCCGAGAAATTCGAGCCGGTGCCGGAGCCGTATTTGAAAAGGCGGGCTTCGCGCACCCACAGGTCCATAATGCCGCCTTCATTCACCAGATCGTCCGAGATCGACTGGATGAAGCAGGCATGCGGCTGGGGATGTTCGTAAGAACTTTTCGATTTGGTCAGTTCGGCCGTGAAGGGATCGACGTAGAAATGGCCCTGGCTCGGCCCGTCGATGCCGTATGCCCAATGAAGTCCGGTGTTGAACCATTGCGGCGAATTGGGCGCGCAGACTTGCGTCGCCAGCATGTAGCGCAGCTCGTCGAAATAGGCGCGCGCGTCGGCGTCCGTGTCGAAATAGTCGCCCTTCCAGCCCCAATAGGTCCAGGTGCCGGCTAGTCTGTCGAACACTTGCTTAGAACTGCATTCTCCGACCAGACGTTCGCTTTCCGGCAGCAGAGCAAGCGCCTCCTCGTCGGCTTCTGAGCGCCACAGGAAAGACGGTACGCTATTTTCTTCAATCTTTTTAAGGCGGGCAGGGACACCGGCCTTGCGGAAATATTTTTGCGCCAAAACATCCGACGCCACCTGCGACCATGATTCCGGCACCTCGACATTGTCGAGCTTGAACACCACCGAACCGTCGGGATTCTTGATCTCGCTGGTGGTGAGCCGGAATTTCAGGCCGGCATAAGCCGCATCCTGAGTTTGTTGGCCGTCCTTGGTGTAGCGCCGTTCGATCCGCATATGTCTCAAGCCCCTAAATTGTTCGGGCAGAGTGCCGCCCGATTATCGCCGGCAGACTTGTCCTTGTCCGCCTGTTTCGCTCGCTACGCTGCTCGACACGCGACCACTGTTATCTAAGTCCGGTACTCTGATACGGCACCGGTACTTCTTGTTTTTTGCCGGGTTTTTCAGGCCCGGCGCACAGCAAAGCTCAATCCCAAACCGCCATTTCTGGCGCGGGCGGTACCCGACTTGGCGTCGTTTTGATGGTCCGGAGGGAACCGATACTCAACTTCACCGAACGTACCTAAGTTAGGTGGACTCACTATCGCCGTCAACAACAGATAGACGTTAAATCTGAATCAAATACTAAATCTTGTGGTTACCCGGTGAACTATGGGGAAAACGGCACCAGGAATGGGGGCAGTATTGAGCGATCCGCGGGCCGGGCAAAGCCTTTTTCTTGGCCCGCGGAGGTAGGCTTTTATGCCTCCGCCCATGACAGAAAAAAGACGGAAAATGGGGATTGCTGGCGCGCTCCCCTAAAACGCGCGTCCGGCGCATAGCGGGGATAAACCGCCCAATCCACAATGGAACCCGTTACCGCGGTCGCTGATTCTCAAAACCAGGTCAGTGCCTTAGCGCCTATGCGATGATTTTGGAGTGAAGGTAACGCCGATACCGATACCGGTGGGCGCCGAAATGAACGAAAAGGCCGTGCCGCGACTTAGCCTGCTGCGACAAACAAAAATTTTCGGAGGGATGATGCTTATTGAAGTCAGTACCGACAACACCATCGAGGGCCGCGAAAAGCTCAACGACTACGTCAAGGGCGTGGTCGATGAAGCGATGAGCCGCTTTGCCAAGCGCATTACGCGGGTCGAGGTTCATATCAGCGACGTCAACGGTCACAAAAGCGGCGTCAACGACATACGCTGCGTCATGGAAGCCCGGCTCGAGGGCCGCCCGCCCATCGCCGTCACCAGCCAGGAGACCACCATGGACGAGGCGGTCGACGGCGCCGCCGGCAAACTCAAACGCCTGATCGAAAGCACCTTGAGCCGCGAAAGCTCGCTGGCCGGCCAGCGCGATCACCGCTAGGGCGCGCCCGAAAGCGAAAAAGGCGGACCTTTAAGGGGTCCGCCTTTCGCACCGGCACTGTCATTCGAATCTCAGCGTCTTTGTCGGTAGTTCGGGCCGGAAGTGTCGGACTGCCCGACTCGGCATCAACGCTGCTGAATTCGTGGGCAGGATAGCCACAAGGCTTAGGCAAACGCAACATGCAGTGCAGCAAAGTGGGGCGGCCGCGCTCACCGGGCGTCGTTTAGCCTA
>Ga0302319_10013642_pt1 | contig 15226 bp, 14 predicted proteins | sample Bog_T0_2_FD_203319 | JGI IMG/M metagenome (GOLD analysis project Ga0302319, IMG submission 203319) | Peat permafrost microbial communities from Stordalen Mire near Abisko, Sweden - Bog_T0_2 | ecosystem: Environmental > Terrestrial > Soil > Wetlands > Peat | place: Sweden: Abisko, Stordalen Mire... | reverse complement strand
TATCTTTCGGATTCAGTTGAACGGCGCGCTCGAATTCTCCGCGCACCTTGGAGGCCAAGCCCGCAGCCGCCAGGAAATTCTGCCGATCCGCCTTTTCGCCATACACCCGCCCCAGCCAAAGATGGAACCGGCTGTTTGCCGGATCAAGCGCGACCGCTTTTCTGCAGGAAGACTCGGCCCGGTCCCATTCTTCGAGTGTGTAGTAAGCCCGGCAAAGCAGATTCGAGGACTCCGCATCCGTCGGCGCTGCCGTCAGACGCCCGTTCAATTCCGCGATCGCATCGTCAACCCGCCCGGCCGTCAGCATATCGCGAGCTGACTCGCTCACCGTCGCAGTAGCGGAAAGCGCCCACAGCACGAGAAACCAGAGAAAGAATAAGACCTGTACTGCTCTGTATCTACGCGTAATCATCTAATACTTGACCTGTGTCCCATCGCCGATTGGCTTTCCGTTCGAGGAATTGATCGCGACAATATCTTTGGCCGCCAGTCCGCGTGAGACTTCAACTTGAGTCAGATTCGAAAGGGAAGTCTCCACCTCGCGCCGCTTGAGTTCATGTCCCACGACCTGCAAAACGTACGGCTTGGAATCGTCCACTCGAACTGCCTCTCGCGGCACGACCAGCACGTTGTCATGTTGCGAAGAGACGATCGTGACCCCAACGTTTATGTTGGGCAGCAGTTTCAAATCTGTATTGTCGATAATGCTGGTGGTTTCACCGACATTCCGCGAACCGCGCAACTTGACCGTCGAAGGTATTGCCGTAACCGCTGAGCGCCAAACCCGTCCCGGCACCGCGTCCCATGTAATCTCGATTGGATCTCCGGGAGCCAACCGGCCCACGTCGGGTTCGTCGACAAACGCTCGCACCACAACTTTCCTCAGGTCAGCCACTTGCAGCAGAAGATCCCCCGCGCCCACGAACCCACCTTGTTTTGCGGGCAGCGAGTAGACGATGCCATCGAACGGTGCGCGAACATTCGATTTGGTCAGAACATCCTGCGCCGCATCGTAGGCGGCCTGCGCCTCCGTTCGTTGCGCATCGACCCGCGCCAGTTCCGCATTGGAGTAACGCTTTGTCTGTTTCTGCTGAAGATAAGAAAGCTGGGCATTCGCTCGTGCGACTGCATCTTCTGCATCCCGCACTTCGCCCGCCGAGGCTGCGCCTTCCTGCTGCAGTTTTTTCAGCGCCTCCAGGTTGCGTTGTGCAGCATCGTGATCGGTCCGCGCTTTCACCATTTGGGCGTCAAGGCTCAAAACTTCTTCCTGGATTCCCCCACGCTCGGCTGCACTCAAATCCGCTTGGGCGGACCGTAGTTGCGTTTGGGCTCTCGCCGCCTGCGCCCTCGCGTCGGCGTCATCCAGTACCAGCAGGAGTTCGCCTTTCTTCACCGCGTCCCCCTCTTTTACGTAGATGTGCTGCACGCTCATCGCAGCTGGCGCGTGCGCTTCAAAGTTGTTGAGCGGCTCAATTTTCCCGTTCGTGGAAACCACGCTTCGAATCGTCCCTCGCTCCACCATCGCCGTCCGCACCGGCACGGAATCATCCCGGTGCGAGACCAACGCAGCCAGCAGACCAGCCGCCGCAATGAGCACGAGCACCGTCACCCACCAACGCCCCGGTTGGCGTCCCGAACTGTTTCCATTCAATGGCATGCAGAGAAAAGCGCAAGCTTAAATGTATCATTCACGCACCGCAGGAACAGCTCATCGCGCGCGTTGCACTTGGCTAATTAGATGCACCGCCCCGCGCCTTTGCTCCATTGATTGCACAAGTGAGGACCTTCGGAGTGTACGGCACCTGATCCATTCTCTTGCTGGATTTGCTCTTCGAGGTCCCGGTTCTAGGTACAATATTTCGATGTCCAAATCCGCTCGCTCCAAATCGCCGCGCTACACAGAAGAACACGCCAGCGCTGGACTCGATCATGAGTTCCCTGAAATTGAGACTTGGTCCAATCAGTTTCCAGGATACGAAATTGTCGTCGACGATCCTGAATTCACCTCCGTCTGCCCGAAAACCGGCTTGCCCGATTTCGGAAATATCGTAATCCGTTACGAGCCGAGTCGCCTGTGCCTCGAGTTGAAATCCCTGAAAGAATATTTGCAGTCCTACCGGAATCTCGGAATTTTCCAGGAAAATATTGTGAACCAGATCCTGCAAGATGTTGTGCGCTGGGCGAAGCCGGTCTGGGCCCAAGTCAAAGGAGATTTCCGCCCGCGCGGCGGAATTTCGACCGTCGTAATCGCCACATGGCCGCCCGAGAAGAAGACCCGAAAGTGATCCCTCATTAAGAAAACGCCGGGTGCCTCAGCTCAACGTCGCTTTTTGCGACATTACAGCCCGCCCTGAGCAGAGCCGAAGGGGCGGGATTCCACAAACCTGGCTCACCTTATCCCGATTTGCAACGATTTGGGAAGGGCCGAGTCGCACTCGTGGCGAAAGTCCTTTAGCCCTGAGGAAGCCTCGCTCGACGCAAGCCGACTTTTTCCGCAAGCCTGTTTTCCCGTGCTATATTCGCACAACCTGTGACCCCGCAGAGGCTCCAAGCTCGCTCCGCACTGGTCGTCCTCACTGCGCTCAACCTCGTCAACTATATCGATCGCTCTGTATTGAACTCGGTGCAGCCGCTCATTCAGGTCGATTTCCATCTCACGAAAACTCAGCTCGGATATCTGACCAGCGCGTTCCTGCTTTTTTATATGTTTGCCGCGCCCTTTGTCGGTCCACTCGCCGACCGGTATTCGCGCAAACTGATCATCGCGTTCGGCGGGCTGTTCTGGAGCGCCCTCACTCTGCTTACCGCCTTTACCCACACCTACAGTGAGTTGCTGTTGCGCCACACGCTGGTGGGAATTGGCGAAGCAACATTCGTAACCATCGCTCCAACGTTTGTTGCCGACCTGTTCGCGGAGAACTTGCGCGGACGCATTCTCGGCGTTTTCTACCTCGCCATTCCTGTTGGATCGGCTGCCGGTTATCTTCTGGGTGGACACCTCGCCCCTCATTACGGATGGCGCTTTCCCTTCTACATCGCCTCCGTGCCCGGCTTCTTGCTGTCGCTCGGAGTTTTGTTTCTCCACGAACCCAAGCGCGGTCAATTCGATTCTTTGCGCGAGACTCCTGAACGTGGAACGATTCTTGGTTTAGCCCGCAACCCCGCATTCCTGACCGCCACTCTTGGCATGGCCGCCATGACGTTTTCTCTCGGCGGCATCCTGGTTTGGATCCCTCAGTTCTTATTCAGTGAACGCCATTACTCTTTAGAAGCCGCGAATTCCTTGTTCGGCCTCATCGTCGTCGGAGATGGCATCGTCGCGTCGCTCGCTGGCGGATGGTTGGGCGACCGTTTACTCCGTAGCATGAAAGGCTCTTATTACTTTGTCTCTGCCTTGGGCATGGCGCTGGGCATTCCTTTCATGATTGTGGGGTTGTTTACGACCGGGCGTGCGATGGTGCCGGCCATCGCCGTGGCCGCATTTTTCCTGCTCTTGAATACTTCGCCGCTAAATGCCGCGGTCATCAACTCGGTCGGAGCCAACATTCGCGCCACCGCAATCGCCGTCAACATCTTCATCATTCACCTTCTGGGTGACGTTCCTTCTCCCACGATGATGGGATGGGTCGCCGATCGTCGCTCCTTGCAGGCCGCGTTCGTGTTGCCAGTGATCGCAATGGGCATCTCCGCGGCAATTCTCTTTTACGGAATGCGATTCGCGCCCCCATTGCGACTCGCCGAGGCGCCGACCTCATCCCAACTCCCCTCTGGAGTATCTTCCTAGCAGATGCATTGGCAGATCTTTTCCTGGAGCGCGATCAATTGGACTGCCGGCAGCATTCTCGCCCTGGCGTGGTTCTCGCGCATCGTCGAAGCAGCCCTCGGCATGCCCCACATCGCGGATATATCCCTGCCCGCCTGGAATCTACGGCCTCCGACCGCGAGCGGTGAGCCTCGTGTGAGCATCATCGTTCCTGCGCGCAATGAGCAGGACGACATTCGCGCCACGCTGCAACAGTTGCTGCTCCTCGACTATTCCAACTACGAAATTATTGCCGTCAACGACCGCTCGACCGACCGCACGGGCGAGGTTATGGATGCGGTATTGGCGGAAGTTGCCACCGTCCGGCCCGACCCTTGCCTTAAAGTAATTCACATTACAGACCTGCCCTCCGGATGGCTCGGTAAAACGCACGCCATGTGGACCGCGGGCCAGCGCGCAACCGCCGACTGGCTTCTTTTTACCGACGCGGACGTGCTCTTTAAACCCGACTCACTACGCCGCGCCATCGCCTACGCGGAGGCGGAACAGGCAGATCATCTCGTTCTCTTTCCGCGCATGATCATGAAACGTCCCGGCGAGAAAATGATGATTGCTTTCTTTCAGGCGCTTTTCGTTTTTGGACATCGTCCCTGGAAAGTTGCCGATCCAAAAGCTCGCGATCACATGGGCGTCGGGGCTTTCAACATGGTTCGGCGCTCGGTCTACGATGCGGTTGGAACCTACCTGGCCTTGCGTATGGAAGTTCTCGACGACATGAAACTGGGCAAGGTCGTCAAGAACGCCGGCTTTGCCCAGCGCAATGTTTTTGGCGAAGACTTAATTTCTCTGCGCTGGGCCAGGGGCGCGTTTGGCATCGTCAACAATCTGACCAAGAACTTCTTCGCCGTGCTCTCTTTTCAGTGGCCGCGAACCGTCGCCTCGATTATCGGGTTGGGCTTTTTAAACCTCGGACCCTTTCTCGGTATCTGGCTCGCCCATGGCTGGACTCGCATTCCCTACGCCATCGCATTGCTCTCGCTCTTCGCAATCTATTACGGAATGTCGAAACGGTCGGCGGTGCCGGCTTACTATTTCTTCCTGCATCCGGTGAGCACGAGCCTGTTCATGTACACCTTGTTGCTTTCCATGGCGCACACTTTTTCTAACAACGGCATCGTCTGGCGCGGAACCACCTATCCGCTCGACGAATTACGCAAAGGAATGGTTTAAGTCCAGCGTCGCGAAGAGAGTGCCCTTACTGCGGCTCACTCGGATCTTCGATTGAGATCGGATCCCCCTCTTTCTTTGTCGTCTTTTTGACCTTGGGACGAACGAATTTCCCCGCGCTGTTATGTCCTTCACGTTCCACGTCGTAATCCATAGGAACTGGCGGAAAGACCAGAAACGCGCCATTGCCCAATTGTTGCGTCCGTCGTAGAACAATCTCCGCGCGTCCGTCGTAATCCTGGATCGTTCCTCTGATCTCGATTTGCTTGCCCTCTAGCTGCCGTATGTCGCCCATCTTCTTGATGTCGGCGGGAAACACTACAACCGTAAACGGGCACGCCTTCGCCTCTTTGCAGAAACTGAGAAATGTGACGCCTTTGCCGCCGTTTTCGACACGCAACACAGTTCCCGCAACGCATTCGCTCGTTCCAACATGTTTGGCCGCGTCGCTGAAGGCAACGCAACCGCTTTTTGGCGGATTGCTCCCAGCGCAAATCCCGCTGAAGCCCACAAGAGTACCCAGTAAAAAACGCAGCGTAGCAAAGCGCATGAGACGCATAAGTGAGGACGAAGTGTAGAGGTCCCTGCAAGGATTCTAGGCGCGAAACCACGAGGCGGGTGGCAATACCAATCTATTTTTGCGGAGACTTCCCGAAAATGGAACACCGCAACAAAGGAACAACGTACACAACCCGATCAGGCGGAGTGCTTGCCGTCGGCGGCAAGCGGGCGGAGCGCCGGGGCGATGCCCCGGCCTGCCCAATTCATCTCGCACCCTACCGCGCGCTATTTGAAAGATTTGACTGCGGTTGCTTCGTCGTCCTTCACATCAAAGACGGTGTAGAGTTTCGTGATCTGCAAAAGGTCGTGCACTTTCTTGGTCAGGTTCAGCAGTTTCAATTCTCCACCCTGATTTTTCGCGGTAGTGAACGCGCTGACCAGTTCGCCGATCCCCGAGCTGTCGATGTAGTTCACATCGCCGAGGTTCAGCAGAATTTTTTTCTGCCCCTTGGAAAGCAGATCACGAACCGTTTCGCGCAAAACCACGCTGCCTTCACCGAGTGTGATTCGGCCGCTGAGATCGACAATCGTGACCCCATCCACCTGTCGAGTACTGGACTTCATTGTCACTGAAGAGCCTCCTTGGAGTCCGCGGGGTTGCCGTGGACATGCTTGATCATTCTTAATTCAGTTCCCGTCTGCGACGGTTTGATTTCTACCTCATCCATGAACGAGCGTATCAGGAAAATCCCGCGTCCCGATGTTTTCATCAGGTTGTCGGGTGCCAATGGATCCGGAATCTTGCTGGCGTCGAGCCCCTTACCTTGATCCCGAATTACGATGACCAGATCCTTGTCGTTTCGTTCAAAGGCCAGCGTTACCTTCTTGCTCGGGTCGTACGCGTTGCCGTGTAACACCGCATTCACCGCGGCTTCCCGCACCGCCATGGAGATCTTCATGATCTCCTCGTCGTCAAATCCGGCCTCCGCCGCCATGCGGCCAGCCGTCTCTTCGGCGTTATTCACAGTCTCTAACGTCGAATCGAGCGTATAAGAGACGCGGTCTGCGGCCATAAAGCTGAACGATTCCCTGAGTTGGCTTTCGCTCGCTACAACCTTACGCCAGACTCATCCTGCCCGCCCCAACCCGGTTCACGGGCGAATTGAGAGTTTGCCTGTAGGGCACAGAAAAGTCAACGTGAAGGGCAGGCGCTGTCACGGCACTCGTTCCGCAATAGAGGTCGGTTCGCCGATTTCAGCGATTCACCACTTGCTTAACTGCTCCTGAACTCGTTTTGTGAAAGGCGTCGCCGGAGTAGCTGGCCTTGATCTCATAGGTGTTAGCGTGGACGAACGACGTGGTCAATGACGCGACGCCCTCTCTCGTCAAGCCCGTGCCCAGTACAGTCTTGCCGTGGGCGAAGGTGACGGTCGAGCCATTGGGTATGGCCCGGGTCGAAAACACGGTTGCGATGAACGTCACCGGCTGATCGATCTGCGATGGGTTCGGCGATGAGGCGAGCGTGAGACTCGTTTTCGCCGGGACAGTATTGTTTAGCAACACTCCAAGGTTTGCAGCGTTGTTGTTGGTTACGACCACATCGGGTTTGCCGTCGCCATTCAAATCCGCTACCGCAATGGATGTCGAATAGCCTCCTCCCGAACCGTAGTTGATTGCGGTTTGAAAGGTTCCGTCGCCATTGCCCAGCAACACCCCCACATCTCCGTAGCCGTAGCAACCGGCCTCGCCCCCACACTCGGCCACGACGAGGTCAAGGAAGCCGTCGCCATTCACATCCGCCATCACCACCTTCAGTGGACCTAAGGCACCTGAGTCGTAAGGAATGGGTGCTTGGAAGCTGCCGTTGCCGTTGCCTATCAGCACGTTTATGCCGCCACTGCTGCTGCAGGTGCCCGTCTGAGCGCACTCGGTCGACACCACCAGGTCAGGGTAGCCGTCGCCGTTCAGGTCACCGATTGCAACTGAGAAAGATTCATTCGGGCCCGAGATGTAAGTGCTGGCAGGCTGGAAGGTTCCATTCCCACTGCCCAGCAGTATGCCAACTGATGAGTTGGGGCAGGTTTCGCAGGTTCCTTGGTTGACAACTACCAGATCCGGAATGCCGTCACCGTTGACGTCTCCGACCGCAGCCGACCACGCGCTGAAGCCGCCCGAGTCGTAGTTCACCGGAGGTCGAAAAGTGCCATCGCCGCGGCCCAGCAAAATGGCCACCGCGCCATCCGGGTTGCAACCACCGGCTGGGCAGTCGTCCGCCACGACGAGGTCCGGAACCCCGTCGCCATTCAGGTCCGCAATAACCACCGACCCGGGATAATATCCCCCGGAGTCGTAAGCAACCGGTGCCTGAAACGTACCGTCGCCGTTTCCCAGCAGAACGCTCACGTCGCTGTCACCGCCTTCGCCCCCATTCGCAAACACGTTGGTGACGACGACATCCGGAATGCCGTCGCCGTTCAGGTCCCCGATCGCGACTGCAAGAGGTTCACCCCCGCCAGAGCCATAAGTAACAGGAGCCTCGAACGTGCCGTCGCCGTTGCCCAGCAGCACACCCACTGTACTCGTTCCCCCATTTGCCACCACAAGGTCCAGCTTGCCGTCGCCGTTTAGGTCTGCCATGGCGACCGAAGTTGGCGCAATTCCGCCGGAACTATAGCTGGCTGATCCCGCAAACCCTACCGGCGGCTCTTGTTTGGCCGGTTCCGATCGCGAGGGACGAGCCGCACTTGACCTTTGGACGTTGGGAACTGCGCTCCCTTGCCCGCTGTCAATCGCAACATCGGACTGCGCCGTCGCTAACCCGAGAAGAAAACGGCAGAGCACAACAGCGGCAAACTCAAAGCGGAGAGATTTCAATAGAACCTCCGGGAGACATCACTTCAGCCGGGCGCCAGGGGCCTGGGTCAATTCCGTTGGGCAGGAATACCGTATTCCGAAACCGATCGATTATGCTCCTGGCGCTAAGCCGCGTCAACACGGCTCTGGCAACCCCTCTACACCCATGCCGAGGCGCTTCTTTTGAATCGGTTACACGAATGTGGAATACTTCAAGTAGGCTTCTTATGAGCCGTCGAACCTAAACACCCGCGTAGGAGCAAGCCAAATGAGAGGAAAGCTCGAAAGCAGAATCCTACGAGTCAGAACCTTGTCCGCAACCCATATTCCAATACCTTACGGATGCTTGAGCGCAGTGGGCATCGTCATAGCGTTACTCGCTATCCTCGCGGTTTCTTCATTTGCGATAGGAATCGCGATCCTGAGATAGGACAGATCGTGAACCCGCACCGCACACCGCCGCGAAAAACCGCTTCAGCTTGCTCTCGTCCAGCTTGCCCTCGGTTCTTACACTCGAACACAGATCGATGCCAAAAGGTTCCACTTCATGGATTGCCTCGCCTACATTCAGTGCGTTCAATCCCCCCGCCAAAAATAGCGGTATCGAAATACGTTCGCGGATGATGCGGCTCACCTTCCAATCGTGAGTTCTGCCCGTGCCTCCCAGTTCCTTGACCGCGAGTTTCTGATTGCCGGAGTCCAGCAGGATGGCGTCGACATCCGGCGCAATCCGCTCCGCCTCCTCAATGGATTCAGGGCCGGTTACATGCACCACCTGCACCATCGAGATGCCCGGTAACGCCCCCTTCAAATCGCGATGTGTCCCCTCGCTGAGATGGTCGCAGATTTGGATTGTGTTCGTCCGGCAGAATCGTTGTTGCTCGATGATATCGGCGACGCGCTGTCGCGAGGTCAGCAAAAAAGTTCCAATAGCCGGTGGCACGGTCGCGGCAATCTCAGCGATCCGCTCGTCGCTGATCGGACCCGGCCCGCTCGGCATCTTCGAAACCAATCCCAGCGCCGAGGCTCCGCACTCCACAGCCAATGCGGCCTCTTCAATACTCGCGATGCAGCAAATTTTTACTCGCGGGACTCGCGTCGCTTTCATGGACTCGTGGAATGATTTAACCATTCAATGATTAAGCCATTGCATCATTCGAATCCTCGAAGATCCGGATGCCAGTCGCTTTTCAATGCTTCAATGACGCAATGAGTAAATGACTCAGTAATTTCACTCGCCGTAAGGAACCCATACATTCTTTACCTGCGTGGCATGTTCCAGGAACCACTGTCCTTCCGCCCGCTTCGTGTTGAACCAGTCGATCTCACGTCCTTCATTCGTCCAAACTTGCTTCAGATTTCCAACTGACATCGCTTTCGCCGAAGCAGCGCTGGCTGCGTCGGCAAAACACCATATCGCGTCGACGTCATCATGTTCAGCCAGCGGTTTCAGAAGTTGCGAAGTGTAGCCCGTCACAATGTTGACCGCGCCTCCCGGCAGGTCGCTGGTGTCGAAGAGTTGGTAAAGATCGCCTGCGATCAGCGGGTAAGCCTCGGACGGTACCGCAATCACCGTGTTTCCCATGGCCAGAGCCGGCATCACCAGCGAAATAAACCCGAGCAGCGGCACCTCGTAAGGACAAATGATGCCAATCGTCCCAATCGCTTCATTCATGGCCAACGCGACGTTGCGGAACGGCGGATTGTGAACCGCGCCGTCAAACTTATCGGCCCATGCCGCGTAAGAAAAGATGCGCTCAATGCTGGCGTCGACTTCCATGGCTGCTTGCTTTTCCCCAACCACATCCGTAAGTCGATGTGCGATCTCGTTTCGTCTCTGCGAAAGATTTTCTGCGCAGTAGTACAAGACCTGAGCCCGATTATGCGCAGTCGCTTTCGCCCATCCTGTCGCCTTGCGCGCCGCCTCAACCGCGTTGCGGATATCCTTGCGACTGCCCAACGGCGCTTCGCCCAGCAACCGTCCGTCGGCAGCAGGAACCTCCATGCTGTAGCCGGAGTCTGGACGCGCCTGCTTGCCTCCGATATAAAGCTTCACGGTGCGGTCGATGGCTGGCGTATTAATTGCTGGAGAATCGGCGCCAGCAGACACCGACGAGGAATCGCCGCTTTCTTCTAAGTTGGCCCTCTCGCGTTTTTCTGAGAAATGAGAACCGGGAACCGGGAACTGCTCTTCCAGCATTGGCGCGCTCTTAAACCACGCCTGCTCCATGTATTCGAGCAAGCCTTCGCGCCCACCCTCGCGGCCGTACCCACTCTCGCGATAGCCACCGAATCCGCAGGAGGCGTCAAACAAATTCGTGCAGTTCACCCAGACCACGCCTGCCTTGATTTGTGCGGCGATCTGCAGCGCTACGTTGACGCTCTCGCTCCATACGCACGCGGCCAGTCCATACACCGTGTTGTTCGCCAACTCCACTGCTTCCGCCGGAGTTCGAAACGTCATCGCCGCGAGCACCGGACCAAAAATTTCCTGCTGCGCCACAATCGATGTCGGATGCACGTTGCTCAGCAGAGTTGGCGGATAGTAAAAACCGCGCTCCGGCAAAGTCATCTCTGGCTGCCAGCAGGTTGCACCGTCCGCTACACCCTGATCGACGAGTTTGCGAATTCGGTCGAGTTGTACTTTCGCCACGATCGCGCCGATATCAATCGCCTTATCCAGCGGCGCTCCCATGCGCAGCGTGCTCAGCCGGTCCTGAATTTTACTGATCAACGTTTCTGCAATGCTCTCTTGCATCAAAAGTCGCGAACCGGCGCAACATACCTGTCCCTGGTTGAACCAGATTCCATCCACCAACCCTTCCACCGCGCTGTCGAGATCCGCGTCTTCAAAAACAATGAAAGGAGACTTGCCGCCGAGTTCCAGCGAAAGGCGTTTGTGACTCGGGGCCGTAGCCGAACGAATCCCACGTCCAACTTCGGTGGAACCCGTGAACGCAATCTTGTCTACGTCCGGATGCTTGACCAACGCCTCGCCCGTCGCGCCGTCTCCTGTGACAATGTTGACAACTCCCGCAGGCAGACCAGCCTCCTGGCAGATTTCGGCGAACAGCAGCGCCGTTAGGGGAGTGAATTCCGCAGGCTTCAAAACAACCGTGTTCCCTGTAGCGAGAGCAGGCGCGATTTTCCAAGCCAGCATGAGCAACGGAAAATTCCACGGAATAATCTGGCCGATCACCCCGCAGGGTACGTACTCGTTAAATTCCTGTTTCAGAAGCTGTGCCCACCCCGCGTGATAATAAAAATGCCGCGCGACCAGAGGAATATCAATGTCGCGACTCTCACGGATCGGCTTGCCGTTATCCATCGTCTCAAGAACAGACAGCAGCCGCGAATGCTTCTGCACCAGTCGCGCGATCGCATACAGATATCTTGCACGGGCGTGCGGAGTCAGCGCCCACCACACCGGAGCCGCGGCCCGCGCGGCTTTTACCGCCGCATCCACATCTGCCGTCGAGCCCTGCGCAACCGACGCCAGCTTCTCGCCATTGGAGGGATCGACCGTATCGAAAAATTCCCCCGCCGCCGGACCTTTCCACGCTCCGCCAATAAAATGTTGAAAGCGCCGGCCGTGACGCTCTAACCAAGACGTCGCTTCCTTCGCATCTTCGGGAGCTGGCCCGTATTCCATGGTCACGAATTTTTCCGCAATGCTCATTTGGGTTAGCTCGATTTCCTTGTCGCGCTGAACCGCGTCAACACTCCGCGTTAACACTCTAAGAATTGTCCACGTTAGCACTCTAAGAAATTGTCATCCCGAACGCAGTGAGGGATCTGTAGCTTCTTCGCCTGACCGCCAACTGCGGACCCTTTGCTGCGCTCGGGATGACTAAAACTGAAGTGCAGCCTGCCTAACCTCACGCTATCGGATGCCGATACTCCGCCGAATACCGTCCCGTCGCATGATGCTCCAGTTGCCGCTCGATGTCTCCCAGCAATCCACTCGCGCCAAAACGAAACATCTCGGCGCGCAACCATGACGGACCCAATTCTTCTTTGATCATCGCCAGCCAATCCAGCGACTGTTTCGCCGTGCGGATTCCTCCCGCCGGTTTGAAGCCCACCGCCATTCCCGTTTCCTGCGCGTATTCGCGAATCGCCCTCGTCATCACCAAGCCCACCGGCAAGGTGGCATTCGTCGGCTCCTTGCCCGTCGAAGTCTTGATGAAATCCGCACCCGCCATCATCGCGACCACACTCGCTCGGCCCACATTGCGCAGCGTCAACAAGTCCCCAGTCCCCAGGATGACCTTCATGTGCGCCCGTCCGCAGGCTTGTTTGAACGCCGCGACTTCGTCGTAGAGCGCCTGCCAGCGTCCGCCGAAAACGTGCGCGCGCGTGATGACCACGTCGATCTCATGCGCTCCCGCTTCCACCGAGCGTCGAATTTCGTTCACACGCTCAGCCAGAGGCGACAAACCGGCCGGGAACCCCGTAGAAACGGCTGCGACATGCACGCCACTGCCCTCAAGCGCCCGGAGAGCTGTCTCGACAAATGTGTGATAAACGCAAATCGCCGCAACTTTGATTTGCAATTCTTCAATCGCCAGCTTCTTTTCCAGCTCCGCTTGAATCGGATGTCTTCCTTTAGCGCATAACCGCCGAACCCGTTCATCGGTATCGTCGCCGGAAAGCGTGGTCAGATCCATGCATGTGATTGCTCGGAGAAGCCATGCCGCCTGCCATTCTTTCTTCACTGTGCGCCGCGCGACTTGCGATTGCGTTCGCCGTTCCACTGCACTGGTGTTAATCCGCACCTCTCGCACCCAGTCGAGATTAAGCGGCATTCCCGTGTTCGCCAGCAGCGGACGCCCCGCAAGCGTCGCGATCGTTGCCTGTCTATGCGAGTCGATGCCCGCGTCAATTTGCGAACCCGCCCGCACCGAACTCCGAAACTCGTTATGTTCGACTGCCATTCATGCTCTCTGCGAACCGCGAAAAATAACTTTCTTGGACCCCCAGCTTGCCCGACCACAGCCCGTTACGATTCACCATTGATCGGCTGCCCTACAAATAGCAACGCCATTGTACGGCAGTCGGATTCTGCCGCAGCCAATATATCGATGCCAGGGAAGAACGTTTCGCATCTGGCTGCTTGCTCCGTGGGGTGCGTTCATCGATGGATCGCGCGATTCGAAGTCATAACGGCTTTCGCCCTTGACACTTGGACTTTGCCCGACTACGCTACGCCCGATTGCTGCATTTCAGAATTTGCACTGCGGGGGCTGATCCTGATTACGCCGAAGTCCAGTTTTAAAGCCAGAGAGCTAATACGAAAGCGAACTCATCGAAAAGTTTTCACTACAATTCTTTCCGCCGCTTTCCTCCTCCTTTTCGTAATTCCAGCGTCCAGCGCCGCCAGGAAAATCATCATCGATACCGACCCCGGCACCGATGACGCCATGGCTCTGATGCTGGCGCTGAATTCCCCTGAACTGGACGTTCGAGCCATCACCGTCGTCCCCGGCAATGTAACCGCCCAGCAGGGACTCGAAAACGCCCTCCGCATGGCCTCTCTCGCCAACCGTTGCGACATCCCAGTCGCCGCCGGAGCCCAGCATCCACTCTTCCAAAAACTGATCACTGCGGAATTCTGGCACGGCAAGAACGGCCTCGCCAATATCGAATTGCCGCCCACTAAATGCAAGGTCGATTCGCGCTTCGGACCCGACCTGATCATCGAAATGGTGCATGCCGCTCCTCACGAAATCACCCTCGTTCCGATCGGACCACTCACCAATATCGCGCTCGCCGTTGAAAAAGATCCCTCAATCGTTCCGTTGGTAAAAGAAGTCATCATCATGGGTGGTTCGATCACCGGAGGCAACGTCAACGCATCGGCCGAGGCGAATATCTACAACGATCCCGAAGCCGCGCAGATCGTCTTTCAAGCGGGATGGCCCTTAACCATGGTCGGCCTCGACGTTGGTGACAAGACTCTGTTCTCGCAGAAATATCTCGACCAACTGGGGCAGACGCACGGTCCCATGAATGACTTCATCTATCGCATTGCCCATTTTCTTGTCGATCTTTCGAAGCAATTCGGCGACACCGGGACTCCCATGTATGATCCGCTGGCCGTCGGAGTGGCCATTGACGCAACTCTGGTGAAAGCACCTCTCATGCACGTGGATGTCGAAACTCGTGGCGACTTTACCCGCGGCGAAACCGTGGCCAATCGCCATGGCCTGGTCGAGCGCAACGTGCTCCACGGAGATCGCTTCATCATTGAAGGTGTAGACAAAGTTGAGCCCAACGCGAAGGTGGCCGTCGACGTCGATGCCGACCGTTTTCTGCAGCTATTCGTTTCCAGAATTCGAGGTAAGTAGAATCCACTCGTGTGGTAGACGGGGCTTTGCCCCGTTCCAGCGCGGCAACGCTTCGCTCCCACACTTCTCTAAGGAGAACCGATGTTTACACCCCAAAGTCTGGGCTTTGCACTTTTCATGATGATCACGAGCGCCATCTGCTGGGGCTCCTGGGCCAATACTTACAAAGGCGTTAAGAATTATCGCTTCGAATTGTTCTACTGGGACTACGCCGTCGGCATCTTTCTGATCTCCCTGATCCTCGCATTCACCATGGGCAGTACGGGCAACGATTCCAACAGCTTCCTCAACAATGTCCATTCCGCCGACACCACCAACATTGTTTCGACCATGGTCGGAGGCGCCATCTTCAATTTGGCCAACCTGCTGCTCGTGGCCGCGATCGACATGGCGGGCCTCGCCGTCGCTTTTCCTGTCTCCATCGGAATCGCACTGGTTGTCGGAACCGTGCTTAGCTACGGACTTCAGCCGAAGGGCAACGTCATGTATCTGGGACTCGGCGTTGTCTGCGCCCTCATCGCCGTCATTCTCG
>Ga0302319_10013640_pt1 | contig 15227 bp, 8 predicted proteins | sample Bog_T0_2_FD_203319 | JGI IMG/M metagenome (GOLD analysis project Ga0302319, IMG submission 203319) | Peat permafrost microbial communities from Stordalen Mire near Abisko, Sweden - Bog_T0_2 | ecosystem: Environmental > Terrestrial > Soil > Wetlands > Peat | place: Sweden: Abisko, Stordalen Mire... | reverse complement strand
CATCTTGAAATGGAGACGTACACCTGGGAAGTGCTGCCGCCGGAATTGAAATCACAAAACGTGGTGGACCAGCTCGCCGCCGAATACAAATGGAGCTTGGCGCGATTGAAGGAGCGTGGGCTGGTGTGAGGGCAGGCTTGGTGAATAAACGCAGAGACGCGGAGAACGCAAAGAGTCGCAGGATTCCAACCCAAACATCCTTTTCACACCCCGCATTTTTTGCTTTCATTCGCGCGCAATGAACCAAAGGTTTCGCACGCTGCTCATCTTGGGCCGTGTCTCCAATCTGCCGACGGTCTGGTCCAACTGTCTCGCGGGCTGGTGGCTCGGCGGGGGCGGGAACTATTGGAAACTGCCATGCCTGCTCCTTGGCGTGAGCCTGCTTTACACCGGCGGCATGTTTCTGAACGATGCCTTTGACCAGGAATTTGACCGTTTGCGCCGCCCGGAACGGCCGATTCCCTCGGGCAAAATTGCTGCCGCCCTGGTTTGGCGGTACGGCCTGGGCCTGCTGGCGTTTGGCATGCTGCTGCTGCTGTTCTGCGGCCCGCTGGCCGCTGCGGGCGGCGTCCTGCTGGCGCTCTTCATCGTGCTCTATGACTTCACGCACAAATTTTTCACGGGGTCACCCTGGTTGATGGGCGCGTGCCGGTTCTGGGTTTATGTCATTGCCGGGGCCACGGGAGCGGCCGGCCTCAACGGCTTCGCCATTTTTGGCGGCGCGGCGCTGGCATTGTACGTTGTGGGCCTGAGCCATGTCGCGCGGCAGGAAAGCACCCGCGCGCGGGTTCCGCTGTGGCCCCTCGTGCTGCTGGCCGCGCCAACCATCCTGGCCCTGCTGATCAATGCCGGCGGATACCGCATGCCCGCGATCTGCATTTCCATCGTGCTGGGACTCTGGGTGGTTCGCTGTATCCGCTCCATTTTTCTCGGCGGGGGCACCAATGTCGGTTGGATTGTGAGCAATCTGCTGGCGGGCATTGTGGCCGTGGACTGGCTGGCCGTGGCGCCGCAAATTCAGCCCTGGCGGAGCGCCCTGGTGTTTCCCCTGCTGTTCGGACTGACGAAATGGCTGCAAAAATATGTGCCGGCCACTTAGCCGTGCCGGCAAAGCTCCAAATTCCAAGCACCAAACTCCAAACAACTACAGGGGGGCTTGTCGGTGTTTACTTCCGGGGGTTTGGGGAGCTTGGATGGTGGTGCTTGGAGCTTGCCGACCGCAAAGCCCCCGCAAGAATTAAAACAACCGCCGTCATCCCCCCTCCTTGAGGGTTTTTACCTTGAAGCCGCGCTTGTACAGTGGCGCGCGGCGGGCTATAGTGGTGGTTCCTATATGAGCGCTGAAGCCCCGGTTAAATTAACACACAACGAAGACATCAAAGCGGCCATCCCGACGCTGGCAGGCACCATTGCCACGACTATTTCCAACGAGGCCGAGGACCATTTCTCGCATGACGACTATGAATTTCTGAAATTTCATGGCTGCTACCAGCAGGATGACCGCGACCTGCGCAAGACCGGCAAAAAGTATATTGTGATGGTTCGCAGCCGCATTCCGGGGGGCGTGATGACGGCCAACCAATGGAAGATTTTCGACGAACTGGCCTCGAAATACGGCAACAACACCCTCCGCGCCACGACGCGCCAGACCATCCAGTTCCATGGCATCGTTAAGAACAACCTGCGCGCCGTCATCAAGGGCATCAACGACTCGCTGCTCTCCACGCTCGCCGCCTGCGGCGACGTGAACCGCAATATTCTTGCGCCGCCGACGCCGGCCTACACCCCGGCCCGCGAAGCGGTTTTCCAACACTGCCAGCAGGTGGCGCTCGCGATCGCGCCCCGGACCAAGGCCTACCACGCCATCTGGATTGACAGCCAGCAGCTTGATTTGAACGCGGATGAAAACAAGGATTTCGTGGACCCGCTCTACGGCAAAACCTACCTGCCCCGCAAGTTCAAGATCGCGTTCGTCATCCCGCCGGTAAACGACCTCGACGTGTTCACCAACGATGTGGGCTTCATTGCCATTGTCGAGCACGACAAGCTCGTCGGTTACAACGTGGCCATCGGCGGCGGCATGGGCCGGACCCATGGCAACGACGCCACGTATCCGCGCCTCGCGGATGTCATCGGCTTCATCCCGGCAGACAAGGTCGTGGACGTGGCCAAGGCGATCCTGACCATTCACCGTGATTTCGGCGACCGCACGGACCGCAAGCACGCGCGCCTGAAATTCGTGATTGCAGAACGCGGGGTGGATTGGGCACGCGCGGAGATTGAACAGCGCGCCGGATTTAAGCTGGCCCACCCGAAGCACTACAAATTTACCACCACGTCCGATATGCTCGGCTGGCACAAGGCCGTGGACGGAAGCTGGTTCCTGGGATTGTTTGTGGAATCTGGGCGCGTCAAGGATGCGGGCGGCTACAAATTAAAAACCGCGCTGCGCCACATCGCCGACGCGTTCCAAAAAGTTGAGTTTCGCCTTTCCGCGAACCAAAACATCATCCTAGCCCGGGTAAGCGAAGAGGACAAGCATCCCATTAACATGCTGCTCTCGGCCTACGGCGTAAAAACCGAAAAACAAACGACGGTATTGCACGCGGCTTCGATGGCCTGCCCTGCCCTGCCCACTTGCGGCCTCGCGCTGGCCGAAAGCGAACGGATGCTGCCGGGTTTCATTGACCGGATCGAGAAGCTGCTGGCTGAAGTCGGGCTCGCCGGCGAAGAAATCATCATCCGCTCCACCGGCTGCCCAAACGGCTGCGCGCGGCCATACATGGCGGAGATTGGTTTCGTAGGCAAAGCGCCGGGGCGTTATCAGGTCTGGCTGGGCGGCGATGTGACGGGCACACGGCTCAACCGCGTCTGGAAAGACGTCCTCAAGGAGGCCGATTTGGAAACGGAGTTTCGTCCCGTGTTTGAGCGTTTTGCGGCGGAGCGCGAGGCTGGTGAACGGTTCGGGGACTGGTGCGAGCGGGTGTTGCTAAAAGAACAAAATTAACCATGAAAAGACTGGTAAAGTCTTTATTCGATTGCTGACATGCCCGGCAGCCTTTCATAGAATCAACGCATGAGTGTACGCCGCCCCAGAGTCATTCAACCAATAGTCACCCGGTTTGCGACTTTTGCCGAGGCAGACGCCTCCGACCGCGCCTGGCAACACTCCCTGACACCTCTCGAAAGGTTGCGCCACCTTGAACTGGCCCGCCAATACGCCTATGGACCCGAGTCATCTCAGCGACGACTTCCGCGACTTCCTAACTTGTCTAAACGAAGCTGGAGTTGAATATCTACTCGTGGGTGGCCATGCGGTCGCCTACCATGGATACTTCCGGCCAACACGGGACATGGACGTGTGGGTTGGAGTCTCAGAAGCAAATGCCGGCAGACTGGTGGCGGCTATCAGCACGTTCTTCGGTGGCAGTCTGAAAGGACTGAAGCGCGAGTGGTTTCTTGATCGCGAAAATGTGACGCGATTCGGAGCCGTTCCCAATCTCATCGAGATATTGCCAAAGGTGTCTGGCGGCGACTTCCAAGCCGCTTATCAGCGGCGGGTGAATGCCATGGTAGACGGACAACCGGTGAAGCTTATCTGCTTGGAAGATTTATTGGCCAACAAAAAAGCAAGTGCGCGATTAAAAGATTTAGCCGACATCGAACAATTGACCAAACCCTAATGACCGCTGAACAAATTACCAGCTCCAATAGCAGCCTTCGTCCCCAATCGCCGCTGGAAATCGTCCGCTGGGCCATCGCGCAGGCGAAGGGCCGCGCGATCGTCTCGACCAATTTCCGGCCTTACGAGGCGGTAATCTTACACCTCGCCACCCAGGTACAGCCAGACATCCCCGTGTTATGGGTGGACCACGGCTATAACCGGCCGGCTACGTATCGCCACGCCGAGCTATTGAAGAAAATGCTCAAGCTGAACCTCAAACCATTCCTGCCCTACTACACCACGGCGCATTACGATGCGGTGTTTGGCGGCATGCCTGATCCGGCCCCGGAGAATGAGGAGCGGATCAAGGCATTCAGCACCGCCATGAAACTGGAGCCGTTCCAGCGCGGCATGAAGGAACTTGCCCCCGCCATCTGGCTCACCGCGCTGCGCAAGGTGCAAAATCCCAACCGGGCCGGCCTGGACATTTTAAGCGAGGACACCAATTTCCATTCACTGAAAGTCAGCCCGCTGTTTTACTGGAGCGATGCCGACATGGAAAAATATCTGGCCGAACATAACCTGCCCAACGAGTGGGATTATTTCGATCCCGCCAAGGCCGACGATAAACGCGAGTGCGGCCTTCACGCAAGCTGGGGCGGCACCGCCGTTTCCGCCGGCGCGGGCATCTAGCACGGTGCAAACCCCGTGCAGATAATTCAAATTTATCCACCCAAGCACATGGATCAACACGGATTAAAAAATTATCTGTGTCCCTCTGTGTCCCTCTGTGGTTAAAATCCCCGTCCGATGAGTTCCTACCATCTCGATCATTTGCAGTTTTTGGAAACCGAGGCCATTCACGTCATGCGTGAAGTCGCCGCCGAGTTTGAGCGTCCGGCCCTGCTCTTTTCCGGCGGCAAGGATTCCATCTGCCTGCTGCGCCTGGCGGAAAAAGCTTTTCGTCCGTCGGACATTCCCATGCCGTTCCTGAATGTGGAGACGGGCCATGAATTTCCCGAACTCATCGAGTTCCGCGACCGCCGCGCGAAGGAGCTGGGCGCCAAACTGATTGTGCGCACGGTGGATCAGGCCATAGCCAAAGGTCTGGCCACCCCGGCGCCCGGTGAAATCAGCCGCAACAAGCTGCAGATTCCCGCCCTGCTGGGCGCGATTGAAGAATTTCAATTTGACTGCTGCATCGGCGGGGCACGGCGCGATGAGGAAAAGGCCCGCGCCAAGGAACGTTTCTTCAGTTTTCGCGATTCGTTCGGCCAGTGGGATCCCAAAAATCAGCGGCCGGAAATCTGGAACCTTTACAACGCCCGCGTAAATCCCGGCGAAAACATGCGCATCTTTCCGCTCTCCAATTGGACCGAGATGGACGTGTGGGAATATATAAAAAAAGAAAACCTCGCCGTGCCCACGATTTATTTCAGCCACGAGCGCGAATGCTTCAAGCGAGGCGGCCAATGGATACCTGTGCCGCCACCGCACACGGATGCCACCAAGCCGGATCCCTACGCCGGCGCCCGGCCCAAAGCCAATGAGCCCGTCAAAAAGCTGGTCGTCCGCGTGCGCACCATCGCCGACATGATCAGCACTGGGATGATTGAATCCCCCGCCGACAGCGTGGACGACATCATCGCCGAGGTCAGCGCCGCGCGCGTGACGGAACGGGGCACCCGCGCCGACGACAAAGCCAGCGAAGCCGCCATGGAAGACCGGAAAAAGGCGGGTTATTTCTGAGTTGAAATTGTAAAAGAGCGGGGATCAAATGTGTGTTCCCTTGGGCTTGACACGGGAGGTGGCGAATTGGCCATCCTTTACCATCTTGCAAATATGGAAGGTAATGGACTTAACGAGCCGTAAGAGCCCAGCCCAAGGCTGAGCGACGCGATGCCCTGGGTCAACATCCTGCAAATTCTGCTGCGCCCCGGCGGAGTATGGCCCCGATCACGGCGAGCGCACGCGGTAAAACTCCTGCGGATGGTTGGTGGCCAGCAGATCGCTGAATTGGAACTGGCCGGAGCCAACCGGCGATTCCACGGCGGCACCGAGGTTGGACCAAAGGTTCAACGGCAGCGCCATGTTGGTCGTGGCCAGCACAGTGAACGACATGTCGGTGTAGTTGGTGAAGCCAAACTGGAAAGAGCCATTTCCCGGGCGGGTCGCGCCGCTTAACCAACCCGGCCCGGAGGCATTGTACACGCCCTCCACCGCGCCAATATCCGGTCCCAACCCCACCGGGCGCGGGAAACCGCGCTGGTCAGTTTGAAGTGGGGTGGCCATTGCGCTGTCAATGGCGGAAGAACCGGGCAGCGGCGGCATGGTCTGGGTGAGCCCACCGTAATTTCCCAGCGTAGCCAGCATCGGGTCACTGGTAATGACCGTGCCTGGACCGTTGGCTGTGCCATCATTCCCCAGCTCCGGCACCACGTTTGTTCCGCCGATGGTGACGGTGCTGGAAGACCAATTATAAATGTCCGGGCCATACGGCGCGCTGTTTCCGGCTAAAATGCTGTTGGTCAGGTAAACCGTCGAAAGATAGTTGTCCACCGCCCCGCCGGATCCGCCTCCCGTCACGCCCGCAGTGTTGCCGTAAAACGTGCAGTGCGTCAAAGCCAGCGTGGCGCTGAAGTCGTTGTCAATGGCTCCCCCGTTGACGTTGGCCGTATTTCCCACGAAGGTGCAGTTCACCAGGGTGCAGTCAGAATAATTCTGAATCGCGCCCGCGAAATTGCCGGTATTACCGGCCAAGGTGCAGGCAGTCAGTGTGAGCGTGGCATTATTATAGATTGCACCCGCGTCATCATTGGCATCTGTGAAATTGCCCACCAAGGTGCAATTGGTCAAATTGAGCGAGCCATTGTTGAGAATGGCCCCGCCCGAATTGCCGGCGCCGGGATATCCATTGGCAAGCGTGAGTGAGTTCAACCCGATCTTGGCACCGGAGTTGACCTCAAATATCCGTCCCGTCTGATTGCCGTTGAGGATGATTCCACCGGGCAGCGCCGACGCATCAACGGTTAAATTGCCGCTCAATTGCATTTCACCGCTGGTGAGCGTGATGTTTGCCCCGGAAAGAATGGGCGCAAAATTAATGACGTCGCCCGAAATGGCGTTCGCAATCGCCAGACGCAACGAGCCTGGGCCGCTGTCCGCCGTGTTGGTCACCGCGTAAGTGGCAGGGAAGTTAAATGGCACGCCGGCCGAAGCAATACCGTTGGCAACAACTTGAACGGTGTTTGTCAGCGAGACGCCGGCCGGCACCGTGCATCTCGTGGTGACTACTGCGCTACCGGTCTGCACGCTGGAGCGGCTCCAATTAGAGGTGCGGCCGTAACGAACATTGCCGTTGGCGTCGGTAAACCGTACCAGGGGAAAATTGCTGTCCATTTGTTCATCGTCGCCATAAGCCGCGCCCTGGCAAAGGCCGTTAAAAAGCGTTCCCGTCAAAAGCAGCGAACCATCGCTGTTGGTGCTGATTGAATTAATCACCGGCCTGCCCGCTGCCAAAGGAACACCATCCGGCTGGTACACATAAAAACTGGTTTCGCGATGCCCCCAGAGAACCGTCCCATCGGGCAGGTCCAGCATGAGATCGGAATAACATTCCTCGTTTCGATTGGTGCCGCCGCCGGGAGCAGTGACCAGCGTGAAGTTGTTGCTGACGTAACTGTATTCGTAGAAACTGATTGGCGCATACCATTCGGCGCTGTTGGTGGCGACGTGTTCCACTTCGCACAATACCTTACCGTTCACCAACATCGCGGCCGGGGAATCGGGCATTCCCTGGGCATTGGGGAAATCAGGTCCGGCCACCCAACTCCCCGCGTTGGTAGTGCCGGTAGGCGTGTAAATGGCCGTGTGATTGGTGGCACCGAAGAAAATCGCCTTGCCATTGGGCAGCAGCATGGCAGGCCCGAGTTCCAAGCCGGAATCATACAACAAGTCCGGGACATTACCGTCGTTTACCCATTTGTTTACCGCTGGGATGTATCGCTCAGAGTTCGTGTTCGGGATGTCCGCCGGCCAGCTTGCGTCAATGACCAGGACACTGTCGTCCGGCAGTTTGACCCAGGAGGCCTCGTCCTCATCGTACCCCCGCACCAATGCCGCGGTGGTCCAACTGTTGGCGACCGGGTCGTAAATGGCCGTGTTGCCGCCAGTCGCGGGAAAGACCGGAGACATCAGCACCTTGCCATTGCTCAACAGGATGGAATCACAATCAGAGAACCCGGCGCTGTTCTGGCCATCGGAGTACGGCACGTTGTCCGTGGTGATGATGCCAGCCGGAATGACCAAATCCGTCCAGGAATTATTTACGGGATTGTAAATCTCCGCGTTGGTTGTGCCGGTGCCATATTCGCCGCTTGCGACAAACACGTTGCCATTGGTGAGCACATCGGAAGAAAAATCCAGGCGCGTGTTGTGCATGGGGGCAATGGCGGACCAGGTGCCATTAACGTAACTGCCGTGAATATCCGGGGTCAGCCGAAACCAGCCAGGTCCAAAACCAGAGCTTAAGTCTTCTGCGATCACCGTGCCGTCCGGGAGCAACAGGAAATGCCCGGCGGCGCCGGGAGGGCTGTTGACCAGCGGAACCCACGTCCCGCCAGCATGGGAACTTAGTGTAAAAATCAGAAAAGCAAGCAGGCCGGATGAGGGCACAATCTTCATTCTGTTGTCGTTTTTAATGGTTTATCGCCGCCTCTGAGAATGCCCGCACGCGCCTCAAAACTGGGTTCGGGTATCACTTTTCACTATAACCAAAAAGTGATTAATGGCAAGCAAATAGCGGCTTGTTTTGACCATCGGCCGTGTTGGAATAAAGAGGTTGTTGATCGCTGAAAGATGTTTCCCATCAGCGGGTTATTTGATTAGACACTGGGAAATTATAAAGCGTTTATTCTCGACCTTTATCCCGCTGCCATTCCTTTGACCCTTGGCCCAGACGAGCCGAAGCCGAAGCCAAAGCAGAACTCTTGGAGATAATAACAGCGCCTCACAACGCGAGAAATCACCGTCGCTTGGCCCTGTCTTTGTAGTGTTGGTAACGTGACCGGACCAAGTATTCTCGCGGGCGGCCGAGCGGCGGCAAGGGACTTACAAACGCCAGTTCGCCTTGCCGCCGATCGCCACGCATAACGGACCCGGCATGCTCCGCCAGGTCAATTAATTACTATAGTATCAAGCGGTAGAACGCATTCCGGGAACGGATTGGGACTGTTATCTGATGTTGCCCGTTCGCGATGAAGTCGGCATTGGTCACGTTCACCCAACCGCCCGTGGTCAGGTTGGTGCTCTGTTGCAATTGGTAGCCGAGGATTGCGGACGGCCAGGAAATCACCACATTGGTAGCGCTTAATTGAATCGCCTGCGGGGCAATGCTCACGAAGGAGAAGTTGGTGATGATTTGACTGGAGGAAACGCCACCGTCCGCCCCGGTGAAGCCGACGTAGGCGGTTTCGCCACCCACAGTACCGGGCAGGTCCACGTTTACAGCAGTGCTAAAGTTGGTGCCGTTGACGGCATCTGTGAAGCTCATCGCCAGGATTCCGTTGGCATAGTTGAGAACCACCTTGATCGGGTCCCCGCTTGCCACATTAACATGGCCGGGAGCCTGGTAAACACCACCGCCCGCGCCAGTGGCACCACCCGTCAAGAACGCATACCCCACGGTGTTCGGCCCATAGACATTAAATTCCAGTTCGGCACTGGGCGTAATGCCGCTCACGCCCAGGCTTCCGCCGCCTCCGCCCAGGGCGCTGGTTCCCCGGGGATCATTCTGGATGCAGAAGGCCGAGCCATCCGCCCCACCACCGCCTTGATCCTGATAAGTCCATGATGCCTGGAAGGCGCCGATATATTGCGGAGCAGTGTAAAAGAAGCTTGAGGTCTCACTGCCCGCGCCTTCGGTCACGCTTAAGGTATTGGTGCTGATCTGCGCGTTGCCATTGGCGCTCCAGCCTCCGCCGGTGATATTGAAGAGCACGGGGCTGCTGCCGATGATCAGCGAAGCCACGCTGCTGGTCACCGAGCCGGAACCATTGGAAACGATGACCTGATAGCTGCCCGCCTCGGACGCTTGCGCATTGCCAACGGTGAGGACGTTGCTTTGCGAGCCGGAGATACCCGCGCCGTCCGTCAGATTATGCCCGTTGAACTGCCATTGATACGATAACGGCAGGGTGCCGTAAGCGAGAACGGATTCAGAACCGGTGCCGCCCTCCAACGCGAAGAACGGGGAATGAACATCCGTGTAAATCTGAGGTATGCCGGAAACGACTGAAAGCGTGGCGGGCTGGCTTTGATCGGTGCCGTAAGCATTCGTGGTGGTCAGGTAGAAGGTGCTCGCATCGGCCCCGGCCTGAAGATTGTTCAGGACCAGCGTGGTATTGGTGGCACCCGGAATGGGTACGCTGTTTGAAAACCACTGGTTCATGAAGGGCGGCGTGCCTTCCACGCCAACAGTGAAGGTCGCGGAGCCGTTTTGGCCGGTCACCGCATTGGCCGGCTGGGCGATCACCTTTGCGGGGATATCCGCCGCGTCGAAATGCGCCGCCACCTGGGCGGCACTCAATGCATAGTTATACACGGAAACATCAGAGATGAAGCCGTTAAATTGATCGTCGTTGGCGGTCGGATCGGAGCCCGGCGGCCGCGCACCAATCTTCATGTTTTGCGCGCTGGCCAAAATGCCGGCGGTGGGACTGATGGTATTCGTGCCGATCAACTGGCCGTCAACATAGAGGGCGACATACCCGTGGACCTCGTCGCACACCCCCGCCAGATGATGCCAAGTGTTGTCCGGCGCCAGCAAAGAACTGACCCCATGAGTCGCACCCGAGGCGTCACGGACGAAGAACCGGTAATTATGAGTGGTGACACTGCCTGAAACCGTGTCACTCCCGGTGTCCAAATTAAACTGCTCGCCGCCGCCGCCGGTGCCTTTCGAGACAATACCCGCGTCCGTGCTTTGCACGTAGCCGTTTGCCCAGCACTCAATTGAAAACGAAGAACTCTGGCTCGCGGGAGCACTGAAGTCCACGTTGGTCGGGATGTTATAGGCCATGCTATCCGACGTGCTGATACCGCCAAATTCCGCCGAGGCTTCGGCTGGATCGGAAGGATTATAGCCGGTCTGATCGAGCGTGACGTTGGTATAAATTCCATTGTTGCCACCCCAATAATCGTAGGCCGTCGCGCCGTTATTACCGCTGGGATTGTTGGCTTCATTCAACCGCCAGAAGCCGACGGGATTGGCGGCCACAATCGCAGCCGGATAGGAAGCTGACGGCAGAATGATCGTTACGCCTGCCACGGAACTGGTCGCCGTATTGAACTGGTTGCTGGCCACACAGTAAACCGAGGTGGCAGCCAGCACGTCAGCCAGCAGATAGCTGGCGTTGGTCGCACCGGCCACGGCCACGGTGTTCGAATACCACTGATAAGTGATCGGTGGTGCGCCACCGGCCACAACGGAGAAGGTCGCATGGCCGCCGGAATACAAAACCGGGCTCAGCGGAAAAATGTCAGAGGTTAGCAGCACGTTGTTGTAAACTGTAAATGTCGCCGCCGTGCTCGTCGCGGAGCCGGAACCATTCGCCACCGCTACGGTGTATGAGCCGGCGTTGCCCGGTGTTGCATTGCTGATAGTCAAGACGGCTGTCGCGGAGCCGGAGATATTCCCAGGCACATCGCTTAACGGGGTGGAGCCCTGGAACCACTGGTAGGTTACAGGCTGGCCGGAGGCCACCACGCTGAGCGAAGCGCTGGCACCGCGGTTTACAGACACGGGCTGCGGGTTTTGAGTAATTACCGGCGCCAGTTGAACAGCGGTGTCATACAATGCCAAAACCTGGGCGGCCGACAGTGCATTCGTGAAGCAGGCCACCTGGGTGATTTGACCGGCAAAGTCCCGCGTAGGTTCGCTGCTCGTATAATCGGGCGCGCCGCCAATCAGGAGATCCAAAGGTGTCCCGCCCAGGGCACCAACGCCGCTGCCGGAAATACTCAACTGCCCGTCAACATAAAGATAGTCTTTGGAACCGTCGGAAACGCCGACCACTTGGTGCCAGACCCCATCATTGTAGGCCACCGGGCTCGTCAGTTCCGGTCCATTGCCCGGATTCCAGCGCAGGAAACCACTGCCGTCGAGACTGGAACGCCAGCCGGAATCACCCCGTCCCAGAATACTTTGAAACCGGGCATAACAATCCGCCGGGTTGGCCTTGAACCAATAGGCCACGCTGAACGGCATGTGGTTTGTGGGGTCAAGGGCACTCTTGGCAAGCTGGCCGGCTCCCACGTCTACAGTCGCGTCAAATCCGTTGAACTGAACGGCGTTGGTTTTGGAACCGAATCCCGGTAGCATCGGTCCGGCAATTCCAGGCATCACACCGGATTGGTAACGGCCATTAAAACCGGCCACGACACCGTAGTTGGTGGCCACGGGGAGCGTGGTGAAATTGGTGGGAGACTCGGAAAAGTCGCCGACGGGTTCATCCATCCGCAGATAAACGATCGGGTTTGAGCTGATAACATCATTGGTGTACAGCGTCGTGTTGCCCGCCGTGGCATCCTGATAGTGCTTCAAAACGGCGGCTGGCGACAGGGCATTGGTGTAAATGGCCACTTCATCCACCGCGCCATTAAAATCCTGGCAGTTGAATCCGATGGTGCCGTCGGGCGAATTCGGATACCCCAAGTTGCTCAGGGAACTGTTGGGGTTGAGGTCACCAATAACGACGGGATTCACGGTGTCGGGTTGATAACCGCTGGCAAACTGATAGCTGCCGTCCGACGAGGTGAGGGGCGACTGTCCGGGCGCAATCATCGTGTTGGTGGATTGCGGCAGGCCGGGCACCGTCGTGGCCGCGAGCACACCGTTGGTATAGAACCAGGCATTGACGCCGTCATACGTAAGTGTCAGATGAAACCATTGCGGCGTGGGCTCAAACATGGGCACGTCAAATTCAAGGGAAGGGCTGCCGCCGCTCGTACCCCCGTAGAAATCCACGATCCACATGGCGTTGGTATGAAAAAATGCGGTGCCAGGTTCATACCACCCCACCGGGTAGCCCACGCTGTAAATTCCCGCCAGCTCGATGCTCCAACCGTACGCGTTTCCGCTGGTATCGCCGGAAATCGTGTACGAGTACCCGCCACCACCCTTTTCGAGGATGCTCGTCCAGACGGTGGAGGAGAAACTGGTTCCGGTTGGATCATTGGGATCGCCACCTCCGGGCTTGACCCAGGCCTCGGCCGTGAAAGGAGTTTGCGGCTCCAGCGCGTGGTTGATATCCGGGATGACCATGAAACCGGCGTTGTCGTTGTTGTTGGTACCTCCATTAAAGAACGCCGCCGAATCGCCATCGCTCGTCACGCCCCCAACCGGCCCGGTGAAATAAGAATCCACGGTATACTTGGCGCCGCTGCGGATATATACGTTGTTGTAAAAAGCGTTCCCCTGCGCCCCGAGCGTGCCGGAGTTTTTGGCCGTGTAAATGAACGGAGGCGGGTTTGTCTCGTTCAAAGGCCAGTAAGCCGCGGCATTGAGTGATGTCACTGCGCTGGAATAGTCGGCGTGCGCGACCATGGCGGGCGCCAAGATCACGAGCGCGGACAACGTTAAGTTGATCAGGTTTTTTTTCATGTTTCTCTTCTCCTATCGCGGTTTGTTGGTGGTGGGATTATTGCCGGGCGAAATGACCAAGAACGTCTTGGTTGGAAATTTAATCTGATTACCCCTCGGCTATTCCGTTCAGGCGATGGTTGCACGATGTCAAAAACATGAGGCCGTTCTCCTTCACCATGTTTTTAATTACTGGCCGGGAAGCGGCAGCAATAGTCCAAATAGTTAAATCAACCATCTTTCTTTTCACTATTAAGCACCTTTGAGAGAGCATGGTGCCTTCTCACTTGCCAAGTCAAAGGGAATGATCCTGTTTGGAAACAAAACAAGTTGCGGCACGCCTGCTTTTTTATCGAGATTGTGAGCGTCACCACGTCACCTGCACGGATGCGGTGGCGATGGCTGCGGGATCATCCCGTTCTTGCAAGGATTTGGTAATGGCCGCCAGCGAGCGGGGGACGATGCCGTCAAAAATTTTCCGGCCCGCGACAATGACTTGGACCGGCTGGTCCAGATCCAGCAATTCGTCAGACAAACGCAGCTCGAGGTTGCCGGTGGCAGGCTGTTCGATTTGAATCGTTTGCCCCTCGACGCGCGCCACATAAAGGTCGTTGGGGCGGACGGTTTCGGCCGGGCGTTCCAGCCAGTAAAAGCGGTTGTGAGTGACATCGGAATCCTGCTGCCAAACCACCCGCCGGGGCCAGACCTGCCGGAAATAGGTGGCCATGCGCGGAATCGTTTCAGCTTCACGCCCCATCATATTATGCCCGAAACCGGGATAAACGGTGCAGCGATGGACATAACCGGTTGGATCAGCCGCCTGCAAAACATCCAATTTCGCGCTGAATACGCGCACGACAGTGTTGCGATTATAAGCCGAGTCGTCCCCGCCCATATAGAGGTAAAACGGCAGGTTGCGGAGCCCGAGCGGTGAAACCTGGTTGGGATGCCCGGCGCACATGGTGGCGGCGGCAAAGCGATCCGCCATGCGCGGTGCGAGTTGATAAACACCATCGCCGCCGGCAGAATATCCGATCAAGTAAACTTGATTGGGGTCAACGCCGCGCTCCATCACCATGTCTGCGATCAAACGATCCAGCAGGTCATCCACCGGCTTGACAAACCACATGTTCCACGCGTCAACGGGGGCGCGCGGGGCGACGTTGATGCTGCCGGGCGGGAATTCGTACCGGCCATAATAACCCCGCCAATTCTGGTCGTTTTCCTCGGTGGTGGCCTGTCCGCCGCCATGTAGAGTGATCCAAAGGCTATGTTTCCCGGGGGGCGCGTCCCCGAACGTTTTTTCCATCCATTTCAAACTGAAACCGCCAAGGCTGATTTGCCGGGCGGACAGTTCTGCCTGCGCGGTTTGAGCCTCGATCTTTTCAAATCCAGCCCAAGCCAGCGCCGCCACCTTACGGGACTCCTCGCGCGTGAGAGGAATATTAGGAGGATCACCACGATTGGCTGCCGGCCGGTCCAACCAGGATTCCGCCGCCAGCAGATTGGTCGGGACTGGCGTCAGTTCATCCCAAAACAGATCCAGCGTTTGCGATCGGGCACAGACGGCACACGGGATGGTCTTCTCCCGGGCCTCGGCACCGCGCAGAAAGCGGAAGGTGACACTGACTGCTTCATTTGGGAGCGTGAATTCGGGCATGTCATTCAGGTCAGCCGTTTCCGGCCGGGTGCGATCGCTGGCAGTCAATACATCGGCGGCTGAGCGCAGTTCGACCGTGGTGGCCAACCGCGGCCCCCCGGCGCCTTCGCGCAGCCTTAACCGGATGATTCGAGCGGCTGGATTCACCGGTGCCGCCACCGAGGCATACCGGGAGGATACGTTGAGACCCGGAACCTCCCGCGATGCCAAATTCCACGACATGGGAAAATAAGAGCCGGTTTGACGCCAGCTTGTGGCGTAAA
>Ga0302319_10013637_pt1 | contig 15229 bp, 12 predicted proteins | sample Bog_T0_2_FD_203319 | JGI IMG/M metagenome (GOLD analysis project Ga0302319, IMG submission 203319) | Peat permafrost microbial communities from Stordalen Mire near Abisko, Sweden - Bog_T0_2 | ecosystem: Environmental > Terrestrial > Soil > Wetlands > Peat | place: Sweden: Abisko, Stordalen Mire... | reverse complement strand
CGCGCGCCGGCCGCAGCACAGCACCGCGCCCAGCCGCCCGGAGACGGTGTCGGCCAGCCGCTGGTTCGCCTCGAGCGAAATCAGCGGCGCAAACACCAGCGAGAGCGGCCCCGCGACGTACTGCGTCAGGAAGTACAGCGCGGCGACGTAGAAGGGCGACAGCGCGAGCGCGACGCTGCTGCCGAGGTACTCCAAGATGCCGACGAGCAGCGCGGGGTATTTATAGAGACCGCCCCCGACGCCGGCGACTTTCGTGTTGATTGTCCTGCCCACCCCGACGAAATCCTGCACGAATCCGAGCAGGCCCGCGGACGCCCATGATAAGCCGGTAGAGGCTCCGGCATACGTCGCGGAGACCTGCGACTTGGCGACGGTCTCAGCCATGAGGTTGGCCAAGTGTGGGCTCGCCCGGGGCGGCCCGGCACTTGGACGCCATGCGGGGGTGCGACCGCTCGCGCTCCAGCTGCCGCGCCAGCATCAGGCACGCGTGCGCCAGCCTCGCCCTGCCCTCCCCCGTGTCCGCCCGCGGCTTCTCCAGCGGGCGGTCCAGCGGCGAGTCGTCCATCGCGCTACGAAAAGAAGTGTGCGCGGCAGGTTAAATGCGGCGAAGCAATCTCCGCCCCAGAAGCGAGCTGCTGTCCCGCGCGCTCCTGCTGCTCACCGTCACCGCGTGCCTGGCGTTCACCGCGGACCTGTTCTGGGGCTTCCTCAGCACGGAGCGCATGGGCGCGCCGTCCGTCTCGCGCATGATCGCCGACAACTACCCGCTGGACGCCTTCCTCGCCGCGCAGCTCTTCCTGTACGGCATCTCCCTGATCGGGATCACCGTGGTCCAGCTGAGCTACGACCATTCCGGCCGCGAGCGCGCCCTGGCCGACTTCTACGACGGCCTCGGCTTGCTGGCCGTGCCGATCGGCGCGGGCGAGTTCCTGTTCCTGACGCTCGTCTGCGTCGTCAGCGTCGACGAGGACGAGGACGGCCACTACATCGTCGCCGGGCTCGGCGTCATCCTCGGCTGGGTCCACGGCACGTTCATGTTCGTCAGGCGGTGCGTCCGGTACGAGTGCTCCTCCAACGCGTGCGGCGAGTCCGTCGTGCTGATTTACAACGGCTGCGTCCTCGTGCTGCTCTTCGCGATGATCGTCGCGTTCGGCGTGCTCGTCGACTTGAACGAGCACGACTACTCGGAGCTGGTCATCGGCAACGTGGAGTACGCCATCTTCTGGCTCTTGATATTGAAGGACACCTTCCAGATCGTCGACGCGTTTGAGCTCGGGCCGCGGCCCAAGACGCAGAAGGAGACCTAGTCTGACATGTAAACGTCGTTGTCCTCCTCGTCGGCCGACGCCACGCGCGGCCTCGGCAGCTCCGCGGCCTCGCTCACCTCCAGGTCGTCGTCCGCCGGCGCGGGCAGCTTGGAGAAGACCTCGCACAGCTCGTCGTCCGCCACGTCCATCAGCGGCGGCTCCTCGTCGTCAAAGTCCAGCAGCGCGTCGTGCTGCTTCGGGCGCAGGGCCGGCTCGGCCGGCAGGTCGACCGCGGGGCCGCCGAGGTCCTCCACGCGCAGGAACGCGGGGACGAGCGCCTTCTCCTTCTGGTAGCCCCACATGTAGCACCCGGGGCGCAGGCGCTGGACCGTGGGCAGGGCGGGGACGCTGGACTCGCGCAGGTACGAGAAGCAGAACGGCTCCTGGTCGATGACGATCAGGATGCGCGGGAACTGCGTCAGCAGCGCCACCATGTCGGCGAACAGCGGGTGGCTGTGCTCCGCGGCCGCCGCGCCGTCGGCGGACTCGCCCCGCATGAACGTGACGATGCTGTCCGTGTCCGCGTCGACCTCCGCGTCCTCCGCGACGTGGAACACGACGCTGCCGGAGTGGATGTAGACCCCGCCGAGGTACATGCACCGCGTGTCCTCCGGCATGACGGGCCGCACGGGCACCGTCTCCAGCTCCAGGTCCTCCCGCTCGCCGTGCTCGTTGCAGGAAACGACGAACGGCGCGCGGCCGCAGAACGCCTCGACGTCCAGCCCGGCGTCCGGCAGCGCGGCCGTGCGGCGCAGCGCCGCGCTGTACCCCCAGCGCGCGGGCAGGTCCTTGAGCCCGGCGACGACGAGCGGGTTCTTGTAGAAGAGCAGCGGCCGCGTCGCCTTGGAGAGCTCGACGACGTCCAGACAAAAAGCGTGCGCGCGCTTGATGTCCCCGAGCACGACCCCGACCGCGGCGTTGCGCTGGATCACGAGGCAGCCCTGGAACGCGGAGGCGTGCATCCGGTGCTCCCTCGGCAGTTCCAGGGAGAGGCCGCGGAAGCCGCAGTTGTTCAGCGGGACGAACCTCCTGACCGCGCCGACGACGCTGATGTCCGGGGAGATGATCCGGCACGGCCCGGGGCTCGGCGAGCCGACGGTCCACGCCTCGCGCTCGCCCGCCGGCAGCAGCGAGAACCCGAGCGGGTCCGCGTCCGCCAGCGACGGCGCCACCTTGTAGACGCGATCGTGCAGCCAGACGTGCATCCCGCGCACGAACACAAATGTGGCTCACGTTCGTCTTCGCGTTCCTGCCCTCGCTCGCCGCGATCATATGGCTGTTCGCCGTCGGCGCGTCCTGGGAAACCGCGGCGTGCTTCGTCGCCCTCGCCGTGTTCGCGCTCCCCTGGACCTACTTTCTCTTCGCGGAGTACCTCGTGCGGCGCTCCCAGGCCGCCGCCGCGCGCGTTGACAGCGACGACCAGCCGACCTCCAGGACCGACCGCAGGTTCGCCGGGCTCTACCGCCGCCTGCCCGAGAAGACCAAGGCCAAGCGCGAGGCCCGGCCGCCCGGCCGCTACGAGTGGCGCCCCGTGCGCCTCGGGCTCGCGTTCGCCTTCTTCCTGGCCTTCCCCAGCTTCCTCTGGTTCGCCTACCTGGCCGGGCAGCAGACCCCGGGCTACGCCTTTGCGCTCACCAGCTCGCCCTGCGGCCAGTCCTCCTGCTCGCGCCAGACCTTCCAGAACCTCGTCAACTACAACCCGGCCGGCTGGCTCCCGGACCCCTGGGGCTACAGCAACCCGTACAGCACCTCGCTCGTCTTCTGCCCCTGCCCGAGCTGCAGGTGGGCCGACTCCAACGGCAACTACAACATCAAGGGCTACCCGCCCGAGCAGGACAACCCCGACGAGCCGGACGTCACGCAGCCCCCCGTCCCGAACGGCCTCGCGACCACGCGCGCGAGCGACTTCCCCAACCCCGGCGCCGGGCTCGTCGGCGGCATCGACCCCGGCGAGGGCACCACGGTCAGCAACGTCAACTTCTGCCCCGGGGTCACCGCGCTCCTCAACCCGCAGAACATCCCGGGCAGGGGCAGCCCGATCTGCGCCACCTGCCTGCCGTACTTCATGTACGTCCGCGGCTACGACGGCTACAACTACTACAACGCCTCGTGCGCGCCGCAGACGTACGTCTCCAACGCGCTCTGCTTCGCCTGCCCGAGCGTTTCGTTATGCGGCCACTTCCCGGACCTCGCCAACGCCTACTTCCTGCAGACGCTCGGCTTCTTCGTGGCGATGCTCTTCTCGTTCTGCCGCCTTTAGGCACAATGAAACGCAAGCTCTGGTGCGCCTCCCTGGCGCACGACGACCGCCGCGCGCTCGACGCCGCCGTGAGCGCGCTCGGCGACCGCGGGCTCGAGCCGTTCCCCGTCGACGGCACGGGGGTCCGGCTCGGCGTCCTGCCCCTCACCGTGCTGGAGCCCGACGTTTTGCAGAAACTCTGCGGCATCAAGCGCACGCTGATGCTCGACAAGGACGGGGTCATGCTCTTCCTCGGCGCGGCCGCGGAGGCCGCGGCGAAGGAGAAGCGCTCCGAGTCGCGCCGGGTCGAGCGGTGGGAGTTTCGCGCCGAGACGAAGAAGCACATGCCCGCGCTCCCGCCCTCGATGTACCCCAAGATGGACACCATCACCCGCCGCGTCGTCGTCGCGCTCAACGTCACCTCGGGCGAGGAGTGCGACCCCGGCCGCGGCAAGTACCGCGTCGTCGCCCGCCCGCCCTTCGCGCTGACGAGCGAGCTGCGCGAACTCGCCAACTCCGTCGTCGCGGACGGCTTTGTCCGCGTGCACTTCGCCAAGGACGAGGTCCAGGTGTGGGTCGATATATAACTCTTCCGCCTCCCGAGTTAAACGCGGATGAGCGGCCACCTCGCAGCCTTTCCCGCCCTCAAGTTGATCAGCGGCGCGCCGATCCAGCGCTCGCTCGGCGTCCACGCCGCCGGCGGCGGCCGCCCGTTCACCGCCGCCCTCGCCGGCGCGCAGGGCGACGCGCCGGGCTCCGTCGTCTTCACCTCCACCAACTTTGGCGACAACGACCGCACCGCGTACGTCTTCGCCCCCTCGGGCGACGTCTACGCGACGTTCGGCGTGCGCTCCCTCGGCGGCCGCCCCGAGGAGCGGCTCGCCGTGCACACGTCGCCCAGCGGGGCGATGAGCATCGTGCCCCCGCAGTCGGGCGTCGTCCAGAACCCCTCCGACTTTCTGCGAGAGCGTGGCCACGCCGCCACGATGAGCGACCTGACCGCCGCCTTCAAGGGCCTCGCCGCCGCCGGGGGCCTCAACCACCCGGCCGCGCCAGCCGCCCCCGCGCGGAACCTGGCCGGAGTGCAGGACGTCGTCGGCGCGGTCCGCGCGCCGGAGGGGTTCCCGTCGGCCGTCGTTGGCGACGGCGCGCCCGGCCGGATCGGCGAGGATGGCGTGCCCCTCGCGACCAGCATCCTCGCCCGTTCGGTCAAGGAGGCCAAACACAGCGGGGAGATGCTGAACGGCGAGAAGGTCCACCTGATCCACGTCGACGGGCACCCGTTCAGGTTTATCAAGAGCGTCATGGGCGCGTTCATCGTGCTGTACGACCGCGACTCGTACGCAGTGTACATCCGGGATCTCTCCGGAGAGGAGGAGGTGTACAAGTTCGCCGGCGGGGTGTACAGCAAGCTCGACATCGTGAAGACCGAGAAGCGCGGCAAGCAGCACGTGGAATACCTCTTCACCGACACGGGCGGTGTCTCGCGCACGTACTCGGACGGTGAGGGGGGCGCGGTCGTGTACACCGTCCAGGAGAATACGAAGCAAACCGTCCAGGAGGAGGCCGCGCAGGAGGAGGATGGCGAGGATGGCGAGGATGACGAGGAGGCCGAGGAGGAGATGGGGGAATATGAAGGCGAGGAAGGCCTGGACGACAAGCTGCAGCTGCCTCCCGGCGATTTGCGGCAGCCCATGCGGCCGATGCTCCGTCGGATGATGATCGACCCCGACGCAGTCGCCGCGCCCTCGGGCGGCATGGTCAGGCTGTGCGATTTGCCGTGAGCCCGGGAGCGGGGAGGAGGGGGTGGGGGAAGGGTAGGGTTCGATCGTAAAACTTGTTTTCAAGGAATGTCGTCGCCCGCTCGGAACCCTCCCGGGGGCCGCGGCCCGGCGGGGGGGACGTAGGCCACGAAGCCTACCAGGGGAAGCTGGACGGCCGAGAGCGTCGACGACGCGACGCTGAGCCCGGCCGCGAAGACGGAGGAGAGGACGGCCGTCGTCGTCATCACGGAGATGCCCGCCGGGGTCGTGACGTACGGCGGGGTGGGCGAGAGCGGCGAGGCGAAGAGCGCGTCGCCCTCGCAGCCGATCGGCGGGGTGTAGTTCGCGCTCGCGCACGCGCCCGTGTAGTCGCCCAGGCACCCGTCCTGCGTGAACGTCGCCCCGCAGAAGGCGAACGAGGCGGGGAGGACGCAGTCCGCCGGCGCGCCGCTGAGCGTGAGGTTGATCCCGGCCGCCGGCGCGAAGCCGTCGACCACGGCGTTCGGAACGCCGATCGGGTTCTTCCGGACGGTGAACGTGTCGTTGCCGAGGTAGCTCAGCTGCGTCAGGATCAGCGCCAGGGCGTAGTCGGCGCTGGCCGCGGCCGCCGTCGCGCCGCCGCACGTCTTCGAATCCACCTGGGACAAGAAGTCGTCCTGCACGACGGCGCCGTTCTGGATCAGGGCGTAGCGCGAGAGCGCGCACGCGACGCTCTGGTTCTGGCTCACGAGAGAGAACGCGCCGCCGGGGAGGAAGCCGCGGACGGCGCCCACGAAGTCCACCACCGTCAAGTTGGAATTCGGGTACGCGACGAACGAGAAGGGCGTTCCGAGCGCCAGGTCCGCCACGAGGCAGCCGTCGCCGCACCCGCACACCGCGGCCGAGACGGATTCCAGGGAGATGACCGCGTGCGCGGCGCGGGCGAGGACCAGCAGAATCGAAAACATGTGCGCGCCCAGCTGGCGGAGACGCCGAGTTCAAGGCGTGCCCGCGCGGGCCTTCCCGGTTACTGCTCGCGAACCGCTCCGAGCGCGACGGGCTGGGCGACCTCGGCGGCCGGGGTTCGCGCGGCAAGGACGCCGGAACTGCACGAGGAACGGCCCGGGAGACCCGCGGACGTCTGCGTTGCGAGCGAGCGGCGGGTTCTGGGGGGCGTAACGCGCGGCTTCGCGTGTTGCGCCCGCACACTTCGTTGCACATTCACACACCCGGATGGAGCAGCTGAGCCCGCATTTCGCGGCGGGGGACGAAAACGTCACCGTGGTCCCGAACCTCCTGCCGGTGACCTACACGAGCGAGAGGCCGCCGTGCGTCGTGATCACGGTCGACAACCGCGTCATGTCCGACGAGGCGTCCTCGCTGTCAATGTACCACCGAAGCCAGGACCCCGTGCGCGGCAGCGGCTGCCAGCAATCTGCGCTCGCCACGGTGCGGCTCCTCGGCATGCTCAACCACCTGGCCGCGAACCCCTGGCTGTGCGCGCTCGAGGACCCGGACGCGAAGTCCGGCCGGGACCGGAGCCAGGTGTTCCTCCCGTCCCCCGAGCCGGGCACCGTCGCCGTCCCGCGCATCGACGTCTACCGCGAGACGCTCGTCGACCCCAAGGGCGCGCGGGTCGGCTACCGCTTCGTGTACATTGTCCTCGACCACGCGCGGCTGAACCTCAACGACGGCGTCGCGCGGCTCGTGCACGAGAACGCGGTCGAGAAGGAGAAGAACGACAAGCTCAGCAAGCCGCGCCCGCCCAAGCCCTACCAGGACTACATGAACCTCTACCTCCAGGTGCTCAGCCTGGACGAGTACGTCACGAACATCCTCGCGCAGCACGACCGCTCGTTCGAGCCCTCCGCCAACGCCACGGCCGTCCCGCTCAGGGACGGCGAGGCCAACTTGTACCTCCTCTTCGGCTGGGCGCGCCACTTCGAGACGCTCAAGCACCTCAAGATGAACATCTGCGCGGAGCAGCGCATCGCCTACAAGTACCAGGTCTTCATCCAGCCCGAGCAGGGCATCTTCCAGAAGCCCCACGCCCCGCCCGACGTGTTCAACGACTCCGACTCCGCCGCCAGCTCGCCCAAGCCCCAGGCGAGGCCCCTGCCCAAGGGCCGGGTCGTCGAGTCCGACGACGACGACTCGGTCGACACCCCGCCCCCCTCGCCCCGGAGAGGCGGCGGCCAGAAACGCCCCCGGCTCCTCGACGAGGAGGGGGGGCCGGAGCCAGGGATCCGCGACGACGAGATCCACGACGAGGCGGACGACCCGCACGCGAAGAACTCGCCGTGCGTGCAGTACCGCTTCCCGAGGGGCGCGCAGCGGATCGCGCCCATCTTCCAGCACCCGCTGGTGATGTACAGCCTCCGGCTCTACGAGACGGCGACGTCGATGGACTGGGCGCTCGACATGGACGCCATCTCGCGCCGCGACTGCATCAACGCGGGCGTCTACCGGCTGCGCAAGGGGCTGCCGTGCACGGCCTCGGCGGCCCCGGTCAAGAAGACGATGCTGGACGAGATCAAGCGGCTGAACGCCATTGACCTCAAGGGCCTCACCCCGGAGGAGAGGTACGCGAAGCGGCGCTCGCCCGAGTTCATGGAGCGGTTCGCGCGGACGACCATGTCCAACTCGGACATCGCGCCCTCGTACAAGGCGATCAACGACTGGTGGATCCTGCACTGCCGCCGCGCGCAGGCCGAGAAGAAGACGTGGTCGGCCGTGCGCCGGCACTCCACCGTGGACCCCTCGCTGTGCTGGTTCGGGAACATGGTCACGCGCTTCTTCCTCGCGCTGGAAGAAACGAAAAACGTCGCCGCGGTCCACGAGGAGATCTTCCTGATCTACCTGGCGCGGAACGCCGGGTACAAGCACGTCGCCGACCTCAAGCTCCACGTCATCTTCTCCGGCACGGCGCAGGCCGGGAAGAGCTTCGCGCACGGCGTCCTCAAGTCGCTCTGCATCCCCGGCACCATCGTGCAGGTCTCCGGCAAGTCCGACAAGGCGAACACCACGGAGCAGGACAAGGACCACATGCTGGAGTTCCTCGACGAGCTGCCCTCGCTCTACTTTGCGTCCTCCGCGCGCGACAACAGCGACGCCATGGAGAAGGAGCGCCTCTCCAGCGGCGTGATCCACTTCGAGCAGGCGTGGATCGACGAGAACGGCAAGCGGATCCTGATCATGACGACCGCGCGGCAGCAGGTCACGCTCTTCGGCAACACGAACAAGCCGACGCACATGTTCTCGCACGCGATGCAGACCCGGCTGGTCATCCACTCCTTCTGCGCGTGGAAGGACCGCGAGGGGCACTCCATGATCGACCACCTCTCCAACGAGAACGGCAGGGCGCACGAGCCCGACGTCATGCGCCTGTGCGACGACTTCGAGGTCGACGCGTGCATCGTGCAGATGCTCTGCGCGCTCGTCTTCGAGCTCATCTACGTCGGCGTCATGCTCCCGCCGAGCATCGACGCCGCGCTGGCGTACTTCTCCGCCTACTCCGACTTCCTGCAGGCCGAGGGCATCCCCGTCGACAACCGCAACGTCGTCCGCATGACGCTCGCCGCCGAGACGCTCACGATCATGTACGCCATCCACGTCTGCTTCTTCACGCCGACGCTCGGGTGGAAGCCGGGGCGGCCGTTCAGGCTCGAGGACGTCCTCGAGCTCCAGCAGTTCATGTGCTCCACCGAGGCCGTCGCCGCCTTCTCGTTCAGCATCCTCGGCGACATGTTCGTCCACCCCCAGCTCGACTCGGTCATGAAGGCGCTCGGCGCCGGGGTCTGCAAGCTCGGCGTCCCGGGCCAGCACACCACCTACCGCGCCGTGCAGGACGGCCCGGGGAACACCTACGACTTCAACTACCTCTGCCCCCGCCTGGCCTACTCCATGAAGGACAGCGTCTACCCCGTCGTCGCCTCGGCGATCATGCACTCCATGGCGGCCGCGCGCGGCCGCCTCGCCGAGGAGGTCATCTGGGACATCCTCAAGGGCCTGGAGGACAAGAGCATGGTCGTCCACAACCTGCACCTCGTCGGCACCGAGGACCAGGCCAACCAGAGCCTCACCGGCGCCGACTTCGAGGCCGCGGGCGGCGAGCGGCACATGCAGATCATCATCACGCAGGAGTCGCCCAAGGCCTTCTTCATTCTCCGCCAGTTCGTCCAGCAGTGCATGAACCGCAACAAGAGCCTCATCCAGACCGCCATCGAGTCCGCCTGGCACACCAACACGCCCGTCCAGCGGTACTGCATGGGGCAGGCCCTGCGCACCGGCGCCGACTTCTACCCCCACCTGCTGCACACCCTCAACGTCGCCCCGCCCCAGGAGCCCAAGGAGTTTTTCGTCGCGAACCCCAACTTCCGCGACAAGCTCATGCAGCAGCTCTTCTACGAGGACTACTACGACCCCAACGACGAGCAGTACGTCCGCGACGCGCGCTACGCCCGCGTCGACGGCGACGCCGAGAACAAGTTCTTCCAGGTCTACCTCCGCCGCATCGGCGTCCCCAAGAACGAGGTCTACGACCAGGCCTACCCCAGCGTCCTGCGCCGCGGGCCCGACGTCCCCGGCGCGGTCAACTACGGCTACTACCCGGAGGACTACATCCGCATCATCAGGCAGCAGGAGGGCGGTAAGGACATTGCCACGGCCGTCTCCATGGACAAGATCTGCGTCGACGTCAAGCCGCTGCCGCACTCCGACGTCGTCAGCGAGGCGGAGAGGCGGATCCTCAAGCTCGTCGCGCGCAAGCTCGCGAAGAAGCCGGAGAAGGGCGAGCCGCCGCTCGTCTTCAACGACGGCCTCGTCGTCCTCGACGCCGGGCAGGAGCGGATGAAGCAGCTCGCCAGGGGCGACCGAGCGCGCACTGCCGGCGAAGACGCGCGGGCTAGATAAAGCGCTGCACCCCCGGGTTAAATGCTCGACACCATCCACGTGCTCTCGCGCCACGCGTGGACGCAGATCTTCGGGCTCAAGCCCGGGCCCGAGACGGACCAGGCCTGGACCGACGCCTGGTTCGGCGAGAACATCCCCACCTCCGTCTTCGTCGGCTTCTTCCTGGACCGCGAGAAGGCCACGCTCAAGGCCGCCAGTCTGCCCGACGACGACATGAGCGTCCTGCGCGAGGCGGGCGGCGTCGGCCCCGACGACCTCGCGCTCGCCGAGACCCCGGGGCCGTTCAACCCGAGCGTCCTCCGTCCCGGCGGCAAGCGCGCGCTCGGCATCGTCTCGCTGGGAAAGTTCTTCGACAAGCCCTACTACGCCCCGGCGGCCGCCTTCGACGACCTGCCCCCGAAACCCACGCCGGAGGCGCTCATCTTCGTGGACCCGCGCCTGGTCCTCATCAGCATCCGCACGTGGTTCGACAAGTTTGATTTCCTGGTCCGCCCCACGGCCGAGGCCATCCGCGCCTTTGCCGAGTCCACCGGCATCAACGCGCTCGCCTCCACCACGACCGAGCGCGAAAAGAAGCGCGCGCTGTTCAAGCGCGTCGCCGACGAGGCGCTCGCGCTCGCGGACAAGGTCCGGGGCAACATCTTCCCCGCCTCGGACGCCGCGCGCGGGGAGTTTATCGCCAACGCCAAGCGCGTGCTGGAAAGCATGGCCGGCGCGGCGACGACGGAGATTTCCATTCTCCGGGACACGCTCAGCTCGGGCCGCATCCTCGAGCTCCACGCCAACCGCCTCCGCGCGCTGCACGAGGCCTACCCCGGCCTCGAGTCGGAGGTTGCGCGCTTCCTGGAGCTCAAGAAGACGCGCGACGATGCGCTGACGCAGTTCCGCGAGAACCTCGCCGAGTGGAACGCCAACAAGGAGCTGGCCCGCGCCAAGCGCCGCCGCGTCGACGAGGACGAGGCGAAGGAGCTCCACGAGAAGATGAAGCGCATCATCCACTGGTTCCGCACCAAGCGCGGCGCGCAGCTCGCCGAGGCCGCCCTGGCGCGCAAGGGCGCCCAGGCGTTCAAGGACGCCACGCCCGTTGTGTACGTCCCGCCCACGTCGGGGGCGCCGCTGAATCCAACCCCGTCGGGGCTGCCCCCGAATCCCGTCGTGGCCCCGCCCACGTCGGGGGCGCCGCTGAATCCAACCCCGTCGGGGCTGCCCCCGAATCCCGTCGTGGCCCCGCCCACGGTTTACGCGTTGCCGCCGTCAGGCCCGCCCGCGTTGCCGCCGCCCCGTCCGGTTGTCGGTCCTCCTGCAGGAGGACCGTCTGCGCCGACGGTCCCGGCTGGACCGCCTGCGCCCGGGAAGGTGCTGCTCTCCGCCGATGAGCTCACGCAGCTGGAGTTGGAGCTCACCAACATTTACAAAGTCTTCCTGGCGATGCAGAAGTACCAGGAGGAGCTGCGGAAGCTCTCCCGCTCGCAGAAGAACGCGGTCGAGCAGACCATCGCAACGGCGACGGATCAGACGCACTTCGCCCCGGCGCTGCTACTGCGCAGCGAGTACAACGCGGAGATCCAGAGTCTCGGGTACCAGACGGGCGATATTTCCAGCCCCAACTACGTTGGTCCGAAGTATCCTGCCATGCGTATCAAGTACTACGAGATCCGCGCGAAGTACACGGAGGCTGGCGGGTCGAGGATATTCAGTCCACTCGACCCGCCTGGAAATCTCGTACCCGAGTACAACTCCAGCCTGATTTGGCTGTATTCAGCCCTCGGCGATCGGCGCGTTCCAGCGGGCTTCAAACGCGAGAGCATGACGAACTTCGTGCTGCTCAGAAACGGCGATCCGCTACCCGAGTTTGCGCGGTATCTGGTCGAATACTTGTATCCGAGATGGCTCCTGGCGACCAAGACGCCCGAGGAATTCGATGCGCAGCGCAAGGTCGATGCTGCAGCGGTCGCCCGGGAAAGGGCAGTTCTTGAGGTCGAAGAGCAACTCGAGCGCGAGCGCGAACAGATCGAGGAGACGAAGAGATTGGCGGCGGAGGCGTATGACAAGCTCCGCGAAAAGGCCAAGCTAACCCCCGAGGACCTCCGGGATATGGGGCTTAGCTTGGGCTTGACGCAGGAGCTTCAAAGGCCCGAGCCGCCGGGCGCGATGGACGTCGCGGCGATCCGGGGCAGGTTCACCGTCCAGAGCTCGCGCTCGGCCAAGCTCATCCACCAGATGGCCCGGCGCGCGGCGGAGAGGCACGGCAAGGTCGGGACGTGGGTGGCGGAGGTCGTCGCGCAGAAGACGGACGAGGACGCGATGCGGGTGCTGCGGGGGCTGTTCTGAACACTCTTCGATGCGCTACTCGGCGACGCTCTTCGGCCTCAACTGCACCTCCGCGGCGGAGCAGCTCGCCGTTCGCGGCTACCTCAACGCGCGCGTGCTCCACTACAAGGTCGTGCTGGAGGCGGACGACGGCCCGGAGGAGTTTGACGGCTACCCGCCCGGGATGTGGCTCTCCTGGCTCATGAACCTCGTCTTCCTGGCGGTCATCGTCTCGTGGGCGTGCACGCGCAAGCGGCATTAAGCCGATCTGCGCCCCGCGTCGCTGTACACAAACGCCACGCGCATCGACAGCTCCCAGTTCTTGTCCTTGTGCGAGCCCGCCTTGAACGCAATCTTCTTGGGGTCCATGATGCGGACGTTCGCGTCCAGCGCGATGAGCACGCCGTCGAGCATCGCCTGGTGCTGCTCCGGGTCCAGCAGGAAGCACTCGTCGCGGCCCCAGTACCCGCGCGGCTGGTCCGAGGCAATCTCCTCGTTCAGCATCGAGATGGCCAGGCCGTAGTGCGACGCCACGGGGACCAAGAAGTGCATGTTCTTGCCGTCCGCGTCGGACTGCATCTTGACCGAGGAGTTGACCGACTCGGTGGTGATGTCCGGCAGCAGCTTGCGGACCTTGTTGTCCAGCAGGACCGGGACGTGCCGCAGCACGGGGTCGTCCCAGGGGCGGGACTGGTTCTCGGTGAACACCTCCGCGACGGGCAGGTCGGGCTTCTTGGGGAAGCTGTACTGCACCCGCTGGTTCAGGTCGAGCATCTCCGAGGCGTCCGCCTCCAGGTAGACCTCGCTCGTCGCGTGGACGCCCACGATCGCGATGGTGTAGAGCTTGACCAGCGTCGCGCTCCTGAACAGCTTCGCCGCCTGGTCCTGGCAGACCCACGACGCGCACGACTGGTCCAGGTTGATCTGCGCGTAGGCGAGCCGGAGAACCTCCGGCACCGCCGGCACGTCCAGCCCGTACGTCAGGTAGAAGCGCGAGACCTGGCGCTTGCACGTGTTGTCGTCCGGCTGCTGCAGCGGCGCGGAGCTCGCCGCCTTGCTGTCGGCCTGCTGCCGCAGGCGCGCGCGACGAGGAGCCGGCGTCGTCATTGCGGCGAGTGTCCAAGCGCCGGCGGGCGCCGCGGCCGCGCGCGACGAGGAGCCGGCGTCGTCATTGCGGCGAGTGTCCAAGCGCCGGCGGGCGCCGCGGCCGCGCGCGACGAGGAGCCGGCGTCGGTGGGCGCCGCGGCCGTGGCCGACGAGGAGCCGGCGTCGTCATTGCGCCAAGCACACTTACCGTCGATGGACGCCGCGTCCGTGGCCGACAGCGTCCACTGGGGCCGCGGCAGCATCGCCGAGTGCGAGGAGCAGTTTTCCATCGTGCAGTGCCCGCGGGTCATGCGGCTGCTCAACGTCACCCCGCCGAGGTTCATCAGCGGCTTCTTCAAGCTCGCGCTCTCCGAGGTCGCGCTCTGCGAGCCGAACGTCACGCACCACAAGTACTGGGACGAGGTCCACTGCGTCCTCGACTCCATCCCGCGCAACTTCGACGCCCCCAGCGAGGCGCTCATCCAGTTCAGGACGCTCATCGTCCCCCGCGCCGGCGAGGCCGCCGCGCAGTACATGCGCGGCCGCGAGGTCCGGTTCTTGCTGCTGAGCTTCCTCAGCCCGCCGCCCAACGAGCTCAGGGTCGACGAGGTCGTCCGGCTGCCCATCGCCGAGACCGTGCAGCTCATCGGCGACTACTTCGAGGGCCACCTCGACGTCGCGCGCAACGCCCTGAACGTCATCATGCTGACGCTCGCGGACTGGGAGGTGAACGACCGCCTCGGGCTCGCGCTCGACAGCCTCGGGGTCCCCGTCGTGCACTACGACAACCTCGTCCCGGAAGGCCTCATGCTCGCCGCGGCGCAGGCCAACGGCCGCGGCTCCCGCCGCGACCCCCGGCCCTGGCGCCAGAGGTTCTACGAGGACTTTGTCCAGAAGTGCCCCCCGCTCGGCGTGCGGCCCTTCGAGGACTTTGAGAAGGACACCGCGATTGTGCGCAAGGACCCCGTGATGATGGCCGCGCTGCTCCTCAAGCTCCCGCCGTGCATGGGCAAGCACCCCGACCGCCTCTGGCCGCACGAGCAGTTCTTCGCCGAGTTCGTCTACCGCGACATGGACGTCCCGCTCGACGTCGGGCGCCAGGCCCTCGCGTTTTCGTACGTCCACGTCCTCGAGGTCTGGAACCTCATGAACTGGCCCAGGCAGCGCGTCGTCCTCGAGCGGCTCCACGCGCTCGCCTGCAACGCCGCGTACCGCATCACCCGGGAGCAGATGTTCGACGTTTTGATGCACAAGTTTGCTTAATTCTTCTTCCGCCGCTGGAACAGCGAAGGGATCGACGAGACCCCGGCCTGCAGCCCGCCGCTCGGCGCGATGTAGCTGTTGTGCGGGAACGATCCCAGGTGAACCATGCCCCGCGCGCCCCGCTTCTTGTCGAGCTCGAGGCCAAAGTACACTTCGCGCACCCGCTCCCGGTACGTCTTCATCTTCTCGCTCTCCGTGACCAACACTGGCAAATCCTTGTCGGCGCGCGCGCGCGCCGCGGCGGCGGCCTTCTTGACCTCTTCGAGGTCTTGCGGCGGGAGCTCTTTCGCCGCGGAGACACCGGCTTTCGACTCCGGGTCCTGCGTGGCAACTGCCGCTCTCGGCTGCACGGCGGCGGGCGCATCGAGGAT
>Ga0302319_10013634_pt1 | contig 15231 bp, 12 predicted proteins | sample Bog_T0_2_FD_203319 | JGI IMG/M metagenome (GOLD analysis project Ga0302319, IMG submission 203319) | Peat permafrost microbial communities from Stordalen Mire near Abisko, Sweden - Bog_T0_2 | ecosystem: Environmental > Terrestrial > Soil > Wetlands > Peat | place: Sweden: Abisko, Stordalen Mire... | reverse complement strand
GAGACAGCTTTTGAACCTTCTCATAAAACCGGGTCAAAGCGGACAGCGTGTCTTCCCAGGCGTCGTGACAGCCCGGAATAAAGGAGGTCAAAACCGCCATCGTGGAGTTGCTACCCACACAGTCATGATATTCCAACGCCCCCGCGAGGGCGGGAGAATGGGGAAACTGCCGCGCCGCAAGTAATCGCTCAATTTCCAATTCAGGGTTCACGCCCACATCGAGCCGCCTGAAGAATTTCAAAATCACGCTGCCACCGTAAATAACCGAAGAATTGCTTTGCTCACCGAAGGTTCCATGTTCAGCCCCTTCTCCCGCTGTATCCGGCGGAGAACGCCGGTGGGCTCCGCTTCCAAATCGCCAATTTGACCTACAACTTTCTGCCGGTGCGCGATAAGCACCAACAAGGAATGACAAAAGACCTTGCTCACAATAGCATCGTATAAAATCCCCGTCCTCCGTGGACCGTTCAGCGAGACCTCTGCAATGATCATTTGTGGCCAATCGCGGCAAATTTCTTTCGCCTTTTGTCCAAAAGCAGACGCGAGAGGAATCACATATGACTCCGGGTCACCCTCGGTGAAATTGACTTCGAATAACAGCAGAACAGCTTTTTGCGGCTTAATGGCAACGGGGATCTGTTCCTGGATGCGGACTGACTCAATGATTCGTGTTTTGGAACGAAACCAGCGGCGCGACGGCAGCCATTGTTGGAGTGCCCCGCAAAGTGAAGCGGACGCGTCTCCCACCAACATCTCCTCCCAATCCCGCTCCGCCGATAACCCGCCGCCCCGATTTTTTTTGGGCTGCCTTCTTACGTGTGTTGAAGTGCGCATATTATCTTTCCTGCCGTTCGAAATGTTTTACATGAAGTAGTCAAAATCTCGTTCGGTGCGGATGCGGCGGCGCAGACGAAAAATGTGCGCGGGCGAATAGTGCGGATCTAGCTCGATGTAATTTCGGCCGCCATGCCAGATAAATCGCGCTCCCGTCAGCAAATCATGCATTTGATAGGACTTGCCAGGATCGCCAAGATATTCGTCGGTCGGTAACGCAACCCAGCCGCTCTGCGCGTGGAACGGATCAAGGTTTACCACCGTTAAGACTACTTCTTCCCTTCCGGCCGTGGACCTTGTATACGCCAGCAGATTGTCGTTATCGATTTGATGAAATTTTAAATTGTGATTAAATTGCAACGCTGCGTTTTCCCGCCGAATCTGATTCACCCGAGCCACCAAATCAGACAGATTCCCTGGCGCATCCAGATTCCACCGGCGGATTTCATATTTCTCCGAGTCGAGATACTCTTCGGAGCCAGACTTTAAGGGATGCGATTCGCACAACTCGAACGCCGGGCCGTATATCCCGTAGCTGGCGCCCAGCGTCGACGCCAGAATCAGCCGGATCTCAAACCCCACGCGTCCGCCCGCCTGCAAGGGCTCCGGGAGAATGTCTGGAGTATTTGGCCAGAGATTAGGTCGGAAATAATCAGCGAGCGGCGCCTTTGATAGTTCGCTCAAGTATTTGGTCAGTTCCTCCTTGGAATTCCGCCACGGGAAATAGTTATAAGATTGAGAAAACCCGATTTTGGCGAGGCGGTACATGACCGCAGGTCGCGTGAAGGCTTCCGCCAGGAAGATCAAGTCCGCTCGTTCGCGCTTTAGTGAAGCGAGGCACCATTCCCAAAAGGCAAAAGATTTCGTGTGGGGATTGTCCACGCGAAAGATGCGCACCCCCTGCTCCGCCCAGAACTGAAACACACTCTTAAGTTCCACCCACAGACCTCGCCAGTCTTCACATTCGAAGTCGAACGGGTAAATATCCTGGTACTTTTTCGGCGGGTTTTCCGCGTAGGCAATGGAGCCGTCCGGCCGCTTGCGGAACCATTCCGGGTGCCCACGCACGTAGGGATGGTCCGGCGAACATTGAAAAGCGATATCCAGCGCGATCTCGATTCCCGCGGCGCGAGCCCGAACAACCAACCTTCGAAAATCTTCAAGCGATCCCAGCGCGGGATGAATCGCTTAATGCCCACCTTCGGCTCCACCGATGGCCCAAGGGCTGCCCGGTTCATCGGGCTGGCATTCCGGATTGTTGTTTTTACCTTTCCGAAACGATTGTCCGATGGGATGTATCGGCGGAAAATAGAGGACGTCAAATCCCATTTTTGCAACGCGTTCCAGCTGCATTTCGCAGTCTTTAAACGTGCCTGGGCGGCCCGGTTCGGGGCTGAAGGATCGAGGAAACATCTCATACCAGGCGCTGAAGCGGGCGAGCGTTGGCTCAACGACCACCTTCAAACTGCCTCCCGAGGATGATACAAACGACCTTTCGGCGTGACGGATGACTTGATTCCCCAAAGTTTCATCCAAGGCCAGCTCTCCGGTGGCGCCGCCTGACTTGGCATCGCCGTTGGAAACCATTTCATTGGCCCACCGCCTCAAGCGCTCGCCCATTGGCCCTCCTACGCGATCACCCGTGTCTTCGATTAACTTGGCGCCCGCCAACAAATGAACGCTGATTTCCTGGCCAGCCTCGATTCTTTTGCGCAAATCCTCGCGCCACGACTTGAACGGGTCCACCCACGCCTCAATCGAATAGAACGAAATCCCAACTTGGTTCACCGTAAATTCCCCTTGCCACCGGTCATTGGCCACGCGAATCATTGGTGATTCCTCCCACTCTAAATGGTCATCGGAACGATACTTTACCACCGCCGAAAGCAGGACGTGACTGTCCGCGAATAGATCCGCCTCCACCACCACACGTTCGCCGACCGTCCGTTTAATGGGATATCGCCCCCCATCAATCACGGGCGTGATATTTTCAATTGCCACCCGGCAGCGTCCCTCCAAGGGCAACATTGCAAACGTCGCTTCCGAACTTTTTCCTGTCCGGATCGGAAAATCAAGTTCGGGTGGCGGAACAAAACCCTTAAATGTTTGACTTACCTTCATGTTACGAGCCTCGATCCAAGCTTGAGCAAAAAACGCACCAATCAAATCAGCCCAATTTTCCGATGCGCAATGGTCCGCCCGTAATTGAAAGGAAAGTTCGCGCCACTACCTCACTTGCAAATTGCATCGTCCGGGAAATTCAAGAATGCACATTGCGGATAGGACTCAACCGACCTCCGCGTTTGAAAGTCTCACCGACCGTGATCGTATCCTTGCGAAAAATGCCCTCGAAGAAACCTGACCACAAAAGAGCCCGGGATGTAATTGTTCTTTGCGCCGCCGGCTAATTATTGCCCGAAGGCAAAGCCTGTAGCAATTGGGCCGCCTCCACGAAGTTCGGGTCCAGCGTAAGCGCTAGTTGCGCCGCGGACCGTGCTTCCCTGGACCGACCCGCCTTAGCCAGGATGGTCGCACGCGCGTAAGGAATCCGCGGAGAAGTTGGCTCAAGGGTTTCCGCACGGTTCAGCGCCTCAAGCGCCGCGTCCATTTGCCCGGCGCCATTCCGCGCGAGACCAAGGTTATACCAGGCGCGATTGTTGCGAGGATCGAGCCTGACCGCCCTTTCAAGAGCTTCGATAGATTTCGCGGAGTTTCCCGCTTCATTCCAAGCCAGCCCAAGCGCATAAACATATTCCCCCTCCTGCGGAGCCAGCCGGCACGCCGCCTCCAACTGCTCGATGGCTTCCTGGTTGCGGTTTGCCGCACTCAGAACGATCGCAAACTGGTGGCGAATCGGCGCGGACTGGGCGTCCCAGACGACAGCTTTCTGGAAGTGTTCCAGGGTGGAGGGCATAACGTTGCGGCTAAAATAAAGAGCCCCCGCCTGCAGCTGGCCGGCCGGTTGGTCCGCGTTGAAATCGAAATAATGCAGCAGCTCCCGACCGGCGGGCGAATTGGTATCCAGTTCCGCACGCAAAGCCCAGGCGGCGCTGATTCGCACATTGCGCGACGGGTCGGCGAGCAGCGGTCGAATTCTGCCAGCCATGGGCGAGCCGATGGTTTCGACCAATGGCTCCAAATCTCGCACTGCATTCGCCCGCACCAACGGATCACGATTAGTCAGGCATCTGGCCACCGCCTCACTTACCGTAGCATCGCCAATCCATTGATCCGACAGTCCGATCGCCACCGTTTGCCAATAGGAATTTACTTCATCATTGAGCATCGCCAGCAAAGGGCCACGGGCGGTGACGTCGCCCTGACGCGCCAAAGCAATCCATTCAGTACGCTGGCGGGTCGGGCGTTCCATTTTCGGGCCATACCATTTGCCGACCGCGGTCAGTGACCACGCCGAATCCTTGTCCGCATGGCACCGGTTGCAGGCATTTGGGATTCCGACTTTCTGCGTCAGGAGCGGATCGGGAATGGTGAACCCATGGTCATGCCGCGCATGCCGCTGCATATATTTTGTCACCGGCATGTGGCAATCAATGCAATTGTCGCCCTTGCCGCCTGCCAGACGGTGCGAATGTTCCTCCGGGCGAATAATTGGCGCTTTCATGAACCCGCCGGCATGACAACGCAGGCAGATTTCGTTGCCATCTTGCCGAGGCATGTGCAGTGCGCGCGGGTGGCAATCCACACAGGTCACGCCCGCCTCGCGCATCTTGCTGCCATAAAAAGCCGAGTATTCATAGTCTTCATCACGGATCTGCCCATCGGGATAAAAGTCGTCGCCATGATCCACGGTCGCCAGGTCGAAATGATCAAGAAATGCGTCGCCCGGCTTGAAATCGCCAGTGAGATCCACCCGCCGGGCATGGCAGGAAGCACACGTATCCATGATTTGCCCCGGTGTTAATTTGAGCAATGTCGGATCCGGCCGAGGTTGATTACTATTTTTTTTCTGCCAGTCCACATGCGTCTTCATCGGGCCATGGAATGAATCTAATCCGCGCTTTCACCCACGGGCGCAGGTTTGATCACTCTTTGCCGGGGCAACTTATCTGGCGAAACCACTCCGCAACGATCCGCCCATTGATCGTAGAGTTTCACCAGTTCGCTGACCCGGCTGGGATTGGTCGCAGCCAGATCGTGCAACTCGGTGCGGTCTGTTTCCATGTCGTAGAGCTCCCATGGTCCGGGATATTTGGAAACCAGCTTCCACTTGCCGAGATGGACCGCCCGGTTGCCCTCATGCTCCCAAAAAATTGGAGAACGTCGATCTTGCTTTTGCCCCTCCAGCGCCGGCAAGATGCTTTGCCCTTCCATTGGGTAAATGGGCTTCGATTTAAACTCCTTGGGATACGTGGCTCCGGCAATTTCCACCAACGTCGGCATCAAATCCGTGATGTGTCCCATTTGATCCGTCAGAACCCCTTGGTTGGTGATCACCTCGGGCCAGTAGGCAATAAACGGTGAGGCAATTCCCCCTTCGTGGGCATAATGCTTGTAAAGGCGGAACGGCGTATCGCTGACATTAGCCCAAGGCACACCATAGCTTTGCCAGACATCATTTGGCCCGGCAAAAACCGCGTGGTCATCGTCGCCAACTTTGATCGGTTCGCCACCGCGGGTGCGGCTGGGCACGTCATAATAGAAGGGATGTACAATTTCATCGCAGGCGCCGTTGTCGGACAGAAATATGACCAGCGTATTTGTCGCGATACCTTTGGATTTCAATTCCGCCATGATCCGCCCGACTCCCGAATCCAGATGCGCCACCATCGCCGCGTAAGTGGCCATGCGATTGGCCTGCCATTCTCGGTCCGGGACATCTTCCAACGGACCGACTCGAGGATCGCGAGGGGATAAAGCCCAGTCCCTTTTGACCACGCCCAGCTCAATTTCCCGGGCGTAGCGGTTCGACCGAATCACGTCCCACCCGGCCAGGTATTGTTGGCGATATTTGGCAATATCCGCCTCTGGCGCCTGCAACGGCCAATGTGGCGCAGTGTACGCAACGTATGAAAAGAACGGCTTGTTACCCCCCGCATATTTGTCAATGTCCGCCACCGCGTGGTCGCTGATCGAATCGGTATAGTAAAAATCTTTTTGCTCCGGTTTGGCCGGTTTATTGCCCTGGACCAGGGAGAAGGGGTCAAAGTAACTGCACACGCCATGTATTGTGCCATAATATTCCTCGAAACCTCGATGCATAGGCCAGCCAGCTTTGCTTTCCCAAAACGGCTCATCAGATTCGAAATTCAACTGCTTTTTCCCATCAAAATAAATGTGACAGAGGTGCCACTTGCCGACCATTAAAGTGTGGTGCCTCCTGCGGGTATAAACCCGTCAATAACGCTGTCCGCGAAGGACAGCACCGCGGGGTGTTATAGAATTAAGTAAAGCGCAAGCCGCCGGCGGCCATTTTGTCCAGGCTCGGCGTGGGAATCTCAGAGCCGTAGCACCCTAAATCCGAGAAACCCATGTCATCAGCCAGTATGAGGATAATATTCGGACGGCTGGTCCGGGTCTCAGCGTTTCCAGCCAGTGAAACCAGCAGACAAACTAGAACAGCCAACCAACGGATTTTAAACAACAGCATCATTATTCGCGCTTCACAAGCCATATTTTGTAACAATTATTGCGACGAATTGGTGGGCGTTTTGGATGCCATGTAGCGAACAACCGCCTCGGTGCGGGAACTCACATGTAATTTGTTAAAAACATGTTTTAAGTGGCTGCATACGGTATCAATGCTCAATTCTAGTTTGTCGGCAATCAACTTGTTTGAATAGCCTTGTGAAAGCAAAAGCAGAATCTGTTCCTCCCTGACCGAAAGCCGGGCGGATTCATTCCGAATCTGAGCTTTCTGCCGGAAGGACTCGATCACGCGGCGGGCGATCTGACTGGTCATCGGCGCCCCTCCGCCCAGCACGTCCAGCAGAGCCGTCCGCAAATCCGCCGGCTTGGTTCGTTTCAAGAGATACCCGTCGGCCCCCGCCTCCAGCGCCAGGAAAACGAGTTCTTGATCGTCCATGGCGGTCAAAATGACGATTTGCGTTTGCGGCAAAAGCTCCTTGAGCCGAACGGTGCACTCGATGCCGGACATGCGCGGCAGGAAGATATCCATCAACACCACGTCGGGTTCCGCCTCGGGGATGACGCGGATGGCTTCCTCACCGGTCGCACACGCGGAAATACACGTAAAATCAGGGAAAGAATTGATCAGCTTCGTCCAGATCTCCCGAACTTTCGGCTGGTCTTCAACCAAGGCAACTTTCAGCGGACGCTTCTCGATGGCATCCGTCGCACGAGAGGTTTTGGCGGTTTTGGCAGATTTAGCAATTGGCTGGGTCATGGTTTTGTGGAGATTTGGCGGAACGACCGCCGCTATTTCCCGCGACTGGCGCGGAATAATCTTTCGGATTCCAAAGCCGGCCCCAAGGGCCCTTCCGCGGACGCTTCAAGGGAACATTAAATTCGATGCGGCATCCTTTCCCTGGCTGGGTGGCAACCAGACAGCTGCCCCCCAGCTCTTCCATCCGCTGGGTCATGTTCGTTAAACCATTACGATCCAACTTCGTGACTGCCGTGTCAAATCCCTTTCCGTTATCCTCCACTACGACAATCAGCCGCGGGCCGCGCCAGTGAATTTGCAAAAGCAGTTCCGAAGCGCCTGAATATTTGACGGCGTTGTTCAGGGCCTCTTTGATGGCCATCAACAGGCTGCGCCGGAGCGGCAGATCAAACGCGGCGGCCGACATTTCCTCGTCCACCTCAAAAAGACATTGGATGGAAGTGGACTTTAAAAATGCTTGCGCGTAATTGCAAACATAGGCCGCAAAATCACGCAACGTGTCCCGGCGCGGATTCACCGCCCACAGAATCTCGTCCATGGTCAAAAGCAATCCCCGGGCCTCCTCGCAAATCTGGGCCAGTTGCTGGCTCGTTTCCGAGTCGGCCATCAGTCCGTTTTGCGCCACTTCGCCGTGCAGCACCAGCTGCGTCATTCTTGAACCGATATCGTCGTGAATCTCGCGGGCAATCCGGGCGCGTTCCTGTTGCAGGAGCCATCGCTCTTTCTGATGCAGCGCCAGTTGCGCCATAAGACGAAGACTGATCAAGATCACCACGCCACAAATGGACAGCAGGGTGATTTGAAACCAGCCAGTTTGCCAGAAGTGGATTTTGACTGGCCGAAGCGGAGGCATTTTGTCGACATTATCCGGAGTCTCCCACCGGGGAGGGACCCCCAAGGATCCGACCACCGTCGCAGACGGCCAGTCCCGCCCAGCCTGCGTGCGTTTTTCCCAACGGCTCACTCCATCCGGAACGATTCTCCAGCTTGGGTCGGATTTGACCCTGATGACTCTCCCGTCCGCCAGAACAATCTGCAATCCAAAAATCATTCCCGCAGCGAAAGCGGAATTGTAAGCGCGAACGGCCAAAATATGTCTTCCCGGAGACATTAATGGCGTCAGATCGAAGTCGAATAATTCCCGCCATTCCGCCCCGCGGCCCAATTCGCGCCCGTCCAAATACAGCGTAAATTCGTTATCCACCGTCATCAACAGGCGTGCATTGGTCACTGCCATCGACTCCGGAACCACAAACGCCTTCCACAATTGAACCGTCTGCTCGTTGGTCGTGACCTCCGCCCAAATCCACCAGCCGAGACCATCCGTGGGGCTCTTGTAATTCTCCAACGAATCAGAAACTATCGCGCTGGCCGGAGAGGCGGCTATAACCCGGACACTCCCGAGCAGTAAATACCCGGCCAACAGGAGCCAGAGTATCTGATTGGCTGTGCGAAAAGGCAGAGTCGGCCATGCCCTCGCAATCATTTTTCGAATCAGGTCGTTCAAACCCGGTTATTTTAACCCTTTTTCCCCCGCACTCCAAGTCTCATAAATACGATGGTTGCCGTCCCGTTGCGCCAACATCAAGAATTCTCAAAATCTTTCGGGAGCGGAATCTGGGCCGGTTCGTGACGTCCATTCCCAACTTTCACTTTGGCGCCGCCTTGCCTTGGCGTAGAAACTATCGGTTTGGCAGGTCGTTTGCCATTTTTAGACTCGTGCAAAGAAGGTTTCTATCCGCCAACCAAACCCAATAGCTGTATCACGGAATGCCTCATGACTTCCGCCTGGGCATTCAGTTCCTCGGCGGAAGCCGCATTTTCCTCCGCATTTGCGGCATTGGATTGAATCACCTTGTCCACTTGGGCCACGGCGGAATTAATCTGCCCGATTCCATCGGCTTGCTCGCGCGACGCGGCGGAGATTTCACCGGCAAGTTCGTCCATCTGCCGGGCTTTAAGAAGAATTTCGTCCAATTCGACGGCGACCTTCGCGTTGATGGCAACACCCTGGCTGGTCTTGATGATCGCGCTCTCAATTTTGGCGGCGGTCTCCCTGGCAGCCTGCGCGGAACGCTGCGCCAAATTCCGGACTTCGTCGGCAACGACGGCAAACCCCATGCCCGACTCCCCCGCCCGGGCGGCTTCGACGGCGGCATTTAGCGCTAGAATATTGGTCTGGAATGCGATTTCGTCGATCGCCTTGATAATCTTGGCAATGTCATTGGAGGAGGTCTGGATGGCCTTCATCGCCTCCGACATGGCCTTCATATCCGTCGCGCCACGGTCGGCCGCCGTCCGGGTCTGCTGCGCGAGTTCCTTGGCCGTGTTGACGTTTTCCACATTACGCTTCGTCATGCTGGAGGCTTCCTCTAACGAAGAACTGGTCTCCTCGATGGACGCCGCCTGGGTATTGGCGCCTTCCGCCAGCGACTGGCTGGTTTCCCTCAACTGGGTTGAGGCGGTGGCGACAAAGTTCGCTCCCGTAAGCAAATTGTTAGCCGTGGCCCTGATGACGGTGGTGATGGAATGGGAGATAAAATAGGAAGCTCCCAGGGTGATCCCGGCGATGGCAATGAATAGCAATGCTGTGTATATCAAATATGCCCGGGACTGGCTGTCCACTTTTTGGCCCAAGGCCACCCGTTCGGCCTGTACGTCATCGATATAGACCCCCGTGCCAACCATAAAGTCCGTGCCCGGGATGATTGCGGCATAACCTAATTTTGGCTGAACTCCGCTACCCGGCTTTTCGAAGTCATATTGAACAAAACCTTCACCCGTTTTTGCCGCCTCAATAAGCGCCCGGACAAACGGAACGCCTTTACCGTCAACGAGGTCAATGCAACTTTGCCCATTTTTTGCCTTGTTGGGCGGCACATTGATGCGAATTCCCGATAGATCATAAGTAAAATAATACCCGGAATGGTCATCAAAAAACCGAATTGGATCCGTCTCCGCCGTGACAATGGCAATCTGTTCTTCCCGGCTTTTCGCCAATTTGAGCCGCCCGCTTAAAATCTGCGCTTCGGCATCCACCAAGGATTTTAGAGCGTTTTTATGACCATTCAGAATTTGCGCTTCAAAATTGGGAAAGATCACTTTTTGGTCAACCTGCTTCTCCATCTCCATGCCGGTCAACTGGAGGATCAGCATGCCCACAAAGAAAAGCCCCAGCAGCAGCAGCATGCGCTGGTTCATGGTGAGTTTCGAAAATTTGAATTTCATGCGGATATCGACGGTAATTGGGTTCTTTTTGACCACACAACATCCCGTCTTCATCTTCTATCGACCCACCCTGGCAATCGATATAGCATTATTTTGGCAAATCCTCTCCCTCTTTTTTGCGAATCTAAATGACTTTTTTGAACCGAATCCGGAATCGCTTTAGACCCGGTCTGGAAAGAAGCCGCCCTCGTTTTCTCCCTTGCCGCCAGACGGGGAAAATAGTCAGCGAAGTTTGTTGACCGAATGATTACTATAACCCACACTCATACCTTGCTTTATCATGAAGGCCCTTGAGAATCTCCATGCTCGAACCAAGCCCTATGCCCGGGACATTGCTTGGGCCAGCTGGTATTACATGCTTTCCACGGCGTTTCTGCTGTTGGCGGCCGTCGGCGGCACCCTGCTTCCGCTCCCTTGGTATTTGCGTTTCTTTTTTAGCGTACTTACCGGCCTGCTCAGCGTGCGGCTCTTCGTGATTTATCATGATCACCAGCATCGCGCCATTCTTCCGAAATCGCGCGCGGCTGATATCATTATGCGCGCCTTTGGCATCTGGGCCTTGTGCCCGAGCAGCATCTGGCGGAGTTCACATGATCACCATCATGCTCACAACTCCCGGCTGCGGGGCTCCCAGATCGGGTCTTATCCAATCATGACCGCGGAGCAATACCAGAAAACCCCCCCGGGCGAACGCTTTCGGTATCTATTTCTTCGCCATCCTCTGACCATTCTTTTGGGTTACCTGAGCATTTTTATATATGGAATGGTCGTTAATCCCTTCGTAACCTCGCCGCGGAAGCATTTTGATTGTCTGCTTGCTTTTCTGCTGCATTTGACCATCGCCACCCTGCTCGTCGTTTATTTTGGCTGGCTCGCGTTGCTGCTGACGCTGGTTCTGCCTTTTTTGATCGCGTGCGCGCTGGGGAGCTACCTGTTTTACATTCAGCACAATTTTCCCGGCGTTTCCTTTGAAGACAAAGCGGGCTGGACCTTTGAAAAAGCCGCCCTGGAATCCTCCAGCCATTTGAAGACCAATTTTCTAATGCGGTGGTTTACCGGAAATATCGGGTACCATCATATTCATCATCTGAACCATCGCGTTCCCTTTTATCGGCTGCCGGAATTGTACCGTGATATTCCGGAACTCCGTGAGGCCAAAACAGTCACTCTCTCTCCGCTGGCGATTATCCGATGCCTCCGGCTCAAAGTGTGGGATGTCCAGAAGCAACGAATGATCGGGGTTCGCGGGCTTTAAATGTCGGCTGCGTTGGCAGAGTGGCAGACTGTGGAATCGCATTTCGTCAGACCATCAAACGGGACTTTCTCACCATGCTTTGATAATTAGACTAAGACCGATAATAATCCCGAACGCCGCTGTTCCGGACGCGAGACCAATGATAAGCCGAGCCGGCGTCCAGCAGGATTCACCTGAAATTTCCTTGAGTTTAAACACCGCGGTTTTGCCCCATTTATCGCCGAACCGCTGGTTATAAGACGATTTCCTCATGGATTCGTACCCTACCAAACCAAAAAATGCGCTGTCAAAATAGTAAGCCAGACTGCGAATCAGCGCGCCCTTCATACTGCACGGGCCGCCGTTCTCGTTGACCACGCAAATTCCACAGGTCAGTTTTCCCACCGTTGCTCCGCAAATTCCTTCGCAGAGAAAATGGTAGAGAATTGTGCTCGCCAGGCCGAACAAAAAACTTGCCAGGCTTAAACCATGCAGTCGATGTTGCCATCCTGGAGACAAAATTCCGGCATATTTCAGAATTGGCAAGATCACACCGGCGCAAATGCCGACGCAAAATCCCACAAACGTCTCGAAAACAGTGTCAATTATTCTTGCCACCACTCGGATCCCAAATCCCGCCGAAGTCATCTTCTTAGGAAGATCGGCGGCCTCGATAAACACGGTTCCACATTCCCCACAATGCGCCGCATCATCTGAGCTTTCACGACCACAATAAGTGCATTTTTTCATTAAAATGACCGGCTCTTAAATACAATTTGGTGGTTTATGACTCCGGTCGGGCTACGCCCACCATCCGTCACAAACCACCAGTACCACCAACAACCATAAGCGAAAAAATTTATTTTTAGCCTGACCGGCCGGGCCGGCCAGTCCAGATCATATTACGTGGTGACCAACGGGCGGGGCGCTGCCTTGCCCGGCTTCGCCTTGGGAGCCGTTTCTTCGTCATCCGTACCGATGTCTTCATTGGGAATTCTCATTCCGTAGAATGATCTATGAATGAACTTCAACGCGATGGCGAAGAACAGGATTGCAATCCCCATCTTTAACATGTGGTTTTGCATTGTTACGGCTATTTCAACCGCGAGCAAACCGAACAGGGTCGTGAACTTGATAACCGGGTTCAACGCCACCGAGCTGGTGTCCTTAAAGGGATCGCCAACCGTGTCACCCACGACCGTGGCCGCATGGAGGTCAGTGCCTTTTTTGCAAAGGGTCACTTCCACGACCTTCTTGGCGTTATCCCAAGCGCCACCGGCGTTGGCCATGAAAATGGCCTGGAACAAACCGAAGAACGCGATGCCGATCAAATAGCCGATGAAGAAGTACGGGTCGAAAAAGGCCAGGGACAAGGCCAGAGAGAAAACGACCACAAAGATATTCCACATACCTTGTTGCGCGTAAACGGTGCAGATCCGGACAACTTCTTTACTGTCCTTTTCCGAGGCCGTGGTGCTGTCCAACTTGATGTGCTTCTTGATGTACACCACCGCGCGATAGGCGCCGGTGACAACCGCCTGGCAGGAGGCGCCAGTAAACCAATAGATGACCGCGCCGCCCATCAGCAGGCCGAGAATGATCTGCGGCTGAACCAGGCTCAAGTGCTGCTCCACGTTACCGAACATGTTTTCGAGCAAGATGATGATGCCGAAAACCATCGTGGTGGCGCCCACAACTGCGGTGCCGATCAGCACGGGCTTGGCCGTGGCCTTGAAGGTATTGCCAGCGCCGTCGTTTTGCTCAAGGAGCGGCTTGGCAGTCGCAAAATCGGGCTTAAAACCGAATTCGTTGAATACTTCGTCTTCGATGTCGGGCTCGGCTTCAATGCGGCTCAGTTCATATACCGATTGGGCGTTGTCAGTGACCGGTCCGTAGCTATCCACGGCGATAGTCACCGGACCCATCCCGAGGAAACCGAAAGCGACCAGGCCGAAGGCAAAGATCGGGGCGGCAAAGGTAAACGTGGCCGGCATGAGTGCCACGATAGGAGAGCCGTCAAACGTCGCCAATAACCAACCACCCAGCATGAGAGTCAGGATGCAAAGTCCCATCCAGAAAGCGGAGAAATTACCGGCGACCAGCCCCGACAGAATGTTCAATGAAGCGCCACCATGTTTGGAGCAGATGACAATTTCGCGGACATGCTGCGACTTGGTGCTGGTAAAAACCTTGGTGAATTCCGGAATCAAAGCACCGGCGATGGTTCCGCAAGAAATGATGGACGACAGCACCCACCAGAGGCGGGGATCAATACCGTCCTGTTTGGCGAGCAGCAAATAACTGGCGGCAAAGGTCATGGCCATGGAAACCAAGGACGTAATCCAAACCAGGTGAGTGAGCGGATCTTCGAAATCGAAGGACTTCTTACCACCGTACCGGGCGCACGAAATAGCGTCATTAATAACATAAGAGGCCACCGATGTGACAATCATCAAAGCCCGCATGGCGAACAGCCAGATAATGAGAGTGGCGCAAACGATCGGGCTTTTGGCAAGCGCAAACGCCATGAAGGCAACCAGAGCGACACCGGTTACACCATAGGTTTCAAAACCGTCAGCGGTCGGTCCCACCGAGTCGCCGGCGTTGTCCCCGGTACAATCGGCGATCACACCAGGATTCTTCGGATCATCTTCGGGGAGTTTGAAGACGATCTTCATCAAATCGCTGCCGATGTCAGCAATCTTGGTGAAAATACCGCCGCCAATACGCAGGGCCGAAGCGCCGAGGGATTCGCCAATCGCAAACCCGATGAAACAGGCGCCCACCAGGCGGGACGGCAGGAAAACCAAAATGCTGATCATGAAAAACAATTCCACGCATACCAGCAAAAGTCCGATGCTCATGCCCGAGCGGAGGGGGATGCGCACGACGTTTAGCGGGTCACCGCGCAAGGCGGCAAACGCCGTGCGGGAATTGGAGATGGTGTTGATCCGGATGCCGAACCAGGCCACGCCATAGCTGCCGAGGATACCCAATATTGAACAAACCAGGATCACCGTGACATCCCCCAGCGGCAGATGCTCCAAAAGGGAAAAATAACCAAAAATACAGCAGGCAATCAACAGCCAGAGGCCGGCCATGAATTTACCCTGCTGGAACAAATACGTTTTACACGTTTCCCAAATCGTCTGGGAAACACTCGCCATGAGCCGGTGGACCGGCAGCTTTTTTGTCTGACCATATTGCATCAGGCCGAAAAGCGCGCCCAAGGCGCAAATGGCAATGCCGGCATACATCAGCGCAAAACCGCTGATATTCCCTAGATAAGTGAAATGGACGACGTCCAATGGTGGGATTTTTAAGTCCGCGTCACTCGCGTGCAGCGACGCGGCAGATAGTAGCAAGGCAGAGAGCATCGCCTTGGCTGGGAATGATCGAGATATTTGCATATGTTTTCTGGTGGTACAGTGTTGGTGCTTTGATTCTTAGATTTGATTAGCCGGTTTAATGCCTCAAACCTATATATATCCTAAATCTACTTGGCTAATGCGATCCGTGCTTCACTGAACTTGTCGAAAAATGCCCCTTTCTTGGCGAGCCGAATCCCTCA
>Ga0302319_10013632_pt1 | contig 15234 bp, 14 predicted proteins | sample Bog_T0_2_FD_203319 | JGI IMG/M metagenome (GOLD analysis project Ga0302319, IMG submission 203319) | Peat permafrost microbial communities from Stordalen Mire near Abisko, Sweden - Bog_T0_2 | ecosystem: Environmental > Terrestrial > Soil > Wetlands > Peat | place: Sweden: Abisko, Stordalen Mire... | reverse complement strand
CCTCGACAAAGCCATCACGGAACTGCTTCCTCAGATCACCCCAGAGAATGCAGTGGCATGGTTCAAACACTGTGAATGCGGTCTATAGCAAAAGGGAAAACGCTCTAGAACGAAAAAGGGTGGAGATTCCTTGCGGAAAATCCACCCCTTTGAGCACTCGGAACTGCGCCGACTATGCAGATCTATGCCGTGGCATAAACCGGCTCTTCCTGCTCCTCGGCGACGGCATCCGAGGTGAGGCTGAGCAAGGACGCTACCACATCGGCGGCACTATAGGATGTGCGGCCGGGCGCGAGGAACTGCGCAACAGTATTCAGATCGTCCCCTATGGTGACCAGGGCCGGTTCGACGGATCCGTCCTTGCGAGTCTGCTGGCAGCCTATATTGGCCATCAGGGCGTTGCACAGGCACTTGCGCCCCACCGTCTCCTCGACCTTGCCGCCCTTGGCCACGTAGTTGGCCACCGGCTCAGCGGAGCAGCGGTAGCCGATTTTGCCGTCGGGCGTGGCGTAGGATTCACGCAGCAAGCCTATGTCGCAGACCCTGGTCCGCGCCGCGGCGACCTCGGGATCGGAGTATGAGCCCTGCAACAGCGCCACCTTGAAGGGGAATCCGGTGGGCGAGGCCACAGGATCGGTGTAAACCTCTCCGGTGCCGGTGGTTGCCTGGGCGATAAGCGTCTGTTTTAGATCTGGACGCAGGCCAGACTCTCGCGTGAAGGCAAACGCGGTGCCTACCTGCACGCCGGCAGCTCCCTGATCGAGAGCGTAACGCACGCTTTTGGCATTGCCGTATCCGCCGGCCAGCCAGAAGGGCACGCCCAGCTCGCGCAGTCCCGCAATGTCTACCTGGTCGCGCTCCCCGTAGACGGGCTCGCCAGCAGCGTTAAGCAGCAGTTTGCCGCGCGGAGGCGCATTGTGTCCGCCCGCCGTGGGGCTTTCGATGACCAGCCCGTCGACGCGCCCGCTGGCCCGGCGCAGCATGGTAGTGGCCAGGGTGTTGGAGCTGACGATGGCCAAAAAGCGTGGCCGGTCGAGAACAGGAAGCGGCCCGTCAATGTAATCTGCGGGGTCGAAGCGCATGGCCGTGTCGGCATCCTGGGCCGCGCCGATGACCGCCAGGCGGTACTCTGCCGGCTGTTGCGCCGCAAAGGCGTCCAGCACGCCGGGAATGTGCAGCGGAATGCCCGCGCCCATCAGCACGTAGCCCACGCCGGCCAGCATCGCGCCGTAGATGGAAGAGAGGTGCGGCATCTGCACCTTCTCAAGAAAATTGATGCCGACAGCGTTCTTTTGCCCATCGCGCGCCAGATAGACCTCGACGAAATTGCTCACGATGCACAGCTCCACCACCTTGCGCAGTTCGCGGCGCTGGTGCATGGGCGGGAGCGGATAGGGCTTTCCCTCGGCCTTGCCGCCGGGAATGTAGTACTCGTCCCAGAGGCGCTGGGCCATCTCGGGAAACGGGAAGGCATCCAGCCCGCGGCGCATGTGTCCGCCGGGGTCGCCATCGGCTAGACGGCGAACAAAGAGCGAGTCAAGCGCGGTGCCGGAGACCACGCCGAGCTGACCGAGTTTGGAAACAGCATTGGCCAGGCGCCAGTTTGAAACGCCCACGCCCATGCCGCCCTGAATGATTTTGGGAAACTGCATCATCTCTGGATTGTTTCACAGATCGGGCTGAATCCCTATATTTCTCTGGAATGAGGAACAAAAATAATTCCGAAAGTGAGCAATTCTGAACAAAAATGCCGAATTGAGACTCTTTCAAGCTACGCGGAGAAATGAGGCGAAATAAATGGGCTCGACAGGGAATCATTCAAACGGCAGGCCGTGAGCTCATGCCGCCCGGAACGGGCGCGGAGACCAGCCCGTTAGCATTTATCGTATTCATCTTCAACGTTGGGAAAAGCGGCAAAACAGAAAAAGATCACCAAATTCCAGGTAATAAAAATAATAAGGGCAAACCGCGTCTCATCGGAAAGCGGAGCCTCTGCTTCACCCACATATCTGGCCGATAATAGGATCATCGTTTTCAGCACGACCGCCCCGGACTGGAACATCATGCCCCAGCGGATAACCCAGACCCAGAATTTGTCCATAGTCCACAATTTCCATGCACTGGCAAGATAAACCAGTCCAAAGATCAGAAAAATAATGGGAAGGCCCTGAGCATAGGCCCCTATCGGTCTACCCGTTACCGCCAGAGCGGGTTGAACCTGCCGTGGAAGCAAACTGAAAATAAGATCCGGCCTGGAACTGAGAAAAGACGCCACGCTCGATTCCGGGTCGCCCCATGGAACCAGGGCAAGGAGCAAATTAACCACACCCCGCATCAATTGGTATCCGCAGATCAGGCGTACGTAGATCGGGAGTTGGCTCTTCGCTGTCGACCTCGGGATACGGTCCGCAGGCATCTCAAAGGGCGTCGGCGTAATGCCATGCATCCGCCGCGGCTTGTCGACTTTCTGTTGCGCCGGCATACTTCCTCCTATTCCATTCCCTGCCCCTGGCGATCAAGCCGCAAATTGGCAGACACCAAGCGGGGCGAGATTCACGATACAGAAATGCCTTTGTTGAATTCGGAGGGAGTGTAACACAAAGGCTATGCGGCGAGCATTATAAATTCTCGCGCAGGAAGCTGATCACGTGGTCTGCCTGGACGACGCCCACCATGCGGCCCTGAACGTCGACCACGGCCAGGGCGTGGAGGTTGTACTTGTCGAAAAGTTCGGCCAGTTCGTTCCTGTGCAGGTGGATGGGGCAGGACAGGACGCGGGCTTCAGTCAGCGTGGAAAGGAGCGTCTCCGGCTGGGCCATGACCAGACGTGCGAGCGGGATGGCTCCCCGCAGCACTCGGTGTTCGTTGAGCAGGTATATTTCGGTGACGCTCTCCAGATCGCCATCAAAGGTACGCAGTTCATCCACGGCCTGGGCCACGGTTGCGTCCTTGCCCAGGGCAACAAAGTCTGTGGTCATGCAGCCGGCGGCGGATTTCTCGTCAAACTCCAGCAGCTCCGAGACCTCCTGCCGCTCCTCCGGCTCCATTTCTTCCAAAATGGCGTCGGATTGCTCCTCGGGCAGCTCGGCCAGCAGGTCGGCGGCGGCGCCGGGATCCATCTCCTCGACGATGTCTGCGATCCTCTCTTCGCCGAGCTTTTCCAGAAGCGACTTTTGCAGCTTGGGCTCAACTTCTTCGAGAGTTTCGGCGGCCACTTCTTCATCGAGCGAGGTGAAGATGACCTCGCGCTCGGCGGGAGCCAGGTCTTCGAGAATATCGGCCAGGTCGGAGGGGTGCATCTCGCCCAGACGCTCATACTCGATGCGCAGCTTCACGCGGCGGGCGGGATCGACCTCGATAACGTCAACAAACTCCCAGGGAATGCAGCGGGCGACGAACTTGCGGGAAAGCTTCTCCAGCGCGGCGCGGGGCAATAATCCTTTGAAGACGCGGCGAAAGGCGCCGCGCAGCCCCACCTCGACCTCGCAGACACGCAGCAGGTGAGCCGCGCCCTGGCCCATCCACTCCAGATCGACGTCGTTGACGCGGACCACCTTGCGGCCGTGAATGTCGATGATCTGACGGTCGACCAGGTCCTGCTTCAGATAGAGGTAATTGCCCTGATCCTCCAGCGGAACCATGGCGCCGGCTGAACGCAGCTCGAGGGTTCCGGCGGGGGTCTCCATTACATCCTGCGAGGCCACGATGCACAACCCGTCGCGGGTTTTCAGCACCAGGCCCGCCACCTTGCCGGCATCCTCGCCGGTGGCCACGGCTATGTCCTTGAGCTTACCGCGCAGTTCGCCGTGGGAATCGGTCACTGGAGTGCCGAGCAGCGCCGTCAGGCTGATGCGGGCTGTGGTGCGGTAGCTCATGAGGAGAGTGTATCGCTTTGCAGGCAGTTTACGCCGCGGGGCGGCCCCTGGGCTATGCTTTCATGATTCACGAACTATAAATGACACTGCAAGTCAGCAACTTCCCTTCCCGCGAATGGATGATGTATATTTTCCGGGAAACGGCGCAGATATTGGGCTATTGCCCTATTCGATCGCCAATCATTTCACAGCTTTCGGAGATTGGATGGCCACCGAGTTCCGGCCATGTTCTTTTGCCTCATACATTGCCGCGTCAGCGCGCCGCATCATTTCTTCCCAGCCGCCCCGTTCCGGATCAAGCTGCGCCACGCCTGCGCTGACGGTAAATTGAATTGGCCCGGTATCGAAGGGTATTTCGAGCGCTTCAAGGGCCTGCCGGACACGCTCCGCGGTAAGGATGCCGGCCGAGAGAGGCGTCTCCGGCAGAAGGATGGCGAACTCCTCGCCCCCCATTCGCGCAAACGAATCCTGGCCGCGCAGCATGGTTTTAACCTGGTTCACCAATGCCTGCAGAGCGCGGTCGCCGGCGGCATGTCCCCGCGCGTCATTCAGGTGCTTGAACTGATCAATGTCAATCATGATGATGCAGAGCGGGTTGCCATGCCGTATGCTGCGCGCCGTCTCACGCAGGGCCGCTTCTTCCAGCGCCCGGCGATTCATCGCTCCGGTGAGGGGGTCGGTTCGCGCCAGCTCGGCCAGTTCTCTTTGCAACTCGGTTACCAGAAACCACAGATCGCACATCACCATGAAGGTGGCCAAGAAAGTCATGCCGGCCAGTGAATACAGCCAACGCGGGTCTGGATGAGCAGTGACAGTCTCCCACGGCCGCATATAGCGCAGGTTGGTCAGAACGGCACGGTAGGCCGCCAGGCACATCATGGTGCATAAGATGACCGCGGATACACGCGACACCCCGGAAAACTGTCCCTTCCCATGCTTCAACAGAATCCACGCGGAGGCGCCGCACACCGCGATAAAGGGAATATTGAGAACATTCCCGCAGTATGGGATTCGCAATAGAAACAGGATGGTATAAACCAACAGCACCAGCCCGATGGCAATCCAGGGCCAGCGGCTCCGCATCGGCTTGCGCACCACAAACCAGCGCAGGCCCACCAACTGCAAGATGACGGAGATAAGGTACAGTTCGTTCGCCAACATGCCGCTGAGTACTGCGGGCACTTTCCCTTCCAGGCCCTGCAAAATCAGCTTGACCAATCCCACGCTCAGCCCACCCGCAAACCATGCGATTCCCGTCACGCGGCGGTTGTACCACGCAAGCAGGCTCAGGCACACCGTAAAGACGGTTACCGTGGCGATGTTCGCGAAGAAGAATGTTCCGTAATCCATATGCCCAATACAGACGTAATCAGATTTCGTGGATGTTGTTCAGAAAGCTGAGCTTTGTGAGGAGCAGCCCGAAGGCAGTTTTCTGGTGTCGTTACACTATATTATCTGCTGTTTCGAATAAATCTTTACTCATTCGTTACCATGCCAGGAATACTGGCGTAACTAGAAGGGTAATTATTAGACCAAGAATTGCGTTTTGTCTCATTTCAAGACATTTCGTCGAACAGATTTGCGGCTTTTCCGTTTGCCACGAGCGGGCTTGGCTGTCACAATGACAAAATCAGTTGAACCCTGACATTGGCTCAAGCCCCTACGATGAAAATCTGCCCGCAATGCGATACCGGCTATCCCGACAACGCCGTGACCTGCCCCACTCATGGCGGCCTGCTGAGCGAGATCATTGACCTGCGGCCGGGAATGTTAATCCGCAAAACCTACCGGATTGAGCGGCTGCTGGGTAAGGGCGGGATGGGCTCGGTTTACCTGGCGCGCCACGAACTGATGGATGCGCCGCGGGCGCTGAAATTTCTGTCGCACGAGCTGAACAGCGACGAGGCCTTCACCCGGCGCTTTCTGCGCGAGGGCCGGATGCTGCGCCAGGTGCGGCACAAGAACGTGGTGGACTGCGGAGACCTGGAACGGGCCGAGGATGAGCGGCTGTTTTTCGCCATGGAATTTGTGGACGGGCCGGATCTGCGCGGCTTGATGCACCAGGCCGGTGGGCGGCTGGATGGGCCCGAGGCGCTCAGCATCGCGCGCGGCATCGCCGAGGGGCTGGGTGCGGCGCACGCCCTGGGAATGGTGCACCGGGACATCAAGCCGGAGAACGTACTGATGGCGCGCGACAAGTCCGGCTGGGTGCCCAAAATCGCCGACTTCGGGATTGTGACCACGGTTGAGAGCAGCACCGTCTACAAGACCACGCGCGGCAGCCTGCTGACGCCGCCCTACGCCGCGCCGGAACAGTGGCGGGGCACGCGCGCCAGCGAGCTGGACGGACGCACGGACCTGTATGCGCTGGGCGGGGTACTCTTCGAGATGCTCACCGGACAGACGGTCTTCGAGGCGGAGAACTACGAGGGCTGGCTCTTTGAGCACTTGCAGACGCCGCCGCGTCCGCCCAGCAGCCTGCGCCCGGAGCTGGCCGGCTGGAAGGGGCTGGACGCGCTGGTGCTGCGCCTGCTGGCCAAAAATCGCGAAGACCGGCCCGGAGACATAGCCGAGTTGCTGGGATTGATCGACGCAGTGCGTCCGGCAGCTCCCGCGAGTCAGCCGACAGTTCAGGAGATTCGGCGGCCCACGATGATCGAGCCTGAGCCGATGCGGCCAACCCCGGAGACGATTCCAGTTCCTACTCCGAACCGGAAATCTGGACAAATTGGACAAACAGAACAAATCGGACAAGCCAGACAAGCGGGACAAGTCACGCGCCTGAGCCCGGAGTTGGATGCGGAGCCAAAAGCGGAGGCGATCAAGCCGCGACGAGGCGCAAAATGGATTCCCGAGGTGATCATCGTCGTAGTCGTTCTGGTGGTGTTCTTCTTTTCCTGGCAGGGATCAAGGACCCGGGATGAGAATTTGTCCGCCGCGTCGCCCACGCAGACACCCTCCGGCACAGAATCTCAGCCGGCCACGGACACCAACTCGACCGTATCACCACAAAGTCCTGCCGGGCTCTATCAGCAGGCGTCTGGACTGAATGACCAATATCATTACAAAGAGGCCGTTCCGCTCTACAAACAGTCCTGCGACGGTGGCTACATGGACGCCTGCTACAGCCTTGGCTTTATCTACGATATTGGCCGCGGAGGGGTGCAGCAGAGTTTTCCTCGGGCGATCTCCTACTACACCAAAGCCTGCGACGCGGGCAACGCCATCGGTTGCGCCGGCCTCGGTGCTATGTATGATACGGGCCGCGGTGTCCGCCAGGATCTGAGCCTCGCTGCAGCTCTATACACCAAAGGATGCGATGGGGGCAACGGCACCGCATGCAACAATCTGGGGGTTGCCTTGATGCATGGCGCCGGAGTGAAGGAAGACAAAGATAAGGCGCGGGAAGTTCTGAAGAGGGGCTGCTCGCTGGGCGACCAGACGGCTTGCGAATGGCTCAAGAAACTATAGAACAGCGCCGCTTGACACCGTTCCTAGCCAGCCTTGAAACTGCCTTCAGGCTGCCGCGCGCGGCGGGCAGAATGTTCCCGGCGCGTTGCGGATAGAACGGAGATTTGGCCGGTGAGCGAAGCGAAGGCGGGACGGTTGAGTCTTCGGCTGAATTCGACCATGGAGAGCGTGGCCCAGGTGGAGGCTGCGGCGGTCAAGCTGGCCGTCGATGCCGGCCTGGACGACGACGAGCGCTTTCACGTGGCCATGGCGGCGCGCGAGGCTGCGGTCAACGCCGTGCTGCACGGCAACGAATACGACCCCGCCAAACAAATCACCGCCAGCTTTGAAAACACCGGCGCGGCGCTGGTGATTACCGTTGCCGACCAGGGCAAGGGACTGGACCCGGCCACACTGCCCGACCCCCTGGCCCCGGAAAATCTCTTGCGCGGAACAGGGCGCGGCATCTTCCTCATCCGGGCATTCATGGATGAGGTACACTTCAGGCAATTGCATCCCGGAACCGAGCTGACCCTGATCAAGCATCTGGCGGCGCATGGCCCCAAAGCGATAGAGTAACTACACAGGGAGCCTGGCGGCGGATGGAGGTCAATCTTTTCGCGCCGCGGCGCAAGTCGCGGCACATCGCGCATCGGGCGGTTCAACAATCTGGAACTGGCAAAGTTATATCACCGTACTACCGACAAGGAGGAATGACCGTGGCATTGAAAATAGCTTCTCGGGAAGTGGACGGGGTCGACATTTTGGATCTTAGTGGGCGAATCACCCTGGGCGAGGGCAGCGTGCAATTGCGCGACGCCGTTCGCGGCCTGATCGGCAAGGGAAAGAAGCACATCCTGCTGAACTTGGGAGACGTAAACTACATTGACAGTTCGGGGCTGGGCGAGTTGGTCAGCGCCTTTACCTCGGCCAAGAATCAGCAAGCCGAAGTGAAGCTGCTGAACCTGACCAAGAAGGTTCACGACCTGCTGCAGTTGACCAAGCTGTACACGGTCTTCGACATCTACGACGACGAGGCCCACGCCATCACTGCGTTCCGGTAGGCGGAAACACTGTCAGCTGCCGGATGAAACCGATAAAAAAGGCCATTCCGCAGCGCGGTATGGCCTTTTTTCGTCTACGTGCCGGTCCAGCGAGATTCAGACCACCATGGAAACCGGTTCCGGGTTGTGGATCATCGGCATGGCTGCCGCCGGCGGTTGCTGCGCGTGAGAATGAACGCCGCAGGTAAGCCGGTGGACAAAGTGGTAGGGCGGCCAGGGACCGGAGAGCTGCATCTGATACTCCCGCATCGAGGCACAGGCGGTGGAGTACTTGCTCAGGTAGCGCTCCACACTCTTGCGATCAATCAAGTGGGCAATATCCAGCGTCATTTTGCAGTTATCGGTCAACCGGCAGCTAACCTCCTCGTCCAGAGGCATAAAGAGCCGGTGCATCTGGAAACTGACAGCGCGGGCGCGGGTCTGGCGCTCGCGCTGACGGGTAGCGTTCTCGCGCAGGTTGGTGAAATACTCCCGGCTCGCTCCATCGCTCTGCGGGCGCTTGCCGGCGCCGTGGCCGGAGCAGTCGTCCACCAGAATTTTCAGATGCATCTCGGACTTGCCGCGTAGCTTGTCGATGTGGCCGAGGAACTGGCGCTGATTGGAACGAATGGACTTGCGCAGGCTATCGTCGTCATGGAAGACGGTTCCAAAACGGAAGGGCAGCACCGTGGAGTGCTGGAAGCAATCGGCAATAACCCGGGCGTGGTCGACCCCGGATTTCTGGTTGAGAGCGTCCTCGGGATTGTGTTCGCTTACAATGACGGCCAGGTCGCTGGCGGGGTAAACAAAAACCTGGTTTCCGCTGACTCCGAGAACCGATTCCATCGGAATAGGTTTGCGATGACGGGCTAATTCAGGAAATGCTTGTTTTTCACCGATACAGTAGGCATACCATGACATGTGAAGACACTCCGTCTCCGTGCGCCGGAAAGCGCCACTCGTTGGTGATTCTCTGGGAACGTAGAAACAACAGCATAAAAGGCGAACAATCTGGGGGATGGAGAACAGACCCGGATACTGGGCAGATACTAGCCCTATAAAAATACGGCTGGCAACGTTCATCGTCACAGATCAGTGTGAACGGAGCCTAACCCTTCAAGTCTGTATTTGTACGAGTAAAATAGAAGTTGATAGCGTGAATATTTGTACTGTTATGAGCAGACTAGCTATTCTGGGCTGTTATCAGTAACTGCCACCAAGCCGCTTTGACGGAACAACTCCCAGGGTGATTGGAACGCCGTCCCAGAAGCAGCGATGCCGGATTGAACACTGCCTTGCCCGGCCCGCTTCGAGTATTCTCATCGTCAGGAGGAATGATTGAAACCCGTCCTTACCCGTTCGCTGCGCAGCCTTCAACACAACATCCTGGCCGGCATTATCACAATCGGACCGCTGGCTATTACCTACTTTATCTTCAATTTTCTTCTCGATCAACTGGCCAAGGCCGGCATGCCGGTGATTCTGCTGCTGACAACAATTTTTCCTGAAAACTGGCTTCGCCATCCGTTGATACAGTCACTTTTGGCCGTCGTGCTAACCCTGGTAATGCTCTACGTGGTAGGCCGGGTCACATCCCTGGTGATCGGTCGTCAGGCCTTCGATCTCTTCGAGGCCGTGCTGGAGCGGCTGCCTTTTGTCGCCAAAATCTATACGTCGGTGCGCCAGCTGTTGGACAGCATGATGGCCAAGAAAGAATCCGGCCAGCGCGTGGTGCTGGTGGACTTTCCCATTGCCGGTCAAAAGTCCATCGGGTTCCTGACGCGCACTATGACGGACGAGACCACCGGCGAATTGCTGGCTGCTGTGCTGCTGCCCAACGCCATCAATCCGACCTCGGCCTTCTTGCAGATTCTGCCCGTCAGTCGAGTCACGGATACCAGCCTGACAATGGAGCAGGCCATGAGCATGATCATGACCGGCGGCGCCGTGGGGCCGGAGAGCATCCGCTTCACTCAGCCGGAGCTGGCTGCGGGGAAGGACACTAAGCCGCCTGCATTCTCGGCATGACTTTAGAATAAGGAGGATCGTGGTGTTCGTTCTTCGCGGCCACCCACAGATCGTGGTCCATCTGCAATCCAAGCCAGAAGTCAGCGGAGTTGCCGAAGTAGGCGCTGAGGCGCAAGGCAGTATCGGCAGAAATAGAGCGCCTGCCGAGAACAATATCATTCACCCGTGGTGCGGAAACATGCAGATCTTTTGCCAGCCGATAGCTGGAAAGTCCCAGCGGCTCCATGAACTCCGTCTTAAGAATTTCGCCGGGATGAATTGAATAGGCAAAGGGAATCTTCTTCATCGCATCTCCTCGCTGCCCGTCTCATCCGCAGCCAGCGTCTCTCCCGCGTGCTCGCTCTCGGCGGCCACCTTGCGCAGGCTGACGTGCTCGAAGCGCGCCCAGATAATGCCCACCGGCGCGATACTGAGAAAGCTCACCGCCAGCAGCGTGGCAGCGCAGGCAGTGGCCGGCTCGGCAGCCACGCCGAAGAATCCGCTCATAGCCGCGGCCACCATCCCAATCTGCGTGAACCAGCCCAGCACCGGCAATTGAAATCCGCTAACCAGCATACTGGAGGCCATTAACAACATGCATTTGGCCAGCGTCAATCCAGCCAGTTCCGGGCTGGCGACAAAAGCCGTGGTGATCTCAAAATAGGCCAGCGTAATCAATCCCCACATGCCCAGCGAGAGCGATGAGGCTATGCAGAAGTCGGAGAAAGAGCGCAGCGTATCCAGGCCGGCGCGAAAGGCGCGTATCTTATCGCCGATGGCGTGTCCCAGGCCTTTGGAGACAATGCTGAAGGCATCTTCTAGAAGCCGCGCCACCGCTCCGCCTGCCAGTCGCACGACAACCAGAAACAACGCTCCCGCTATCGTGGTGGCCAGCGCCCCGTAACAGACTTTCCGGATAACCTCAGGATGGGGCAGCGCGCCCGCCGGAGCCAGCAGGATGACAGAGCAGAAAATCAGAGCCATCGAGCCGGCGTCGAAGAGCCGCTCGACGATGTAAACGGCAATCTGGTTGCTGAGCGGCAGGCCGGTCTTTTTCGCCACCAGATAGGGCCGCACGGGATCGGCAATGCGGCCAATGAGCGCCACCGCGGTGAAGCCGATGACCTGCGTTCCCAGCAGCGAGAGCAACGGCACCTTTTTGATGTGGCGCAGCAGCAGCGCCCAGCGCACCGCGCGAAATGCGTAGCAAACGTAGATGCAGCCGAAGGCGATGCCTATCTTGCGCCAGTCGGCCAGTTTAAGTTGGGAGACAAAGACGCCAAAGTCAAAGTGAATCCTGTCGCGCCCCCAAACAACCAGCGCCACCAGCGCCAAAAACACCACCGCACCCAGAATCAACTCGCGTTTCTTCAAGATTTCTCCGTTCCCGCTGTCATAAATCTCTTGTATCTAGTTTCTCACCTGCGTGTGAAAAATGTGTTATCGTTCAGGTTTTTGCTGCGATGCCGGCGCCTGCCTTGCCTGCGTTGCTGCTCGCTTCGCCTCGGCTTCGCGCGCCAATACGCGGCGATTGAACTCGTGAATCACGCGCGCCACATAGACTTGCGTCTCGCGATATGGGGGAATGCCGTGGTACTTATCCACCGCCTCCGGGCCGGCGTTATAAGCGGCCAGAGCCTTCGCCATGTTGTCGTGGTAGCGAGTGAGCAGCGCATCCAAATATGTTGCCCCGCCGCGCACGTTTTCGTCCGGCTTGAAGCTGTCCGCGACGCCCAGGCCCTTGGCGGTCTTGGGCATCAGTTGCATCAGCCCTTGCGCTCCGGCGTGGCTCACGGCACGTGTGTTTCCGCCGCTCTCGGCCTTCACCAGGCTGGCCAACAGATCCACGTCCAGATTGTGTTCCCGTCCGGCATTGGTAAGCATCTCGCCCAGATCCGCCGGCGAGAGCTTTGCGTCGTGACGGGAATGCGGACTGGCTGCGGATGGATTGGAAGTCTCTGCGGATTTCGGAACTGGTGGCGGGTCAGGCAATTTTTCGATTGCGGCGATCTCCTCAGGACGGAACTCGCTGTAGTTGTCCTCGCCGGCGCTCAGGTAAAGCCGGACTCGGCCCTCGATTTCGGCGTGGTGATCGCAGCGTATCTCAAATCCGTTGCGCAGGGTGATGCGCTCGGCTGCCTGCATCGATGGGGAAAGAGCCGCAAAGGCAGCCAGAGCAGCCGAGATTCGGCAAATTGCAAGCAACTGACTTAAAAAACTCTTCTCCAAGACCAAACTCCCCGCTTGATTTCACCGTAGTTTTTGCCAACTCGCCAACTTGCTATCCACGCGAAAGCCTGCCCTGAGCAACGTCGAAGGGCGTGGAATAACTCGCTGCATTTTTTCAACGATAATTCACTGGTTGCCAGCTCCCGCCAAGCCATCCGCGTCGCGTTTCTTGATCGCGGCCTCCAGTACCGCAGCCACGCCATCGGCATTGTTGGACGGAGCCAGCTTCCAGCCGCGCGTCTCTGCCATCGTCCGCAGCTCCTGTGCCGCATTGCCCATCAGCACGCCCTGCCCGGCCCATTCCAGCATAGCCACATCGTTCCAGTTGTCGCCGATGGCCATGGTCTCCTTGCGGTCCACGCCCAGCAGGGTCGCAAGTTTTTCCAGCGCCGAAGCCTTCGAGACGCCCGGCGGCAGCAGGTCGAGAATGGTTATATCGCGCGCCGGATACTCGGTCTTGATGCTTTCGCACTTGTCGGACCATTGGCTGGCCTTGATCGCCTGCTCGGCCTGACGCATCTGGTTCACGCCGCCGCAAACCATGCCCTGAATGGGATCTTCGCCGTCCACCAGCGCATCCTCCAGCGGCTTGACGATCTCCATGACGTTGCGGTTGGCCTCGACCCACAAAGCAATGCGCCCGTTTGCCTGTTCCAGATCTTCGAGCACCAGTTCTCCTCGGCCAGGACGGTCAAAGGTGAAGACCAAAGCACCGAAGGGCCTGAGCAACTGGCACAGCCCGCGCGCGGTTTCTGACAGAAGATGGCAGCGGCCCAGAGAATCTCCGCACAGGGTACGGATCACTGCTCCGTTGGACGTGATGAGGGGCGTATCCTCTCTGAGGCCGTGGCCTTCGAGCAGCGGCGTGGTGTAAGCCGTGCGGCGTCCGGTGGCGATGGCCACGGTAATGCCCGCCTGCTGTGCGGCCTTGAGCGCCCGAGCCGTGCGCAGGCTGATGACCTGCGCAAAAGTGGGCAGCAGCGTGCCGTCCATGTCGATAGCCACCAGCCGAACGGGAGGGTGCATAGCTCCAGTGTAGCTTGTGCGATGAAGCGGCTGAATCCGGTAATCTTGAATGCATGGAGCGGATTTGCAGCCGGTGCCTGGCAGTACTCGGCGAAAAGACCGTGGCGGATTGGTGTCCGGCCTGCGGCGGAGCGCTTGTCGAGCGACCCGAACTTCAAACTGATTCACCGCACGCAGTGCCCCCACCGCAGGTAGTCGATCATCGCGGCATCGTACTGCCCCGGCGTCACGCGCTGGGCGGGATTATCACGCCGCAATGAGTTTGCCTGCACGCAGTAGTCGAGCCGGACGAATCAGGCACTTGTATCGAGTCCAACTGCTTCGGCTAATCTGGCCTGACGCTCATCAAAAGTCCAAAATCGCTCCGCTTTCAACTCCAGCGCACAGGCTACATGCAGCGAGTCGAGGGTGCGCACACCGAGCGTGGGGCCGTGCATCTCGGCGAGTAGGATACTGGTCTCCCAGGTTTTCTCCGGAAAGTTGATTGGAATCCAGATGCCATGCGAACAGTCCTGCTGGAAGTTATTCCAATATCTCTGTGCATCGTGCTCAGACACCTTTTCACGAAATACACACTGTCGAATTGCGTGAGCCACTTCGGATCGGTTGAGGGGCGTGATCCAAATCGCGGGCGTCGAACTCATCCGGCGATCAGCCTCCTCAGAGTGCGCATCATCGATGTAGCTGGAGACCAGAAAGCTCGAGTCCACGTAGATCATCAGTACCGGCTATTCCTCTCCTCAATCAGAATCTCGACGGCATTAATCATGCGTCCGCCAGAAATGGCGCGACGTCGTGCGGCAAAATCCGGCCATTCGACGGGCTGAACTTGGGGCGACTCGGGCACAATGCGCGCCACAACGCGATTGCGCTTCTTGAGTTCGACAACTTCACCGGCGTCAAGCCATTTGAAGAGCTGTCGGCTGTCGCGAAGTTGGCGTACGTTTACACTTGGCATAGATATAATGTGACACATTTTGTGTCACATTGTCAAGTAATGCTATGGATGTAACGGACCTGATTTTTTGGCACAAGTATTCCTGGATCATGCTAGACTTTACGCCATGAAAACACTCGGCTTAATTGATGTTCTGCAGATTGCGGGATTTGACCCAAATATACATACAAGGTTAGTTCGTCACCAGGATTCACGTTACGACATGGAAGAGTTGCGACAGAGCGAATGGGAAGGTCACAATTTGTTTGAGCTTTACCAGAGCTATCAGAGAAAGCCCGTATTTGGTACAGCGAAGCAAATAATTACGTTCTACGGATTGCCTGGAACAAGAGCAGGATTTTACGGAGTGTACAAGGTTCTCGACCGCCTCCCGGCCAGTGAAGGCCCCGGCATACCCCCTTCTCATAACTTTGGCCAAGGTGCCAATTTCTTTTACAAACTAGAACGCGATCCGCAGTTTGACGATTTTCGCGATCGATTGGTCATTGAATGGGGAAAGTCAGCGCAGTCAGCGCTAAGTTGGTTCCAGGAGCTACGCAACAAAGAAGTGCTTGAAATACTGGCTCCCGGTCGCAAGCTCCCCCCTTTCGTCGACTATCTGGAGTTTAGTCTCACGCAAAATCAACTGAAGGATCTCTTCAAGAAC
>Ga0302319_10013631_pt1 | contig 15234 bp, 28 predicted proteins | sample Bog_T0_2_FD_203319 | JGI IMG/M metagenome (GOLD analysis project Ga0302319, IMG submission 203319) | Peat permafrost microbial communities from Stordalen Mire near Abisko, Sweden - Bog_T0_2 | ecosystem: Environmental > Terrestrial > Soil > Wetlands > Peat | place: Sweden: Abisko, Stordalen Mire... | reverse complement strand
GAGCCTTCTATTTGCGCTGGATACCTTTTGCTTGCCGACGAAAATCATCCGCGCACGTTCAATGATTTTCCGTTCTCAGATGAGATGGTGTCATGACCCATTATCTCGGCATCGCCAGCATCGGCATCTACATCATCGCATTGATATGGGTATTGCTGCGTCCTTTTATTTGCCGTGCGTGTAAAGAAAACGCAAAGACAGATGATGTTTCTGCAAGGGAGGCGTTATGAAACTCCCCTTTGTCCATCGTCGCGAATATGACCGGCTGTTAATCGAGAACTTCACCCTGCGCGATGCTTTAAGGGAAGCTAACGCGGAACTTTACAAACATCGGACATTGATTGCCGGTCTGCGCACGGGACATACGGCGATGACAGCGGCGGTTGAGAAGGTGTTTCAGTCATGAAGTATCTGCAAACGAAAAAGCAACGCGGATGGTTCGTTTTTGCGATGTTATGTGCGGTAATAGAAATGGCCGTGGGTGTATTCTGCGGATGGGATCAAGTGGGGTGCTTCGACATTTTCATTGGTGCGGGCGCTGCGATTATATTCGCCGTATTTGAAATTGTTGTGTGGATAGAGCTTGGAGACGATGAATGAAACGCTTCATTGCAAAATGGATTTTGGGATTGCCGCTTTCACGGAGACAAAGCGCTCAAGGCGAATTTGTGGATTCTTCATTGGCAGAAGGTTTTAAGTCTGCTTTGGATTTTGTCGAAGAAACAAAGAAAAGTCTCGTTTCGCACAAAAGTTTAATTGAAACTCTCTATCAGAAAAATTGGGAAATTACGAAATACGAACTCCCGAAACTTGACGAAGACATCACCCGCCACGACCAGCTTATCAGACAATTATTCGTTAAAAACCGCGCATTAGAAGAACAATATAAACTTTTAGAGAAACTGTTTTCAGAACAACAGGCGCATATCGCCCCAAAGCCAAAAGCGAAAGCTAAGGCCAAAGGGCGAAGACATGCTCCCCGCTGACCTCCTATGCAGATTTACAGTCCACGGCTATTGCCAGCCGAAGCAACGCACGTTCGGGCGCGGGTTTATCACGCCGCCTGAAACGCGGGCATATGAGAAACTGGTAAAGCAGACGGCTGGATTATCAATGCGCGGACAGCCCTATACGGGGTTTGTCGAAGTCATTATCCACATCAACTGCGCCATTCCAAAATCGTTCACCAAGAAGAAACGTGCAACGGCGTTGTTGCAGCGGATATTCCCCATAAACGCGGACTTGGACAACTGCGTCAAGGCCATCCTTGATGGAATGAACCGCGTGATTTATGCCGATGATCGTCAAGTCATGAGCATATCGGCAAGCCGTCAATACGCGCAAGAAGAATGCGTGAATGTCTCTGTTTATAAAACGGGGGCGGTATGATCCAGCTCGACCTCATGGATTACGTTCCTGCGCCCCACTATCCCGACGGCGCCGGATACAAGGCCTCTGGCGCATCGCAGGAAGCCGCTGAGCTGGTCGATCGTACCGGCAATAAGCATCTGTGGATGAGCCGTTGCAAAGCCCTGTATGACATGCGCCCCGACTGGACGGCGGAAGAGGGTATCAATTACTACGCGATGGATTTGAAAGAAGATATTCGTGCGGTTGATAAAGCTTTGCGACCGAGATTTTGTGAATTGGTAATAGAAAAATTCCTTTGCAAGACCGACGAACGGCGCGGAGAGAACCGCGTGAAGCCGCATGTCTATCGGAGGGCGCAATGATATCGCGTTTCTTCACAGCATGGTCAGAACAGCAACTAACTTTCCTCCGCGATAACTGGGGAGCCATATCCGCCCAACAGATCGGCGACAAAATCGGCAAAACCCGTAATGCAGTTATCGGTCAGGCGAACCGTCTGAAACTCAAAATCATCGGTTCGACAGCTAAGCATCGCGCCTCCTCTACCCGCAAGATTCCAGACTATCGGACTCAAACAATCCGTTCGGAGATTGTCATGCCCAAGAAGGTTTACGAGCGCATCACGGTTGCCAACGTCAAAGACATTCACTGCCGATGGCCTATCGGTAATCCCCGCGAGAAGGGCTTCATGTTCTGCGGGTCAGAGGCGGTTCCTGGCAAACCCTACTGTTTGGAACATTGCAGGATATGTTACGTCAACGCCCCGAAACGCGAGCGCGGGGTTGCGCAGGTTTGTGTGCAGATCGAGATGAACGCATGAACACACGCTTCACCCCCCGCATCAAGTACCACATCGTCCGCGATTATCTCGACGGCAAAGACGTGTCCGGAGAGATGCTGCGACATAACATCAGTTGGCAAGAGTTGCACGGTTGGTGCGAGTTGTGGAGCAAATTCGGCATCAAAGGGTTACGGGCTACGCGGGTGCAGGCGGTTAGGCGGGAGATGGCATGAGCAACGTCATTCGGTTTCCAAAATCACCTGCCCCGCAGAACACGGATGATATGTCTGCCCACGAGTATATCGTAGCGATGATGGACGAGATTGACGTTATGGAGCAACGCAAGGTAGCAACCCAATTTCATCGCAAAGTTCGGATGATTTTGTCTTTTATCCTTAAAAGACTCATCATTGAGGAAAGCGCGCGTCATGGGATCCATTGAAAAAGTGTCAGACGAAACCAACGACACTATTTGTGACGCCGAACAATCTCTCATCGGCGTCCTTTTGGGCGACAGCCGACGTATTTCCGGCGTCGTAGACATTTTGACTCCGGAAGCATTTCTATACCCCGAACATGCCCATATCTTCGACGTACTTTTGACCGAGACAAAAAATGGCAAACGGCATGATTTGCGGACAATTGAGCCGTTATTAAATCCAAAGTTATTTCGTGGCGAAAGTGTAAGGGATTACATATTTTCTATGGCTGCAAGTGTTGTCCTTTTAAATGCCCGCGACTATGCAAAAGCCATCGTCGAAGCTTACAATAAGCGGCGCATCCGAAATCTTGCCAATAGCACATTGCCCGAAGTCGAAAAGGCGCAGGAGATGTCGTTGTTGTGGCGAGAGATTGCTGGAGAGGACGATGCCGAAACTGTAACCCTTCAAACGACGCTCGACAAAGCATTCGAGAAAACAGAGGAAGCCTATAAACGCGGAACCGGTTTTTCAGGCCTTAAAACAGGTTTATCCGGAATAGATCACGCACTGTCGGGAATGGACGATGGTGGATTGTATGTTCTCGCTGGTCGCCCAGGTATGGGGAAAACTGCGGCTGCTCTGACGATTGCCATGAATGCGGCTATGGATAACAAGCCGGTATTATTCTTTAGTCTTGAAATGTCAGGGCAACAACTGGCACACAGGGTTAACGCCCGTTATGCCGGAACGACAATATGGGCACAAAAAAATGGCCCCAAAGATTTAAATTTTCATGCGCTGGTCGAGGCAAGACAAAAATTGGCACGCGCCCCCTTACTCATAATCGACAAGGGTGGCCTCACTGCCGAAAAGATTATTTTCATGGCAGAACAGAATGCCAAGAAATCCCCACCCGCTTTGATTATCATCGACCACCTCGGAATTGTTGCCCCCAGAGATTCACGGGTTAACAGGGTCAACCAAGTGTCAGAGATGACCATGGTTTTTAAAGCCCTCGCCAAATCACTTAAATGCCCCGTCCTGCTGCTTCATCAACTAAACCGTGGGGTAGAGGGGCGCGATGATAAAAGACCTTCCCTGAGTGATTTGCGGGACTCCGGAAGCGTCGAACAGGACGCTGATGCGGTGATGTTGATTTACCGTGAAGAATATTATCTGAAAAATAAAGAGCCTACGGACGAATCTGAGCGCAGCAAATGGGCGCAACGCCTTCTTAACTGCATGGGAAAGGCAGAAATCAATATCGCCAAGAATCGGCAGGGAGATGCACGTAATGTTCTATTGTCATTTGATGCCGTCCGCCAAGTATTTGAGGACAGCCTATGAGCTATTATTTCATGGAACGGGGATGGATGGAACACAAAAAGCTTTATACCGACGAGCCGTATTCGCGTCGTGAGGCATGGGTATGGATGATTGAGCATGCACTTTTTGCCGCCGCAGAAGTTGATATACATGACAAGAAATATAAGCTGGATCGCGGGCAGCTTTCGTATTCTCTGTCGTACATGTCCAAGAAATGGAAATGGCACGTTTCTAAGGTTAGAAGGTTTCTAAATGACCTGAAAAACGAGCAGATGATTGTCATTTTTGCCGACATAGCAACCGACATAGGTCGCGACACACCACAGAATCTCATAAGTATCTGTAATTATGATAAATATCAGTTTAGAAAAATCGTCCGCGACATAGATGGCGACATAGCAACCGACAACAATAATAATACCTTACTTAAAAATACAAAGCAGCTAAGCGCGGAAGCCTTTCCGAAAACTAAAGCAGCGGACGCCTCTCCGCAAAGCATCTTGATAATCCAAGCATTCGATGCCGCTCGAATGGAAATCTGGGGACAAAGCCAAACCCGAATAGCCCCTGCCCCTAGCGATAAATACACAGCCGATGAATGGATAAAATCTGGCTATACGGTCGATTTTTGTCGCCAGCATTTTCGCGAAGAAATGTCGAAAATGTTCGCTCGCGGCAAAGAACCTCCGCGCACCCTAAAGTTTTTCGAGGACAGCCTGAGATCTGCGAAAATGAAATCCCCTATCCAGTTGGACGGAGAAGATAAACTCTGGAAATCTAGGATCAACGATTGGTCAAAGGCCGGGACTTGGTTTGACTTTTGGGGAGAGCCACCCACTTCGCCGAAGTGCCAGTGTCCTAAATCAATACTTCAAGAGCTTGGGTTGGCGGCATGACGAAACAAGAACTCCAAATTATCGCGCGATGGAATTGGCAACAACTCATCAATGCCGCAAAGTGCCGGTGCCGCATAGGAAAGCTCAGGTTGAAATGACTAGCAAAGTACTAAACTGCGTTCCACTTTGCCGGGATTGCCACACAGGTTCCTTTTTGGAAGTGACAGATTCGCCAAAGTTTGCTATGATGTCGTCAAGTATGGCTCCTCGGTTAATGAGGCGGAGTCATTTGCAAATGGCGCGGGAAGAGTCAATACCTGATAGAGAAATTAACTAAACGTTTCGCCGGAAACTGTGAAACATAAATAATATGGATGGCTGGTAATAACCAATAACAGCAGATATTTTTGTTGAAGGCTGATCTCCGGCTTTGGGCGACAAAAATGGGCATCTACATCAATATTATAACACGTGACGAAAAATGTGAAAATATGAACCAATCCCAATCACCTGATGGCGTTGTTAATAGGCTGGTGGACTACTCGTCTGTTCTGTCGTCTCCGAGGGATATTGGTCTCATGGACGATGCTGTCGGAGTTATACGTTATCTAGTGCGTCAAAACAGTAGTCGAGACGAGATTATTAATGGACTTAATGCCGACATGGATGAAAAAAATAAAGAAATATCTAGATTGGTTTGCCTCAGGCAAGCTTTGCTTAATCGACACAACAAAGCGATTGATATATTGTCAGGGGAACTGAAAGAAATATCATGCGCGTAAAGGATGTAAAATGACGGCAAAGTTTGAATGGAATGACGAGTTAGTTGATCGTTTATGTGAAGAAATATCTGGTGGAGGAGCCATTTACAAATTAGCTGGAACCGATGGATTTCCGTCTGAGCCTACGATTTATAGGGACATGGCGCGAGACCCTGATTTTGCTGCCCGTATAGCAGAAGCTAGGCGAGCGCAGCAGGACTATGAGGCTGACGCTTGTGTAACTATGGCCGATCAGGCGACTGCGGAGGATTGGCAGGTTGTTAAGCTTAGGATATGGGCAAGGCAGTGGAGGGCTTCCAAGCTGGCCCCGAAGAAGTTTGGTGACAGCACCACGCTCAAGGGCGACAAAGATGCTCCTTTGTACACCAAAGGCAGCGTGAGCGATGACATATTAGCTATTCTGACTACGGATCAGCTCGAACAATTAAAAAACAATGCTATTGCCAAAAATAACGGTGGCTGACATTGAGGCTGAACTTGAGAAGCGTAAACGTAATAGGCTTTTCACGTTTTTCCCAGATATAGGGCAGTTTCGCCGAGAGTTATACGCAAAGCATTTACAGTTTTTTGCGGATGGTGCCGATTTTCGTGTCCGTGAGTTCCGCGCGGCGAACCGTGTAGGCAAGTCTGTAGCTGGTGCTTATGAAACTACGCTTCATCTTACTGGAAAATATCCGCATTGGTGGAGAGGCAAGAGATTTAAGCGTCCCGTCAATGCACTGGTAGCCGGAGAGTCTGGTCGATTGGTTCGGGATTCAATTCAGTTAGAATTGCTTGGTTCGCCGTCGGCAATTGGTACTGGCACTATTCCTTTCGATGATATTCACGAAAGAAGACCAAAGACTGGTATTCCTGATGCCACAGACACGTGCCAGATAAGGCACGTCAGTGGCGGGTTGTCTGTTTTGCAGTTTCAGTCATTCGATCAGGGGCGCGAGGCTTTTCAGGCTACGGCTCGTGATGTTATATGGCTTGATGAGGAAGCCCCGCTTGCTGTTTATACCGAAGCTTTGACGCGCACTATGACTACCGGCGGGGTTGTCTATATGACATTCACCCCGTTGAAAGGCATGTCGGAAACCATCCTGTTTCTTGAAGAGCAGGTTAGGGACGGAAAAGTTTCGTTATGTACGGCGACATGGGATGATGTCCCCCATTTGTCAGATTCCGACAAGAAGGAAATGCTTTCAGCTTATCCACCTCATCAGAGGGACGCTAGAACCAAAGGTATTCCTGCTTTGGGTTCCGGCGCTATTTATCCGGTGCCTGAGAGTGAGTTTGTTATTGCCCCTTTTGAGTTGCCGCTTCATTGGCGGAGAGGGTATGCGCTCGATGTAGGTTGGAACAGGACTGCGGCTATATTTGCTGCTTATGATGCCGATGCGGATACGATTTATTTCCATGACGAGCATTACAGGGGGCAAGCGGAACCATCAGTTCATGCGGATGCGATTAAAGCTCGTGGTGAATGGTTATTTGGGGTAATTGATCCTGCCTCGCACGGACGCGCCCAAAAAGATGGCGAGCAACTTTTTAATTTGTATGAACAATTAGGGCTTCACATCACGAATGCCAAAAATGGCGTTGAATCTGGCATTTATGATGTTTATCAAAGGTTATCGAGTGGTCGCATCAAGGTATTTTCCAATTGCGTGAACTTGTTAAAAGAATATAAACTTTATCGTCGTGATGAAAATGGCAAGATCGTCAAAGAAAACGATCATCTTATGGACGCGTTGAGGTATTACGTTGTTTCAGGCATTGAGGTCTCACGCATGCCGCCTGCTTGGAAGGATAAAATTGCTGGCAATAAACCTAAATTCACCTTCGACTACGACCCGCTTTCAGATAAACACATTAACGGAGGATAAAATGAAAAACGCATTAATAATAGGAACTATTCTTCTTATCGCAACCCCCGCTTTTGCGCAGGGTTTTGATGATCCCTATGGATCGTTAGCGGCATCGTCCTCATGGACTCAGCAGCAGAACATGCAGGATGAAGTGCGGGCAAGCCAAGATCGCCAGCAAGAACAAATGCGCGAACAGCGCGAAGAGAACGAACGCCAGCAGCAACAGATTCAGCAACAACAGGATCAGTTCAACAACATGTCACCCGCCGAACGTCTAACCTATGGTCATTTGTAAATTGATTTATGAACTTAGACCGTGTAAGATGCGCGTCTAATCATAAGGATGGGCTAAATGGGTTTTGGTAGTACTCCAAGTTATACGCCACCTCCTGCGGTTCCCCCCGCAGCGCAGCCTGCAACGCTTGCGTCTTCGTCTGTCGCAGCAACGTCCGCAAGCCGACAAAATGCCATGGGCATCGATTCTCAGGACATCGGTACGAGTGCAGAAGGCATTAATCCATCAAGTGTGAGTACGGGAAAGGCGACTTTGGGAGGCGTAAATTGATCCGCGTTCTTGGATCTACCGTGAAAAGCGCGAAGACAATCGGATGCCATTTGCGTTTGCAGCCGTTTCAATGGGTGTTCTCAAAACCTCATTGGGATAAGACTTGGCGGACATTTTCGTTTGATATCGGCTTCTTGGGTTTTCAGTTGACGCTGTAAATAAACAATTAACCAGCGTCGTGATGACGCCGGAGATAAAATGGCTCTCGCCGACGACGTTTCATTCTACCAAAAATCCAGCCCTTTGCTGCTGAGCCAGCAATCGCCGTTACAAGGCGCGAAAGAACAGCTTATTCCAGAAGATGTCTGGGTATCGATGTTCGGACATCTATCCGGCAAGCTCAACTCGCTCTACGCATGGCGTCAAACGTGGTGGAGCACAAATTACAACGACATTGCTCGGTACATCGCTCCGCGCCGATCCTTGCTCCTGACGCAGGGTTCTGGCGGCATTCCCACGCCCAATTCCATGATGCGCGGCGTCCCTATTAACAATCAGATTGTCGATCCAACCGCGACCTTGGTATTGCGTTATTGCGCAGGCGGTATGGCGTCTAACCTCGCGGGGCCACAGCGGCCTTGGTTCAAGGTCATCCCATTGATGCAAGGCGTGACCCTCGATGATGAGGCAAGGCAATGGATTGAGAATACCGAAAATCGCATTTATGGCGTTCTGAATATCAGCAATTTCTATAACCAATTCGTACAGGAATGCGAGGATATCGCTTCCTACGGAACTTCTCCGGCGATTATTTATGAAGATGAAGAAAATGTTATCCGTGTGCATGTTCCTTGCGTTGGCGAGTATTACCTTGATGTGGATGCGTCAAATCGGGTTATCGGTCTGTATCGCCTGATCTTGATGACCGTCGAGCAGCAAGTGGATTTCTTTGGAATTGATAACGTCACCGAAGAAACTGCTTTGTTGTGGAAAGGTAAGGGCGCGGGATTACAGACCGAAAGCATTATCGCCCATGCTGTTGAACCGAATTATGCCGTCGGTGCCAATAAAGACTGGAAATTGCCCGGTGGATTCCCGTGGCGCGAGGTTTATTGGGCTTATGGAAATGCCAGCAAGCAGCCTCTGTCCATTCGTGGGTTCTGGGACAAGCCATTTTCGGCATCGCGCTGGTCAACTCAGGGAAATGACGCTTATGGACGATCACAAGGCATGGATGTTCTGCCGGATGTGAAGCAATTGCAAGTGATGACGCGGCGCATGGCCGAAGCCATAGAGAAAATGGTTCGTCCACCTCTAATTGCCGATGAAAAGCTAAAAAATCAGCCTGCCAGCGGTTTGCCGGGGCATGTGACGTTCATGCCGGGGCTGGATGCTCACAACGGCATGCGGTCGATTTACAACGTGAACCCTGACGTTGCTGCCTTGGCGCAGAATATCGAGAAGATTTCCCAACGCATTGAAAAAGGGTTCTTCAAAGACATTTTCATGGCGATTTCTACCCTTCAAGGCGATCAACGTACCGCAACGGAGATACAAGCGCGTCGCGCGGAAGCGATGCAAGTACTCGGCCCTGTCGTTGAGAACATCATCAGTGAGAACTTACGGCCTAAGTTGAAAAGGATTTTCAGCATCATGCAAAGGAAGAAGCTAATCGATCCTATGCCAAAATCGCTACAAGGTCTTCCGCTCGGTTTCGATTTCATCAGCAGTTTGGCTTTAGCACAAAAGGCTAGCTCAATCGGAGCCTTGGATTCCATGTCGGCAATTTTTGGCAATCTTATCTCCGTCTTTCCTGCCGCAGGCGACAAGTTCAATTATGATGCTTATGTCGATGAGCGTGCAGCAATGTCTGGCGTTCCCGCGACGATTATTTATGACGCCGACCATGTAGCTAAGGTACGCGCTGCACGAGCCAAACAACAGCAAGACCAACAGCAGCAGCAGGCTTTGGCTCAAGGCGCACAGACCGCCCAGACTGGCGCACAAGCGGCACAGGTACTTTCCAACACAAGTGTAACTAATGGAAAATCTGCGCTCGACCAGATGTTAAACGGGTGATACATTGGTGTCATGAAATCAGGTATCTACCAAATCGCTAACATTAAATCTGGTCGTAGATATATTGGCAGTGCTTGTCACGATCAGCAAAAGAGGCAGCATGAAAGTCGCGGTTGACCCAAAAGCCGAGCGCACGCAAGTCATCGTCGCAATCGAACTGCTCGAAGCCATCAATCAGGCGACCGGCGGTTGCGAGCAACTTTGCTTCCACCGCCGCGATCCAAGGTTCTTGCTAATGCGCGATGGTCTGGCTGCAGTTAAGGCGTTGTGTATTGCGACATTCCCGAAAAGCATTCACAAGGGCGAGCGCGAGAAGAAAGTGATACTTGTATGATGCAAAGTTCAGAATCTTTTGAACGAGTTTGGGAAAGCCTAGCCCGCGCCGCGTCATGTTCTCGCGAGTTGGGCGTAATGACTAATCTTCCCGCATGGAAAGAGGTCGCCAAGCAGTTTCTTCTCATGCGGCAAAAAGCCAAGGTGATGTACAAGTCCCCTGCCCTGAATGAATTTCAGGTTCAGTCCTTGGTGACGGAGATGGAGATGGCGCAGAAAGCAGCATCGATGATGAGGGGATAATGTCTAGAAATGATGCTATAGATATGGCGGTCAAAAACATTCTTGGTATGTGGCCGGCCAGCATATTTGATGTGTATGCCCAAGTAAGTATTGGCTTCAATCGCGATTTTTCTTTTGTGTGGTGGGTTCAACGTAATTTCAGGGAAATTATGGGTAATAATCATGGCTGACGCAATCGACAATGAAATCGCCTATGACGAACAAGCCATCCCGTTCGATGCCAATGATCCGGAGGCTATCGAAACGGCGGAGAAGCACGCGAAACGCCTCAAAGAGAAAAAGCTTCGCGTGGTTGAAGCCATCATGTCGGAAGAGAATGGACGCGCATGGATGTTTGACCTGCTTGGAACAAACTGCCATGTTTTTTCTGACAATCCTATGCGGGATACGGCAGAGCGTAACGGACGTTTTGAAGGCGAACGTGCGGTTGGCTTGCGCGTGCTTGACGAGGTTATGACTGCCGCGCCGGAAATGTTCTGGTTGATGCGTTGTGAGGCTGTCGAGCGGGAGCGCAAATGAGTTTAACGCCGAGAGAGGTTGAGATTTTGGGATTCGTCGCGGATGGAAATACACATCCCATTATTGCGCAGTTGCTAAATGTTTCTTATGACACCGTAAATTTCCACCTTGATAACGTTCGCATCAAACTAGAAGCAAAAAATACCGTCAATGCTGTCGCAATAGCGATCAGAGCAAATATAATTTCGTAACCCGCCTTTAGCGGTAGTTATATCTCATAAAAAATCAAGTTATAGTATCCGTCAAATAGCCGCTCTGTGAAGAGCCGCATCCCTTGACGGAAAGACCTTATGGCTGACGAAGCACCAGTTGTAGCACCGGAAGTTACCGCTCCTGTAGCGCCCGTCGTTGAAGTAGCTCCCGTCGAAGTTACTACCCCAGTTGTAGAAACCGCGCCAAATCCTGAAGTTGCTCCTGTTGCGCCCGTCGAGCCTGCGGTTGAAGCTGCGAAACCCCTCCTCAATCCAGAGCCAGAAACCAAGCCTGCTGACGCTGTTGCCGAAGCCCCAAAGGTTGACGCCGAGCCAGCGCCGTTGCCGGTTTACGAGTTCAAGCTGCCTGAAGGCGCACAAGTCGATAATCCCGTTTTCAAATCATTCCAATCGAAACTTGGCGAGTTCCAGAATCTTTCCAAGACCGAACAAGCTGCTGTGCAGAAGTTCGGTCAGGAAATGATCGACATGCACCTTGAGGATGTTAAGGCGGTTGTCGAGAGCCAGAATAAGGCTTCTTGGGACTGGTTTAACAACCGCAACAAGGAATGGCTCGAGAACGCTAAAAAAGACCCTTCGATTGGTGGAGATAATTGGGAAGGAACCGTTAGTGCGGCCTCCCAAGCTATTAGCCTTTACGGCGGCACCAAAGCGCAGCAACTCGAAACAGCCAAGCTTTTGCAGGAAACGGGCGTTGAAAATCACCCTGCTCTGCTCCGTTTCTTATCCAATATCACCAAGACAGCAGCAAAAGAAGGTTCGCCGGTTTTATCTCAATCCGTGCCCGTACAGAAGCAGGGCATTGCCCAATCTATGTACGGAAACAGCCCTAAATCGTAATAACCTTAAAGGAAGGTAGACAATGCCATTATTCAACAATCAGGTTCCTAATCTCATGGATTGGGCGGCTATGAGTTCCCCTGACGGCACCATTGGCTATATCGTCAACTTGATGGCTCAGTGCAACGACGTTGTTGCTGATGCGATTGCCAAGCCCGGCAATTTGCCAATGGGTCACGAAACCTCGGTTGTTGTCGGATTGCCGCAACCTTCTTGGAAGGCCAATAACCAAGGTATCGCGGCGACCAAGCCCATCTTTGGCAAACAGAAGTTTTCGATTGGCATTCTGCGTGATTACGGGATGGTCGATAAAGACGAAGCCGAACTCAACGGCGAAGTCGCCCAGTTCCGTTTGCAGCAAGCCAAGCCGCACATGCAAGGCATGGCGCAGAAGTTTGCCAATTCGGTATTCTATGCCAATGAAAACACGGTGCCTCAATCCACAACTGGTTTGACGCTGTATTACAACGCCCTCTCTACCACGGTTGCTGCAACGGCTAAGAACGTTATCAGTGCCGGTGGCGCAGGTAGTTCAAATGCATCGTTGTGGCTCAATGGCTGGAGCGATGAAGGCGGCACCGCCGTCCTGTTTCCGAAAGGTTCTGCGGCTGGTCTTCAACATGAAGATAAGGGCGACATCGTTCCTCTGTATGATGTTAACGGTCTTCGTTACGAAGGTTATACGGATGTGTTCACTTGGAAGCTTGGTGTTTGCGTCGATAACTGGCAGTTCAACGCCCGTATCTGCAATATCGATACGACGACCACGGCTGGCGGTTTACTTTCGACCACGCCTCCTGATTTGTTCGCTCTGATGAGCGCGGCTATCAATTTGCTGCCTCATACCACGCCACGCGCTTCCGGCATCACGAAGACTGACGACCCCAATGGAAACATTGGCCATAAATTCACATGGACATCGGATCGTACCGTCAAAACGGCGATGGAAATTCAGGCAATCCGCAACAAGAACGTTTTGATGTCGCCAACCGAATATGACGGCGCACCCGTTCTCAACTGGCGTGGCATTCCTATCCGCTTGAACGATCAACTGACCGACGCAGAAGCGACAGTCTCTTAAAACTTAAGGAGCAAGACAAATGGCATATACCGAAAATTCTTCTGGCGCAAACCTATCCGTTGCTCAAGCAGTCTCTGCCTCTGGCGCTTCTACGAACGTCTTTGACGTAACCGGAGCCGGTGCAGGGAACGCTCCCAATATGATCGGCAACGCTGGTTTGGCTACCAACCTTGGTACTGATCTCGGCCTTGGTCAAAACATTGCTCATCCCGGTGTTTTGTTCACGATTTCGACGGCTGGCACGGGTACTGGTACTTTTGCTTTCGGAATTGAAGCGGCTCCTGACAACGGCTCGTATTCTCCCGGCACCTACACGCGCCTGACCACAAGCGGAGCCAAGGCTGGTTTGGCGACTTTGACTTTGGGATATACGCTTTATCTTCCTCTGCCGCCTATCCCGCCTGAGTTTGCCGGTCTGCCGCGCTTCTATCGCGCATACTTTGATCTAACTAATACGGCAACTATGTCGGTTAACGCTGAGTTCTTGATGAACCCGCCAAGCATCAAGTCGGTGCTGGATTCCGTGAAGAACTTCAATTCTGCCTACTAAGGAATAGACAATGGCATCGCTTTATACGTTTCCTCCCCAGAAGGTTTCCAAACTTAGCATCCCCGATGATGAGCCGATTTACCGTGTTGTTGGTAATGGCTTTTTCGATGGTGAAACGTTGCATGAGGAGTATGACGCACAAGGACGACCAACGCTGATCGCGTACCCTGATGAGCCTAATTACAATCTTTTGCCTATGAACGAACTCGCTTTGATGGCGGTCGAAGATTGGATGAAGAAGCTTGCCCGTGGCGTTGAGGAAGCTAAAGAAAACAAAGAATACGGCATGCGCATGGGCGTACAGACCCATGAAATCAACATGAGGTCTTATCTGGCGCAGATTGCCGATAGCGGTCGGTTCAATGCCGAGCGTGTTCAGGCTCCGGTCATGTCCAACAAGGTTGTCAAGTCGAAGGCTCGCGTTATTGAGCAGGAACAAATCAGCACACCTGAAATCAAGAGCGTCCGCAGTAAGAAACAAGATCAGACGAGCATGATAAATGGCTGAGAAGAAGCCCATAGATTATCTAGTCGGCAAGCATTTTTCGAGTGCGGGCGCTAGGCAATCTATGGTTTCCGGAAAGTTCGATATGTCTAATGCAATGACAGTTTTGGCAGACAGGAATAAGGTTGCTGATTTCTTTTTTGTATTTGTAGGGGTATGTCATGTCTGATCCCAAAAAGAAGAAGAAATGGATTCAATCAGCAATCGGTAAAGAAGGCAAGGGAAAGTTACACTCTCACCTTGGAATCCCGCAAGGAGAGAAGATACCAGAAGAAAAATTAAACGAGGCAATGCACTCTAAAAACGGAACAATCAGGAAAGAGGCACAGTTAGCCAAAACTCTGAAACACTTTCACCCTGCCGCGAAGAAGAAAAGCGGAGCCGCACTGTTGTACGGAGCAAAGGAATAGATCATGGGAAAAATGGCAGACAAAATGTTTGGCAATTCGCCAAAAATGGAACGTGATGCCGAAGACGGCAAGGTCAAAGTGAAGAAGGCCGACAAAGCCGAGGACAAAGAAGCCGTAACTGAAGGCGGCGCTGAAAGCGAAGGCGCAAATATGGAAGCCCGTCATTCGATGGACAGAGCTGAAATGCACATGAAGCATCAACGCGAACACATGATGCATAAAGGCGGCGACAAAAAAGAAATGCATTCGAGGCATGCGGACGAACACGCGGCTATGCATAAGCGCCACGAAAAAGAGATGGGCAAAGGCGAAGAGAAGAAATAATTCGTTTCAGGAGTTTAGAGCATGACATCAATCGTACCCACCAATTTTGCATCTCCGTTGAGCGGAAACGAGACTCTACGCGCTTTTGGCGTCAGTTCTAATGGTCAGCCCAGTGGGCAGGACTTCTATCTGACGACTGGTCAGATTGCTGCTTTAGCTGAAACAGGTGTCAGCCCTACATTCAATAACCTTACCATTACTGGCCTTTTTACTGAAAGTGCAAGCGTTGCTCTAACTGGTGGTTCTGCAGGTCAAAGCACTG
>Ga0302319_10013630_pt1 | contig 15234 bp, 12 predicted proteins | sample Bog_T0_2_FD_203319 | JGI IMG/M metagenome (GOLD analysis project Ga0302319, IMG submission 203319) | Peat permafrost microbial communities from Stordalen Mire near Abisko, Sweden - Bog_T0_2 | ecosystem: Environmental > Terrestrial > Soil > Wetlands > Peat | place: Sweden: Abisko, Stordalen Mire... | reverse complement strand
GCATCCACTCCTTTCGCCTCGACGCCGAGTTTTTTACCTGGCTTTACCGGATCGGGTTCAACCTGACGGTCAATTTCATCAAAAGGAACAAGCACCGGAACAATTTGAGCATGGACGACGAAGATCTCGATCTGCAAAATCGCAGCGAGTTCGTCGACGTAAGTGCTTCTGGCGACGCAGAAAAGCAAGCGCGGCTGACTGAATTGAAAAAAAAATTGAACGAATCGATGATGAAACTGTCTGATGAACACAGGGCAGTTGTGACTTTGTTTGATATTCAAGGCGTCAGCCACGCGGAAATCAGCAAGATCATGAACTGTAAGGAAGAAACTGTTCGCTCGCGGTTGTTCTACGCGCACAAGCAGTTACAGAAGTACTTAAAAAATTATTTATAAATATGGATCAAAACCAAGACTTCTCTTCTCTACGTAACCTGCTGGCTCTCAAGCGGCTGGACATGCCCCAAGACACTCAAGTTGACCAATTTCTCATCGAATTCCATCGCCGCCAGCGCGCTGAACTGCTGGTGCCGCAACCGATTTGGACTCGCGCATTTGCCTGGATGAAGGAACGCATGGCCGGTTTCGAGCTCGTGCCCTCCCTTTCCTATGCATCCGCCTTCGCTGCCATCGCCATCACGGCCTGCGTCGGACTTTCCCAGCAGGTGAGCGTCACTGAGGTGGATGGCCAGAGCAAGCTCACCTTCCGCATGCCGACACACGACACCTCCTTCGCCATGGTTCCCGGTTCGTTCGTCCCGGCCTCCAATCTTTCCCCCAAGTTGAGCGACAGTCCGAACTTCACTCCCACCCGGACCGATTCGGCTGCAACCCGCTATGTATTGGCGAACAACTCCCCTGGGGCCTATGACGCAACCGTGGCGTTCTAGTCTCCTGCTTCGCCGGGCCCTTTGCCTCTTGTTTGCCGCGATCCCCTTCGCGCCGCTCGTCGTATTTTCAGGTGTCGCTCGCGCCACCGACGCCTTCCAGCTCACCAGCGACGAAGCCGGTGCGCTCTTCGACAAGGCCAAAACGGCCGTCGTGCAGGTCCGCTCCGGCGACAAAGGACTAGTCTCCGCCGGCACCGGTTTTTTTATCGACGACAAAGGCACGGTGCTCACCTCTGCGAGCATTTTGGGGGACAATAGCAGCGCCCGTGTGGTCATCAACGGCGTCGAGATGGACGCGAAGATTTTGGGCAACGACTCGCGCAGCGGTTTGGCCATGCTGAGGATTGCCTACGGGGAAAGCCCTTCTCTTCCGCTGGCCCATTCGAGCGGCCTCCAGACCGGTGATGGCGTCATCACCATCGGATATCCGCTGAATCTTCCTGTCTCGCCTTCGCAAGGACCGGTCAGCGGTTTTGACGCCAGCTTCCTGACCCGCCTCGACAGCCCTCTCTCTTCGAAAGGCTCCGTGGCCGCGGTGGAACGCTTTGCCACCACCCACATCCACGCCAATGTCGCGATCAGCCCGGGGCAGGTCGGCGGACCGCTCCTCAACTCGCGCGGCGAAGTGGTGGGGCTTGTGGAAACGAGCCCCGACAACGGCCAGTCCATTTACGCGCTGCCTGTCGAAGCGATCTCGAAGATCATGGCTGATTTCATTCAGTATGGCCGCGCGCGGCACGGCTGGGTCGGCGTCAATGTGATGGAAGCCCCCGACGCCCTGCATGACGGACGCACGGTGCGGGTCGTGCAGGTGGTGCCCGGCACCCCGGCCAGCGAAAGCGGCATTCACCCCGGCGACACGGTGATGCGCATCGACTCGCGGGAAATTTACCGCCCGGCGGATGTCCTCGACGCCTCCTTCTTCAGCCAGGTCGGCGCGAACATGAGCGTCCTCGTGCGCCGCGACCAGAAACTCTACGATTACACCTTTGCCGTGATCGAGCGCCCGGCGAATCCCGCCACACCACCCGCGCCCGCAATCGACAAACACGTCGCCGCGAATCCGCGGTGATTCTGGCGGACGCGCACGTCAAAGCGTGGTTCTGCGTAGCGACTTTCACGCGAATACTTGGCGCATGGCCGAAAAGAGGTAGTGTAGGATATGGCGTCGCCGACAGGACACACCCACCGGCTTCCCTCCGTGGAAAAAGGTCTCGAGCCCGATGTGACACCCGAGGCAACGACGCTTCCGGGACCTTTCCGGCCCGACGAAACTTTTTTCTGGGGCGTCGCCACTTCGGGTTATCAGGCCGAGGGTGGCTACAACGGCCCCGGCGAACCTCTCAATAATTGGGCCTGGGCCGAAAGCGAGGGCGACGTCGTGCCTTCGGGCCGCACCTCCGATTTCTGGACGCTGGCGCACGAAGATTTCGGTCGGTGCCGGGACATGGGGCTGAACGCCTTCCGCATGAGCATCGAATGGTCGCGGGTGCAGCCCTCCACCGTGCTCGGCCCGAAAGAGGGGATTGCCGCCGACGAGGCGCCGCCGCCCTTCGACGAGCGGGCGCTTTACAGCTACGCGCAGCGCATCGCTGACTGCCGCGCGCATGGCTTGGAACCGATCATCACGCTGCACCATTTCGTTTATCCGGCGTGGCTCGGCCTCGACGCGTGGCTCAAGCCCGGCACCGTCGACCGCTTCCTCATTTTTGTTGAGCGCACGCTCACCTATCTGCTCCGCACGCTGCCGGAGGATTTCGGGTGCGCCCCCCCGCGCTGGTTCATCACCCTCAACGAACCGAACCTGCAAGCCTTCAATCATTACCTCTACCGCATTTTCCCGAGCGGCACTCCCGTCGGCATGAAACCGACCGTGCAGTGCCTCGCCATTCTTCTGGAAGCGCATGTGCGCGCCTACCGGCTGATCCACGAGATCTACGCAAGGTCGGGCGTCTCGCCCATGGTCAGCTTCAACAATTACTCGAGCGACCTTTACTGGAGCGACACCGCCATGCTCGATCTCCTCTTCGCCCCATCGCGCAAAGTGCCGCGCCAGTTGGTGCGCGAAGATTTGACGGAACGGGCCTATGCTTTCGACGCGCGATTCAATGCCGCGCGGCTCTTCCCGATGCACGGACCGCGTTATTTTCTCGGCCAATGGATCAAGCATTTTCATCACGTCTTCGCCCGGCGCGGCTTTCATTTGCCCGCATGGGACCGCCTGATCGCCCTGCTTTATGAGCGCGCGGAAGTTCCGCTCGATTACATCGCCTTCGATTACTACGACCCGTTCATCGCCCACGCCATGCGCTGGCCGACCTGGCATGATTTCGAGACACGCGAGCGCTCCTTCCGCGATTGGGTCCTCGAAAGCGTCGCCAGTAAATGGTGGGACTGGCGCATGCTGCCCGAGGGGCTGGCTTTCTTCGTCAAGCACCTTGGCCGTTACGGCCTGCCGCTCCTGATCGCGGAAAACGGCATGGCGCTGCGGCGTTTGCCCAACAACAGTCCCTTCCGCCGCAGGGACAACCTGGCGCGCAGCCAGTATTTGCGCGAACACCTGCGCGTGGTCAACCGGCTCGTGGAGCGTGGCCAGCCACTCATCGGCTATCTCCACTGGTCCCTCTTCGACAACTACGAGTGGGGCTCCTTCGCGCCGCGCTTCGGCCTCTTCTCCATCGATTACACCGTCTACCCCACGCGTCACGCCGTCGACGCGACCGGGGACAATCCGTCGGCCACCTATGCCGAGGAAATTCGCGAGGCCCGGTTGCAGTTTGCGGCGGCGGCACGGCGCGCGGGGAAAAAATCGGCGCAGGCGCAAGAGGCCTCCTCATCCGGCGCGACTTCTGCTACAAATACAACGGAAACCATGAAATCGAACACTTCATTACCCGGCAGCGTCCAATAGATATGATTTCACCGCGAGTTTTTACCGGAGGCGACCTGGCAACCAATGGCTATCTGCTGGAGGCAAAAGAGGGCGTGATCTGCTTCGATGCGCCCGAGGGCATGGCGCGCGAGCTGATGCGCACCGGACTCAAGCCGGTGGCGCTGCTGCTCACCCACGGCCATTTCGATCACATGTGGGATTCGTTTTTGATACAGGAGGATTATCACTGTCCGATTTATGTGCACAAAGCCGACGAGGACATGGTGCTCGACACTTCCTATGTGAAAATGTTCGGCGTCGTGCCGCCCATTCGCGCGCCCTCCGCCGTTAAAAATTACGAGATACCCGACCAAGGCTCGGCGAAATTTGCCTGCGCGGGCGAGGAGTTCCAGATTTTTCACATTCCCGGCCACTCGCCGGGCAGCGTCGCGTTTTATCATCCTGGCTGGGGCGTCCTGATCAGCGGCGACACGCTTTTCTGCGGCGGCGTGGGCCGCTGGGATTTGCCGGGCGGCTCGCGCTCCGCACTGCTGCAAGGTTTGCGCAAACATCTCCTGCCGCTGCCGGCCGAGACCCGCGTCTACGCCGGCCACGGCCCCAGTACGACCATCGGCGACGAGCGGGAGAACAATCCGTTTCTCTCGTCGATTTAATTCAATCCTGGAGGGTCAGACTCCGTCCTGACCCTTACTATCGTTTCGACGCTTTTTCCGCGTTACAAGCCCTACTGCCAGTGTAATCACCATAGCCCAAAGTAGAATATTTGCGATATCGAGAATTGTATTAAGAAACGTCCACGGTTGCCCCGAAACCCCAAGATTAAGCGTAAAGGGAGCAATGAGCGCCAGAGTGAAGCAACTGAAGTGTAGGCCATAAAGCAGGACAATGATAAGGGTATGCTCAAGGAATTTTTTGGATGCCGTGGCAGGATCGCTCTGAAAAGAAAACAAAAGCGCACCAATCATCGCTGCGTAGAAGGGCAGCGATGATAGAATAAACCGTTCTGAGTTTATCGGAAAGGATGCCTCATAAAAGCGAGTGATGCTGGGCAACACCGTGACATCTTTGGGATATCCATTCCCATAAAAACAATTAGGCATAATCTCACCGATCGATCCCAACACATAAAATAAAAGACAGGCGAATACGGTGATGCAGACTCGCGTCATGGCAAAGATGTTCTGCCTCGGCTGATTGAAGACAAGATTTTTTCTTCTCGGTCAAAAACATTATCCAAGGCTCTTGGGCAACGAGAAGTATCGTCGCCCGGAGGCCGACGGCTACCACGGAGGAAGGCACCCGCGCTGAGCGGGACGCGTCCCATCGCGCGGGCTACCACTGAGTTCCGACGGCTACCTCTTTTGTGTTCTCCGCGTTCGTTTGCGACTATGCTTTGAGCATGATGGGATTCGAGGCCTTGCAGCAATTGCGCCTGCCGGACGCGTGGCAGGCGGAGGCGATTCGCGCGCTGGCGGCGGGCGATGATGTGATCGTCCAGGCGCCGACGGGCGCGGGCAAGACGTTCATCTTCGAGCAATATTTCCAGCAGCGGCGCGGGCCCGGCCAGATGATTTACACCGTGCCGACGCGTGCGCTGGCGAACGACAAATTCGCCGAGTGGAGCCGCCTCGGCTGGCGCGTGGGCATTACGACCGGCGATCTTTCGCACGACCCCGAAGCGCCGCTGGTCGTCGCGACGCTCGAAGCGCAGCAGACGCCCGCGCGCGCCGCGCTCTATGTCGTGGACGAGTACCAGTGGCTCGCCGACGAGCTGCGGGGCAATCATTACGAGGGCACGATCTTGTCGCTTCCGGCGCAGACGCAGCTTTTGCTTCTGAGCGGCAGCGTGGCGAATCCGGCAGCGGTGCGCGACTGGCTGCGGCGGCTCGAACGCGGGCGCGACGTGACGCTGATCGAACAGCGCGAGCGGCCCGTGCCTCTGGAGGAAACGGAAATCGATTCGCTCGCCCGCAACGTGCCTGATTCGATCACCGGTTACTGGACGCGGCGGCTGGCCGGCGCTCTGCGGGATGATCTCGGGCCGATCCTCGTTTTCGCACCGCACCGGCGCGAGGCCGAAAAAATCGCGCGCGATGTCGCGGCGCGAATTCCCTGCCCGCAGCCGTTGCGCCTGACCAAGGACCAGGAAAACGCCGCCGGGCCGGACCTGGCGCGGCTGCTGAGCCAGCGGGTTGCGTTTCATCACAGCGGGCTTGGTTACGTGCAGCGGGCGGGACTCATCGAGCCGCTCGCGAAAGGCGGGCAGTTGCGCGTCGTCGTGGCCACGCTCGGCCTGAGCGCGGGCATCAACTTTTCGCTCCGTTCCGTGCTCGTCACTGCGACGAATTTCACGGCGGGAGGATTGCCGCATGAAGTGTCGCCGTCGGACCTGCTGCAAATGTTCGGACGCGCGGGCCGGCGCGGGCTCGATGAGCAGGGTTACGTTTTGGTGAGTGAACGCTCGCCGCGGCTGAGCCAGTCGCGGGCGAGACATCTGCGCCGAAGCGCGCCGCTGCCGTGGCGTCCCCTTTTGCAGGAGCTGGCGCGAGGTGTTCCGATCGCGGATGCGTGCGCCGCGTTCCAGAAAAAACTTTTCACGGCGGAGTTCATTCCGCTCGGCATCGAGTCGACGCAAAAGATTCTTGAGCCGCTCCCTTGCGGCCTGAAGACCGACGCGGGCCGCGCGCGGCTGGTGCGACGCGTGAAGGATGCCGCGCCGTTTTGCATCCCGTGCAAGTATCGCGCCGAATGCCTCGAACTCGATCCGAAGCCGGCGCTGGTCTGGCTCTGGAACCGGGCCGGGATCGTCGACAAGCAGCTTGTGCTGACGCGGCGCGGGCGGATCATGGCCTGCTTTTCGGGCGCGGAGGGGCTCGGCATTCTGGCCGGGCTGGAGGATGAAAAATATCCACTCACCGATCTGATCGAGGACATGGCGAATCTCGTTGCGGGCGACCGCTTTTGCGGCAACGAGCCGCGCTGGGGCGGGCGGCTGGCGCATGCGTGCCAGAAAGCCTACCGGCGATTCACGAGCGAAGGTTTTCTCATGGACGGCATGCCGGTGAATTATGGCTCCGGCGGCGCGGAGATCGTGCGCTCGCTTCGCGCGAAAAAATTTGTGCCGATGGAGGGTCTCGAAGAGCATGTGCATCGCGGCGATGTCGACCGGCTGCTCATCGAGTGGAGAAGCCTGCTGCGTCAGGTCGCGACCGCGACGGCGGATGCATCGTGGCCGCGCTGGACGGAGTTCCAGGCGCTGTGCCGCACCGAGCTGGCGCAATACGAACGCGTCAGCCTGCCGAGCCTGCCGGTGATTCCCGCCGAGCAGCAGAAACCGATCAGCCATCGGCTGGCGATGACAGCGCGATACACGATTTGACAGCAGCGCATCGACCGGGAACTTTAGAGGTTATGATTCCCGGCCTGCCAACTCTCACGGGCGCTTCAAGCGCGTGGTTGCTTCTTGCCCTCAAGGCCCTTGCGGCAATGGGTTTCATGACGGCGGCCAATTTGGTGATTCTCTATGCCTCCTGAAAAACGCGGGGGCTTTGCTTACTGGCTCGATCCTGTTTTTCTCATCAGCCTTGCGGCTTACATCATCAACCGCGCGCTCATCAAGCCGCACCTGTATTATTATTCCCCGCTCTTTCACGGTCATCTCGACGACACCCTGACCGTGCCCGTGGCGCTGCCGATTTATCTTTTCGTCTATCGGTGGATCGGCTTTCGGCCCGATGACGAACCGCCCCGGTGGTGGGAGATCGCTCTCCATCTCGCGGTGTGGCTTGTTTTCTTCAAGTGGTTCGGGCCGGTGATTCTGCATCAGGGCGCGTATGATCCCGTGGATGATTGGTGTATCGCAGGCGGAGGCCTCGTCGCATGGGCGCTCTGGCAATGGGGGCGGCTGACGCGGCTGCATCAGCCGGGAAACAAGGCCGCCTAACACGCTTGTCATCATCGGCGGATTGCCACCAGGAAGCGGCTCACCGATAATCGGCCTTCGCATGCATATTTGGTATCCGATCTTCGCAAGCTATTTCGTCGCGCAGAATTTTGGATGCGCCGCGTGCGAGGTTTGGCTGCTGCGGCGACGCGCGCCCGCGCCGCGCTGGATCGTATTCGCCCTTTTTTTCTGGGCATTTTTGATGAGCGGCCTGTTTTTGTTATCGGCTTTCGAGCCGTCCTCTTGGAAGTCGTTCACGCGGGAATGGCTCTACCTGCCGATTGCGGTTGAGATGGTCTGGGCTCTGTTGCTGCAGGCGCTTTTGCCCGCGCTGATTCTCGCGGTGCTGATTCTGCGGTTGCGGAAACCGGCCAGGGCCGGGCGCTCGCAACCGATGTCCGACGCCGGAATCTCGCGGCGAAAATTTATTTATCTGCTCGGCTACGGATCTGTTCCGGCGACGGCCATCGGCATGGGTGTGCATGGCGATCTGTCACGCGACGACCTGCGCGTGCGTGAATTCCAGATACCGATCGCCAACCTGCCGCCCGAACTGGAAGGGTTCCGCATCGCCCACGTCAGCGATCTCCATTCGGGCCTATTTGTCGGGCCGGCGCGCTTGAAAATCATGAGCGACGCGACCAACGACCTGAAGGCCGACCTCGTCGTGATTACGGGCGACATCATCAACCACGAGATGAGCGAGTTTCCCGCGGCGCTGGCGGCGATCCGGAGCATCGAATCGCCCTACGGCACTTATCTCTGCGAGGGCAATCACGATATCCTGCCCGGCCCCGGCGTGCTGGTGGAGGCGTGCCTGCAAAACCAGCTTCGGATGATCTACAATGCCTGCACAGTACTGTCCGTTCGCGGACGCAGGCTGCTGCTCGGCGGTTTGTCGTGGATGCGATATTACCAGATGGACATCCGGCAGGGCATGGTGGGCGCTCTCTATCCGCGGCGCGAGGAGGGCGACACGCGCATCCTGCTGGCGCATCATCCGCACCTGTTCGACATCGCGCAGGAGGCGGACCTGATGCTGAGCGGGCACACGCACGGCGGCCAGATCATGTTTGGCGACATCGGGCTGGGACGGCTTCGTTTCAAGTATTGGAGCGGACGCTATCAGCGCGGGAACACCACGATGATCGTCTCCAACGGCTGCGGCGATTGGTTTCCCTGCCGGATCGGCGCGCCCGCCGAAATCGCCCTGCTGCGGCTGACGAAGGCGCGGGCGTAGGAACGCATTCAATCAAGCGTTCCTATGGAGACCTCTGCGAAAGTCCTTTTAGGTTATCGAGAGACTGCGCCCCGGAGGGGCGCCACCGAAAAACCGACCCCGGCAGGGGTCGCACCAAAATCCTCCCTCGTCCCATCAGCCCCATGCGTCCTATCCTACAAATTCTTCAGCGCATCCAAAACAATCCCCGGCGTCAGTACTTCCGGCAGCTCCTGCGGCGCGTCCTTATTCTTCGGCGAATAAAGTAGATAAAGCGGCACACCATCGCGATTGAACTGTCGCAACGTTTTCGATATTTCCGGATCGGAATGGGTCCAGTCGGCGCGGAAAAGCGCGACATTATTTTGCGCGAAAGCCTGCTTCACCGAATCAGTTTCCAGCGCCGCGATCTCGTTCACTTTGCAACTCAGGCACCACGCCGCAGTGAAATCGACAAACACGGGCCGCCCATGCGCCAAAGCCGCATCGACCGCGCGCTGCGTCCACGGCTGCCAACCATCCTTGGTTGCCGTCTCCGTGGTAGCCGTCGCACTCCGTGCGACGGTGCTTTCCGGTGTCGTCTTGGTGAAAGAGATCACTAAAATAATCGCGCCTAGCGAGATAAAGATCGTCAGAGCCAACGTCACCAAACGAAATCCTGTTGTCTCACCGGGCGTTCCCCAGCGTCCATAACTCCATGCAGCAATGCTCGCGAATAATAGCACTACCAGCACACTGGGAATTTGGTCTGGCCCCACCAGCGCGCCGAAAACGTAAACGAGAAAAATCACCGTCGCCATGAGGAGGAATCCCATGAACTGCTTGAACGCTTCCATCCACGCGCCCGGCTTCGGAACGAATCGCAACGCGCCCGGAAAAATGGTCAGGAGCAGATAAGGCGCGGCCATCCCGAGCGCGAGAAATGTGAAAATCAGCAGCGAAATAAACGCCGGTTGCTGCGCGGCAAACCCGAGCGCCGAACCCATGAACGGCGCGGTGCAGGGCGTCGCGGCGAGGGTGGCCAGCGCGCCGTTGCCGAAGGAGGAAGCGAGGCCGCCGAGATGTCCCGTCGCTTTCGCGTCGAGTCCGACGAGCGACGAGCCGAGTTCAAACACGCCGAAGAGATTCAGGCCGAGCAGAAAGAAAAGCAGGATCAGCGCAAAAACAAATCCCGGCGACTGCATTTGGAATCCCCACCCGATTTCATTGCCCGCGGCGCGCAACGCGAGGAGCAGACCGGCCAGCACCCAGAACGAAAGCACCACGCCCGCCGTGAATGCGACGCCCTGAATCCACGCTGTCTTTGGATTTTCCCCCGCGTGCTTCATCAGAGAAAAAACTTTCAGCGACAGCACCGGCAACACGCATGGCATCAAATTCAGAATCAGCCCGCCGATGAATGCCGCTCCGAGAACGGCGATGAGGAGGGGATGGGCGGTGGTAGCCGTCGCACTCCGTGCGACGGAATTGGTGTCCGAGGGAGGCACCGTCGCACGGAGTGCGACGGCTACCCCGGAACTGACAGGAAATTCCGAGATGTAAACGGCCTTCGCATTGCCAATGAGGGGATGATCGGAAACAAGCACGCCGCTGAGATGATCGGGCTTTTCGCCATTTTGTTGGAGCGTAAGCGGCCAGCTAAAACCGCCGGGTGGACGTTGCAAATCCAGTTTACTGTCGTCTTCTGTCGCGCTGAGAACATTCGCTTGCTCAGCGAAGAAATACAGAGGGGGTTTTACCGGTAACCACGAGCTGTAGTAATCCGTGAATTCCAGCTCGATATTATTCCCACGATAAAATGCCTTCACGCCCCATCTCTTATTCTCCACCGGCAATCTCTCCCTCGCCTGCGCAAAAAAATCTTTGTTCTCGATGGGCAGCCGCAAATTCAGCAGCCCCGAATCGAGCGGCAACGTCAGGTCGGCGTGGCCCGGAATGCATTCCTCCTGGCAGACGAGCCACTCAGCACGGGCCTTCACATCAAAATGTTGCGGCAAATCCGTCTTCGGCGGCGTGATCGTGGTGAGCAAATAAACATCGCCCGCGTAGCCGTAAGTGATGAGCGGCCCCATGTTGTGCTTCTCCGGCGTCGGCCATTGGATCGGCCCCGCGGTGAAACCAGGAGGCAGCGTCCACTTGATCGTCGTAGCCATTCCCGCGTCACCGGGATTGATCCAGTAGGTGTGCCAGCCCGGATCGGAATGCAAATGAAGCGCCACCTCGAACGGCTCGCCCGGCTGGATCGTTGTTTTTTCGGGAATGAGTTCCGCCGTGACGTGGGGCTGCGTCACCGTCGTGCTCGCGCCGCCAGCGGGCGCGTTGATCGGCTCCGACGCGCGCACCGCGAGGTTTCCCGCGATCAGAAGGAAAAGGAGAACTCTGATCATGGCAGGAATATAGCGTACGACGCGCGGGACTCCATAAATGTTCCCGGTATTTGCGGGCGGGTCAATTTTAGCGTTAGTTGGCGCGAAATGGAATTTCGCGAAGAACAAGGGGCGTTCCCAAGTGCAACTTGGGAACGAGGGAAAAATCTTCGGTAATAGCGCGGTCTCTTTCATCCGCTCAGATTCGCACAAAAATCGCGCGGGCCGGTAGCTCTAGAAAGCCTATTTATCCTGCGTTGCTTAAAAAGATAGGCAACGCAGGCTTTTTAAGCCAAAAGCGGATTCCGCCGTGTAGAAGTGCGACTTGGGGAGGAGGGGGAGAAAGCCAAGTTCAGGACGGCTGCCGAAGATCGCTTCCTGTCGCCTACGGCGACCCGGGCAACAAGTAGCCCGGGCCACCCGAATTACACCGTGTAAAAGTTGCGGAAGCGCTGGGCGTCGACGGCGTATTGCGGAAAGAGTGTCGGCATCGCGGACATGGGGACGTTGAAGTGGCGCGCGCAGATTTCGCCGAAGACATCGCGGAAGTCGGTGGTGACGGCGAGGTCGCGATTCTGGAAGAGCTTGTCGGGCGCGAGCGTGGGCCAGTTACCGTAGACTTTGCCGCCCTTGATCGAGCCGCCCATGGTGAAGAAGCCGGTGCCGTGGCCATGGTCGGTGCCGCGATTGCCGTTCTGGTGCACCGCGCGTCCGAACTCGCTCATCGTGACGACGACAACATCGGCCATCCGGTCGCCGAGGTCCTGATGAAGAGCGGCCAGCGCCTGCGCAAAGCCGCCGAGCCGAAGCGCAAGCTGGCCTTTCGCGCCGCCCTGATTGGCGTGAGTATCCCAGCCGTCGACTTCGGCGAAGGCGACCTGAAGACCGACATTGGCTTTGATCAATTGGGCGATTTGCTTGAGGTTGCGGCCAAAAGCGCCGGTCGGATAAGCAGCTCCGTTGGCGGGCTGGTAGTTGGCCGTGCGGGCCTGCTTGAGGAGATCGAGCGCGTCGAACGATTCGCGCGCGGTGCCGTGCAGCACGGTGTCGACGGCTTCGCCGTACATGCTTTCAAATCCGTTGGTGGTGCCGCTTGGCCCGGGCAGCGTGACGGACGCGTCGCCCGCGAGGCCGAAGGTGTCGAGATCGCGGATGGCGAGGGAATCCTGCTCGCCCTGGAGGCTGCGCGGGATGGTCGCGGTCATCGAGACGGCGCGGAAGGCGGTCTTTTTGGCGGCGTCCTCGGGGCAGCAACCGAGCACGCGATTGAGCCAGCCGTCGGCCACGCTTCTGTCTTCGTCGACGCCCGATTCCATCAGGTCCTGCGACTCGAAGTGGGAGCGGGAAGCGTTGGGCGAGCCGCAAGCCTGGATCGCCGCGAGATGGCCCTGCTTGAAGAGCGGCAGGAGCGGGGCGAGCGCCGGGTTGAGTCCGAAGTAGCCGTCGAGATCGAGCGCGCCGTTCGCGCCCGCCGCCTGGGAAGGTTGGGCGATGCTGATGTCGGTACGGTTCTGGTAATAATAGGGATCGCCGTAGGGGACGACCATGGAGAGTCCGTCGACCGCGCCGCGCTGGAAGATGCAGATGAGGATTTTGTTGCTGGCCGAGGAGCCGAGGTCGGCGGCGAAGGCGGTTTGCCGGAGGAAGCGCGGTCCCCAGAAGGGGCCCATGCCCATGACGACGCACGCGAGCGCGCCCTTTTTTAAGAAGATCCTGCGGTTGACGTTCATATGATTATTTCCTTTGAAATTCGGGTGAGCCGATGATGAGGGCGATGAGCTTCGACGGGTTGACGGTCTGGCTGTCGCCCGATGTGGGGAGGGCGGTTTTTTCGAGCACGTTCCGCGTCGATGGCGTGACGTTGTTCTGGAGAAGGACGGCGACGCATTGGTCGAGGACGGCCTCGGGTTTGTCGAGATCGACGCCGTTGAGGATGTTCTCCGAACTGAAACGGATGTCGCTGAGCTGCTGCTGGGTGAGGGCGAGCGCGAAGTTGAGGCGCTCGATCAGCGCGCCGGGACTGACCCAGAATTTGGAGACTTCCTTGTAGCCGGTGGGCGGCGTGCAGGCGAAGAGTGGCTCGCCGAGCTCGAAAATATGCCAGTTGAGCGATTGGCGCGGGCGCTTCGAAATGCGGTCGGCGGCCTGGCCCTGGCCGAGCACCGCGCCGCCTTCCATCGCCGGAACGAGCTTGTCGAAGGGCGGCGGTTGCTGCGCGATGATGGACGATTCCGAGGCGCGCACGGCTGAGACCGCGAACTCGAGCGGCGACTTGATCTTGTTGTTGAAATTGGCGGGGGAAAGAAATTCGGGGCTGGTGAGAATGGCTTCGGTGACTTTGCGCAGGTTGCCGCCGGTTTGGGTGAAGACGCCCGCGATGCGGTCGACGAGCGCATCGGGCGGATTATCGCTGACGAAGCGCTGGCAAAGTTCGAGCGCGATGTGATGGGCGGTGGCGGGATGGGCGCAAAGAATATCGAGGACCATTTCGCCGTCGCGCATGCCGCCGCCGGCTGGAATTTCATGGCCGAGGACGACCTTCGCGCCGTTGTCGTGCTGCATGGGATGGAAGGCGAACTCGCCGGTCAGGCGGTCAATCGACCAGCCGGTGAAGCAGCGGGCGACTTCCTGCACGTCCTGCTGGGTGTAACCGCCGTCGATGCCGAGGGTGTGGAGTTCCATGATCTCGCGGGCGTAATTCTCGTTGATGCCGCCGCGTTGCTCGCCGACCACCGGCATGGGCGGTGCGAGAGCGCCGTTGCCGTTTTGGATCATTTGGCTGCGCATCTGCTCCGCATGCATCGCCTCCCTCGACGTGACGGTGTGACCGAGGGTGTTTGTGGCGTTGTCGAGGTAGAAAAGCATGGCGGGACTTTTCGCCGAGGCTTCGAGCAGTTCGCGGAAACTGCCCCAGATGTGGGGCCGGATCACGTCGCGGTCGTCGGCAACCTTGTAAACGCGGTCGGGGCCTTTCTTGACGTCGATGTTGAAATGGTTGCTCCAGAAATCGACGAGTACTTCCTGGAGTTGGCGTTCGGAATCGACGGCGCGGACGAGTTTGGCCTGCTCGAGCTGGCCAATGGCCGCGACCGTGCGATACTGATTGGCACGCTGGGCCATCTCGGCCATGTTTCGCGGAGGCGGCGGGGGTTCGATCTGGTTTTGATTGAGATTCTGATTCGCATTTCCATTCGCGGCGTTATTGATCATGGGTTGGCCCGGAGGTTGCGCGGCCTGTGCGGTCCCATTGGCGGCGGCAAGCTGCTTTTGTCTTGCCTGGGCGTTTGCCCGCTCGGTGTAGAAGAGCTGGCTGAGTTGCTGGGGCGACATCTGAAGGAGTTCGAAGCCGGCCAGTTGCTGCTCGACGGCAGAGTCGTCGATGGTCTCGGGATGCAATTGCCTCTCGATGTAGTTGCGCAGGCCCATTTTCTCAACGGCGTCGACGTCGCCGGGACGCGGGCCGAACGTGATGCGGTTGAGGACGTGGATGATTTCATCGCGTTCGGAAGATGCGGCTAACGGGGTTTCCTGGGCGCGGATCAGGCCGATGGGGAGACTGGCAAAGAGGCCGGCGACGACAGGCAAGATCGACTGGAGCAGGGTAACTCGCAAATGAGCCATATAACTATTAGACTCAAATCGCCGCAAAAAGTTACACTTATATTAATTAGGGAGATTGTTTCTGGCGCGGCGTTTATTTTATTCAAGCTATTGAGGATAAGGATGTTCCAATAATATCGAGGCTCGTAATGGCTGCTGTATTGCCTCTCGCTCCAAAACTCTATTTGGGAGCGAGAGGCTGTGTGCACTCTATTTTGATTTGCTCTATAGCATTTTAATTTATCGCGCACAGATTCGGTCGCAACTCCGAAGGAGTTGAATCATTCAGCCCAGGGTTGGCGCGTCAGCGCCTACCCTGGGTTA
>Ga0302319_10013628_pt1 | contig 15236 bp, 17 predicted proteins | sample Bog_T0_2_FD_203319 | JGI IMG/M metagenome (GOLD analysis project Ga0302319, IMG submission 203319) | Peat permafrost microbial communities from Stordalen Mire near Abisko, Sweden - Bog_T0_2 | ecosystem: Environmental > Terrestrial > Soil > Wetlands > Peat | place: Sweden: Abisko, Stordalen Mire... | reverse complement strand
GCTGACGGAGACCGCTCAGTGGCCGCGGCAATCCTGCGGCGGCGGCAGGCGTGCCATGAACTCGTCGCGGCCAGCCATCCGGATGGCGTCGCCCTCGATGATGAAGCAGCGTGACCAGACGGCGCCCGGTATTTCCTCGAACGGAATCAGCAGCCCGCGGGTCATGTTAGCCTGGCTGTGCTTCTTCTGGTGGGTCTCCCGGAAGCGCGCCGAGCGCGGGTTCCTGCCATCCATCTCGGTCAGCCAAATCCGCAGCTTCCCGAGGTCGATGATCGCGACGATGCCGGTGTCGTCGAACGCGTACCAGATGCGGTCGGCCCGGATCTGGAAGCCCCAGCCGAGCTTGCACCTGCCAGGGTCCATCGAGTAGTTCGAGAAGGTCTCGAAGAACATGTTGCGGCGGGTCTGCTTCTCCACCTTGAGGTCTATGGTGAAGGCATACTTGCCGTCGGCAACCCGGTAAAGGATGAAGTCGCCGCATTCTTTCTGCAGCCCGAGATCGAGAGCCTGCTTGGCGCCTTCGCCGTTCCGCTGCATGCGGCCCAGGAACAGTCCCTCAGCCGCAATCAGCGGCTTGGTCAGGGCGTAGAGACGGTCCGTGAAACCCTGCTCGAAGCGCAGATTGTCGGCGAAGGAGCCCATCGGTCGGCATCTGAATCCGGTTGTCCATCATGCTTGATCATTTTCCTATCCGCTCAAAGGAAAATGATCCTCATCCTGAAGGATTCCTTGCGCGACGGAGGAAGCCCTGGGCCGCCATTGGCATCTTCCGGCACACGCCTGACGGCGTCTGCTACACTGGGCGTGACCGTCCGGAGGTGACCACAGCAAGCCATGATCTACCCTCTTTGCGGGCAGTGCTCCACCCAGAGCCGAGCGTAGCGAGGTTTGGGTGGGGGTGAAGCCCGCGCCCCCAGTCGGCCTAATCCCGACCCTGGTTCTCAATGTATTGCTTTGCAACGGAAAGTGGCGCGCGCCGCCACAAGAGATGATGCAATACGACCGGGACCAGAACACAGGGTTCCAATATGCCGACACATCCTGCCATATGCCAACCTCGACCATCTCGGGCAGCTTCTGCGGCGGGAGTTCCTGTCCGCCTGGCTGACGCATCCGGTTCACGGATGACCGCCGTCAACGCGATATTGTCAACATTTGGCTTGACGCCGGTCGTTTGTTATGTTCACTTGCCGCGATCACAGGAGACGTTCCATGTCAGCCATGCCGCACATTGGGCTGCTGCCGATGCTGGAGGCGGCGCATGCGCTGCGGCTCGCCGGAGCGCTGCCATCGCCGAAGGGCATCAGCATGCACAGGCTCACGGCGGCAGGCGGCATGCGCCCGTGGCTCCGCCTGACGCTCGGCGAAGACGGCGCCAGGACGCTGGAGGACGGCCTGAAGGGCGGATGGTGTCTCGGCGCGCTGCTTGGCGACAATGTCGGGCGGCGGCTTGAGCCGTCGGTCACGTTCGACCCGGCGGAAATGTGGGCGCTGCTCCTGGTGGACACACTGTGCGAGGAGGCCACAACAACGCGCTGGTCGGCCTGGATCCGCATCAAGGACCATCTGCCGCGCAGCGAGTCGGAGCGGCTTCTTCCCGAATTCATCGAGCATGAGATGGACAGCGGATGGCGCTCCAGGCACGTGCTGGACATCCTGGAGCCTACGCTCGACCATATCGCCGCCCAGTTCGGCATGGCTCCCCGCAAGGAGGCGTCAGGCCTGTCGATGTGGCACGAGCGCGCCGCCGACGGAACCGTCTGCGAGATGGCTCCGCGCGAATACTACCTGCACGGGCACGGAGTGAAGAACCCGGAGCGGGCGCTTGTGCGCCTGGACGACGGCTCCGGCATCTGGCTGCACGAGAATGACCGGCCGTGCTGGCCAGGCAGATTCGTGTCGCGGATCGGCACGCGGCTGCGGCTGACCTGGCGCGGCGCGACGGCTGGACACGGCGGCTGCCTTGCCCGCGTGCAGGACCTCGACCTTATCAATGCCTTGGCCCGGATGGATGAGCGGATCAAAGCCGAGGCTGAGACCAACCGCATCATCGCCGAGCACAACGCTCTCCGGGCCATCGACAGCACTGGCCGCATCATCGAAGCCGGTCAGCGGGTCGAACTGCTCACCGAATGCCTTGAGGCGCCCAGGCTGGCGGTCGGCGAAGTTATTGAGATCTGCGGCGACATGGCGGTCGTGGATTTCCGCCGCCGGGGCGCGCGCCGGGTTCCATGCTACGGCCATGCCGTCGCGGTGCTTGAGGACGCTCTGGCCGGCTGACGGAACGGCACCCGAAATCCTGCGCGCCGCAGGCGGCGGCCGATGCGACCGCTTCGCCCAGGCTGATTACGCCGTGGGAAAGATCACTTCTGGTGACATCATGCGACGGCCAGCGGCTCCTGCGCGAGCGCCCTGCCAGCACGAATGCTCATCGTGCGGCGCTGCTTGGGCGGTGACGCCTTTCAGTCTCACCGTGCCCGTGAACAGATATTCTGGCACTGCATCGCCATCGGCATGGTCATTTTTGAGCGCCGCCTGCGCGAGCGTGATGCAGCGCGCATGGCCATCGCCCGATGTGCCGTGTGAGCGGTGTGGTCCGGCCGTCGCCGCGATCATCGCCAGCGCAGCGCGCAGCCGCGCGTTCTCGGCCCGCGCTTCCCGCAGTGTGCCCGCGTGCGCACGCAGGTAGACCGCCGCCTCGTGGGCATTGGCGAAGCCGCTGGTCAGTGGCGGCTTTGTCGTTTCAGGATTCGCCATTGCTTGGCACGCCTTTCCCGAACTCCGGATGCTTTTCGTACCCGAGCCTGCCGCTTCGCGCACGTGCGCGGTCCACGGCCGCTTCGCACTTCTCCCGCGGCGTCTGGCCAGATGGCAACAGCATGGCGACGGTGAACCCGCGCGCCTCAAGATGCCGCACCACCGCATCCGCGTCCACGATCATGCCGCTGACAGCAGCAATGGCGGCGCGCAGGGCCTCGCGCGCCGTCGTCTCAGGGGTTGGCATCCGCGCTCTCCTGCACCAGCCGCCGCACGGGCCCGCCCATTGCCGCCATCAACCCAGGCTCATCCGGGCAGGAAACGAGTCTTTGGAAGATGTAGCCTGCACCCGGAACGTCGTCAATATAATCCTTGCCCGCGCCAACAGGTGTCGCTGGTTGCCCTGGCCAGGCACATTGCAATTGCGCTGCAGGACGATGGCGAGGTCCTTCTCTGCACCGAGAATACGCCCAGGATATGGGAGTCCCTCGGCGTTGTCCTGCTGCGCGGCAGCCTGCTGTCTGCGGCGAGCGACAGGGACATCCTTGCCACCGACCTGCCAGTGATGAAATCGCTGGCGGCGAAGCTTGTCGCCCATGGTCAGCGTCGGCAACAGCGGCATGTCGTCCTGAACGAATGCAGGGTGGTCTCGGAGCCGGCCGTCGGCTGGAGGGCTTCCGCGGATCAGCCGCGGCGGCCCGGGATCTGAATCACCGTGCCCGTGCCCGTCCGGCTGACGATGACATTTCCGGTCACGTCGCCTGTTTGGACTGTTTGCCTCCGCCTGCGCCAGAACGCCCACCACGGGGCGTCCGGCTGCAAAGCCTGCCCGTTGGCGGTCACCGTGCCGTTTGGCCCGCATGGGCCCTGCCTGTCCGCCGCCGGAGCGCGCGGCCGGCCAGGGCAGTCGTCCGGACGCGCGCTCCGGCGGCGGACAGGCGCGGTGATCCGCCAGGGCAGCCAGTATCTGCCCGCGGCCCTGCCGGTTCCGGAACTTGGCCCGTTTCCTGCGAACCACGACGGCCATGAGACCTACATCGCCCCGGACAGCCCTCACCGCCATCATGGCAGCGTGCCTGCTGACCTGCGCGCTACCGCGCGCTGCGCTGGCCGAGGCGGGGCCTGGAACGGCGCCCAAGGCAGCCGCCCCCGCTGCAAAGCAGCCCTTTTACTCCCTGTTCAGTGTCCCGCCAGCCATGCCTCAAAGGGCTGCTTTCCAGGGGCCGACCACGCCGCCGCCGATGGCTGCGCAGCCGCAGGGTGCCGCAGCCCGCCAACCGCCGCCGGCAGGAATCCGCCCGGCACCGATTGCCGGGTCGGCATCTTCCGCCCCTGGCGAAGCATGCCGCGCGGCCATCGCCGGGGCCGCCGGGCACTACGGCATACCCGTTCAGATGATGATGGCGATCGCCATCGTGGAGAGCGGCCACGCGGATCCCGTCACAGGGGCCAGAACGCCCTGGCCATGGACGACAAACACCGGCGGCCAGGGCTACCGCTTCAACAGCGCGGCCGAGGCGGCCGCATGGGTCCGCCAGCAGCAGGCCAGGGGCGTCCAGTCCATCGACACCGGCTGCATGCAGGTGAACCTCATGCACCATCCCGACGCGTTTTCGACGCCGGAAGAGGCGTTCGACCCGGTCCGAAACGCGGACTACGCCGCGCGTTTCCTCCGTTCCCTCCACGACGGCCCGGCCGGAGGAGACTGGATGCGCGCCGTCGGCTTCTACCACTCCCAGACACCGGAGCTTGCCGAGAGTTACCGCGGCCTTGTCGAGGCAGCGATGAAGGGACCGATGCCGCCGGCGCTCCCGTTCGGGGTTGCCGGAGGCGGCGGGGACTCCCTGACCAACCACCCGGAACGGGCGCGGATTCTGCCGATGCCCAACGGCCAGGTGGGCCGCGCGCTGGATGCGTACAGGGCGATGCCAATCCTTGTCACCAGCCGGCCAATGACCATGCCGATGGCCATTTCCCGCCGGTTCCCGTGACCTTGTGATACCGCTGCCAGCCCTTCATTCTCCTGTCCCTGCCGCTTGCCATTGCCCGGCGGCCTGACTGGCCTGGCCGGGCAGCCGCGCCGGCGTCCCGCGCCCAGCCCGCCAGGCACCCGGCAACAGCTGCCGGCCACACTTTCCTGCCCGGAGAAGAATGCCGGGCAGGGCCAGGGACCGGCGGCCATCTGGCCCGGCGCCGCCAGGGAGCCGCGGCCAGATGGCCGGTTCTCCGTGGCACGGCGGTTGCAACTCACCCCATGCGGCCCCTGGCTGACCGCATGGCCAACATGGGACAACGAACATGAATTCCCCGGATACACCTCTCCCATATGCCCGCGGCCCCGTGCTGGGCGCGGCCTTCGGCTGCCTGATCGTGCTGGCACCGATGGCGCTGAGCGCACACAGCTTCCAGGCATTCTTCAGCCTCGGCGGGCTGGTCATTGTGGTTGGCGGCGTGATTGCGGTCGCCTTCATGAGCTTTCAGGCGGAAGACGTTCACGACGCTCTCGGCGCGGTGGGCGCGATGCTGCGCGAGCCGCATTCGGACCATGACGCGCTTCATGGCGACATGCTTGACATCATACGGTGGGCGCGCCTGGGCAACACGCGCGGAATGCGCGAGCTCGGAACCAGCCTGGATGCGGAGGGGATCGATGACCCCTTCGTCAAATACGGGCTGAACATGGTGCTGAGCGGCTACACGCAGGAAGACCTGCGCTCCATGATGGAGACGGCCGCCGAAGCCGGTTACGAGCGCGAAAGCGCGCCGGCGGACGTGCTGCGCGCCATGGCAAGCCATGCACCGGCATTCGGAATGGTCGGCACGCTCGTTGGCATGGTGGCGATGCTGGGCAGCCTCACCGACAATATCTCCAGCATCGGCTCAACGCTGGCGGTGTCCTTCCTGTCCACCCTCTACGGCGTCGTGTCGGCCCGCATGATCTACATTCCGGCAGCATCAAGGCTCCAGCAGGACGTCGATGTCCGCCACTTCCGCCACCAGATGGTCACGGAAGGCATGGTCATGCTGGTTGCCAACGAATCTCCGTCACGCATACAGGACCGCCTGAACGGGTTCCTGCGGCCAGAGGCCCGCGACTACCTGGACGTGCTGGCATCGCCTTCCGTGGCGGGCGCCCGCCAGGACTTCACCCTGCGCACCGACAAGGCCAGGACCGCCCAGTCCCGGCATCTGCGGGCCGTAAGCCAATGATGCCCCGGCGGCGGATGAGGCGGGGACAGCCGGGACAGCCGGGACATTCCGACGACTGGCTGATGACCTACGCCGACACAATCACCCTGCTCCTGTGCCTTTTCGTGGTGCTGCTGTCGTACGCGTCGACCGGAAAGGGAAGCCTGCAGAGGCTGGAAGCGCCGCCAACCGCCGGGCAGCCGGCCGGACCGGTGGATTTCATGGAAGGCAACCTGCCGTTTCACGGCCTGCCGCGCGCGGGCCAGCCGACAGAAGACGCCGACGATGCAATTGCCGAAACCGCCGGCGCACGCCAGGACCGTTCGTCCGCTCCGCCGCCAGTTCAGGCAGTGCCTGAGCGCATGGCCCGGATCGCCGCGGTCCCAGTGGCCGTCCAGCCGGCATCCCAGGCGGCCGCCAGCGCCGGGGCACAGCCCATCTCCCTGCCTGCCGCTGTTACCGACCTCCAGTCGCAGGGCGCAGCCACCGTCGAGCAGAAGGGGGACCGGCTCACGACAATCGAAATCAGCAGCGCCGCATTCTTCGGCAGCGGCTCGGCCACGCTGAGCGGCCCCGGGAGGGCCATCCTGCAGGACGTGGCTGCCAGCCTCGGATCCGACAAGCTGAAGGATTACCAGGTCACCGTCGAGGGACACACGGATGACAGCCCCATCAGCACGCCACAGTTCCCGTCGAACTGGGAGCTGTCGACAGCACGCGCTTCCGCCGTGGTCCATTTCCTGCTGGAGCAGGGCATCCCCGCGCTGCGGCTCCGAGCCGCAGGCTATGCCGACACGTTCCCCATCGCGGCCAACCGCGACCAGGCCGGATACGCCATCCCGGAAAACCAGGCCCGCAACCGCCGCGTCGTCATCAAACTGGAGAAGGTCGACAAGCCGCAGCAGGCAGTCGGCTCCGGCTGAGCGGCGCAAACGGAGACGGGCGGAACGCAGCCGGCCGTCCCCCCATCGCCGCCTGATCCGGAAGGCCAGGCAACCGGCGATTTTTGCGGCGCCGGGTGCCATCATTCCAGGTGGCAGCCGACAGAATCCACCGTCGCATGGCCACAGGGAGGCATGCAGCCATGTGCGGCCGCGGGGCCGGCTCTCGGGACACGGATACAGCCATCAAGGAATGGTTCGGCTCGTCCAAGCTCGTGGACGGACTGGGCCAGCCGATGGCCGTGTACCACGGCGGCCGCGCCGGGATTGTCGAGTTCGGCGCAAACTACCGGGAAACCCTGGAGTGGGCCTCGCGCACCGGCTTCAGGCTGGGCGCCATCGAGCGGCAGATCTTCGAAAACCCGGCATTTTTCTTCACCGACGACGACGGCGTGGCCGAGGGCTACGCCGAGCAGTTCGAGCCGGACCAGAGCCAGGTCTACGAGGCGTACCTGCGCATCGAGCGCCCGCTGGACATTCGCCCTGAGGTAGCGGGACTGGAGGCGACAATCCGGCGCCTGGGCAGCCTTGCCGGGCACGACGTCTCTTTCCTGCGCGACATGGAATTGAGGGAGGCCGGGCGTTGCGTCTCCCAGGTGATGCGCCGCCTGCACCACCTGCTCAAGCACCGCACCGTCGCGATGGGTCATGACGGCATCATCATGCCGGACACCGATGTGCGGGATCGGGCCTTGCACACCAGCTTCGTCGTATTCGACCCAGGCCAGATCATGCTGCTCGGCAACCCGGTCCACGACACAAGTTGCCAGGCCACCCGTAACGGCCGCTACGCGCCGGCCTTGCGGGTCCGGGCCGGGCCGGGCATCTGCCACCACCGCAGGAAATTATGTCAACACTGCCGCCATCCAAAGGATTTGCCTTTGGCATCAGGGGAAACCATGCTGGAAGGCGCAAACACGCCGCCATCCGCACCCTGAGAGGCCAAGCCATGCCCATCGGCATCGCACTTCTGCTGCTGGAAGTCCTGCTCGCTGTCCACGTCGTCCGCACCGGGCGGCCGCTGTTCTGGCTCTGCATCATCCTTTTCGTCCCCTTCCTGGGCAGCACCGTCTACCTTCTCGCCGAGGTGCTGCCGGACGTGCTCGGCGGCCACCATGCCGGGAAGGCAGCGCGCGGCCTGGACCGCGCCATCAATCCGAACCGGGACTACAGGGCGCTGGTGGCGGCAGCGGAACGGTGTCCGACGGCGGACAACTGGCGGGCACTCGCCGGGGCGATGGAGCAGCGCGCAGACCTGGATGGCGCAATCGCATCATACCGCCGCGCGCTGGCGCCCCCGCTCCACGTGGAGCCCGTCCTGCTTGTCGGGCTGGCGCGCTGCCTGCTGCTCCGCAGTGAGCCGGCCGAGGCACTGGCCGCGATCGGCAAACTGAGGGAGTCCGATCCCGGCCTCCGCTCGAACGAGGCGGACATGCTGCAGGCGAGGTCCCTGGATGCGCTCGGCCACTGCGATGACGCGCTGGCCGCGTACCGCGCGCTGATAGCGGCCTGCCCGGGCGAGGAGGCCAGGGCCAGATATGGACGGCTGTTGCACGAGGTTGGCCGGACCGAGGAGGCCATTCAGGTGTTTCAGGAGATCCTGGCGTCTGCATCCTCGCGGAACCGCCATTACAGGAAAACCCAGCGCGAGTGGCTCCGGGCCGCCAGGACCTACCTGGAAGCCTGACCGGCAGGGCCGTCACCCGGCAGAGTCCGGACCGCAGGATCAGGCGCGCCCGCCGCCTGTGCGCCGCTGGCAGAGCCAGTCCCTGACCGCCTTCACCACGCAGATGGCCGCCGCGGCGCCAGGGGTGGCCGCCATGCCACCGACGGCGCCAAGCACCTGCTCGGCGCCGTCAAGCGCGTCCTCGGCAAGGCGGACGGCAAGGCTGGGATCCATGCGCAGGAGCAATCCCGGATCCTGGGCCACCGCCACAGCCGCCAGGCCGCGGGCACGCATGCGCGGAGCCGCGCGCCACAGCGTCACGGCAAGCGGATGGCCGTGGCGGAACAGCCACTTCTCAAGGAGTTCCCTGGATTCTTCGTCCCACGCTGCGGACCGGTCCATCGGCGAATCCCCGGCCCATGGCACATCGGCGGCCATGGGCTCCACCGATTGTCAGGCCATGCCGAAGCAGGCCGCCAACAGAAATTAACCGATTGGTCATAATTCCTTGTGAACACGCCCAGAGCGAATTACCCGGCAATATCTTGCTTCGCCCCAGCACCTGGCGGCGCACTAACCATGGGGATAAACCGTGAACATGGACGCCAATGTCTGCCCGGTCGCGCCGCTGGTGTCGTGCGCGGTGATGTGGATGTAGCCGGTTCCCGTGGTCGGCGAGGCATATTGCAGGGCAGCCAGGGAGTTGTTCACCTGTGCGCTGGTGCCGGACAACAGGAGGTCGGAGGCGGTTCCGGCAAGGCTCGCAAAGTCGGAACCGGATTGCCCGACCAGGAGCGACCCGAAATCAGCCTTCACCTCGGCCGTTATGTTGGCAGTGGCGTCGCTGTCGCTGACGGACAGCCCGCTGAAGGAGGCGACCGCCCCTTCCATCGCGTTCCCGACAAACGCGACGGACGACAGCCCGAGTGTTGATGGCGAGATCTGAATCGTAGCCCCGGAACCCGTGTTGCCAACCGGGGACGAAGATACGGATTGTCCCGGCTGCGCGCCTGGAGCGAATTGCAAATCCACAGCGGCGATATCGCCGGACTTGCCATTGGCCCACGTGTAGGTGCTGTCGTCCAGAATCGTGTTTCCGTTATTGGCGACGTTGACGGCGGCCGCATCCAGATTGATGCTTGCCTATCCGGTTGACGCAGACACGCACCACATGTGGTGCGGCGTTTTCTGGTGCCAAGGATTTCTCTGTCAACCCATAGTGGTTGTATGCGTTAACCGGATAGGCAAGATTGGCTCCTGATGCCGTAAATGATGTCCCTGCGTTCGCGAGGATACTGCAGTTGCTCGCAGTTACCGAGCTGCCACCAAGGGCTGTGATCGTGTTGCCTGCGCCGACAACGGTCGCGCTGACGCCGATCCCAAGCGTGATGCCGGTGGCCTGGCCATCCGTGGTGGTGCCGCCTGTGGTCAGGTTGGCCGCGTTGACGGTGTTGCCGTCCCCGGCCACGGCGTTGATGATGTTGTAGCCTCCGGTGAGAACCATGCTTTCGCCGCTGAGGAGGGTCAGGGTGCTCGACTGGGCGCTGACGGAGTTCCCCGTCCCGCCCATGGTCAGGTTGGTGGCGGATGCGGTCAGCGCGCAGATGTTCCCGGCAAAGGTGTCCCCGGTGCCGCCGGAGACGGTCAACGTCGTGCCGTTTGCCGCGGTGACCGTGTCGTGGCTGGCGTAGATGGTGGTTCCATTGCTTGCCTGAATGGTATCGCCGGTTCCGGTGCTCCTGCGGTGCTTTGCACCTCAGCAGACGGCTGAAATGAAACGACGATCCCGCTTGGATTTGTATCCGATTTGAGTTTGTCATCCAAAAGAGTCATCTCAGCGGCGAACGTTGGGGATATTGACATCATCGCATTAATCGAGGCGGCAAATGCGGCCGCTTGGACGGGGAGGAAGACCTGCCGACAAGGCCGAAGCCAAATTGCCAAGGTCAGCATATATGTTTGTGTCATCCGCATTCTCCATTGGAGAAATTATACAGGCGCGGATGGATCGTGGTGTCAATCTGCTGGCCAGAGTCCAGATTTTGTCATCGCGTCTTTTCGTCCCGCCATATATCAACAGACTCCGCGCATGACACATAAGTGGCGACGCTCAGTCCGTAACCAGGGAACGAATACGTGAAATATTGAGGTGAAGGTACATCTGCAAAATTGTAAACAGAAATGGTCGGTTCTCCGAATGCCTTTCGCATTAAGGCCAGGTTGACACAGGTTCCAAACCCCAACACCAAGGCGTCAACGACCCGCCCGTCAGCGCGGTGCCCCTCCATCGTAATGGATGTAAATAGCCTAAACCCATCATCTGACTCTCGGCCAATAACACCGTATTTTGCCCCAATAACGTTCCAAGTCGGTATCAGCCCCCGATCAAGTTTGGCGAAATTAAGAGCGTCGCCGTTTACCATGTACCCCATCAGGCGATCGACAATCGCGCGCTGGTGTTTTTGATCCTGTTTATATTGTTCAATTTCTTGCAAGGCTAACACCGTACCTGCCAGGCAAGCGCCGAAAGCTAACACAAAAATGCTTACATGATGTGCGCGTTTCAATGCCATCTCTCCAAGAGTCATTGGTTTTGCCAATGATATGCTGTCAAGAAATATCGCCGCGAGAACTCGTGGTTCTGGATCGCTTAATATATCCGTCATGCGCTCCGGTCACGCGTCGCCCAAATCATTCTGTACGAGGTTGCGTTTCGCAAAACCCATCACAGCTAGTGACGCACGTCTAGCCACGTCTAATCAACTATCATTGCCATGCTGGAGATGCAGCCCTGCCATTACTGCATGGCGCGGCCGCGAAGTCCGGCAGGAGCACCGACGTCCCCGTGTTGTCCGTGATTGACCCGTTAGGGATGCTGCGCCGGAAAGCTTTGATTCCCGACGGGTGAGATCGCCTGTCGACCTCGGCAGTAAGATTTCCGCCGATCCAGGGCTGGAGCGAATTGCAAATCCACAGCGGCGATATCACCGGACCTACCATTGGCCAACGTGAAGGTCTGTCGTCCAGAATCCTGTTTTCGTTATTGGCGGCGTTGCTTGGCAGCCTGGTGAACGCCACGGTGGCTGGACCAGCCACTTGTCCTGGAGAACGTGGGTTTTTAATCCCATGCTGCGGATCCACGCCTGCGACCGCGGCGGCCAGGTGGATTTCGCCCAGGTCGGCGCGGGCCCGGTTCTCACCGAGCGGTTGCCCGGCCTGCTCAACGCCGGTCCGGACGATGTGCAGTTCGTAGCCTTCGTTCCACCCCAGTTTGACGGCGCCCGGTTCGAAGTCCAGGTCGAGCCTGAAGACCAGGGATTTGCATCCACGCCCCATCGGCAGGACCAGGCGCCTCGCGTCCATGTCGTAGTCGGCGGCCTGCGCTGGCCAGTAGACCGGGAAGAACTTCTTGTCCTTGTAGGGGTATTTCAGCCATCCTCGGCACTTTGGGTCGTTCCTGCGGCGCTCGTCGGTGGCGTCGACATTGGCCAGGAGCTGGTAGGCGATCTGCTGGATGGACTGGGAGTGCAGGGCGTAGTTGCCCTTGGTGAACTCATGCAGTTCGCAACGGTCCGGCCATTCGCCCATGGTCGTCCGCCGGAACAGGTGGAATTCTTTGACATCAGTCCAAAGCCTGCCCGCCTCGATCTGCGCCTCGCGCAGCTCTTGAGCAGGCCTGGGCGCAACCCAGTCGGACGATGGATGTGCACTGTTTCCATGCACCATATCTGGCACAAAACGTGCGTCATGTTAACGATCCATTTTATCAAAGCATGGCGTGGTCATGCGACAACATTTTTTGGACTGGTTCCGATCGGACTGCGGAATAGTAAACCTGTCGGCGCTGTGGTATTCCCCACTACCCGGCGGTCGACCAACGGCAAACCTGTTGACTTATGAACACGTCATGGGCAAAGGATTTCGTGGCCGCATGCCTGGCCAGCGGGTATGGTTGGGCACCACGCAGGAGGAAGCGCCATGCCAACCGAGATCTACGATCCCATCATCCAGCTGGGCGCCAGGCTGTTCGTGCCGGAGAGGGACGCATTCCTCGCCGAGCATGTGACCGCGGACGCCTACGGCGCGGCGTTTGTGGATGACCTCCGGCTGGCTGTCCTGAGCGGCGACGCCGCCGCGGCGCAGCGGGTGAGCGACGAGCTTGCCCCAGGCGTGCGGCTGTCAGTCCTTGCCACCGGGGACATCCTGTACGTCGGCTATCGGACCGACGCCGGCGCCGACGTGCCCGGCATCAGCGGGCAGCTGACTTTCCGCCAGAACAACAACGTGACGCAGGCCCTGGTCAGAGTCGCGGTGGCCATCCAGGTCCATACCCGGCACGTGCATATGGAGCTTTCCCGGGCAGTGGCGCCAGCGCCGTCAGCGCCGTCCATGTTCTGACGGCAACAGGCGCCTGGCGGCTCCGGCCGCTGGCCAGCATATGGCGGATTGTCAGCCGAAGCAGTGAGCGCGCGCCCGGCCTGGCCGCGGAGGCAACAACAGAGCCGCTATCCGCGTCTTTTCCGCAGCCGCCACGCCTCGACCCAATCCCGGGTCAGCATCCTGATGCTGGCCGGATCGTACAGCCTGGCCTCAATCATGGTCCCGTGCTTGCGGATGGTCTGTGTGCGCAGGACCGCGATGTGTCCCTGGCGCAGCAGCGTCTCGATTTCGGAGTCCCTGAGCCACGGGCATCTTGCCAGCACGTCCTTGCGCCAAATTCCCTGGCGGTCGATACAGGCCTGCTGGCGCCGCCGATCCGCTTCCTTTTCATCCTCGGTCAGCGTCAGCAGCGGCACAACGGAAAGATTTGCCGCCAGGAATTCAACAAGGGCGTCCGGCCCCTCATCACGGGCGGCCAGCGCCTGGCACAGCAAGGCCGCGCGCGCGGCGCGCTCCTTGGCCTCGGCCATGAGGCGTCCGGCCGCAATCTCCTCCGCGGTCAGCGTCAGCAGCGGCTCACCGATGGCAGGGACCGGCTCCAGCAGTCCGGCGACGGAAGCATCGGTTGCCAGGAGGTCGAGCAGCGCCTCCGGACCCCGTTCCCTGGCAGCCAGTGCCCGTTCCAGGATGGCGGCATGCTCGGCGCGGACCTTCTCCGCAAGGTTGCGGCGCCTGGTTTCCGCGCCTTTCAGGGCAGCATCGGACCGCCTGCAGTGCAGCAGGTGCGCGGCATGGCCTTCCTGCCACCGCATGGCGTAGCCATCAGCCACCATATCCCGGACTTGCGGCGGCAACGGCAGCACGGCGTCAGGACTCCATGTCACGGCGGGCAAGCCATCCGCCGAGAAATCCTGCAGGCTCTTGCTGAATGCACAGCCAACCATGCCAGCGAACCGCCGCGACAACAGAACGAAGTCCAGAATTTGCTCCGCTTCACCGCCGCTCGCGAGGCAGGCAGCCTTCTTCTGGAACTGTTCTTCCGCCTCGGCGGCCCGGCGTGCGGCCGCCGCCCTTTCCGCGGCTGCATGCGCCGCGGCTTCGGCCTGCCGCCTGGCGCGCCTGCCGGCCTTCGTTCCCAGCGCCTTCCCGTCCGGCCCGGCAAAATCAGCCAGCCCAGCCAGCATGCCGCATTCGGACGAACTGAATTCGACCCCGAACGCCGCCCGCAGCCGGGCACTGAACTTGTTGGTTCCGTTCCCGGCACGGGCCAGCCGCGCCATAAGGCTCCGGCGTCCGATGAAGTAAGCCGCAACCTCTCGGGATTGCTCATTGGCCGTCCTGCGGCTTTCCCTGAGCCATGCGACGAAAGCCCGCAGCCCGTGGATTTCGTCCCCGCTGGCCACGGCAAATGCGCGCGACTGCGCGTCCGGGACAGGCAGCACAAGCCCCACCGGCAACATCGGCTTGCGGAAGCCGCCGACATCCCACTCCGGAAAGTCCGGCAGTCCACCGGCAGCGCCGCACATGATGTGATCCCGGGACTCAGCGCCGCCGTGGCCCGGGATCGCAGGAAACGCAGCCCAGACATCCTCATCCCGGTTCTGCCCGCTCACCGCATCCTCCTCGCCACCCGGACCAGGTCGGCGTCGCCGCCGCATGGCAGGTACCAGCCGTGAAACATCGGAGGCCGTGCGGCACGGCCGGGGCGGACTTCATTGCTGAACCAGGTTACGCGGTTGCGCACCGAAGCGTCGCAGACCAGCGCCTGGCCGTCATGGTCGCCGAAGAACAGGATGGTGCGCCTGTGGAATGGCCAGCGCCCGCAGCGGACGGACTGCCAGGCCGAGACGCCAGGCCTCCAGACAGCCTCGATCCGCCCGTTGTTGCCGGACATGAGCTCGACGTCCATGTGCGACGCGGCGAGCGCGGAGACGCGCTGGAAGAACTCGGCGACCATGAGGCACGATCCGCTGATGTCGATGACGGCAACCAGGGCCTCGCGTTCACGGGAACGGCGGCACGACGGCAACGGGCGCGAATCCATGCTGCGCGCAAGCAGCGCCTCAACGTCCCACTCGTCGTCGCCGTCCACCGGCCAGCCCGCGAAATCCTCGGCCAGCTTCGACACGATTCTCGCAAACGCCATCTGCGCCCGCCGGAGGACATGCTGTTCCGGAGTCAGTCCGAAGGCTGGCCGGGGAGCGTCGCGCGCCTGGCCTTTGAGGTTTGCATTGAGCTTGCCGGCAGCCGCCATGTCCTGCGGCTGGGAAGCGAACGGGTCGTCGAGGCGCCGGAGGGCAGGG
>Ga0302319_10013627_pt1 | contig 15236 bp, 11 predicted proteins | sample Bog_T0_2_FD_203319 | JGI IMG/M metagenome (GOLD analysis project Ga0302319, IMG submission 203319) | Peat permafrost microbial communities from Stordalen Mire near Abisko, Sweden - Bog_T0_2 | ecosystem: Environmental > Terrestrial > Soil > Wetlands > Peat | place: Sweden: Abisko, Stordalen Mire... | reverse complement strand
GCCAGAGCTGCGCGGTCGCCGCCTCGGACTCGACCGCCTTCTTGAGTTCCGGGTTCTTGTCGATGGCCCCCGGGATGTGTTCGAGCTGGCCGGTCTCCTTGTTCTTCTTGTTCTCCCCGTTGAGGGTGATGTTCAGCTCGTTGGGGATCATCTTTGCGATGCGGTCGGCATCGCCGTAGCTCAGGCCCATCACGCGGCCCACGTCGCGCACCACGCTCTTCGCCCCGAGCGTACCGAAGGTCGCGATCTGCGCCACCGCCCGGTCCCCATATTTCCCGCGCACATAATCGATGACTTCACCCCGCCGGTTCTGGCAAAAATCCACGTCGATATCCGGTGGGCTGACCCGCTCCGGGTTCAGGAATCGCTCGAACAGCAGCTTGTAATGGATCGGGTCGATATCCGTGATCCCGATAACATACGCCACCATCGATCCTGCCGCCGATCCGCGCCCCGGTCCGACCGGGATGCCATGCTCCCGCGCCCAACTGATGAAGTCCCAAACGATCAGAAAATAGTTCACGAACCCCTGCGCCTCCAGGATGACCAGTTCCCGCTCCAGCCGCTCCCGGATCTCCGTGGAATCCGCCTTCGCCCCATACCGCCGCCGCACCCCCGCCTCGCACAGCGACCGCAGGTATTGGTTCTGGGTAAAGCCCTCGGGCGGCGTGTAGTTCGGATACTTCGGCTTCCCGAACTCCAGCTTCAACTTGCATCGCTCGGCAATACGCAGCGTGTTCTCGATCGCCTCCGGGTGGGCGGCGAAAAGCGCCCGCATCTCCGCAGGCGACTTGAAATAAAGCTCCGGCACATACCTCATCCGGCGCTCATCCGCCACGTTCGAGCCGGTGCCGATGCAGATCATCACATCGTGCGCCTCATAGTGCGATCGCTCCAGGAAATGCACATCGTTCGCCGCCACCAGTCCCACGCCAAACTCCCGCGCCAGCGTCGGCAGCACCGCATTGCACCGCTGCTGCGCCTCGATCCCATGATCGTGCAGCTCCAGGAAAAAATTCTCGCGTCCCAGGATCTGCACAAAGGAATCCATCGCTTCCTTCGATTTCTGGGGTTGATCGTTCAGGATGCCCTGGTTGACCTCCCCCTTCAGGCACGCGCTCATCCCGATCAACCCCGCGCTGTGCGCCGCGAGGTCATCCTTGTCGATTCGCGGCTTGTAATACATCCCATCGACATTCGCGATGGTCACCAGCTTCACCAGGTTCCGGTACCCCGTCTCATCCCGCGCCAGCAGCGTGAAATGATAGGCCGCATCCCGCGCCGACGACGCGTTACGGTCCGCCCGTTTCCCCGGCGCCATGTACATCTCGCAGCCAATGATCGGATTGATCCCTTTCTCCTCGGCCTCCTTGTAGAATTCAATCGCCCCGAACAGGTTCCCGTGATCCGTCATCGCCACCGCCGGCATCCCGAATTCGACCGCCTTTTTCATGATCTCCGGGATGCGATTGGCCCCGTCGAGCATCGAGTACTCAGTATGGAGATGGAGGTGGACGAAGGAATCGGCAGCCATGTGGAAGGGACTATAAGACCGCCACCCCGGGTACCGAAATTGGAAATTCGAAAATCGCCCGATTGCACCATACTTGGCTAACCCTCAATTTATTTCTTTACATTTGCTCATTAATGGTCATATTCCAAGATATATCCGACACACTTCTTCCGTTTATGTCCTTTTGGTCCCTTTCGTCTCCCCTCCTCATCGGGCTTCGCCTGCCCCGGCATAGCCGAAGGCGACGCCGGGCCGTGGTTAAATCATCGCCCTCCCAAACCTTGAACCCCCTCTGAAAATTCAAGCCACTTCAAACCAATTCAAACCAAATAAGACCCCTTTCATTTCTACAATACCGCCGAGTACTGTGAGGTCCGTTGCCAAAAAACCCTTTGACGCTGGCCGGGCTCGTGCTTATTCTGCCCGCACTCTTATCGAGAGTGGCTGAGGGACTGGCCCGTTGAAGCCACGGCAACCGCCCGGAGGATTCGCTAACGCGAATCGCCGGGGACCAGGTGCCAAATCCAGCTGGACGCCTTGAACCGGGTGTTCGGAAAGATGAGAGGGAAATTGCGACCATGTCGCCATTTCCAGAACGTGACTGGATTTTTCTCGGTAGGGGCAATTATTGAAATTATTGCCATGGACAAAAATCTCAGCCCTTATTTCACGCATCTCAAGTGCCGCGAATGCGGCCGCAAGTACCCTAAGGAGGCGGTCCACGTCTGCGACTTCGATTTCGGCCCGCTTGAGGCGGCCTACGATTACGATGCGATCCGCTCCGTGTTGAGCCGAAAGGTCATCCAGGGGCGCGACGAATCCATGTGGCGATATCGGGAACTCTTCCCCATCGACGGCGAGCCCACCGTCGGCACCCAGGTCGGCTTCACCCCTCTGGTCAAGGCGGAACGCCTCGCCCGCCGGCTCGGGATCCGCGAACTTTACATCAAGAATGACACGGTCAATTACCCGACTCTCTCCTTCAAGGATCGCGTCGTATCCGTGGCCTTGAGCCGCGCCTGCGAAATGGGCTTCAAGGTCGTCGCCTGCGCCTCCACCGGCAACCTCGCCAACAGCGTCGCCGCCAATGCCGCCAGCGCCGGCCTAAAGAGTTACGTCCTCATCCCTGCCGACCTCGAGCAGGGCAAGGTGCTCGGCTCCCTGGTCTACGGCACCAATGTCATCGGCATCCACGGAGCCTACGATCAGGTCAACCGCCTTTGCTCCGAGATCGCCGGCAAATATGGCTGGGGCTTCGTCAACGTGAACCTCCGCCCCTATTACGCCGAGGGATCGAAGTCGATGGGCTTCGAGATTGCCGAGCAACTCGGGTGGAAATTGCCCCACCATACCGTGGCGCCGATGGCCAGCGGTTCCCTTCTGACGAAAATCAGCAAGGCCTACGCGGAATTCAAGTTGCTGGGCTTGGTGGACTCCACAGAGCGTTACACGATCCATGGCGCCCAGGCCGCCGGATGCTCGCCAATCTCCGCCGCCTTCAAGCGCGGCACGGATATCGTCAAGCCCGTCCAGAAGCCAGACACGATCGCCAAGTCCCTCGCAATCGGCACTCCTGCAGACGGTTATTACGCGATTCACGCAATGAGGGAGACCGGCGGCGCGGCCGAGGATTGTACCGACGAGGAGATCGTAGACGGAATCCGTCTCCTGGCCGAGTGCGAAGGCATCTTCGCGGAAACCGCCGGCGGCGTCACCGTCGCCTGCGCGCGGAAGCTCATCGAGACAGGAAAAATCCCCGCCGACGACTCCGCCGTGCTTTGCATCACTGGCAACGGTCTCAAGACACAGGAAGCGATCCTTGGCAAGTGCGGCGCCCCCCGGCTGATCAAGCCGAGCCTGCGCGAGTTCGAGGAACTGATTGCAGCCGAAGTGGCAGTCGGGACGCAGGACGAAGTTGCTGTTTGACCGCGGATTCCCAAAATTTATTTCAAGACTTTATGCCCAATAACATTCGTATCCCCACCCCAATGCGCAAACTGACGAACGACCAGGAATTGGTCCAGGCGGCAGGCGCGAATATCGGCGAACTCATCGAGGACCTGGAGGTAACCTTTCCCGGCATCAAGGAACGGCTTTGCGACCAGAACGGCAATGTCCGCCGTTTCGTGAACATTTTCCTCAACGACGAAGACATCCGCTTCCTCGAAGACAAAGCCACGACCGTGAAGCCCGGCGATGAAATTTCCATCGTCCCCGCCATCGCCGGCGGCTAGCGCAAGTCCCCTCCATAGGTCCCATCCCTGCCTCATCGAGAAAGGCCTCGACCCGGCCATGGCCCGCGGCGAGAGTCCTCCCCTCCCCTTTTATTTTATGGCTCAACAAACAATGCGCCTTTGGCTCATGTACCCATCCCGGCTCATCACCCGGCCGGTGATCTATGAGTTGGGAAAGAAATTCGAACTCGTAACGAATCTCCGCCAGGCCAGCGTCACGGCAGAGGTCGGGATCGTTTCCCTGGAAATCGAGGGCGAGCGCGAAGAGATCAAGAACGCCATCGAATGGCTCGAGGAACTCGGCATCAAGGTCGAGCCCGTGGAGATCAATACCATTGAGGGATAGCGGTACTGCTCAGCGGCCGAAATTAGGTCACTTAACTCCTTTTCGTCCCTAGCCCTACGCCGCCATATGCAGCGCCCGCGCAACCGCCGCGGTCCGCGTCTTGACCGCCAGCTTGTCGAAGATGTGCTCGACGTGCTTGTCCACGGTGCGCGTGGCAGCGCCGATGGTCTCGCCGATCTCCGCATTGGATTTACCCTCGGCAATACGGCACAGAACCTCGAATTCCCGGCGCGTCAGCCCAAATTGCCTGGCCGCTTCCTCGGAGATGCGCGGAACAGCGGGCGCGGACGTGTTGGACTCGAGCAAGCTCTGGAGTTTGCGCTCCGCCTCGAGCTGATGCTCCCACTGCGTCAGGGCAATGGCAATGGAGGCGCGGAGTTGCTCCTTGCGAAAGGGTTTCGTCAGGAAGGCCTGGACCGGGACCTGGCGCGCAGCTTCGATGGTGACGTCGTCTGTCACACCCGTGCTGATAATAATGGGAAGCGGTTTCTCCGCGACAATGACGCGGGCGGCCTCAATGCCGTCCATGACGGGCATGGAGATATCCAGGACGAGGAAATCTGCCGGCGTGCTGCGGACCAGCTCGACGGCTTCAGCGCCATCGCGGGCTGTGCCGGCGACGTTATAGCCAAGACGGGTCAGGACCGTCGTCAAGGCTTCCAGGACCGTGGTCTCATCGTCGGCGATGAGTACGGATAAAGTTTTGGAGTCCATACGTAGGTAAACGTGAAAGGCCCGCGCCAAGGCCGTCACAGGTGTGACATATTTTCCTCGGTTCCGCAGGCTAACAATGGAGTTTATCAGCAGGAACCGCGCTAGGCAACCGGATTGGAGGCACTTACGACGTGCCTAGAACTTGATGGGCGCCGGCGGGTCAAGGTGGATGCTCGTGTCCTGTTGCGTACTGTCCAGCGCGCCCGCAGCCTCCGCTCGCATGACACGCACGGTGCCATCCGTGGTAACTGGGCCCGAGGACACGGTTTGTTGGTCGGAGGCGCTCGGCCCGTTCGCATTGAGCGGGGTGCTGGTATTATCCGAGGTGGCTCCGGGGGGCAGAGCGTTGTCGCCTACCCGGGTGGCGGCCATCACCATCGTTGGTCGAATGGATTGATAGGGATCAACATCGCCAAGCACGGTGGGCCCTTGCATGGGGATCGGAGCGACTCTGGAGAGATCGAGGGCGATGGTGGCGCGGGGGTACTTGGAAGGCGTATCCGCGGTATCGAGCGGACTCTGGCCAATCGGGCCTGCCCCGGTGACGACCCCTCCCCCGCTATGGACGGAACAATTCTGTTTCGGCGCCTGCTCCTCGGTCGCCAGCTCATAATACGTCGTCCGCCGGCGTGTCACCTGCCCGGTGGTTTTGTCCGTGGCGCTTTCGTAGCACTGGTCGGTCGCCAATTGGCCGGAGGCCGTGCAGATCTCATATTTATGAAGGTTGGGGGGCTGCGGGATGTCCGAGGGCGGATACTTCTGGAAGGAACTGTTCATGATATCCACCCAGATCGGGAGGACAACGTCGCTGGAGAACGCCCCATGATAGATCGAGGAGGGTTTGTCGAACCCGGCCCAGACTCCGCAGGTGATGGCGCTCGAGTAGCCGATAAACCAGTCGTCCGTGAAGTTGTAGGCGGTCCCGGTTTTGCCGGCCAAGGGGAATTTTTTCAGGCCGTCGAGCGTGTACGCCTTGTCGGCCGTGCCCCAGTCGAGAACGTCCGAAAGGCAGGAATGCACCTCATAGGCGGTGCTGTCCTTGACGACATATTTCTGCTCGGGATGGGACTCGAAGATCAGGTTCCCATCCTTGTCCAGTATCTTCTGGATGATGTAGGGCTGCGCCGGGCGGGATCCGCCATTCGGGAAGATGGTGTATGCCAGCGTAGCATCCATCAGGGTCATCTCGCTCGAGCCAAGATAGGTGGCCGGGAAGCGCCTAAGATTGAGGAGTTCGTGCCCGTGGTCATCCTTGCCTACCACCCGAGACAAGCCTGCGTTCTGGGCGAGCGTGATGACATTCTCGATGCCGGTCTGCATGCCCATGCGGACGGTGGCGGCGTTCTTGGATTTCACCAGCGCAGTGCGCGCCGGGATCGGACCCTCGTAACTGTTATCGATCCGCTCCGGACCCCACTCGCCCAGAATTCCGACGGTCCCGCCGATCATGACCTGCCGGTTGTCCATCAGCGTGTCTTCAACCAGCGTCCCGGGGAACATCCCTTTCTCAAACGCAGCCGCATACACGAACGGGATAAACGCAGTGCCCATGGGTCGTGCGGAGTCGAGGGCGCGGTTGAATTGACTCTGGTTGAAATCGCGGCCACCTGCGATCGCCAGGATGCCTCCGTCGCTATTGTCCAGGACGACGACCGCCCCCTGCAGGTACTCCGGCGCTGGGGGATCCTTCTGGGCTTCATCGGCACGCCATTGGCGGAGGACAGTTTCGTAATCCGACACCGTTTGGTGATCGTAACCGGCATGGCGCTCGGCCTCGGCAAGATGCTGGCTCAGGGCTTGTTCGGCATTCTTTTGCAGTTCGGGATCGATGGTGGTGTATATCTGGTAGCCATCGGCGATTGCACGGTCCTTGCCGACAATGTCATCGACCTGCTGCGAGATCATATCGACCGCGTAGGAATCGGCATGGATCGGCTTCCGGTTCTTCACCGCAAGGTTCGAGGCCACCTCCTCGTTGTATTGCTCCTGCGTGATCATCTTGAGATCGAGCATCCGGCTCAGGACAAAGTTGCGGGCATCAACACACGCTTGACGGTTGCCCCAAGGGGAGAGGTTGTTGGGATTTTTCAGCAGGCCTGCCAGCGTGGCGGCCTCGGAGAGATTCAAGTCCGCGACATCTTTGCCAAAATAGCCGCGAGAAGCGGCCTGCGCGCCGTAAAAGCCTGAACCGAAGTAAACGCGGTTCAGGTAGAGGTTCATGATCTGGCTCTTCGAGAAATGCTTCTCGATCTCGAGCGCGAGAAAGATTTCCGTCATCTTCCGGTCATAGGTGCGCTCGTGGAGGGAGAAGGTATTGCGCGCAAGTTGCTGGGTGACGGTGCTCGCCCCCTGGCGGATGTGGCCGGCACGCCAGTTCTTCAGCGCGGCACGGAACATTCCATACAGGTCGATCCCATGGTGCTGGTAAAAGCGGTTGTCCTCCGCGGCGACGACGGCCTGGGTAAGCTGGAATGGAAAATCTGGAACGGTGTCGCGGTTCTCAAGGAAGATGCGGCTGAGGACGTTGTTATTCCGGTCGTAAATGACGCTGGCGGATTCCATCTCCGAGAGCTGCGAGAAATCGAAGCCGGCGGCCCGTGCGCCGTAAAAGTTCCTGAGATGGAGATAGTAGCAGTAGCCGGCAATGGTGGGCGCGAGGATGAGAATGAGCAGGATGATGAACCAGGCGCGCCGGTAAAAAGGCTTCCTCCGGGGCATATACGCCGCATAGGGATCGTTGGGGTCCTGTCTCATGTAGAGGAATGGGATATCTACCACCAGATGGGCGGGGCTCAAACTTGTTTTGTTGGCGAGGTGGGGACGCACGTGGCCGGTGGATGGTGGGGACTAGGCGTGACTTTGGGCGGGGGTATTGGAATGGTGCCGGGATGCTGGAGCCTGACGAAATCAATCCGATCCAGGCGCTTGTCGCCGGGCGCGGCGGGGTAAGTTTCCGGGATTTTATGGAACTGGCGCTCTACCATCCGGACCTTGGGTATTACGGGGCGGGGAGGGCGGCGCTGGGGCGCAAGGGGGATTTCTTTACCAATGTGAGTGTGGGGCCCGTATTCGGCAGGCTGATGGGAACACAGTTCAGGGAGATGTGGGAAAGACTGGGGCGGCCGGAGGGGTTTACGATTGTGGAGCAGGGGGCGAATGACGGGACATTTGCCGCCGACGTGCTGGGGTGGTGCGGGGAGGAGGCTCCGGATTTTTATGGGGCGATGCGGTATGGGATTGTCGAAGGCATTGAGGTTTTGCGGGAACGGCAAATTGAAAAATTGGCGGGGTTTCCGGGGAAAATTGAGTGGTGGAATAAGGTGCTGGAGGTGCCAGCAGTTGCAGGTATCCACTTTTCAAATGAGCTAATAGATGCATTTCCGGTGCACCTGTTGCGGTTTACGGACGGGGAGTGGCGGGAGCTTTGGGTGACGGGGGAGATGGGGTGGCGGGAGGAGTTGGTGCGGGAGGCGGGGCTGCTGGCGGCGCTGGAGGGGGTCCCGCGGATCGAGGGGTATACGACGGAGGTGAATCTCGATGCGCGGGGGTGGGCACGGGAGGTGGCGGAGAGGATTGAGCGGGGGTGGGTACTGACCATCGACTATGGGTATCCCTGGGAGCGCTATTACGCGCCAGAGCGGGTGCGGGGGACGCTGGAGTGTTATGCGGGGCATGTGAAGGGGCTGGACCCGCTGGCGCGGGCTGGATTTTGCGACCTGACGGCGCACGTGGAATTCACCAGCGTGGCCCGGGCGTTCGAGGAGAACGGGATGGGACTGGCCGGGTACACGGACCAGCATCATTTCCTGACGGGTCTGCTGGCCGGGGCGTTCGGTGACCGGCCGCCTACTGCGAAGGAGGCCCGGGAATTGAAGACGCTGCTTCACCCGGAGATGCTCGGGACGAGCTTCCAGGTGCTTGCTGTGGGGAAGGGAGTTCCGGACGGGAAGCTATCGGGGTTTCAGTATGCGCGGGGCGACCGGCCTTAGAACTGCGTGTTTAGTGAGACGCGGCCGTAGAGGGCGCCGTCGTCGTTGCTGAAGTGGGTGTCGGCGCGGTGGAAATCGAATTCGCGATAGGGGAGATAGCCGCCCTCGATCTCGAAGGTGAAGACTTTCGTCGCCTTCCAATTGACGCCCGCGCCAAGGCGGATCTCGTCGTACTCGACCACGGCATTGCTGAGGCGGGGGCGGCCGAGGGCGACGCCGAGGCCATGGTCCACGCGGTAGGTGCCGTCGTCGAAATCGCCGCCAAGGTAGAGGGTCAGCTCCTTGCTCCAGTCGTACTCGAGGCGGGGCGTGGGGAGGATGGCGTCGATGACCCAATTATCGTTCACGGCCCAGCGGAGGCCGATGGCGGGGATGACGGGGATCTGGCGGTCGAAGTCCAGGCTCACGCCGCCGACCCATTGCAGGTCCGCGCCGGTGATGTAGGAGCCGCCGATCGTGAAGGGGACATTGAAGTCGCGGAAGCCGGTGTCACGACCGTCTCCGTAGAAGCCGGGATCGGCTTCGAGCTGAATCAGCACGGAGTTGAAGATGGTAAAGTCCGCATCAAGGATGAGGTTCCCGGCCTGGAGGATGTCAGGGAGAGGGGCGGCCTTGGAAAAGCCGAAGTTATAGCTCTGGTAGGCGAGCCCGAAGCGGTAGAGGGGGCCGTCGCCGGCCTGCGGGGAGACGATGAGGCGCTCGTCGGTCTGCAGTTCGGAGACTCCGCCGGTATCCCCGGCGCCGAAGTTGGTGCGGGCTTTGCCGACGAAAGAGGTTTCGCCGTCGAACTCGTAGGATAGCTTGAGATTGGACGAAACGGAGGGCTCGGGCGTTACATCGGTTCCAGATGTATCTGGCGACGCAACATCGCCGGCGAGGGCGGAAAGGGGGAGGATTAGGGCGAGTAGAAGTGCTTTCAACGTCCGGTGTCTTTCTGGAAGAACTTAACGATGCGCTCGATCTCCCTGGACATGGCGGCGCCGGAACCGATGCGGTCGATGGGGCCGAGATCGGCGACGGACTGGGTGGAGATGGAGTCAACGCGCCATACGAGGGTGGCGGGCTGGCCATTCACGGTGACGCCCCACATCTGGTAGAGGGTGACGTAGGCGTAGTAGCCGCCGCTGGCGTAGTATTGGAGATCGAGGTACTGGGCCGAGTCACCGGTAGTCAGGCTGGAGGAGGCGCCAAGGTTGAATGCGGCGCCGTTGTCGGCATCGAAGAGTTCCCAGTAGGGGCCGATGGGGAGGGAGCCGGTGCCACCGCCGAGGACGGATTTCTCGATGACAGGGCTGAATAAGGCGCGGACTTTCGGCTGCTCATGAATGAGGCGGCTGACCTCCTGGGAGGCGCGGATGGGGCCGTCGGCGGTATCATAGGCAGGCTGGGCGGAGAGGCCGCCCTGGAGGAAGGCGGTGGTGCGGTGAAGGAGAACCTGACTCCAGAAGGCCGGGACGTTGCCACCGGAGGATTTGAAGGTGGCGGCCTCGGCGTTACTGAGCTGGAGATCGCCGATGGTGGGGAGCTTTTGGGTGGCGTCCTCAAGCCTGCGGACGGCGCCGTTGCCGGGGAGGGACTGGGAGAAATCGGCGAGGGAGGGATGTCCGGAGAGATCGCGGTGGATGTAAACCTTGAGCTCGGGATGCTTCCCGGCATCCCATTGCTGGTGCATGCTGAGGGTGCGCGCGACTGGGGCGTGGACGAGGTAGAGGACCTGGACGCTGAGGTCGCGGGCTTCGCCGAGGGTGGGGCCGCGGGCGGAGAGGATTTTACCGGAGGAAAGGCTATTGAGGTCGGCGCCCGGGAAGGCGGAATACTTGGCGAGGTCGGCCAGGGGATCGGCGTGGAGGGGCGCGATGAGTGCCGCGAACGACAGAAGGAAAAGAAGGATGCGGCGCATGGAACGGAGACGGTATGAAGAGGGGCGGGGGGTTGTCAATTCGAGGGGCAGGATGGGGAAGAGGTGAAATTCTGATTTTAGATTTAAAAATAGCTCATTTGTGGGCAATGTAAAGTACAATAATGGGTATCGCAATGCCTTTTGTTAGTGTCCCAAACCTATTTGCACATCTCTGCATGTTGGCGGAGCGCCACGCCTAGAAATCGGCAATGTATAAATCGAATTGCCATGAGAAGAGCATCACGAAATCAATGGCCAACATTCTCGTAGATCGCGGCGAGCCGAAGGATTTTATCATTCGGCAGCGGCCGAATACCGCCAGGAAGCTCGATGATCCGCACCGGTTGGCACGGGAGACGGCAACGGACGCCCTGGGTGAGGCGCGGGAAGTAATCGCCGCCCTGCGTCCTCTGCTGGCCTCCAGCGGCCGGCTCGCCGCACCCAAGGTCGCAGGGCTATTTGGTTTGAGCACCGCCAAGCTCGGCCACCTCATCGGCAGCTCCAGGCAGGCTTTGGCAAAAACCCCCGATGCATCCACGATTCAGGGCAGCCTGCGCCGGTTCGAGCGCATTGCGCGACTGCGGGCGATATTTTCCGAAGTTGATTTTAAGGCGTGGCTGAACCGACCGCATCACCATCTGGACGACCATACCCCAGTTCAAATTATCGAAAGGGGCAGCGCGGGAGTGGTGGCAGACCTGGTGGAAAGCATGCTGACAGGCGCGCCTTCTTAGTCTAACCGTTCATTGCTACGCGGGACTGGTTCGGCCTGCCGGCGTTACCCTTCGGGTCAATGGGGCTTAGATCAGGAATCTACGGAGTAAACCCGATCGCTATGACAGGCACTCTGTCGTCCTTGCGGGACTCGCAACTGTTCCTCCGTGCCATCCAGGGGCTAAAGCCCCTGGCTATTGTCGGGTCGTTTGACTCGGCTTTCCGCCTCGCCCTCCGGGTCCCACATTCGCGGGTCGTCTCGCTCCGCTCGGCTCTGCGGGACTCGTCAGAAGTGATTGATGATCAATGTTTCCGGCCACCCGGCCTCGCCCTTCGGGTGCGCCTGAGGCTCATCATCTCGCTTCGAGCCGGTTGGCCCCCTCTCGGCTGATGATTTTGAGGCTTGGCGCCTGGCGCCCTTTGGCTTCTATTACAAAGGCTTCCTTGATCACATCCCCTCCCCCCCGGGACTGAGGGCTCCCCCATCATTCTTCATCATGAACCGGTTGATCATCATTCTCGCCGCCATTTTCGCGCTCTTCATTCAGAGTCCGGCCATTGCCGGTGAATCCTCCGGTGATCCAGGCAAGGCGGCTGAACAGTTCTACGCCGGGTATTTGGTTTTGGTAAACGCGGAAAAGGACACAAGAGCGTGGGTGTCGAAGTCGGATCTCGTTACCAAGAACTTCAAGAAATCCTACGCCAGGCAAATGGCCGCCGAATCTGTTGAAGTCGACCCTGTGCTGCAGGCTCAGGATACGCCAACATCAAAGTTCAAGGCCGTAAAGGCCACGATAAACAGCGAAGAGAGCAAGGCCACGGTGATTCTCGCGGCAAAGTATTCGGATGAAACGGACAGACTAACCGTCAATATGGTCCGACAGAATGGCGTCTGGAAGGTGGATTCGGTGAGTGCAGCGAAATAAGGAGCTGCGTTGCTCCATGCGCTATCGATGAAGCAGCGACGGTTACGCGCGGTGTCTTTTTCGGTCGTGAGAAAGTAGGAGGAGGAATACAAATGACAAAGCCGATGCCGCCGAATGTTTCATCCCGAGGAATCTGGTCCCAAGTTGTGCAGGCCTTTGATGAACTGAAGGTCTGCCGGTTCAGCTTGATCGTGCTGCTGGTCGGAGCTTTTGTTTTCATCAAACAGGACCAGGGCGTCGAGGTGCTGCGAGCGCTGGGGGAGAACCACTTCGCGCGCAGTGGCAATGCGCTCAAGTTCTTCTCCGCCATTATGGCGGCGCTCGCATGGGCGCTGGCTAGCTGGTATTGCTCGCGCGTCCTGCTCTACTTCCGATTTCCCTCGGGACGAGGGGACGATGTGATCGAGCAAGGGCGCGGTTGGTTGCATGGCTTTCTGGTCGAGCACCTGCCGCGCGTTTTTGGAGTGTCCCCGCTGCTGATCCTGGCGGCCGGCTTCTGGACGGCCTCCCGCAGCTACGGCGGGGCCGGAGCGGGCGTAACGCTTATCATTTACGCGGTGGTTTGCGTGTTCGCGACCCTGCTCCTTTATCTTTACCTTGTCCGCCGGAATCCGGTGCCAGCGATTGCGCGTCCCAAGCGCGCGTCATTTGGGGAGACTGGCCGGGGAACCAAAGTGGCGGTCATTGTCATGGCGACCCTGTCGCTTGGATGCTGCATGGTCTTCATCTTTGACCCGATCCCGGTCGCCGGCGCGCTCGGCACCACGACGGTCCTGTTAACGGCCGCAGCGTGCTGGGTGTGCATGGGCAGCGCGGCGGTTTATTGGAGCAGCTGGCACCGGTTCCCGATCGTGCTTTTTCTCTTCGCGATCACGGTCGTGTTCAGTCAGTGCAATGACAATCATATCGTCCGCAATACGCCGGGGGCTCATTTCCAGCGAAAGACGCTCGACCATGCTTTCGATGATTGGTATGCGCGGCAGAAGACCAACACTGCCGAGCCGATGCATCCCCTGTTCATCGTGACCACGGAGGGAGGCGGGATTCGCGCGGCCTACTGGACGGCTGTGGTGTTGGGTGCGCTCGAAGACCAGGCCCGCGCCGGCGGGATGAGTTTCGCGGATCATCTGTTTGCAATCAGCAGCGTTTCTGGCGGCAGCCTGGGAGCTGCGGCATTCGATGCGGCACTTGTCACGGGCAGCGACGGGGCGGTGAGCCCGCGGATAAAGACAATGCTCGGCACCGACCTGCTCGCCCCGGCGATTGCGGCGCTCTTATACCCGGACCTTTTCCAACGGTTCCTGCCGTGTCCCATCGAATACCTCGACCGTGGCAGGGTGATCGAGGAGGCATGGGAGCGAGCAGCCTCCGCCAGTATGGGGACCGATCTCTTTTCCCAGGACATTGATGCCATGTGGAGTGGTAATTTTTCCCGGTGGGTGCCGTGCCTTTTTCTCAACGGAACGCTCGTCGAAACCGGCCAGCGGATCATCGCGAGCAACCTGATTGTGTACAAGGAGTTCAAGGATGCCATTGATGTCAGCACCAAAACCCCCGGCACGTCACCCGGCGATGCGGAGGGGGCTGACATTCCGCTGAGCACGGCGGCCCATGGTAGCGCGCGATTTACGTTTGTGAGTCCGGCAGGCCGGTTCCCGGATGGGACGCATATCGTCGATGGTGGGTACTTTGAGAACTCCGGGGCAACGACCGGTTCCGAAGTGCTGGACGCCGCGCGACGATACCTGGCCGCCCACCAGATTACCGATGTGCTGCCGGTGATCATCACGATCAGTAACGATCCGCTTTCGAGCCCCGCCGGCGGCCGCTTCTTGAATGCGCCGCAGGCCTCCGCGAAGCGGGATGTGAGCCAGCAGAAGCCAAGCACATTTATGATCGACGTGCTCGCGCCGCTCAACACGCTGTTTAATACGAGGAACGCGCACGACACGTATGCCCAGGAGGCGCTGGTCGCCCAACAGGGTTATGTGAATGACTATTACTTCGGCCTCTCGCCAAGCGCGACCCCGCTACCGCTGGGCTGGATGCTCTCGGACGCTGCGATGGAAGACATGGACAATCAAATCCAGCAGTCGATGGACAAGGTTGATGGCAAGGACAATCCAGCCGAATTGGAGGACATCCTCAAATTGATGAAGCCGCATGCTGCCACAAGGTAAAAGCGGGGGGCATAGGAAGTTTTATGCCGGAGTTCCTGTTGCAGTCGGTACAAGCTTGCAGGAACGAATTGGTGTGACGCCAAGTCGCTCATGTGCGATTCCATAGCCGTTCGATTGGCGTCGGTGAGAGGGGTTCAGGTTCAAGGTCGATGATCGACTTCATTAAGTTCAGGCACACGCTGGCGCGCATTCATCGTCGTGAGGGTCGCCTGACCTCCGAAAAGCGGATATGTGAATACTGAAGGGAAGGCGGAATACTTGGCGAGGTCGGCCAGGGGATCGGGAGCGCGCAGGGGCATAGCGCGGCAGAGCCGCAACCAAACCGGAAATTCCCGCGGAGACGCCGAGGCGCGGAGCAGGAAAAAATGTACGCGGCGCGCGGAAACTTTCGAAGTTTGCACTGCAATGAGGGTCGCAAGGGACAGAAGCGGAATTTGGTGGCGTTGCCAAGCAATGGTACGCGGAATACTTGTGTGCGACGCGACTTGGTTTGCCAGAGGTGTTGAATTTTCGTGCGCAAACTCCTGTCACGATTTTTTGCCTGAAACCCTAGGCCCCCCTAACCCCTAGTTTCCCCACGCCAACCGGGCTCGCAATCGAAATGAATCATCCATTGTGTTCGCATGGACATGGTGGAGGCCGCCCGCCACCACCGCGTCGCTTTGGAGCGCGTGAGTTTTGCCGGCAGCCTCGCCGCTGCCAGACGCTTCAGTGAAGCCC
>Ga0302319_10013626_pt1 | contig 15236 bp, 13 predicted proteins | sample Bog_T0_2_FD_203319 | JGI IMG/M metagenome (GOLD analysis project Ga0302319, IMG submission 203319) | Peat permafrost microbial communities from Stordalen Mire near Abisko, Sweden - Bog_T0_2 | ecosystem: Environmental > Terrestrial > Soil > Wetlands > Peat | place: Sweden: Abisko, Stordalen Mire... | reverse complement strand
AGGGCAGTGGATGACGGCCGCTGGGAACGTAGCAGCCGACGGACGCGAGCGGGCGCACGAGCTGGCCGGTGAGGAGGCCGGGGATGGTTTCTTCCGACCAGGAAGCGGGGAGCTGGTTGACGGCGAAGGCGCGGATTTGTGCGGCGGCTGTGGAGAGGGCATCGCGCAGGGCGGGGGTGATGGAGTCCCAGGCGGCGGCCATCTCTTGCTGAGTGATGCGGAGGGTTGCCGGGTCGATGAGGCCGTCGAATTGCGCGGCGTAGCGGAGCAGAGCACGGTCGCCGCGTTTGCGCACGTCGGCGACGATGCGCTTGACTGTGGTGAGGACGCTGTCAAGCGCAGAGCCGCCGCGGCGTTCGAGTGCGGCGATGATTTGCGCGGCTTGCTGCGCGCTGCGCCCTTTGGTGCGGATGGTTCTCATTGCGCCTCTTTCAAAACGGCCCGCCCTTGGATTTGTGGTGTCCCACCCTTCGCAAAGAGCGCGAAGGATGGGACACCCAGATTCCGGCGGAACCACATATCATCCCCCGACTTTCCAGTAATACCGAAGGACACTTAGAGCACTACTTTGTTGAGCGGGTATTCGACGATGCCGGTGGCCTTGGCGGCTTTGAGGCGTGGGATTACATCGCGGGCAACGCGCTCTTCGACGATGGTGTTGACGGCGACCCACTCTGAATCGTTGAGCTGGGAAACAGTGGGTGAGTTGAGCGCGGGGAGGACGGCGAGCACGTCGGCCAGGTTTTCGCGCTTGACGTTGAGCATCAGGCCCACCTGCGATTGCGCGTCGATGGCGCCGCGCAGCATGAGCGCGAGCTGATCGAGCTTCTCGCGCTTCCACGGGTCGGCGAGCGTGGCCTTGCCGGCGATGAGGTGGGTCTCGCTCTCCATGACCGTGTCAATGATCTTGAGGTGGTTGGCCTTGAGGGAGCTGCCGGTCTCGGTCACTTCAACAATGGCGTCGGCGAGCGTGGGCGGTTTCACTTCCGTTGCGCCCCAGCTGAACTCGACCTTGACGTTGACGCCCTTGGCGGCGAAGTAGCGCTTGGTTACTTCGACCAGCTCGGTGGCGATGATCTTGCCTTCGAGATCTTCGGCCTTCTCAAAGCCGCTGCCTTCTGGGACGGCGAGAACCCAGCGCACTTTGCGGCGGCTCTGCTTGGCGTAGGTAAGCGTAGTGACGCTGGTGACGGAGAGGCCGCTCTCGACCACCCAGTCGATGCCGGTGAGGCCGGCATCAAGCACGCCGTGATCGACGTAGCGGGCCATCTCCTGGGCGCGGATGAGCATGCACTCGATCTCGCTGTCGTCGATCGAAGGAAAGTAAGAGCGGCCGTCGGCGTAGATGTTCCAGCCGGCGCGCTTGAAGAGAGCGATGGTTGCATCCTGCAAACTACCCTTGGGGATGCCGAGACGAAGTTTGTTAGGCATGCGAATCCTCTTTCTTTTCGGTTGCGGCGTTGGCGACGATGGCGCGGGTGAAGCAGCTGACGGTGCCCTCATGGCAGACAAGGCCGTCGCCCTCGACCTCGACGCGGAACAGCAGCGTGTCGTTGTCGCAGTCGGTTGAGGCGGAGACGATGCGCAGGCGATTGCCGCTGGTTTCGCCTTTCATCCACAGCTTCTGGCGGGTGCGGCTCCAGAAGGTGACGAAGCCGGATTCGAGGGTTTTGACGTAGCTGACGGGATTGAGAAAGCCCAGCATCAGTACCTCGCCGGTATGTGCGTCTTGCACGATGCCGGGGACGAGGCCGTCCATCTTTTCAAAGTCGATTGCGGGTGTGTCGTTGCTCATGTTCTTCCTGGTTTCATTTGGTTTTTGTGGGGCGCAGCAAAAAGCCCGCCAGCGTTTATCGCCGGCGGGCTTGGGAACTTCTTCGATCTCTCTGGCCGATTTAAATCAGGCCATAGCAGTCCGCCGGCATGGGGGTTCCATGATGGTGGTGGTGACCGTGATGGAGGCGGCTCTGCATCTAATTAAAACCCTAAGTGAAGGCACGGGGTGATGTCAAATGTTCGGGTTGCGAAAGGGGAGAGCGGCCTCTGTGGCTTGGGCGCTCTCAGGCAGGGCCGGCGGATCAGGGGGCGCAGGCGTGGCGGGCACGTGGAGCAACTCGATGACACGCTGAAAGATGCGGTTGCGCAATGCAAAGCGCTCGGATGCACGTGTCACATAGCGCACCTGAAGGTTGAAATCGGAGCCTGAGGGCCGAAGATTCACGTCCGGAGCCGCGCTGAACTGGCTCAGTCCGTCCCCCCGCGTTCCGCGTTTCCACTCCTGTTCCGCTATGCGTGCATTCTCTTTCGTCTCCTCGAGTACTGCCTTCCCGATGCGATCCACGGTCGCCTGCGTATCGTCTGACGCGGGCACCGGAACCGAGATCTCGTCCCACATCCACTGGCCGGCGGTGGAGAAGTTGAAGTACTGTCCGCGGATGGCGAAGTTGTTCATGAATGTAATGCGGCGTCCTGTCGGATGTCCTTTGTCCGCCAGGCTTCCGGTTTCGAGAAGAGTCGTGCTGAGCAGTCCAATCTCGGTAACCTCGCCTCCAACGCCGTTGATCTCAACCCAGTCTCCAATGCGGATGCCGTTCTTGCCCATGAGCGTAAACCAGCCGAAAAACGCGAGGATGTAATCCTGGAGGGCAATGGTGATGCCCGCGGTGGCGAGGCCCAGGACGGTGGTCAATTGACGTGGCGAGCCAAAAACGACCAGCAGAATGAGCGCGCCACCAAGCACCTGCAAGCCTAGTTCGAGAACAGTGCGCAGGGTTTGCATCCGTCTCCTGTCAAGCGCGGGATTGGCCAACAGCCGCTGGACAAGCGCATCGCAGAGGACCGTGCATAGGACGATGAAGACAATGAGCGCCATCGACTGAAGAATGAGATGGACGATGATGCGATGCTGCAGGAGCACCTGGCCGGACCATTTGCCGTATACAGTGGCAAGCTGCTGTTCGGTCTGAATGCGGTCGTCGAAGATGCCGAGAAGCTGGCGCTGCTCGCGCCTGTCTTTGATGTCGGCGAGGTGGGCAGCGCGGGCCGGCTCACTGCTTGTAGGAGCGGAGACGGCGGCATTGGAGTTGGCCTTGGACTCAAGTGCGCTGTGTTCAGCGGTCAGGGTCGCGATCTCCTCTTGCGTCTGCTGGATCGCCTGCTGGATCAACTGGTAACGGTCGTGCTGAGAGAACCATGCGCCCACGCGCGAGGCGAGCGTGCCATGCTGTTTGGCGGAGAGCACTGCGGGCTGCCCTTGCGACCCGCTGTCGTATTTCTGCATGGCAGCTTCACGCACGGCCAGTTCACTTTGAAGCTGGGCGCGGTTGTCGCCAGAGGCGCGCGCAAGATCGAGCTGCGCATCGGCAAGTTCGTCGGAATCGAGGCCGAGCTGTCCTTTGGCAACCTCAAGGTCGTCTTCGCCGACATCCGGCTGTGCCGCATTTTTCGGCGCGATGGATTGAGAGCCGGGCTTGGCCGTCAGGCTGTCGACGAGGGACTGGTCGTCTTTGACAGTCTGCTGAAGCTGCGCGACCTTTTGCTGGAGAGCGAGCGCATCGCCGGTCAGGACGCGATGTTCCACCTCCTGTGCGGCCTGCCGCAACGCCGAGGCGAAAGCCTGGTCCACTTCATGATCGGCGAGATGTTCGGCCTGGCGCGCGTACTCGGTTTCCTCGGCTGAGACGGCCAGCGGCGCCAGAGCCTGGGCTGTTTGCCAGGGGCGCTGATCGACGAGGGTCTTCTGTTCCGCAGCCAGTCCTTGCAATTTTCCCTGCCCCTGGAGGGAAGGAAGATGCGCCATTGCGTCGCGGGTGGTCCAGACGAAGATCAGGCACAGCGCATAGACAGCGAGCAGCGACAGAAGAAGAACGAGCCGGGTGCGGCCGAAGATTCGGGTGGGGCTTGCGCCCAACGGGTCGGGAGCAGCGGGGGGCATTGGCATGGCGTTATTGTCACAGAACTGACGTGGAATTGCTGTTAACGATTGAACACCCGTGCCACGCGCCGGCTGGCGCCTGGCGGCTTGCGCGGTCTGCGGAGCAAATGGGAAACGGACGGCGCGCTTGCGGTTCCATTGCGGAGAGGGGGAGAATGGAGCGGCACGGGGAAGAGGGCTTCGGAGTTGATGAAAGCGGACATGTCGAGTTCCATGCGCCCGCAATGCGAACCGCAGGGGCTGAAGCCCAGCGTCATGCTGCGGATGATTTCGGCGCGACTTAAGTGGCGCCCTGAACCGAAGCAGTTACTTTCTACGGGGTGTCTGGCGATTGCTATTCTCTGTCCAACGCTGGGCGTGCTGGCGCAGAATCAGGATCGGGATCCCTATAAAGCGTCGAAGACGTCCGCGAATGCACCTGCACCTGAGGCGCGGATCGACATCAATCACGCAAGCATGGATGAATTGCTCAAGGTGCCCGGCCTGGGGCGCGGCTGGGCGAGGCGCATCGTGCGCTTCCGGCCCTACCGCACCAAGCAGGATCTCTTGGACAAGGGAGTGGTGAGCAGCGAGGTCTATGACCGCATCAAGGACTTTGTGATCGCGCACCGCGACAAGCAGTAGGTGAGCGAGACAATTGTCCAAGCGAAGTTGGAAAGGTTGAGTAAGATCCCAGGTCTCAGAAGCGAGACCTGGGGCACCCAGATTTGAGGCTTTAGGCGACGACCGGAGCTTCGTTGGCCAGATCGTCGTGCTTGTCTCCGCGCCGGAGCAGCCGGCTCAGAATCACATAGAGCACAGGGATGAAGAAGAGGTTGAGGACGGTGGAGAGCAGCATGCCGCCCACGATGGTGGTTCCCACGGAACGCCGGCCCAGCGCACCCGCGCCGGTGGCGAAGACCAGCGGGAGAACGCCGAGGATGAAGGCGAACGAGGTCATGAGAATGGGGCGCAGGCGCAACTCGGCGGCTTCGATTGCGGCTTCGGCAATGGAGCGGCCTTTCTTGCGCAGCTGCTCGGCGAATTCGACGATGAGGATGGCGTTCTTGGCGGAGAGGCCGATGAGCATGACCAGGCCGATCTGGCAGTAGACGTCGTTGGCCATGCCGCGCAGGGCGACGAGGCCGAGGGCGCCGAGCACGGCCATGGGCACGGCGAGCAGGATGATGAAGGGCAGCGCGAAGCTTTCGTATTGGGCTGAGAGGGTGAGATAGACGACCAGCAGGCCGAGACCGAAGATGATGATTGCCTTGCCGCTGGATTCAAGCTCGTCGAGCGTAAGGCCGGTCCACTGGAAGGTCATACCGGGCATCATGGCGCCGGTGGCCAGCTTCTGCATGGATTCAATGGCCTGGCCTGAGCTATAGCCGGGCGCGGCGGACCCGTCGATTTCCACGGCGCGGAAGAGGTTGTAGTGGGAGATGACGGGCGGGCCGGAGCTCTCGACGACGGTGGTGAGATTGTCGAGGGGCACCATTTGGCCGGAGTCCGAGCGAACATAAAAGTTGTGCAGATCTTTTGCGGTCATGCGGAAGGGTTGATCGGCCTGCACAAAGACGCGATAGGTGCGGCTGTTGAAGTCGAAGTCGTTGATGTATTCCGACCCCATGAACACGCTCAGCGCAGTGGTGATCTGCGAGAGCGGAATGTTCATGGTCTTGGCCTTCTCGCGATCGATGGTGACCAGTACCTGGGGGTCGTTGGCGGAGAAGGTGGTGAGCAAGCCGGTGAGGTCTTTGCTGGCGCGGCTTTGGCTTACGATCTTGTGGGCCGTGGCGTCCAGGTCGCTTAACGTGTTCTTGCCCTGGTCCTGCAGCATGAACTGAAAGCCGCCGAAGCTGCCCACGCCCTGCACCGCCGGTGGTTGGAACATGGCCACCAGGCCGCCGTTGGGCGCGAACATCAGGCTTTGCAACTTGGGGCTCAGGTCGGCCACAATGTCGGCGGCGGAGTGGCCCTTGCCGCGCCGTTGATCGGACGGCCTGGTGGCGAGAAACATCATGCCCGCATTGGAAGAACTTCCGGCCAGGCTGAAGCCCATCATGGAAAAGGCTCCGGCGATATCGGGGTTTTGCGCCACGATGCCCTCGGCGCGCTCGCCCAAAGCGGTTGTATAGGCCAGCGAAGATCCCGGTGGAGCCTGGATGATGACCATCAGATATCCCTGGTCCTCCTGCGGAATGAAGCCGGTGGGAACATGCTGGTAAATCCATGCGGTTGCGCCCAGGCCGGCGAAGAAGACGAGCAGAAGAAGATAACGCAGTTGCAGCGCCACATGAATGGACTTGGCGTAGGTGCGTCCCAGCCAGCTGACCGCGGCGTCGGCGCCGTGGACAAATCCGGCAAAGGCCCTCGAGACGGGCCGGATGTGGAGGAAGTCAAGCTGGTGGGGACGATCTTCTTCGCCGCGCAGGAACAGGGCCGACAGAGCCGGCGAAAGCGTGAGCGCGTTGAACGCGGAGATGGCGATGGCAAAGGCGATGGTGAGCGAGAACTGGCGGTAGAGAATGCCGGTGGTGCCGGGGAAGAAGGAGACAGGCACGAAGACGGCAATGAGCACAAGCGATGTGGCAATGACGGCGCTGGTCACCTCGCCCATGGCGTTCGACGTGGCCTCATGCGGATCGGAGTGCTCCATGGCGATGTGGCGCTGCACGTTTTCAATGACCACGATCGCGTCGTCGACCACCAGTCCGGTAGCCAGGGTGATGCCGAACAGGGTGAGCGAGTTGATGGAGAAGCCGAACAGCTTGATGAAGGCGAAGGTGCCGATGAGTGAAACGGGGATGGTGACGGCGGGAATGATGGTGGCGCGCCAGTCGAGCAGGAAGAGAAAGATGACGATGATGACGATGGAGATGGCTTCAGCTAGCGTGACCATCACTTCGCGGATGGAGTCGCCGACCACGGTGGTGGAATCGAAAGCGACGGCGTATTCAAGACCGGGAGGAAAGCTCTTCGAGAGCTCCAGGAGAGCGGCTTTTGCCTTGCGGTCCACATCGAGCGAGTTGGCATTGGAAAGCTGCTGGACGCCAATGCCCAGGCCGGCATGGCCGGAGTACTCGAGCGAGGAGCTGTAATCTTCGGCGCCCACTTGGGAGTGGCCAATGTCCTTGAGCTGCACCAGGCCGTTGGCGGAGTTCTTGACGATGATGTTGTCGAACTCGGCCGGGCTGGTGAGGCGGCCTACCACGCGGACGGGCACCTGGAAGGCCTGCTTGGCATCGGCGGGAGGCTGGCCGAGCTGGCCGGCGGGAATCTCGACGTTCTGCTCGACCAGGGCATTGACCACATCGGTGGCGGTCAGACCGCGCGCGGCCATCCGCACCGGGTCAAGCCAGATGCGCATGGCATACTTGCGCTCGCCGAAGATCATCACGTCGCCCACGCCGGGGACGCGCTTGAGGGCGTCTTTCACGTAGACGTCGAGGTAGTTGGAGATGAACTCGCTGGAGTAGCGCCCGTCGCGGCTGAAGAAGCCGGCGCCGAAGACAAAGTTGTAGTTGGTCTTGCTGATGGTGATGCCGGTCGCGTTCACTGCCGCGGGCAGACGGCCTTGAACGCTGGCTACGCGATTCTGCACATCGACGGCGGCGATGTCCAGGTCGTAGCCGGTATTGAACGTCGTGGTAACGGTGCTGACGCCACTGTTGGTGCTGGAGGAGCTGATGTAGCGCATGCCCTCGACGCCGTTGATGGCCTCTTCAATAGGGATGGTGACGGCCTTCTCAACCGTGTCGGCGTTGGCGCCCACATAGTTGGTTGCAACCATCACGGTCGGTGGGGACAGCGTGGGGTACATGGCGACGGGAAGGTTGGGAATGCACACCGCCCCGGCAAGAATGATCAGCAGCGCGCACACCGTGGCGAAGACAGGCCGATGGATGAAAAAGTTGACAAACAAGATGAGCCTTCCTTTTTGGTTGAAAGGAGCGGGTTGAAATCACCGCCCTGCTGCGCCCCGCGGTCTGTTGCCGCGGGAAAGTTGATAACAGACTCTAAGCGCCGAGCAGCATGACAGGCATGCCATTCACCAGGAACTGGGTGCTGGACACGATCACCTTGTCGCCCGGATTCAATCCCGACGAGATGGAATAGTTGTTGCCCACCGTATCGCCCAGGGTGACCGCCGTCTGGTTGGCAGTCCAGTGGCCATTCTGCTGGCGCGCAACAAACACGAAGCTCAGCCCTCCCTGGCGGGTGACCGCGAGCACCGGAACCACCGCCATGGGCGTGGTGCTCCAGATCACGCGCGCCTTCACCATCTGCGCATTGCGCAGAATCTCGGGCGTGGCGTGCACCGGGGCCTTCACCAGGATTCCCTGCAGCATGCTGTCCACCTCCGGAGAAAGAAAATCGACCTTCGACTTCTCCAGCACATTGCCGCCGGTGTCCGTCAGGTCCACTTCCAGCCCCATGCGAACCTGCGCGGCGCGCTCGGTGGGAACATAGATGTAGGCTTCCAGATCCTTGTTCTCATCCACTGTGGTCAGCATGGTGGTGGAAGAAACGTAATCGCCCAGATGCACCGGAATGTCGCCCACCACGCCGTCGAAGGGGGCGCGAATGCTGTAGTAAGCCAACTGCTCTTCCTGCGTCTTGCTCGCGGCCTCAGCCGACTCGTAGTCGGCCTTGGTGTTGTCGAAGGCTTGCTGCGCCTGTTCGAACGTGTCGCGGCTGGTAATGCCTGCCTCAAACAGCTTGCGCTGGCGCTCGATCTCCAGCGTGTTGTAGTCGTAGAGGGCCTTCTTCTGCCGCTCCGTGGCGCGCGCCGAGTCGACCGAGGCGCGCTGATGGAGCGGGTCAATGCTCATCATCAGTTGTCCCGACTGCACGTGATCGCCGGAACGGACCCGGATGTCGGTGAGCCGGCCGTCGACCTGGGGCTGCAGGGTAGCCGAGCGGCGCGACTTGATGGTGGCCACATACTCGCTGCTTTGCGGCACGGGGGACAGGGCAACCGTCGCGGTTTGCACCGGCAGGCCCTGCATTCCCGCTCCAGCAGGGGGCGCTGCCGGCTTCTGCTGGCAACCTACGGCCGCGAGACTGACTAAAACAAGAGAAAACAATCCATGATTCTGGTTCAACGTGCTGGTCCTCACTCAATTTTCCTTTGTACCCTGTGGCTTGGCTCAGTGTCTGCGGCCCCAGGCCGCTGCGATTGCAATTTCGGAACTGAGGTCTCTGCGCAGTCCGCTGCTGGTTCTTCTTTTCCGGATAACGCCGGAGAGCGGAATGCCGCCCCGCGGTGGAAGCTCGCAGGAGCAAAGCCCCTGGCTATCTGACGCTTGGGCCCCGCCCATTGACGCAAAATTCTCGCAGCCGGGCGCCGGGCATCGGCGGCGGTGCGGATTTGGCAGCCGGTCTGCTCTTGCGCGAGCATGCCATGGGAATTAGAGGACAGGCCCTAGTCCTTTACACACCCCCACCTGCCCGGTAGACTTGGAGTTCGGGACCATGCGCAATATTTTCTGCGCGGTGGTTATGTTCCCTGCCCTCAAGCCGGTATCATTAGCTGGCGGAACGGGATTGAACTCGCCCCGGAGAGATGCCGAAAATTGGGAAAAATAGACTGAGGAGAAGCAAGCATGGCCGTTGAAGAGAAAGTGAAGCAGATCATTGTCGAGCAGTTGCAGGTGGACGAAGCCGAGGTCACGCCCGGCGCCAGCTTCCAGGAAGACCTGGGCGCCGATTCGCTCGACGTGGTCGAGCTGGTGATGCAGTTCGAGGAAGCCTTCGATCTGGAGATCCCCGACGAAGACGCGGAGAAAATCAAGACCGTCAAGGACGCGATCGACTACATCGAGAAGAACGCGAAAGGCGGCAAGTAGCCCTTGTCGAACTCACCCCGCAGAGTCGTCATCACCGGCCTGGGGCTGGTGTGCGGTGTGGGCAACACCGCTCCCGAGGTCTGGCGGCAATTGCTGGCCGGCGCCAGTGGCATGGCCCCTATTCAGGGCTTCGATACCACTGGCTTTTCGGTTACCTTCGCCGCCGAGGTCAAGAACTTCGACCCCCTGAATTTTGTGGACAAGAAGGAAGCCCGCAAGATGGGGCGCTTTACCCACTATGCCTTTGCCGCCGTCCAGGAGGCGATTGCGCAGGCGGGCCTTGAGATTACCCCGGAGATCGGTGACCGGGTCGGCGTCTTTATCGGCTCCGGCATCGGCGGCTTCGAGGTCATCGAGCGCGAGCACGCCAACCTGCTGGCCGGCGGCCCGCGCAAGATCTCTCCCTTCTTTATTCCCGCAGCCATTGTCAACATGGCGGCCGGGCATATCAGCATTCGCTACGGCGCCAGGGGGCCCATTTCAGCCACGGCCACGGCCTGCGCCACCAGCGCCAACTCCATTGGCGATGCGGCCCGCATGATTGCCCACGGCGATGCCGACGTGATGATTGCCGGCGGCGCCGAGGCCGCGGTCACGCCGCTCTCGGTGGGCGGGTTTGCCGCCATGCGCGCGCTCTCGCAGCGCAACGACGACCCCACCCGCGCCAGCCGCCCCTTTGACAAGGACCGCGACGGCTTTGTGATCGGCGAGGGCGCCGGCATTCTCATCCTTGAAGAGCTGGAGTTTGCCAAGGCGCGCGGAGCGAAGATCCTGGCCGAGGTGATTGGCTACGGCATGAGCGCCGACGCGTATCACATGACGGGCATTGCGCCGGAAGGCGCGGGCGCGCAGCGCAGTATGAGAGCCGCGCTCAAAGACGCGGGCATTCAACCGGAGGCAGTGGGCTACGTGAATGCGCATGCCACGTCGACTCCGGCAGGCGACGGCAACGAATCACGGGCGATTGAGCTGGTCTTCGGCGAGCACGCGCTCAGCCACAGGCTCAAGGTCTCCGGCACCAAGTCCATGACCGGCCATCTGCTGGGCGGAGCGGGCGGACTCGAAGCCGGCATCAGCGTGCTGGCGCTGGTGAACCAGAAGCTGCCGCCCACCATCAACCTGGACAACGCCGACCCCGAGTGCCGGCTGGATTACGTACCTAATCACGCCATCGATCACAGCTTCGACGTGGCGCTGTCGAATTCATTTGGTTTTGGCGGCATCAACGCTACGCTCATCATGCGGCGCTGGACGGAGTAAGGCAGCTTTTAGCTGCTAGCTTTCTTGCGCTGGGACGGGGCTGGTGGCTTTCAGATTGGGAACTCAAGACATGGCCTAAGATACCATCAGCGCGAATCCCGGATGGGGTCCGCGCTGTTTTGTTTGAGAAGCTCGACTGAGAAATCAGCCCATGATGGCCGCAACGCCAACGCCCCACAAAACGATAATGGCCCACCAGCCAAATACCACGATGTAGCCTGAGCTGCGCTTGACGCCGGCCACGATGGCAATCCCCATACCCATCAGCACCAACGACCAGATGGTGACGATATCCAGAGAACTGGCGAGCGCGTAGAGGGCCTTGTTGGTCTCCATCACCGGCAGGAACGCGGCCACATTGGTGGGCGCGTAGTTCTTGATGTTGAAGGTCTCCGGCGTGCCTCCCGCGTAGATCACGACTATACCCAGCAGGGTTTTGAAAATCGACGGCAAGTTGGCGAAGAACCACACCGCGAAGATGCTGCCGAATTTGGCCTTGCCGCCAAAAACAAAGTTGATGGTCCCCCATAAGACCACCGAGACGATGGCCGCAATCAGGAGCACGAAGGCCGGCCCGGCGATGAAGATGCCCTCGGTAATGTAGAGGGAGACTTTGGTGGACATTTCGCGCTGCGCAGGTGGCGCTTTGGCCATCTGCTCCTGCTGGGATTCGCTCATCAATTTTACCTGGTTTTCGGCCACGGTTTGCATGGTGACCTTGGTCGCCACGGCCGCGAAGAACAAGTAGCCGACCACGGCCATGATGATCCACGGCATCCACCAGCTGGTGTTGCCCCGCTTGATGTCTTCAAACGTCTTCGACGGCGCCGAAAAGACGCTGGTGACGCGCTCAAGTTGCGACAGACCGGCAGGCCCGGGGGCTGGCTCGGCCACGGATTGAACTTCCAGATCGCTCATTTGTCTTGCCTCTCGCATGCCGATTCGGCTAGTGCACTTCTTCCCGGAGACGGTAGACCAGGAACTTCCGGCCGCAGTTGCATCTTCCTGCGAAGAAAACGCCGGCGCATCGAACCTGTTCCCGGCAACTACCGGAAAGAAATGGTATTGCCCGCGATTGTATCCTTGATCCGCCGGAAAAGCCCAATCAATTTATGCACACGCGGCGCTACGCCCTGGGCGTTGCGTCCCTACCGGCCCATAGCAGGGGTTCCGCCCTGTTTGTCGGGGCTGCTTTGCCGAAGTGCGGGTTGCGCAGGCTTTTGCTGGCCGGCTCCTGATCGCCCCGCCGCCGACCCCGGCCTGGACCGCGCAACCGAGGCAGCGGGCCTGGCTGGGACGTAGCCCTTGTAGACCGTAATGTGGAAACAGGACTGCTGGAACTCCTCCTCCACGTCGATCTTGCCGGCGTTCTGGAGCGGGGTGAGCCAGGCGCGCATCCAGCCGACCTCCTGGCGGCTCATGCCGCTCTTGGCAATGTCGATGGTGGCGCCGGTCAGGTGCGGGCTCACCACATCGCCCTCAGCCGCTGCAGCGTTGCCGTTCACAGCCATCAGATGTTTCTGGTAGGCAACGGTGCGGACGGCTGAACTGACTTCAAGGCGCCCAAGAAACTGCACGGCATGTGCGCGGGCCAGGTCGGAGAGGAAGCGAGCGGTCCAAGGCCGGCAATAGCGGTGATGCTCGGGTAGGTTGCCGTTGATGGTCAGTGCTGCGGAGACGGGCACGGGAATCAGGAACTTGTGGGCGATGCGGTCGGAGAGATCGTCTTCGTCCTCGATGCGCTCCAGGCCCTCGTCCTCGGCGCGCTCGTTCTGCCGCTCGAGCGAGGAGAGTGAGCCGCGCATGGGCAGCGGCATAGCGACGCGACCGCGGCTGAGCGATGCGGGCCTGACGACTGCCGTGGGGGCTTGCGGGACGACTGGGTCTGCGGCTGCATCGGCTGGGAAGTCGGCCCGTTCGGGCGTGGCCGTCGCTCGTTGCGGACGCAACTCCGGGACGCTCGCCTGCCGCGGCCGCATCCAGGTCCGCAGTTCGGCATGAGCCGTGCGCGCCCTGGCATTCGCCCGGTGTGCGCGGGAGGAAGCTCGGGATGCGGAATGATTGGTTCTGCGCGCCACGGAATGCGGCGCCGGCCTGGAGGCCGACCGGGCCGCCGAGTGCCATGCCGAGTGGGCCGGGGTGGGACGAACTTGTTGTCGATGCGTGGGCCCGGCGCTCGCTGCGGAGTGGCTTCTCGCGGACGGAGCTGTCGCGTCCTCCTGTGACTGCCTGAGCTGCGCCTGCAGGAGTTGCGAACCCGTAGCCGCCATCAGCAAGAGGCCAGCCTGCACAAGAACCATGAGGGAGGTTCGGCGCATGAGGGGGAGTGCGGAGAATCCAGAGCAATCCCAGTGTAGAACCTGAGGGCGGCAAATTCGAGTGCCTGGGATGGTACGGCTGCGTCCGATAACTGGCGTGGGGATTCGCCCCTGCGTGCTGAATTGCAACCCACGGCGACTCGGGTTCGGTTCTAGCCGACTGCTCTTTGCTTGAGATATTGGATGAACTCGAACACCTCGTCATGAGAGTAGATGACATAGCTGTCGGCCTGCGGCGGAGTCTTGTCCGCTGCGATTCTTTCCAGAGCATGGAGCAGGCGCACCTCCACAACGGTCAGCCTTTCAGCCTCGAGTCCAGGCTTCACCTCCAGAACCACGTCAAGAACCCGTGCAGCGTCGTAATCGCTGGTGAAGAAACGGATGGGCCTGCGGCCTGGAAAACGATGGTCGGGCATGGCAAGATACTTTCCGCTCTTGCCCTGGATTGCCCAGACGCTGTAGGTGGAAGGAAAGTCAGGCAGAGTTGTACGAAGAGATCGCGGCTGAATCATTTGCGGTGCCCTCTGCTCTCCAGTGCTGGCTCGGCGCGACCGCCGAGGCCATATCACCCTGCTGTTGCCCACGGCCAATCTCCCAGGGCTTCGTGGAGCTTCCTGGAAGGGCCCCGGCAGACGAGGCCCAGGGTTCCATGAATAACTTTACTGCAACAGCGTCGGTTCGTCGCATTGCGGTTCTTCCGGAGGGGGGGGGACGATTACACCGGTCAGGGGCGTTGTCTACTACCCTGACAAGTCGACGGATAAAACGATCCAGCGGGTTTTCCGTTCCCCAGGATGATGGGCGCGAATGCTGTTTATGAACACCGATTTGGTATGAACAATTCCCATATATTATTTGGGGGTGCGCGATGGCGACGAAATCGGGAGCGAGTCCGAAAACCAAGGATGCCAAGCTGTTCTGGAACGATCGCAGCCAAGCCGTGCGCCTGCCCAAGGAGTTCCGCTTCGAGGGCGACCGGGTGCGGGTAACGCGGATGTGCGCCGGCATTCTGCTGGAGCCGCTGCCGGAAGCAAAAAAGGAAACAGTAGAAGAGTTGTTCGTGCGGATGGATGCGATGGGAGGAGACCCGATCTTTCCCGAAGGCCGTAAACAGAATCGAGCGCCGATTCGCGAGTATTTCAAGCGAACTACCTGCTCGACACGAACATTTGCATCGCGCTGATCAATGGTACATCGCCCCGCGTTCGTTTGCGGTCAGCACAGCTGGCCCAGCGCAGGGCGGTCCTTGCAACTTCTTTAATCGTGGCCCATGAGCTTTGGTATGGGGTCGCCAAGAGCGAGCGCGTTGCGCAGAACGCAAATCGGCTCGCGGCATTTTTGAGCCGGGCTGTCACGTTGCTCGACTACGCCGAGCGGGATGCGCAGGCTGCCGGGGAGATTCGCGCGGAACTGGAGCGGAGGGGCGAGCGCATCGGCGAATACGACAGGCTGATCGCGGGCCATGCGTTGGCACGGAATTTGATTCTGGTCACAGCGAATACGCGGGAGTTTGAGCGCGTGAAGCGGTTGGTGGTGGAGGACTGGACGGAGTAGGGCGGTAAACCACAGATCTCAGAGGCGAGATTTGCGGCAACCGCCCCACTATCCAGCTATTTCTGGGAATTTTCATCTCTCCCTGACCGCCAATCTCCCCCGGGGACCGGCAACCCGGCATCCTCAAACAACTCGCGCTCGTTTTGACTTTGAAGCCAAATTACAAAGCCACGATCAACCACGTTCAAGAACGACATGGTCTGGTCATAATCTAGTACTACAGTTGTAGATAGTGATAATCTTGAGTTGCTCTTGAGTTGCTCTGGGTTACGACTCTCCGGCGTTAGTGATGGAGAAGCGACTATCGGGTTGGAAGCGTGAGTTGTTGCGGGCGCATGG
>Ga0302319_10013625_pt1 | contig 15237 bp, 13 predicted proteins | sample Bog_T0_2_FD_203319 | JGI IMG/M metagenome (GOLD analysis project Ga0302319, IMG submission 203319) | Peat permafrost microbial communities from Stordalen Mire near Abisko, Sweden - Bog_T0_2 | ecosystem: Environmental > Terrestrial > Soil > Wetlands > Peat | place: Sweden: Abisko, Stordalen Mire... | reverse complement strand
AAAACCTGCCGGATGCAAGGGGAGATTGCCCGGCTGGCATGCGAGGGTTAAAGCCGGCACATGTCCGCCGCGAATGATGCTTCGATTTTACCGATTTTGATTGTGCCCGACCCGGTGCTCCGGAAGACGAGCCGGGCGGTCACGCCGGACGATTTACCATTTGTTCGTGAACTGGCCGCAAAAATGTTCGCGACGATGTACAAGGCGCCGGGTATCGGTCTGGCCGCGCCACAGGTGGGGACCCTGCTGCGCCTGGTGGTGATGGACCTGGCGCCCGACAAGATGCCGGCCCCCATCGTGTTAATCAATCCCGAAGTTGTGGCCGCGAGCGAGGAGAAGGCGGCGCGCGAGGAGGGTTGTCTGTCGCTGCCGGAGCAGTATGCGGATGTGACGAGGCCGGCCCGGGTTAAGGTAAAATATCGCGACCTGGACTGGGTGGAGCGGAGTGTGGAGGGCGAAGAGCTTCTGGCCGCCTGTTTGCAACACGAGATCGACCATCTGAACGGCGTGCTGTTCGTGGATTATTTGTCGTCGCTCAAACGCAATATTTTGCTCCGCAAGCTGGCAAAAGAGCAGAAGGAAAAGGCCAAGCGGTGAAACTGGCGTTTTTTGGCTCGCCGGATTTTGCCCTGCCGGCGCTGCGGGCGCTGGCGGCGGCGCATGAGGTGGCGGTGGTATACGCGCAGCCGCCAAAACCGGCGGGACGCGGCCAACGGGAAGCGCCTTGCGCGGTGCATAAGGTGGCCGTGGAGCTTGGGATTGCGGTGCGCACGCCGCAGCGGCTGCGGGGGAACAGCGAGGAGCAGGCGTTTTTTGCCGGGTTGGGACTGGATGCCGCCGTGGTGGCGGCTTACGGGCTGATTCTGCCAACGGCGATCCTGGCGGCGCCGAAGCGCGGCTGTCTGAACATCCATGCCAGCCTGTTGCCGCGATGGCGCGGGGCGGCGCCGATCCAGGCGGCGATTCTGGCGGGGGATACTGAAACCGGGATCACCATTATGCAGATGGATGAGGGGCTGGACACGGGCGCGACGCTGCTGCGCGAGGCGACACCGATTGGCCCGGCGGATACCGCGGAAACCTTGCACGACCGCTTGGCGCCGATGGGCGCGGAACTGGTGCTGCGCGCGCTGTCGGAAGCGCCGGCGGGGCAGGCGCAAGACGATGCGGCTTCCACCTATGCGCCAAAATTGTCGCGCGAGGATGCGCGCCTGAATTTTTTGAAGCCCGCGGCCGAGTTGGAGCGGCAAATCCGCGCCTTTCATCCGTGGCCGGGCAGCCTGGCGCTGCTGGGCGACGCCGTCATCAAATTTCTGGCCGCCGAGGTGGTGGATGGCGATGGCGTGCCGGGCACGATTCTCGATGAGCGGATGACGATCGCCTGCGGCGAGCGCGCGTTGCGGCCGATTAAATTGCAGCGGGCGGGGAAAGCCGCGATGAGCGCGCAAGATTTTTTGCGCGGCTTTCCGGTCGCCGCCGGATCAAAATTTTATTGATCAGCTGGGCGCTGGAGGTCGAGTATGACGGCGCGCCGTTCATGGGCTGGCAGCGTCAGAAGCATGGGCTCGCGATCCAGCAGGTGATGGAAGAGGCCGGCGCCAAATTGCGTGGCGGCGAGATTCCGGCCGCGGTAGCATCGGGCCGGACCGACGCCGGGGTGCATGCCATCGGTCAGGTGGTTCAGATGGACCTGCCGGAACTTTTGCCGGTGCGGATTCGCGAGGCGCTGAATTATCACATGAAGCCGCATCCGGTGGCGGTGGTGCGCGCCGCACCCGCGCCTTCCGGCTGGAACGCACGGTTCTCGGCACTTTCGCGCACCTACAAATACGTAATTCTCAACCGCGACGTGTGGCCGGTGCTGGAGGCGGGACGGGTCTGGCATGTGCGAGCACCCTTGGATGAGCGCGCGATGGACCGGGCCGCGAAGCGGCTGCTGGGGCACCATGATTTTTCGTCTTTCCGGGCGGCCGCGTGTCAGGCGAAGTCGCCGGTCAAGACGCTGGATGAACTGGATGTGCGGCGCGAGGGCGAGCACGTGGTCGTGCACGCCAAGGCCCGCAGTTTCTTGCACCACCAGGTGCGCAACATGGTGGGGTCGCTGAGAATGGTCGGGGATGGAAGCTGGCCCGAGGACAAAATTTCTGACGTGCTGAAAGCGCGCGACCGCGCCGCCGCCGGGGCGATGGCGGACGCCGCCGGGCTGTATCTGGTCAGCGTGGGGTACAAGCAGGACGTATTTACCGGCGGCTGATTTGCGGCGACGATGCCGGCGACTCGGAGTTTTTATGACGACAAATCCCTTCATCCATTTGCGCGTGCACTCGGCCTATTCGCTCTCGGAGGGCGCGCTGAAGGTGGAGCGCATTCCCGCACTGGCGCGCGAGATGGGCATGCCGGCGGTGGCCATCACGGATACATCGAACCTGTTCGGCGCTTTGGAGTTTTCGCAGTATTGCGTGGCCAAGGGGGTGCAGCCGATCATCGGCTGTCAGCTCGGGATTCTGCGCCCGGCGGCCAACCTGCCGCCGGATTACGTAGTATTGCTGGCGCAGACCAAAACGGGGTTCGCGAATCTGCAAAAGCTCTCTTCGCGCAGTTTCTTGCAGAGCGATCCGGGCGCCAAAGCGCAGATTTCGCTGGATGAACTGCGCGGCCACGCGGAGGGTCTTTTCTGCCTGACCGGCGGCGTGAATGGCCCCGTCGGGCGCCTGCTGGCGGAAGGGCAATGGGGCGAGGCCGAAAAGTTTTTGGATAGTCTGCGCGAAGCGTTTCCGGATCGCCTCGCGCTTGAACTGCAACGCCATGGCGAGAAAATCGAAGAGGCGGTCGAGCCCGGATTTTTGACCTTGGCCACGGCGCGCGGCTTGCCGCTGGTGGCGACCAATGAGTGCTTTTTTGAAGCGCGGGAGATGTACGAGGCACATGACGCGCTGCTTTGCATCGCCGAGGGCCGCGTGCTGGCGGAAAAGGACCGCCGCCGGGTGACGCCGGAACATTGGTTCAAGCCGGCGGACGATATGCGAACGCTGTTCGCGGATCTGCCGGAGGCGTGCGACAACACGGTGGCAATTGCGCAAAGCTGCGCGGCCATGGCCGAAACATCCAAGCCGCTGTTGCCGACTTGCCCAAAGGTGCGCGCCGGCGCGACGGAGGCCGAAACCGTGCGGGAGATGGCCGAGGAGGGTCTGGAGGCGCGGCTGGATTCTTTGGGCCTGGAGGAGGAGTCGCGAAAAGTTTATCGCGAGCGCCTGGCGTTTGAGCTCGGCGTCATCATCCAGATGGGGTTTCCTGGTTACTTTCTCATTGTGGCGGACTTCATCCAATGGGCAAAAGCGCAGAAAATTCCGGTGGGGCCAGGACGCGGCTCGGGGGCCGGTTCGGTCGTCGCCTGGGCGCTGCTGATCACCGATCTCGACCCGATCAAATTCGGCCTGTTGTTCGAGCGGTTCTTGAATCCCGAACGTATTTCCATGCCGGATTTCGACATCGATTTCTGCCAGGAACGCCGCGACGAGGTGATTGCCTATGTCACGCGCGAGTACGGCAGTGAGCGCGTGGCGCAGATTATTACGTTTGGCAAACTGCAGGCCCGCGCGGCGGTGCGCGATGTTGGGCGCGTGCTCGGCATGCCCTATGGCCAAGTGAACAAGGTCGCGGAACTCATTCCCAACACGCCCGGCAAACTCGTCACGCTGCAGGACGCCATCGCTGGTGAGTCAAAGCTGCAAGAGATGCGCGCCGGCGATGAAAGCCTGCGCCGCCTGATGGAGATCGCGCTGCAATTGGAAGGGCTGTATCGCCATGCCAGCACGCACGCCGCCGGCGTCGTCATCGGCGACCGGCCGCTCGACCAGTTGGTGCCGCTCTACAAGGACCCGCGTTCGGATTTGCTGGTGACGCAGTATTCCATGAAATATGTGGAACAAGCAGGCCTCGTTAAATTTGATTTCTTGGGACTTACCACGCTCACGGTTCTTGACCGCGCCGAGAAGTTGTTGAAGGCGCTCGGGATTGATATCGACGTCAACAAATTGCCGCTGGATGACGTCAAAACCTACGAGATGATCGCGCGCGGTGACACCGGCGGCGTGTTCACCTTTGAAACGCAGGGCTATCGCTCCGCCCTCCTACAGTTGCGGCCGACGAAGTTTGAGGAGTTGATTGCCATCCAGGCACTCAACCGTCCCGGCCCGATGGCCAATATTCCGGAATACTGCGCCTGCAAGAACGGCAAACCCTGGACCTCGCCACATCCCGCTCTGGACGAGATTCTCGGCGAAACCTATGGCGTCATCGTCTATCAGGAACAGGTGATGCAGATCGCCCAGGTGATGGCCGGCTATACGCTGGCGGGTGCCGACATGCTGCGCCGCGCGATGGGCAAGAAAATCAAATCCGAAATGGAAGCACAACGGAAAATTTTTACCGAAGGTGCCATCGGCAAAGGATTTACGCCCGAAAAGGCTGGCGAGGTGTTCGACCTCATGGCCAAATTTGCCGATTATGGCTTTAACAAATCCCACGCCGCCGCCTACGCGCTGGTATCTTACCAAACCGCCTTTATGCGGGCCAACTACCCCGTCGCGTTCCTCGCAGCGTGCATGAGTCTGGCGATCGACAACACCGACAAGCTTGCCGTGCTGCGGCAGGACGCCATGCGCCTGGGCATTTCTGTCCTCCCGCCCGACGTCAACGCCTCGAAGGCCGATTTTTCGGTCGAGACACTGCCTGACGGCACGTTCGCCATCCGCTACGCGCTCGGTGCCGTCAAGCGCGTCGGCGTTGCCGCGATGCGCGGCATCGAGCATTCCCGCGCGGATCGGAACTTTGCCAGCATTTCCGATTTTGCGGCCCGGATCGACGCCAAAATCATCTCGCGCGGCCAGATTGAAACGCTCGCCAAAGCCGGTGCCTTCGATACCATAAACGCCAACCGCGCTCAGATTTTTGCGCTGGCCGAAACCATCATCCGCCGCGCTCAGGCACAGGCGGAGGAACAGGAGTCCGGGCAAATCGGTCTGTTCGGCGGCGGCAAGCCGGAAGAACTGAAAATGCCCGCCTTGCAAGATTGGGCGCAGTCCGAAAAACTCGCATTCGAAGCCGAGGCCATCGGCTTCCATATCAGCGCGCATCCGCTGGACATGTATGCCGTCGCACTCAAGCGCCTAGGCGTGGTGCCCTCCAGCGCCATCGAGCGCTGGGCGCAGGGCGGCGCGCGCATCAAGGTGGCTGGCACGCTCACCGCTAAAAAGGAGCGTCTCACGCGATCCGGCAGCCGCATGATGTGGGCGACCCTCTCGGACATGCATGGCAGTTTCGAGGTCACGCTGTTTTCCGAAGTGCTGGCCCGCAGCCGCGACCTGCTGGTGGAAGGTGCTGCCCTCCTGATTTCCGCCGATGTCAAAATCGAAAACGAGGTGTTGCGCATGACCGCGCAAGAGATTTCGCTGCTGGATGACGCCGCGTCTCGCGCCGGTGCCGGGATCAGAATCTGGCTGGACCGGACCGAGGCGCTGCCGCATATCCGCGCGCTGTTGGACCGCGAGGGCAAAGGCCGCGGGCGTGTCATCCTCGTCCCGAAAACCGGGGTGGAACGCAACGTCGATGTTTTGCTGCCTGGACATTTCAACGTCTCACCTAAATTGGCGCAAGCGATGAAAATGGTGCCGGGAGTCGAACTGGTTGAAGACGTTTGAAATATACTCGCGAGCCCGAGTGTTAAAAAAGTAAGGAGGGTTTTTTTTAAAGAAAGCGACTTCTTCCTTCACATCTGGCGGGTCGGGCCGGCGCGGCTATAAGACCTCCACCCACAGCAAGGAAAACCGATGAACATGCACCGCCGCACCCTTTTGGCCTCCACCGCCGCGGCACTGGGTTTGCTGGAGGCGCCGGAATGGGCGCGGGCGGAAAACTACGCCACGCCGGTCGATGTCGTGATTGGTGACGGGCCGCCGGTGGCGCCGGTGCGGCCGGTGACGGAGACTCTTTGGGGCGTGAAGGTGACGGACCGCTACCGGTGGATGGAGTCCGAGGACGCCGAATGGCAACGCTATATCCGCGCGGAGGGCGACTACACCAAACAGATTTTGGCAAAAATCCCTGGCCGCGGTGAACTGGCGGCGAACGTTGAGCGCTACACCGGCGAGGTGGTGCTGGTGATCAGCGTGCAGACGGGCGGCACGAAAATATTTACCGAGGCGCGGCCGGCCGGCGCCAACACGTCCAAATTGTTTGTTCGGGACGGTCTGTCCGGCGCGGATACCAAACTGATCGACCCGGACGTGTTCGCCAAGGCCGGCTCACATGCCTCGCTGGACTGGTGGGCGGCCTCGCCCGACGGCACGCACGTGGTGTTTGGCGTCTCCCCAGGTGGCTCGGAACAGTCCACTGCAAGGATTGTCTCGACTGATGCCGGCATATTCTTGCCAGAGGAAATCGACCGGACGACACAGGCAAGTCCCAGTTGGCTGCCCGATGGCTCCGGCTTTTTCTACAACCGTCTTCAGGCGGGCATATCGCCTGACAGCGAAGCCTATTTGGAAAAGAGCGTTTGCTGGTATCATAAGCTCAATACCGACCCGGTGACCGATATCAAGGTGCTCACTCAGGGCATGGCTGGCAATGTGCCCATCGCCGACATCGATGCGCCGTTCATACAAGTCACTTCAGGTTCGGATCTCGCCGTCGCGCTGGTCGTATCCGGCGTGCAGAACGAGTTCGCCGCCTATGCCGCGAACGTTTCAGATGCCGCGGCGGGCAAGCCGGTATGGAAAGAGATCTGCGCCTCCGCCGACAAAGTGACCAACCTCGCGGTGCGCGGTGAGACCATCTACCTCCTGACGCACCAGAACGCCTCGCGCTACAAAATTCTTAAATCGACCAAGGAGGCGCCCAGCGCGGCAGAAGCCGTTGAAGTGGTGCCGCAAAGTGCCTCCGTCATCGTGAGCTTAGCCGCCGCAAGGGATGCACTTTACATATTGGACCTTAATGCCGGCCTTAGCGGCCTGCGTCGGCTGGACGATGCCGGGAATGTGACCGAGATCACGCTGCCGTTCGCCGGTTCGATCGACGATGATTCGTTCTACGCAGATACGTTGCACGACGGCGTTTGGTTGCTGCTGGAAGGCTGGGTCCGGCCCACCGTGGTCTGCCATGCCGGGCCGGACGGTACCGTGAAGGTGACGAATATATCTCCCCAGCCGCCCATCGATGTGTCACTCTATAGGTCGGAGGAAGTGTTCGCGCTCGCCCATGACGGCGTCAAGGTTCCGCTGTCCATTGTTTATAAGACCGGCCTGAAGCGCGACGGCGCCGCTCCGGTGCTGATGGAAGCCTATGGCGCGTATGGCTTGAACCTTAGCCCCGGTTTCCTGGCCCGCTGGCTTCCCTGGCTCGACCTTGGGGGCGTGTTCGCTGTCGCTCATGTCCGCGGCGGCGGGGAACTGGGTGAGGACTGGCACCTGGCCGGCCAAAAACTGACCAAGTTCAACACCTGGCGGGATACCATCGCGTGTGCGGAGCACCTGATCGCTCAGAATTATGCCAGCAAGCGCACAATGGCCGTCATCGGCGGTTCGGCCGGCGGCATCACGATGGGGCGATTCCTGACGGAGCGCCCGGACCTGGCGGCGGTGGTGATTGATCAGGTCGGTGATTCGGACGCGCTGCGCGCTGAATTCACCCCGACAGGCCCCGCCAATATCCCGGAATTCGGCAGCATCACTGATCCTACGGGCTTTAAAGGCTTGTATGCCATGGATGCCTATCAGCATGTGCGGGATGGCGTGAAATATCCGTCCGTCTTGTTAACAACCGGACTGAACGATCCACGCGTCGCGCCATGGGAGCCGACGAAAATGACCGCCCGGCTGCAGGCGGCCACTGGTTCCAAAAACCCGGTTCTGCTGCGGGTGGAGACAGACGCCGGCCACGGCATCGGCTCCACGCGGAGCCAGAGGGACATAGAAACTGCCGATATCATGGCCTTTATCCTCTGGCGGACCGGAAATCCGGCGTATCAGCCCAAGCCGGCATAAATCCTGTTGCAAAATGGGAATAGCTTTGCTGATATACCTGGGATGGAATTTTTAATCAGCATTCAATCCCAGGTAGCGCCACGCAAGGTGGCTGCGGTGGCGTCGGGTCTTCGCCGGGCCATCAACGGGCTGCCTGGCGTCAGCTATACCGGCCAGGTCATCAGCCAGGGCGCCGCGCAAGGTCAGGAGCGGGAAACGCTGCTTGTCGGATTGCCACCCAGCAAAGTGCCGGCGGTGCTGAATATGGTCAAATCCCATACCGAGCTGTCGGGACTTGGGCCTGTGACCGTGGAGATCGCGACCGAGGGGCTGAAAGCTTCGTTTGAGCCGCGGGTGCTGACTCAGGACCAGCTTAGACGGCTGGCGGGGGCGCTGTCGGGGCCATAAGACTTTATTTTTGAAGAAATCGTGCCCCGCACGCAGCCCGCGCGCGCTTTTTTTCAAAAAAGCGCCTCTTTCTATGGCTCCCAAGCCAGAAAATTGGCCAAAATCTGCAGTCCCACCGCCTGGCTTTTCTCCGCATGAAACTGCGTGCCAGCGCGGTTACCCCTGGCGGCCATGGCGGCGACAGGCCCGTCGTAGTCGGTGGTGGCGATCACGGTACCGGGTTCCGCACCGGTTAATGCGTAGGAATGGACGAAATAGGCGTGGTCGCCAGGCGCCAGATCGTTCAGCAAAGGGTGCGATCCCGGCTCAAATAGCAACTCGTTCCAACCCATCTGCGGCAGCCGCAGGGTTTGCGTCGGGATTCTGGCGATGTCGCCTTTGATCCAGCCAAACCCAGGGGTGATTTCGTGCTCCAACCCGCGCTCCGCCATGAGTTGCATGCCGACGCAGATGCCCAGAAACGGCGCGCCGGCTTCGACGCGGGCGAAGATGGCCTGCTGCAGACCGTCAAACGATTTCAGCCCCGCGGCGCAATCGGCAAACGCGCCTTGTCCAGGCAGCACGATGCGATCCGCACGGTAAACTTCGTCGGGGTCTGAGGTGATAAGGATGCTGGCGCTGATTCCGGCGTTGGCAGCGGCCAGGGCCATGCCGCGGGACGCGGAGGCCAGATTGCCGCTGGCATAGTCGATGACCGCGACGCGCAGCTAAAGGATCCCCTTGGTGGACGGAATATTTTCCGACGCGCGCGGCTCGATGGCGACCGCCATTTTCATCGCCCGCGCCGCGGCCTTGAACGCCGCTTCGGCGATATGGTGGGCGTTGCTGCCGGCTTTTTGCGTCAGATGCAGTGTGATGTGCGCGTTCCCGCCGAAAGCCCGGAAAAACTCTTCCACCAGTTGGGTGTCCATGTCACCCAGCATCGGCCTTGGAAACTCCGCGGAGAACGCAAGATGCGCGCGCCCGGAAATGTCCACCACGGCCTCGACGAGCGCCTCGTCCATCGGCACCGCCGCCTGGCCGAACCGCGTAATCCCGCGCTTGTCGCCCAGCGCCTCCCGAAACGCCTGGCCCAACACAATCCCGGTATCCTCCACCGTGTGGTGGGCGTCGATATGCAGGTCGCCGGCCGCGTTCACCGTCAGGTCAAACAGCCCATGGCGCCCGAAGGCCGTCAGCATGTGGTCGAAAAACCCGATGCCGGTCGTGATCGCGGTCTGTCCGGTACCGTCAAGTCGGAGTTCCAGCGAGATGTTCGTCTCGCTGGTCGTCCGGGTGATTTTGGCGGTCCGGCTTGTCATCGGGAGCTACGCGTTGGCAACCGTCGGCGCCATTTGCGCGCGCCGCGCCTGCCACAGGCCCACAAAATCGATCGGCCCAAGCATCACCGGCGGAAAACCGCCATCGCGCGTCACGTCCGCCAGAATGTTGCGCGCGAACGGGAACAGCAGCCGCGGGCATTCCACCAGCAAAATCGGCTCCTGCTGGTTCTCCGGCACGCCGTTCAGCGTAAAAATCCCAGAATACGCCAAGTCCGCGATGAAAACGACCATAGGCTTCTCGTCGGTGCTGCCATTGGCGTTGGCGGGCGGCATGGTCGCCTCGGCCCGCGCCGCCAGGGTCACCTCAAAAACCTGCGCGTCTTCCTGGATTTTGCGCACCTGTACGTCCAGGTTAATGTTCACCTGCGGCGCCGAGCGGAGTACGGTATAGATGGCCGGCGCATTCGGCACTTCGAAAGACAGGTCTTTCGTGTACTGAATGTTAAGGACAAGCGGCGGCTGCGCCGGGGCGGTGTCGGACATAAATAGACTCCCTGGAAACAATCGGCTTCGCCTAGCACGCTGGATTGAGTGGTGCCAGGGTGGCGGCAAAAAGGAGTGGCATGGCAAAACTGTTTATCGATGGCGAAACAGGAACCACCGGCCTGGGCATTCGCTCGCGCCTGGCGGCACTTCCGGAGATTGAGCTGATCACCCTGAGCGAGTCGGCCCGCAAGGATACCGCGGCGCGGCTCGACGCGATGCGCCGGTCAGACCTGACCGTATTGTGCCTGCCCGATGAGGCGGCACGCGAGGCGGTGTCGATGGCCGCCGGCCTGGGCGGCGCGGCACCAAAACTGCTCGACGCGAGCACCGCGCACCGCGTGGCGCAGGGCTGGATTTTTGGCTTTCCCGAGTTATCCGCCGGCCAGGCGGCTGCCATCGTATCCGCCGGGCGGGTCACCAATCCCGGCTGCTATGCCACCGGCGCCATTGCCTTGCTGCGTCCGCTGGTGGACTCCGGCCTGCTTCCGCCCGGGCACGATGTCACCATCAACGCGGTTTCCGGCTATTCCGGCGGCGGCAAGGCGATGATCGCCACGCATGAAGCGGACGGGGGACCAGCTTTTGAACTTTATGCCCTCGGACTGCGCCATAAGCACGTGCCGGAGATCATGCGCTATGGCGGCCTAACCCGCCGGCCGATCTTTGTGCCCTCGGTCGGCCATTTCCGGCAGGGGATGCTCGTCAGCATGCCGTTATTCATCGACCGACTCAACGGCGCGCCCAGTGCCTATGAAGTCTGCGAACTGTTTCGCGAGTTTTACGATGGCGCTCTGCGCATCCGCGTGGCACCCGGTGTGAATGCGGAGACTCTTGACCCAGAGGCGTTGAACGGCACCGATCGTCTGGAGATTTTTGTCTGCGCGCACGGCGCGCACATCGTGCTGGTCGCGCGGCTGGATAATCTGGGCAAAGGCGCGTCCGGCGCCGCGCTCCAAAATATCGCCCTCATGCTCGGCCTGCCCGACCCGCTTTTGGCCCAAAAGGAGTTTTCTCATGCCTGAGTCCCACATCGCGCAAAAATCCGCGGGCTTGCTCTATGCGCTGAACGGCGTCGCCCCCCGTATCGACCCCACCGCCTGGATCGCGCCTACCGCTGTGCTTATCGGCGACGTGCGGGTCGGCCCAGGCGCCAACATCTGGTTCAACTGCGTCCTGCGGGCGGATACCAACCCCATTCTCGTTGGCGCCCGCAGCAACATCCAGGACGGCACGATTGTTCATGTCGACCACGGCGAGTATTTCACTGAAATCGGTGAGGATGTGACCGTCGGGCACGCCGCCATTATCCACGCATGCAAGCTGCGCAACCGTGCCTTTGTTGGCATGGGCGCCACCGTGTTGGACGGCTCGGTCATCGAGGAAGGCGGGCTTCTAGGCGCCCGCGGCTTGCTCAGCCCGGGCAAAATAATTGGCCGCAACGAAATGTGGACCGGCATGCCTGCCCGGCTTTCCCGTACCATGACCGACGATGAGCGGGCGATGTGGGACTTGACCGTGCCGCATTATGTTGAGCTATCGAAGCGGTATCGGACCGGGATGACAGAGGTATAGAAAGCAGCGCTTTCCTAAGAAACAGCCCAGGCGCGGGGAGCGGCGCAAAAACTTTGCCCCGCGCGAAGCGGAGCGAGGTAACGACTGAGAGATCTGGTCGCCACGCTGAGGTGGCGGCGGAGCATGTCTCCGATACCACTTTGGCGGCTGTTCACGGTTTGAATATGCGACTCGCCGCGGAAATGTTCGTGTCCAGCCGGATGCAGTCTTTCATGTGAGACGTTGAGCTTCGCGGCGCACGCCGGGTAGAAAATGGCGCGGTGAGACGCCCTAACTTCTTGCTTACTCCAGTACGATCTCCACGCGGCGGTTTTGGGGTTCGCGGACGCCGGGTCCGGTGGGGACCAGGAGGTGGGTTTCGCCGTAGGCGTGGATTTCGATTTCGGACATCGAAACACCGTCCGTGACCAGTTGCGCGGCGACGGCTTTGGCGCGGCGTTCGGATAGGCCCTGGTTGTAGTCCGGCGTGCCGGAGGTGTCGGTATAGCCGGAAACGCTGATGGTGGTGGTGTTCTGGGTTTTGCTGTCGGAGGCGGCTTGCGCGATGATAGCGGTGGCGCGGGGCGTGAGGCTGTATTTGTCCCAGTCGAAAAACACCAGGTAGGTTTTGGCTGGCGCCGGGGCGGGGGCACTGACCGGTTCGGGAGCCGGTGCAGGGGCTGGGGCCAAGGGTGGGGCCGCGCCGAATTCGTAGCGCAGGCCGCCTTCGACGATGTTGTTGAATTCGTGGGCGGCTTTCAGTTCGTCTTGGGGGGACGCGCTGTCGGGTCCGAGCTTGCGCGAGCCAATGAGGCTGAGGAAACGGTAATCCGCGGTGAAGGACAAGCCAGGGACGTAAGCGATCGGGATCGCGAAGCCGGCAATTCCCTGATAGGCGAAGGTGCCCTTGGTTTTAGCAATGAAAATGCCGCCGCCCTGCAGGTTGTCATAGGCGCCGAGCTGCCAGCCGGCTCCGGCGCCGACATAGGGGTAGAAATACGGCAGACCGAGGTCGAAATCGAACAAGCCGTTCACGAACGTGCCGTATTTCTGCTCCTCGCCGTGCACGGCCGCGTCGCCGCCATTGGCCTTGATTTCATCGAAGCGATTCTCGTCGTAATCGCCTTCGATTTCGAGGCGAAAGCCATTGCCGAAGCCGTAGCCGGCGGAGAAATTGCCAGTGTAGCCGTTATGCAGGCCGAGGCGGGCTTCGTAGGGCTGCAGGACGTTGTTGATGACGATGTTTTTCTCTTTTTGGGCGTCCTCGATGGAGTAGCCGCCGGCGATGGCGGCGTAGAAGCCGGACACTGGCTGCGCCGCGGCGGTGTGGGCGACGGCGAGGGGTGCTGCGAAGGCGGAGGCGGCCAGCAGGAATTTTCTGGGCGTCATGGGCGGCTTCCTTTTTCGTTGGAGCGAAACAGTATGTATTTAGTTATACTGCGCAAATGTGACCAGTGCGATTTGAAAGTTTGTGTGTGATGATGTTGAAAATTGGGGAATGTGTGTCTTTCCGGTATCGCAACCCTGCGGGATTACACGTACGAAATGATTCTTGTCTAGGTTGAGAAATTTCGGAGTTTTGCAGACGAGCGCAGGTTTTGATGCACTAGCGCTTCGATCCTATGTATTATCGCCGTGACGTGGATGGGTCGTCGGTTATGCGGATTGATAAAACAAAAACCCTGGCGGGAGACCGCCAGGGTTTTTCGTTAGCCGGTTTGTGCCGGCGATTATTCGAGGACGATTTCCACGCGGCGGTTCTGCGGCTCACGCACGCCCGGACCGGTGGGGACCAGGAGGTGGGTCTCGCCGTAGGCGTGGATTTCGATCTCCGACATCGGCACGCCGTCCGTGACCAACTGGGCGGCAACCGCCTTGGCGCGGCGCTCGGAGAGGCCCTGGTTATAGACCGGAGTGCCCGAGGTGTCAGTGTAGCCGGAGACGCTGATGGTGGTGGTTGAGGAGGTGCGGCTGTCGGACGCGGCTTCGGCGATGATCTGCGTGGCGCGCGGCGTCAGGCTGTATTTATCCCAGTCGAAGAACACCAGGTAGGTTTTCGGCGAAGGCTGAACCGGCGGCGGGGTGACCGGGGCGACCGGGGTGGCCGGCGGCGGCGGCGGGGCGGGCGGGAACAGCGCATAGCGGAGGCCGCCGAAGAAGGAGTTGATCGACTGCTGGCCGATCTTCAGAGTTCCGATGGCCGGAGCGCCGAGCAGGCTTTCGCCTTCGTTATAGCTGGCGGGTAGCATTTCGAAGCGGTATTCCGCGGTGAGCGACAGGCCGGGCACCGCGTCGATCGCATAGGACACGCCGCCGATAATGTCGAACGCATATGTTCCCTTCACGGCGGAGCTGGAATACTGGCCGAGGATGCCCGAGCCGGCGTAGTACCGGGTGCTGACCCACTGATAGCCGCCGCCGGCGCCGACATACGGGTACACCGGCAGGCCGACCGGAATGTCGTAATAGACGTTCAGCAGCGGGCCGTATTTGTTGGAGTAACCAACGAACTTGACCTCGCTGGGATCGACCTTGTGGAACGTGTCGTGCAGGTAGTCGCCTTCCAGTGCGATGCGAAAGCCGTTGCCCAAGCCATAGCCGATGCCGCCGATACCGGAATAGGATTCGCGATAATAGGTTTTGCCGGTATTGCCGAAGGTGTCGGAGAAATTGACGGGTTCCAGCAGGCTCGTGCCGCCCTCGAGGGAGACATAGGGGCCGATCACCGGCTGAGCGTGGGCGGCGAGCGGCATCGCAAGGCACGTGGCGGCGGCGAGGGCGAGACGTAACTTCATAGGAATCTCCAAAATATGCAACGGATTCGACGATTATTGTACGCCATTACTTAAATCGATTCACAAGGGTTTTCTAGGCCGTCCTAAGATCAAACTGTAATTGTTGTATTTGTGTCACAGCGCCATGAGCGCCGCGGGATGCGGCGGAATCGCTACGCGCGGACCGAAAATCTTCAGCAACTGTTCAGAAAAACGGTTGTGCCGTCAAGGAGAAATTTGAGGAGAACGTCACTTTTTTGAGAAAGACGAGGTTAATCGCTGATGGCTTGGATAAACCCGGAATTCAACTGCAGCCGGCCACCCGGAACGTTTCGCTGGCGTCGCCGACCACCGCGGCGCCGGGCAGCGAGCGCAGCATCCAGCCGCGGAAAATCGGGCCGCCGTCGGACTGCACGACCGGCTGGATGGAAACAAAAATGGCATCGTCGGGCAGCTCGCCGACGGGGCGGGAATCGCAGGCCAGCACGTTGACCAATAGGTCGCCGACCGTGGACTGGCCGCCGACCGGAATGGTGACGGCGGCCGTGCTGCCGTCCACCTTGTCCAGAATGCCGAGTGAAGCGGATTTGTCAGATACCCAGTCATTGCTGGGCGGTGGCGGCATGGCATCGGTGGTGCTGGGGACGGGTGCGGCCTGCGCGGCGGCCCCCGGCGCGG
>Ga0302319_10013622_pt1 | contig 15239 bp, 19 predicted proteins | sample Bog_T0_2_FD_203319 | JGI IMG/M metagenome (GOLD analysis project Ga0302319, IMG submission 203319) | Peat permafrost microbial communities from Stordalen Mire near Abisko, Sweden - Bog_T0_2 | ecosystem: Environmental > Terrestrial > Soil > Wetlands > Peat | place: Sweden: Abisko, Stordalen Mire... | reverse complement strand
AGAGCCTTACCCTCTGCTCCGGTCGGAACCAGAGTAGTCAGATCATCAGAAGTTCGTCAAGATTGTAGTTGTCGCTGATGGGGAGAAATAGTTGTCGCTGATGGGTAAAAGTAGTTGACGCCAGACAAAAAGAACGGTGACACGGCGTAGTGACTCTTTGAGAGCTGGATCAATGGCTGGAGCGCCGGATCTGGATGCTGTTGACGGCTTCCGTAGGTTAGATCGGCCAGTACAGCCCTGACCGATTGAGCAGCCAACCCCGTATACCGGGCCAGCCTTGAGATGAGGTCGTCCATTGTCACGACCAACACAGCGTCGACCAAACCAAGTCCATCGCACCCGCGCTCAACCGCCACCAGTCGCGCCCTTCGATGGGTAGCGGCCAGGACAAACATAACTTGATAGACCAACCGAAACTCTCGAAGCGAGTAGCGCGTGAATTGCCACGAATCTGGCAAGCCGACGAGCAGCACGCTGATGCCGGTCAGCCAAGCGCGGGACTGGATAAGGCCGAACACACTAAGGGCTGTTCCCAGGATCGTCGCCCAGGACGCCAATGTTTCTTGGATGGAATACATGGAAGTGGCAGCAGGCCAAACACGAGTTGTGCCGACCCGCTGCCGAGGTTAAGGATGGGAGCCGCGCGGTCGTTACCTTGCGGCCGTTTATATTGTTGAATCGAGGATCAAAATTGCAAACGGGTTGAGGATTTAACCTCCTCCGCCACCGCCACCGCCAGAAATTACAGGTTTCATCGCGCGGGCTCTCCTTTCCGATTCCCGTGAATCTGTACTATAGTCTCTGGAACTATAGTCTGTATCGTATCAGGATTGGACTGCGTATGCAACAGCGTCGCAGTCGCCAGACGGTAGCCACCGCAGAAGAATTGTTCGGACAGGTCCTCCGAGAAGTCCGGAAGACGCGAAATCTCTCCCAGGAGGAACTGGCCTTTGAGAGTGGATATCACCCGACGTATGTCGGCCAGCTTGAGCGCGGCAAGAAGAGCCCGTCGTTGCGGGCAATCATACGGCTCGCAAAGGCTCTTGACACACCGGGATCTGAACTTCTCCGGCAGATTGAAATGCTCACCGGCGGCGATTGCTGATGCGGATGCCCCCAGTAAAAAACTCGATCCTTTCGGAGGATCGAGTTTGCGATCAGTTAAATCGCGAGTCGTTCAGAACAGGTCCAATTGCAATGGCTCCCAAACCTCTTCCCCGACAAATCTCAGCGGTGGCCCACACAGCACCAACGTCTCGTGTCCGTGCCTCACTGTGACACCATGATAAAAACCATCTCGGTCGTTACGCGCAGCCTCAGCGGCTTCGAAAGTGTCAGTTCTTGCCGCGTATGTTGTTGGGGTGCCGCTGAACATGCGTTTCGGGATGAGACGGTAGGCTTCGTGTTCAGCATTTCCACTGGCCGTTAGGCTCGATCCCGTAATGCTCGTGCAGATCCAAAGCGCGCCATCATACTGGAATGGTTTTCGAACTGGCTGACCAGATCCGATCCGGTCTGCACTGTAGGACTCACTTATATCGCCGCTGTCGTATTGCAGCCGTGTGGCCCCAACGATGCACGGAGGGCTTTGTTGAACGGGATCGTCCGTCACATTGGCCTCCCTTAGAGCTCGGAACCGAGGAATCCTGCTAGCTTCGCGGTCGCCCGGAATTGCGGGATCGGCTCCAGTTCCTTGAATGCCGACGTGAAAGCGTTCGACAAACTCCACAACGTCCGCGGCTGAAAGTCTTCGTGCTGCGGATTGAAGTATCGGTCATGCACCGGCCGGGCGAGATGTTTCGGCACATCCAGTTCGGACTCGATGAACGCCCGGTAGATAAGGAGCCGTGCCGTCACGTCGGTAAGTTGGTCGCCGCGCCACTTCTCCACAGCCTTTACCATCGGCTCGAAGTTGCGTTGCATGTCGTCTACGCCTGCCGAGAGCGCACGAGTAAGCTGGAAGTTCTTCGTATGCTTAGCGAGTAGCGGACTGAAGTCTCCCTGGAAAGCCATGCTGTCGCAAACGAACACTCGGTAGCCGACTGTCATTGCGAGACGCATGGTCTTGTCGTGGCTGTTGCGGATTCCAAGGGCGAACCGGCAACCAGTGAACGTCTGGTCGAGTTCCATGAGGCCGAACATTTTATTGCCGTCTCTGGAAACGGCGTATTCGTCCTTGTGGACCGCGATGTGCCTAAAGCCCAGCGTTTCGATTATGGCGTTGACCACCTCAACATGCGGGATGACCTTGTGGGTGTTCGTCCCGGCTGGTGTCGGCAGAAGTACGAGTTGTTCACGGGTGATTCTCTCCGTGTCAACGTGAGCGATCAGTGCGCTTTCCGGCATTTTTCTTCTCCTGTATTTCGGTTGCCTGCTGATAAGCCGCTGTGAGCTCATCGAGTTTGTCCGCTTCGTAGCCGAATCCGCGATTGCGGAGGATTCGGGCAACTGACGGATGCTGCATTTTGGAAACTTCCGTGACCGCGTCCCAGAGCCGGTTAGGAATTTTTCTCATCGACTTTGCTTTCCCGAATCTGGAAAGTCACCTCGGGGAACATGTCGAGTTTCAGGTTGATACTCCCATCGCGATTTGGCGCGAATGCAACGCCAGCCCGATTGAAGTAGGTCTTTTCACCATTCTTCACAAGCAGGTAAATAGTCTTCATAAACAGCCTCCTTTTTGCTGTCCCTTGCGGGCAGCCCCCGGCTGCACACCCAGTCGGGGAATGTCCGAAGAGCGAAGTGGGAAGCCGATTCAGCAGCGGTGGTATTCGTGATCGCGGAGTTGCTTGCCGCAATTGAGGCATCGCCTCGGCGGCGTGTGCTCCAGGTCGTAATGCTCTTTCAATGATCGGGGCGAGTTGAAGCGCCTGTAGCAAATACGGCACTTCAGGCCCCGCTCGGAAGTTTGGTGAGACATGGACGGGAAAGATTAGTGGTTTAGATTGTGCGGGAAAACGGTCTGGCTGGCGTCAAGCCATTGACGTCTTGGGCAAATCTGTTAAACTGAAGTTGATTCGGTAGCCGAACACTGCCAGTATTGGTGGGTGCCTCGCAAGAGGATAGGCTACCCATTTTTTTGCCCCACGAAAACGTGGGGCATTTTTTTATACCTCGGTGAGATGGCCGCTGGCCTTCGCTTTTTCGAACAGCGCAGTCATATCCGGCTGCTGAGTTAGGAGCGCAGCGCGTACAAATCCGCAGCAGGCGTCGGCCAGCCTGATCAGAGCGTCCGCCTCCTCACGTCTGACCCCGACAATTTTGTCGGTGCGAATGCTCAATCGCCGCAATTCGACGCCGAACCATCGCAATCGCGACTTCGGCAATCCATCCACGTAGACGACTGCTGGCGTCGCCGATTGCTGGGCGCGCAATATGGCCTGGGCGGTCGTCATCACAGTGGTGGCCATATAGGCCTTGGTGCCGGTATAGAGCGAGAAGTACAGGCTCCCCTTAAACAGTGCCGAGCCCAGCACCTCGCTGATATAGTCGAGGCGCTGTCGGCCGCGCACCTTCATCCACTTCACATTACCCTTACCGGATCGACGCTCGATGGCTTCCAACGCCGCGATTAATTCGGCTCTGCGCGAGTCGCTGATGACAACGGACACGACGAAAAACTGACCATTGGTATCCTGCCCGGTTTCGTCAACGTAGCAGTAGAGATGTTGTTTTCCGGGTGTCATCGGACGTGCGATGGGTTCAGCGTGCTCTCAACTTCGGACATCAGATTGTTGACAGCCTCATCCGAACAACATCCCCACGCTACCATGTCAAACTCCGGCGCGTACGCGGCGTAGAGGGTCTCCTGCCTAATCGTGATAGTTGTTGCCTGCATGAAACGCAATTGAATTCTTAGGGTGTGTACCGGAAGCATAGCAGTTCGAGCCGAAACTGTGAAGAGCTGTCGTGCGTCGTCGCGGAGTAGCCTCTCCGAACCCATTTATGGACCCGCGGTAACGCGAATTCGAACGCCAGTTCAAGAACAATCCGGTCTGACGTCCGTCGATTTGGGGCGCATCCGTTGCCATGGGATGGGCGCGAAATGGCCGCTGGGACCAGGTGTAAACTAAGGTGATTTGCGCGATCGCTCGGCGCACCCTCTGATTCCAGACGGATCGCAACTCGGTGGGCGAGGGTGAACTGTGTTATGAAGCAATCTCGCAAGACAAGTCAACTGGACGAAATCACGTTCACCGAGTTTAAGAACCTGCTTCGCGGAAGTCGTCGTCCGTTTGATGACCTTAAGGCCTATTTGCCTAGACTCCGGCTCGCGGATTATCCGGCTGCGGCTCAATGGCTTTCCACAACGCCGTTTCGGGGCAGGATCTTTAAGATCGCCCCTGTCCCAAGATCGTACGCCGAGATTTCATACAGTGACGTGCTGCCTTTTCTGAATGTGGGTCAGTGGGCAGCGTGGACCGCTGGTCTTGCGGCCGCCCATCGCAAGGTTCTAACGGACCATCTGGAACTCTACGACCAGATCAGCACAGCCTTCCTTGAAGAGGAGTACTCGCGAGCAGCGGACTTGCTGGCTACCTCTGAGGCGCGTTGCGGTTATTCGATATGGACACTTCAGCTCCAGATTGCATTGCGGCAACTGACCGAAGGATTCGACGCACAGAAGCAGTACGTCCGGCTCATCGGAGAACAGACAGGAAATGGTAGTGTCGTAAACTATCTGGCACACTACACAAGCTTCAGAAATGAGTCGGCGGTCTCGGTCCGCTACTTTCGTGACGAATATCGGCGACATCTCTCCGCGATGGCGCTTTCCCAAGAACTCGATACATGTGCACGATATCATCTCTTGCACGAGATCCCGGGAACCCCGCGAGGGATCGCTGAGTTGCTCAGCGTCGACACATGCCTCAGTTTGGTCGACCATTTTGAGGCATTTCTCGCCGTCGCCGCGGTTGTCTCGGTTAGCGGCGGAAAAGTTCCGGGCGGCGACTCGTGGCGGTCTTCACTTCGACTGATATCGGATTCGCTCCCCCATCCTAGACTGCAGTCAATCGCATTCGCCACGACCGCGGACCCCAGTCTCGTGTCTTTTCTCACACCGGTTGACCTCAAGCCATTTGACAGTTTCCTGCGAGGGGAATACGCAACTGCAGCCGAGAGGAGCTTGGAATTAAGCAAGGATGAGCGTGGTGCGAGTATCGATTACGACGAACTCGCTGCCTGCGCTCTTGCCGCAGGATCGAGCCCCGGCCAACAACCGACGGCGCGCCTAGCAAAGGTCCTTTCGGCAGCGATGTCCAAGCACGATGAAGGACCTGACGAGTATGCGGCTATCCGCAAACATGGTGTTTGCACGGTCCAACGCCAGATCGCGCGCGGTGGGCTGTTCGATGTACTGGATCCTTCGGAAAGCATCGACCGCCCGTTCATTCAGCCGGCGATCGAAAATCGACCAGGTACTGCACATCCGGGCAGCGCTCGTTGAAATCGAGCGAATAGATCCAGTCGCGAAACCCACGCTTCTCCTGCACACTGCTTGTCGCGCGATGGATCGCAGCCACGCGATCTGCGTACCACACGAGATCGTTACCATTCAGCTTGATCTTGATCGCGGTGACGCCGCTACAAGGGTTCCAGTCTTCGAGCGTTTCCGGCAGCCCGTCACCGATCGGCTTCACAATCTCTGCCGCAGTCAGCGGATCGGACGCGCCCGCCGAATGGTACATGCGGATTTTCTTCGCGGCTTCGCGCGCAATGTATTCGTCCAGATGCTCGCCGCGAAACTCGTCGTTCAGATAGTGCGCCAGATCGAAGCGGACGAAATCTTTCCCGGCCGCGCGAAAGCTGTTTCGGCCATGCAACTTGCCGAACGCGTCATGCAACGAAGCATCCACCGGACTCGCCGTCACCAGCACGCATAGCTTTGGAATGGGCACGGAGAGCTTCAGTTCGCGGGTAACATCGGCAGCGGCCGTCAGATCAATTTACCGTCTGCCGCCGCCTCCACCACCATGGCTTACACTACCACCGGCGCTATGCGAAACGCCGCCGCCCCCACCGCCGTAACTGCGTGCACCGCCCCCGTAACTCGGAGCCGCCTGAAAACTACGCTGCGGAGCCGAAGACGCCGGCGCCGAATATCGCTGTGCCGGAGCGGCATAACGCTGCGCTGGCGCGGCCTGTGACCGATAGCTCTGTCCCCCCTGGAAACTGTGGGCGCCGCCGCGAAAACTCTCTGCGCCTCTCACGCCTGCCTGCGGGGTTGCGCCGCGGAATGAATTGACACCTCCCGCGCTGGCGCCGCTGAATGTGTGCCAGTTTCCGGACCGTCCGGCAGCCATCCGCGAAGCCTGCGACGCCGCGCCGAACCGTGCATTCAGCGCACCGCTCGGATACCCGGCTCCCAGCCGGTGAACAGGATCGTGGGCCCACGGCGTTCTCCCCCCCAGTCCTCCCGCGAAGCCGTATCCATTATGGAATCCATAACGGTTGAAGAAGCCGTTATTCACAAACAGCCCATCGCCGAACCAGTTGCATCCCCAGCCCCAGCCGTAACCGCCGAAACCCCAGCCACCCCAGCCGCCGAAATACATCCCAACGTCGATGCCGGGCTGAAACCAGGAGCCATCGGGATAATAGAGCGGCGGATAGTCGCCGTAGCCATAAACGTAATAAGGATCGTACGCGGGAACGGAAATCTCCTGCGGATTGGCCGGCTGAATCTCGATAGCCTGCTGGCCGCCCTGATCCTGCGTAATCACGCTCTCTTGCGGGTTAGACCGCAACTGCCCGTTGGCCTGCGCGCGCTGCCTCATACGCTGCACCGCGGTCATCACATCTCCCTGCTGGGCCAGAAACGCGTTGCCCAAATCGGTACTCCAGCGGATATCCTGGGTCAACAGCGCCAGCACGTCGGGCATCGCAAGCAGCGCCTGAACGCTGGCGTCCCAGTTCTGTTGACGCGCGGCATCCATCAGTTGCCGGCCGCTCAGATTCTGATTGGCCAGGCTCCACTGCTGCGCTTCCACGAGTTCCACCGGATACGTCGCAGCCGCCAGCACCTGCCCCAGCAGAGGATCGGGATAAAGCGCGATCGGCGCGACCAGGTTTTCCAGTTGCTGCGGAGGCAGCACCCGCTGTGTGGGCGTCTGCCCCGGGGCACACACCGCCGCCAGAGCGAGAACACAGACGACTACCGAAATACGTTCCATTCGATACCTCCCCGCGAGCCGTCGCAATCCCAGCCTACAGAGTTAGACGCAGGAACACAACTCCGCGTTGTGCTGCGTTTTGGACTATTTCGCTCACTTCCCCACCTGTACACCCACTTGCACACAGAGCATGGAGATTGAGCCGCCATCCACGCCTTCCACCGGAAAACTCACTGCTTCGCCGCGCTGTCGCGTGCCCGCCACGTAGAGCAGCGGCAGGTAATGATCGGGCGTCGGGATAGACAGCAGAGCCTCCGGACCCAGCGATTCATACTGCACCAGCGGCTTATCGTCACCCGCGAGCAGCAGCGCCTTCGCCTCGTTCTCAAAGCGCACCGCCCAGTCGTAAGGGTCCGCCAGGTGCTTTCCCCACGCGTAAGTGTGAAGGTTGTGCACCAGATTCCCGCTGCCCACAATCAGCACTCCCTCGTCCCGCAGCGGCGCCAGCTTTCGGCCGATTTCGTAGTGAAAGGAAGCAGGTTGCGCCTCGTCGATACTCAGTTGCACGATCGGAATATCGGCCTCGGGATAAACATGGCGAAGCACCGACCATGTTCCGTGATCCAGCCCCCAGGCATCGTCGAGCGACACCGGAACCGGCGCCAGCATCTGCTGCACGCGGCGCGCGAGATCGGGATCGCCGGGCGCCGCATACTGCACCTGATAAAGCTCGCGCGGAAACCCGCCAAAATCGTGGATAGTGCGCGGCGCGGTGCTGATCGTCACCCCGGTTTCCGGAACAAACCAGTGCGCCGAGATCGCCAGTATCGCCTTCGGCTTCGCAATGCGTTCGCCGATGCGCCGCCAGCCCTCGGTGTATTGATTACTCAGCAGGGCATTCAGTGGATTGCCGTGCCCGAAGAAAATCGCGGGAAGTGCGTCGCTCATGGCCGCTCCAATCATATCGGATCCAGCTCCAGGCTACTTTGAAAAGGCGCGCTGAGCGCGCCTGGGGGCCATCAGCTTCGAAATGAAGAATGGAATGTTGTTGACCGGCTCTCTGCATTTTCCCGTCGTTGTGGGAACTGTGGAAGAACTGACTACGGTCCTTCTGTAAACCTGCCTTGCGTTAGAATTCTCCGCTCTCCGTCGTTTATTTAACGGGAGAGAAAGATGATGGCATGTCTGAGAGAGCCTGCCCTGCAGGCATATCTGGAAGAATCCGAACCGAGTCCGCTTCGAAGAACGCTGGAGGCTCGCCTGGCCACGTGCTCACGCTGCCGCGCCACATTCGATAGGGTCATGGCGACGCACCGCCGCGTCAACGCATGGCTCGGTCGGCTAACAGTGGCTGGCGGTAGCGCCGAGGTGGATTCCAATGCGGCTCTGGCCCGCGTAATGGCGCGTGCCGAAGCGAGCAATATGTTCCTGACCGACCCTGGGGTCCCATGGAATTTCAAAGCACTCGCCACGTCTTTCTTGTTTCAGGGCGCGGCCGTGGCTGTCCTGGTGCTGCTCGGCGCCAGCCAGGTGGTTCGCACGCAGGTGACGCAGATGACTCTGCTCGCGCCACCTCCGCCAGTGAAACAGCCGAAGCAATTGAGGACCAACGCGGGCTCCGGAGGCGGGCAACACTCGCCGCTGCCTCCGCTGAAAAGCCCGCTTCCGAAGCCGGCACCCAGGGTTTTTACGCCGCCACTGGCGACCATTGAACACCCCGCGCTGCTGATGGACGCGTCGCTGATTGCTCCTCCCGACGCCTGGGCCGCGCCCAACAGCCCAATCGGAAATCCGTTAGGCGTATTCAACGGCGGTAATGGCCCCGGAACCCACGTCGGCATCGGAACCGGTAACGGTATCGGCGACGGACCCGGTAATGGACCGGCCGCCGGCGACGTCGGTGTCTACAGCGTGGGCAAAGGAATTACCGCGCCATCGGTCATCGCGAAGGTAGATCCCGAATACTCCGAAGAGGCGCGCAAGGCTAAATACAGCGGCGCGGTTCTGCTGTCCATCGTGGTCGATACGGATGGCAGGGCCGACAATATCAAAATCGTCAGGAGCCTCGGCATGGGCCTCGACGAAAAGGCCATTGAGGCGGTGGAGCGCTGGCGCTTCAGGCCAGGGACCAGCAACGGCGTGCCCGTCCGCGTCCGCGCGCAGATTGAAGTAAGTTTCCGCTTGCTGTAAAGGATTTGAACCTGTGCGACGTTTAACAGATGTGCAGCCCGATCAGGAGGCAGTCCTCGAAATGACCCCCGCGGCGACCTCCGGGTTGACTTCCGACCGCGAATTCGAGGCGCTCTTCCTCGAACACTATCCGCGTCTGGTAAAGACTCTGCTGCGGCTGGTGGGGAAGTCCGGTCAGGCGGAAGAGCTGGCAGCCGACGCGTTTTATCGCCTTCATCAACACCGAACGCAGCACGGAGCGGAGGAAAATCTCGCGGGCTGGCTGTATAGAACCGCGGTGAACCTTGGCCTCGACGCGCTGCGGGCAAACTCACGCAGGTCGCGCCGCGAAGAGCGGTCGCAGCGCGAGCCGGCGAACCAAACGCCCGGCAATCCGCTCTATGAACTGCTGGCGGAGGAACAGCGCGATCGCGTTCGCAACGTGCTCGCTCAGCTGAAGCCTGTTCAGGGGCAGGCTCTTCTGATGGGCAGCAGCGGCTTCACCGGCAAAGAGATGGCAGCCCTGCTCGGAATGAAGCCCGAATCGCTATATGTGCTGATTTCCAGGGCGAAAGCGCAGTTTGAAAAGGAATACGTGAACCTCTACGGGAGGGCCGAATAATGGCATGTCTGAATGAGTCCGACCTGCAGGGATACCTCGAAGAATCGGGGCCGACTCCGCTGCGTCTGATGGCGGAGAGCCATCTGGTTTCCTGTGCCACGTGCCGCGCCGCGTTCGATCGCACAGTCGCAACGCACCAGCGTGTCAATGTGTGGCTTTCCGAATTGTCGTCGCCCGCGGAGAATCTCGCGGTGAATACCAACGCCGCTTTTGCCGCCCTGCAGAGCCGTATCGCGGCGCCCGTTCCGGCTGTGACCGCCGAAGACCACCTCGCGCGGCTGCTTGCCCCCGATACGGAAATCCCGTGGTACAAATCGATCTTCGAAAACATCCGCGAGTTCGTTCACCCCGAAGAGCTTCCGCCGCTGGAACTGACGTCAAGACCAGTGGCCGTGAAGGACATCTGGGGCCAGGGTACCAGCAGGAAAGCTCTGGCATCGTCGGTGCTGTTTCAGTGCGCGGCTGTGGCCGCGCTCGTGTTGCTCGGCACGAATGCCAAAGTGCAAAAGGCGATTACTAACGTCGTCCTGATGTCGCCCCCGCCTCCGCCGAAACCCGTGCAGGCGAAACCGAATCAGGGCGGCGGCGGTGGTTCGCGTTCTCCGCTTCCTCCGTTGAAAGCTGAGCTTCCGAAGCCTGCGCCGAAGCAATTCGTTCCGCCTCTGGTCACGATAGAGCATCCCGCGCTGGTGATGGACGCCTCGCTCATCGCTCCGCCCGACGCCTGGGCCGCTCCCACAGGGGCCATCGGAAATCCGCTCGGACAAATCGGCGGCGGCGGTGGCTTCGGCAGCGGCGGAGGAATTGGTAATGGCCGCGGCAACGGTATCGGCAACGGAAACGGCAGCGGTGCCGGTGGTGGCAACGGTGGTGGAGTTTATTCCGTTGGCAACGGCACCACGCCGCCCTCCGTGCTCAGCAAAGTGGACCCGGAATACTCCGAAGAAGCCCGCAAAGCCAAATACAGCGGCTCCGTGGTGCTCTCGATCGTAGTCAATACGGACGGCAAAGCCGAAGAAATCAAGGTCGTGAAGAGCCTGGGCATGGGGCTCGATGAAAAAGCCATCGAAGCAGTGCAGAAGTGGCGCTTCATTCCAGGCAAGAATAAAGGCGTCGCCGTTAAGGTGCGCGCCCAGATTGAAGTCAACTTCCGCCTGCTATAAACTGCCGGCACGCATCTGTTCCGCCATATAATCGCCGGCCCGCATGGAGAGCGCGAGAATCGTCAGCGTCGGATTTTGCGATCCGCCCACCACAAAACTGCTGCCATCCACCACGAAAAGATTCTTGATATCGTGGCTCTGGTTCCACTTGTTCAGCACGCTGGTTTTCGCGTCGTCGCCCATCCGGCAGGTACCGAGTTCGTGTATGCTCTCACCCGGCGGCACCATCTGATCGTGCTTCTCCAGCACTTCGAAACCGGCATCGTGGCACAACTCTGCGAGCGTATTCATCGCGTCGCGCGCCATATTGAATTCGTTGTCGCTGTACTTCGCCTGAATGTGCAGCGCCGGAACGCCCCACGCGTCCACAATCGTCGGGTCGATGCTCACAAAGTTCTCGAAACGCGGCAACACGGAGCCCATCGTCGTCGCATCGAAACCGGCGCCCCGATGCGACGCCACCGCCTTCTGCAACGCTTCGCCATAATGCGGGAAGTATTTCGCGCCGGGAGTTCCGCCGCTGCCGAAATCCACCGAATACCCGCGAATAAAATCCTGCGCCTTCGAATCGATATTGCGGAACCGCGGGATGTACCCGGAGCCGCCCATCAGGTCCGCCCCGCCTTTGCCATCGCGCGCTTCCGGCACCACGGCCTGCACCGTGCCCTTCACGTAAAACTGATCGAACAAATAATGCCCCAGTACGCCACTGGAATTCGCGGTGCCGGAATTCAGCAGCAAGCGCGTGCTCTCCAGACAGCCCGCGCCGACGACCACAATCCGCGCCTCGGCGTGGCGCTCCTGCCGCGAGTGCCGGTCCACGAAATCCGCGCCATTCACCAGCCCGGTATTCTTATCCACCGTCAGTTGACGCACCACGGCATTCGGCACCACGGTCAGATTGCCGGTCGCCAGCGCATCGGGCAACAGCAGGTTGAGCGAACTGGCGAGCGACCCGGTAGCCCGGCGCGGTTTGGTCGTCGGCACGCCGCGCGCCTTCGCCGCACCGATGAACCGCATCATGCTCACGCTGTCGGGCGATTTATCTTCAATGAAGTTGCCATCCGGCAGTTGCGCAAAGCCCTCCTTGCGCCCTGAAACGCGGAAGATCGGTTCGCACTTGTCATAATACGGCGCAAGGTCGCTGTAAGAGATCGGCCAGTTATCGCCAAAGCCGTCGTGATCTTTGGCCTTGAATTCGTAATCGCTGAGCCGCCACGAAGCCCGTCCCCAGACCAGCGTCCTGCCGCCAATACGACGCACGCGCACCCAATAGTAAGGGTCCGCGGCGTCATAGGTATAAGGATTCTGCTTCTCATCGGCCCATACATTGGCGTTGAATTCGTCGGCCTGCGTGACGTGAGGAAACCGGCCAGGCTGCCCAAAGCCGCGGTAAGGCAGATCGTAGACTTTGCGCGGCACACGGTCGTGATCGTAATCGATCGGCGGACCCGCGTCCAGCATCAGGCATTTGATGCCCTTCGCGGTGAGCGTGTGAGCCATCATACCTCCGGAAGCGCCGGAACCGATGATGAGTACGTCGTAAGCTTGCGTGGCCATGTTGGATGCTTTCTATTCCGGAGGGAGCCAGTAAGTGCCATTGCCGGCGGAACCGCGATTACGCGCGGATGCCGTGATCCATTCGCGCGAATTCGTCGTAGCGGTCGGGATATCGGCCTTGGCATGCCGCAGAAACAGCGAGAGGGGCTCCGTCGGTTCCTGCCAGGTCCACGCTTCGTGCAGCGGACTGAGCAGCGCATCGGCCTCTGTATCGTCCACCGCCGCGAACGCCTTGCCGTATTTCGCGGTGGAGTGCGCATTCAAAGCGTCCAGGCCGGAAAGATAAACCACGCGGGCCGGCAGCGGCGATTGCCCAATCAGAAAATCCAGGAACTCCGGGGCACCGGCATCGAGCGCACCCGGAAAACCTCCCATCGCTGGCACGATCAGATCGCTTAAACGCCGCAACGCCGCAAACTGCGCACCGGAGAAGAAATGCGGCAGCGGCCTGCCGACAGCGTCGGTCGCCGCGCCATCGAGTTTCGCAATTGCCTGGGCAAGCAGAGCCGGCGAGGAATAGAGGAAAGGTATCGCCTGGACGAATCGCCGTCGTTCCATAATGCCCGCTATTTTATACCGTCATTTGCCCCTGCGTACCCAGTGAGTGATCTCGATGACACTTCCGATCAGACACAGGGCAATGAAGCCGCCCATGAACCACAGAAACTCCGGAGATTTAGCGATGCGCAGGATGTGCGGCCCGAATGCGATTGCAGACCAGCCCACCAGCAGGAATCGCGCTGTGCGGGCGAGAAAGACAACTGTCAGCAGTCGCATTCTGGGATACTGCAGCGCGCTCGCCACCGCGATCGCCGCGCCGAACGGAAAAGGCGGCGGCGCAAGGCACGCAACCACCAGCACAACAGCCGCGTGCCGCTCCATCTTTGCCTTCAGATAACTGTGGAGCCGCGGCTTGACCACGCGCTTCAGCCCCGCTTCGCCACCATTGCGGCAAACCAGATCCAGGACGAACACGCCGATGGTCGATCCCGCCGCTGCCGCCACAACATAAATCAGGTAGTTGCCGTGATTGCGCGCCACCAGAAGCACCATCAGCAGGTCGCCGCCAATGGGAAGGAAGAGGAAGGAATCGTCGGCAATCGTCAGCAGCAATAGTCCGAAGACGCCATATTGCAGGAAAAAATTCAGGATGTGGCGCATCGTCGGTGACATGCGCCCTTATAATCGCATCCATGGCCAATTCAAAAACACTTCCGGCCGGATCCTCGTTCGAGCGAAGATCCGGCCGGTAACTTTCAGCGACTGAATGCCGGATTATCGGCGTCCGCCGCCACCACCGCCCATTCGACCGCCACCGGAGAATCGCGGAGCTGCCGCTATCCCACTGACGCGTCCCGCCGCCACACCGCCAATCCTGCCACCGGCCAACACTGCAGTGCCCTCGCCTGCACGGCCCAATCCGCGATATCCGTACGCTCGTATTCCCGGAGCATACATCATGTAAGCCGGTGAGAAGAAGGGATAACCGAACGGGCTCCAGAAGTATCCGTCACCCGGCAACCACGCATAGGTTCCGTAGTAAGGATTCCAGTCCCAGCCCAGCCCCCAGTCGCCATTGACGTACGCGTTCTCAGCGCTGGCATAATTGGCCTGCGCCAGATAGCTGTCGCGAACCGAACTCCAGCGATACAGATCGTCTTCGTTTTTGGTATCGAAGCTCACAGGCTTCAATGAAGCGCTCGCCAGCATCATCTCTTTGCCTTTGCCGATTTCCTTGCTATGGCCGTTCTCCGCCACCGCAGCCTTGCCATCGATCACTTCGACGCTGCCCTGCTCGGCATCGAACTTGTACAGCCCTTCTTTCAGCAATTGCGTATCGGCGCCGCGCTCCATCACATCCATCCGCGCCATTTTCGGTTTATAGTCCACTTCCACCATCGCCTCGCCGTGGATCACCTCCACCTGTGGATCGGTCAGATCGGACGACACCATCCGGATCTCACCACCATTTCCCACCCGCAGAAAAGTACCCGGCGTCAACAGAATCTCGGCCTTGCCAGAGCCGACTGAAAGCGTCTGTCCGGCCGCCAGCGTCGTGGATCCGCTCTGCACCGGAGCCACCGGACTGCCGTTAATCGTTACTTGCCCCTGAATGTAGTTAACGGTTCCCGGGAGGGCATTCCCGGCAGCGAATGCACCGGGAACTGCCGCGAGTGCCATTGCAACCAACCATTTGAATTTCATATTATTCACCCGCTCCATTGGATGCAGAAAGAGAGGCTCCGGTTACGAGTAGGCCGCATGGCCAAAAGCAGGTGAAATCAGAAACTTAAACTGTGGAATTTACGTCTAAAGTTATTAATCCTCGTCGTTGTTCGCTGACAGGATCGGTGTATTTTCCTGAACAATTGGCCGTGCACTGCCAGCCCCTTTCGTGGCGCTTGGGCCGCTCCCCTGTCGTCGCTAAGTACTGACATTCATAAATACAGTGACGTATGATTGCAGCCGATACGGAGACGTAATCTGGCTCGATTGCCTGGTCTGGAGGCGCAACCTCGGGGCGGGCGCAAAGCCCGCTTTTCCCCCCAGTCTCGTCGTTCAGGTTAAGGCCCTCGCCTGCGAACTTCCTGTTCGTCTCGGCCTTCCCTT
>Ga0302319_10013621_pt1 | contig 15240 bp, 13 predicted proteins | sample Bog_T0_2_FD_203319 | JGI IMG/M metagenome (GOLD analysis project Ga0302319, IMG submission 203319) | Peat permafrost microbial communities from Stordalen Mire near Abisko, Sweden - Bog_T0_2 | ecosystem: Environmental > Terrestrial > Soil > Wetlands > Peat | place: Sweden: Abisko, Stordalen Mire... | reverse complement strand
GCAAATGGGAAGACTGAACATCTCCAGCGGCACACCTTGGGAACCTACGGTGGGTTACTCGCGTGCGGTAAAGGTTGGACCGTACATCCACGTGTCAGGCACTACCGCGACGGGGTCCGATGGCAAAATCGTAGGCATCGGTGACGCTTATGCTCAGACCGTGCAGACCCTGAAGAATATCGAGAGCGCGTTGCACAAAGCTGGCGCCGGCATGAAAGATGTTGTGCGCACCCGAATGTATGTCACGAACATCGCGGAATGGGAGAAGATCGGCCAGGCCCACGGCGAGTTCTTCCGCGACATCCGCCCCGCAACGTCGATGGTCCAAGTCAGCGCCTTCATCTCACCGGAGATGCTGGTCGAAATCGAAGCGGAAGCGTATCTGGAAGGGAAATGAGCCTCATTCCAAAGTTAAGAGCGCGGAGCATAATTCCCGTTCGTCCCAAGTTGAAATAAAAATAGAGAATATTGCGTCAATTTACTTGACTTCGGCTTCGCCACGCGCATAATTCATCAATCCTGTTTCTGACCGGGTTTGGAGACGGCTCTGCGTTTCATTCCAGAGCCGACGGAGGTATTTCATGAGCGTGCTGGAACTTTGTGACCGCGAAATCGCGGCGGTTGGCCTGCAAGCCAGCGTCGCCGATGCCATCAACAAAATGCTCGACCACCATGTGGGCGCCGTGGCCGTGGTCGACTCCGAATTCCGGGTGGCCGGAATCTTCACCGAGCGCGACGTGCTGCGCAAGATGGCGCTCAGCCGCACCGACCCGCAAACTACCTCGATCCGCGAACTGATGACCACGCCCGTGGAAATGGCCACGCGGCGCACCGGGCCGGGCGAAGCGCTCACCATCATGCTGGAGCGCCACTTCCGCCACCTGCCCGTAGCTGACGACGACGGCAAACTGCTGGGAATTCTCTCCATCCGCAACCTGCTCGAGTGGCGCGTCGAAGACCTCAGCCACGAACTCGACGCGCTCGAACAGTACGTCTCGAACGACGGCCCCGGCGGATAGCAGGAGCCCCTAACGCCACGAGGCCGCCCCGGACGCCTCGTCCGGGGTGGGACTGCACCGTATCGGGAAGGACACGACCTCGGTCGTGCCCTAAGTGCCGCTTAGTGAACACGGCTTCCAACCGCTGAGGTTCGCTTCGGGCTGCCAAACCGGTTCTCCAGCGCTTGCTAGGGCTTCGTTGTTTCGACATTGGTTCGACGCACCCGCTCCATCACCCAGTCCGTCCAGAAAGATGACTCTCCGCTGGCCAGCAGCGGAGCCTCGCCCAGCACGGCATCCACAAAGTTCTCAACCATCGGATAGTGCAGGTTGGCATGCGGCGGAATGCTCTCGTGGCCCCCGGGATAGATAAGCTCCGGCCCGTTCAGCGGGCTTAACTCGATCTCGCCATCGGTGCCGCGGATGCGGCATTCGTCCCGCTTCACCTTCGAGTGCCAGCGAACATCCACAATGCCGCGCTCACCGCCCGCGTACTCGATCATTACCGTCGCGTTGTCTTCCACCGCGTAGTGATGAACCGCATTCGAAAGATGCGCGCTTACCCGCTGCGGCTCGCCGAATAACAGATTCAGCACGTCGATGCGGTGCGAGGCGACGTCGTAGAGCGGCCCGCCTCCGGCCTTTGCGGGATCGATCAGCCAATTGCGCTGACCGTCGTTCTCGTCGGCACCTTTGCCGTCAAACCATCCGTGGCTGGTCAGTTCAGCGAGCAAAGGCTTGCCGATCGCGCCGGCAGCGAGCAGTTGTTTCGCGCGGCGAAGTTTGGGATACGTTCGCCGATAGTAAGCCACGCCGAGAGTGCGGTCGCTCTCTTCGGCGATCTGCCCCATCGACCGCGCCTCGGCCTCGTTCATGGCCATCGGCTTTTCGCACAACACATGCTTGCCTGCGCGAAGAGATTGGATCGTCTGCCGCGCGTGCAGAAAAACCGGAGTGGCAACGTAAACCGCCTGCACGGCGGAATCTGCAAGCGCTTCCTCCAGCGAAGTCCAGGCGCGCGCGTTGTAAGGCGCGGCCTTTGCCGCATCACGCGTGACCAGGCCATACAAGCGGCTTCTGGGCTCGGCCTGAATCGCGGGAATGACGCGCCGGGTCGCAATATCGCCGATCCCGATTACAACCCAGTTCAGCATGCAGCCGATTGTAACCCTTGCACCAAAATTAAAGGCCGGCTTGCGCCGGCCTTCGTCATCGATCTCAACGCTGACCCTACGGCTTTTTGGGAGCGATTGCGTCCTTGGCAGCCTTGGCGACGCGGAATTTCACCACGGTCTTGGCCTTGATCTGAATGGGCTCGCCGGTCTGCGGGTTGCGGCCCACGCGGGCTTTGCGGTGCGCTTTCACCAACCGGCCCAAGCCGGGCACAACGAACACGCCGTTCTTCTTGGTCTCTTTCACAGCCACGTCAGCCAACTGTTCCAGAAATCCTGCAACCGTTTTGTTGGGTAGTTCAGTCTTCTCGGCCAGATAGCGGACCAGTTGTGTCTTGGTTAAACCTGATGCCATGTTTCCTCCTCGGGAAAGAATCGAATTTAATTCCAGCGGGCTTGATCTTACTACCAGTGCCCTGTGGAAAACAGCCTTATTTTACGCGGGTTCTACACAGATTGCACGCGCAAGAGGCCATTTTTACGTGCTTTTTAACAGGTCGGCGTCCCAAAACGGCCCAAACATGGGTACCAGCGCGGTTACTGGCAGAAGGGCAAAACTGACCACCGCTCTCCCGCCCCGTGCTTTCTGGTGGCGCGCTCCCCACTCCGAACCCTCGCAATGCGGCATAATGCTGGCAGAGGAGAACTACGCTTTGAGTTGCGCCATCTGCGAGATTCGCAAGGAAAAACGCTTCTGTCCCGCGGTCCACGGCCGCATCTGCCCGCAGTGTTGCGGCGAGCAGCGCGAGTTGACCCTCGATTGCCCGACCGACTGCCCCTATCTGCAGCAGGCCAGAGAACACGAAAAGCCGCGTCCGGCGGGCGATTTCGACTCGGCATCTCTGTTTCTGCAAGTCAAGATTTCCGAACAATTCACCTACGAGCGCGAGCATCTGCTCATGGGCCTCACCTACGCCCTTGCCCAAGCGGTGCAAGCCGATCGCACTTTGAACGATCGCGAACTGATCGCCACGCTCTCCGCCTTATGTATCAGCCAGGAGCGGCTGGTGAACTCTGGGCTGCACTATGCGCAGCCCCTGACCAGCGCCGCCCAGCAGGCGGCTGCAGCGCAGGTGTTGGAAATGGCAAAGCAGTTCCGCGAGGCCGAGCAAAAGCAGTTGGGCTACACCACGCTGAAAGATTCTGACCTGCTCAAGGCTCTTGTGTTCCTGGTTCGTCTCGGCTACGCACGCACCTCGGGACGGCCCAAGTCGCGGGCCTTCATCGATTTTCTGCTGGCGCAGTTTCCCGAGAAGCAATCGGCGGTGATCGCGCCGCAGGAAGCGGGGAGCCGCATCATCGTGCCCTAGTGCGGTTCCGTAGCGCGGTCGTTAGTCGTTCGGCGTTGGCCATTTCGGATCGCGGTATCTTTCGTACGGTTTGCCCTTCGGGCAGCGCTTCCCGGAGTTCGCGGATGGCCTTCTTCAATACCGGGTGCAACGCTTCGGACGCAATCTCGGCTAACGGTTCCAGGACGAAGCGGCGCTCGTGCATCGCGGGATGAGGGATTGTCAGCTCCTCCGAATCGACGATCGCGTCGCCGAACAGCAGAATATCGATGTCGATGGAGCGCGGGCCTTTCTTCTGCACTCGACGTCTTCCCATCTCTTTTTCAATGCCGAGAATCGTAGCCATCAACTGCGGCGGGGTTTGGTCCGTGGCCAGCGTGACCACGCAGTTCAGAAACCAGGGCTGCGCCGTGAACTCAACCGGTTCGGTTTCATACACAGACGACGCGGAAAGCACGCGACCGGCGGCGCTTAGCCGGGCTGCCGCTTCCCGCAATTGCGCCGCGCGGTCGCCGACGTTCGATCCGAGTGAGAGATAGGCGAGGGTCACGAGACAGTGCTAGTGTCAGGCTTTCCAGCGCGGGTTTCCAGTGAAATCTCCGGCTTCATTGCAGCCTCATCCGATACCTTGGTCATCTTTCGAGATATTCTTCTTAACCTTTAGAATCTCAGCATGACGTTGGAGTCGCTGCTTCTGAGCCAGGACGTGGGAGTGATCCGGGTATTGCGCCCGACGCTGGAAAAGCTTTCGATTCAGGTGGAGATTTGCCAGGAGGCGAAGAAAGCCAGCGACATTCTAATCTCAGAAAAATTCGACGCCGTGATTGTGGACTGCGACGACGTGCAAGGCGGCCGGGAAGTGCTGGAGTGCCTGCGCTCCACGCCCAGCAACCGCAGCTCGGTGGCCTTTGCGGTGCTGAATGGCCGGAAAACCACTACGCAGCAAGCCTTCGGCATGGGCGTGAATTTCGTGATGCAAAAGCCGGTCAGCCTGCTGAACGCGTCGCGCTGCTTTCATGCGGCGCTGAGTTTTATGGAGCGCGAGCGCCGCCGCTATTTCCGCCAGCCCGTGAAAATGCCAGTTCACGTCGTCGTGGAGGACAGAAGAATAAACGCTACCTGCACCAACATCAGCGAAGGTGGAATGGCGCTGATGCTGCGCCAGACTCTCCCCAAGAACGCGACGCCCCGGCTGCAATTCACGCTGCCTGAAACTAAACATGCTCTGGAAGTGGAAACCCAAGTAGCCTGGGCCGACACGCGGGGGCACGTGGGGTTGCGCTTTCAGAACGTGCCACCGAGTTCGCTGGAACTGCTGGAAACATGGCTCAGCCAGCAACTGGAACATCCTTCTTCCGGCGAAAAGTCCGCAGGCCCTGGTTCCGCGGCGGTGCAGTAAACCTCTCCTGGATTTCCTTCTTTTTTTCTTCTTTATCTTCCTTGCTCCTTCAACCCCCTCGTTCCACGGGTATTCAGTTTGCAACTTGTGCCTGGCGGCGGGCGTGGCAATCTGGTGGGAATACTGGAGAGCCATTCCCATGCTGCCTACCGCGTACCGCATCGACCGCTTACAGAGAACGCTGCGCTGGCTTGAGGCCGATATCCCGTTGCTCAATATGCGAGTGAAGGATTTGTCGGCGGAGAGGCAAAGGTCTGCCAAGCAGTTTGCCGAGGCGCTGGCCAGCCAGACTCGCGCCGAGCTACAGCGACTGCTGGAGGAACAGCCCGAGGCCTCCAGCGGCCATGTGGATATGCCTTTTGAGCCAGCGAATTGAGCTTGCCGCTTTGCCACCGGCGAAGAAAATTCTATAAGCATGACCGGGAGCCCGCCCTTCCCTCGGACGAGACCTCCGGGGCTCCACGCTAGTGGGTTTCATCCGCGCCGGGCGACGTGTCGGGGGTGTCGACTTTTTGCACCACGGTCACGGGCAGGTACGGAGCTTCCTGGAACTGGCCTGGATCTTTTCCGCCCATCGCCGCGCTCATAAAGTTCATCCAGATGGGCAACGCGGCGCGGGCGCCGGTTTCTTTCGCTCCCAACGAGCGCTTCTCGTCGAAGCCCATCCAGACGCCGCAAGTCATGGTGGGCGTGAAGCCCACGAACCATGCGTCGGTGAAGTCGTTGGTGGTGCCGGTTTTTCCGGCGACGGGGAAGGGCAGCTTCGCCGCTGCAACTCCGGTGCCGTGCAGCACCACCTCGCGCAGCATTCCAGTCATGATCCGTGCCGTGCGCGCGCTGATCACATCCTTCACCTCGGGGTAATCTTCTTCCAGCACTCGCCCCTCGTAGTCGGTCACCTTGGTGATGTAGCGCGGGGTGACGCGCACACCGTCGTTGGGAAAGACGCTGTAGGCGGAGGTCTGTTCCATCAACGTGATTTCAGCCGCGCCCAGCGCCACCGGCAAATAGGGCGGCAACTTCGCCGTAATTCCGAAACGCTCGGCGTAATCGATCACGGTCTTGATGCCGATTTTGCTGGCCAGCTTCAGCGCGGGAATGTTGCGCGACTGCGCCAGAGCACGCCGCAGCGTGATGATGCCTTCAAACTTTTCGTCGTAGTTGTGCGGTGAGTAAGGACCTGAGCCAGTTTCGAAAGTGACCGGCTCGTCCAGAATGGTGTCGTCGGGGCTTGCGCCTTTGTCGATGACCGCGGTGTAAACGTAGGGCTTGAACGAGGAGCCGACCTGGCGCAAGGCTTGGGTGGCGCGATCGAACTTCGATTCGCTGAAATCACGCCCGCCCACCATGGCTTTGATCCCTCCGGTTGCATTGTCGATTGCAAGCAGCGCTCCTTGCGCGCCGGAATCCTGCTCCAGGCTCACGCGGGCCGCGCCGTTCGCGTTCAGCGCCAGAATCTTGACGTAGCAAATGTCTCCCTCGCGCAATAGATCCTGAATTTTGCCGAGGGTCCAGGCCACGTCGGATTGTCCCAGGGCCGCGGTGTAGCGCCCGAATTTCAGCGTGGCAATGCCCACGCCCGACGAAGTCACCAGCGCGTGCACGTATCCATTCACTTCCGGTTCGTCTTCCCAATCAGGATGCTCGTACTTGTCGATCGTGCTTCCTTCTGTGAGCACGTTTTCCAGATTCACCTTCCAGCCATGGCGGCGTTCGTATGCGGCCAGGCCATCGAGTACGGCCTGGTTGGCGGCTTTCTGCAGATCGACATCGAGCGAGGTGTAGACCTTCAACCCGCCTTCGTGCACCTGATCAGCCCCGTATTTGTTTTCCAAATAGCGCCGGATCTCTTCCACGAAATAAGGCGCGAGCGAATTGGGATCGTGCGCCAGATGCAACACCAGCGGCGTGGAGCGCGCGCCGTCCGCCTGCGTCGCGGTGATTTTTCCATCTTCCAGCATGGCATTGATGACCAGATTGCGGCGCTTCATCGCCCGGTCGGAATGGTTGATCGGCGAGTAGACTCCCGGCCCCTTAGGCAAACCCGCCAGCAGCGCGGCTTCTGCCAGGGTAAGGTTCTTGGCGGGCTTGCTGAAATAAAACTCCGAGGCGGCCTCGAAGCCGTAAACGCCGTGGCCGAGGAAAATCTGATTGGCATAAAGGGCAAAGATTTGCGGCTTGGTGAAGCGGCGCTCGATTTGTATCGCGAGCATCGCCTCCTGCACCTTGCGATGAAACGAGCGGTCGGGAGAAAGAAAAAGGTTGCGCGCGAGCTGCATGGTGAGCGTGGATGCGCCCTGGACTTTTCCGCCGGATTGAATGTCGCGGTAGGCCGCGCCCACGATGCGCCAGAAATTAATTCCCGAGTGCCGGTAGAAATCTTTGTCTTCAATCGAAACCAGCGCATCCCGCAGCACGGGAGCAAAGTCGTCGTAGCCCGCTACTACTCGCCGCTGCAGCGCAAACGATCCAATCACGCGCCCGTGGTCGTCATACAACTCGGTGATGGAACTGGGGCGGTAGGCCTCCAGCGCTTCCACCTGCGGCAGGTCGGTGGTGTAGACGAGCAACAATCCCGCGGTCGCCCCCACCAGCGCGGAGACCAGCACCAGCAGGCCGAACAACATGCGGCCCACCAGCTTCCGCCCGGCAATCTCCACCGGCGGAAGATTTTCGTAGAGCGATTTCATAGCGACTTCATGGCGAGATGAGTTCAAGAATAGCAGGGCACTACCGGCAGAGCTAACCGCGCTGGCCCGCGCGGCCATGCTAACCTGCTCATTGCCGAGCTAAAGCGTTTGCTTACCCGGGCCGATAAATCCCTTGGAGAATTCTCGCCGCAGCCTTCCGCGCCCCGGCGACGATGGATTCAGAGGAATCGGTTCATAGCGAGGGCGATGTGTATTTCCCAAGGTTCTGGAGCTTCCTCGCAGTACTGGCGCTGGCGGGAATTGCCTGTTCCCAGAATTCCGCACAGGTTCAGCTGGTGGGGATCGGAACCACTACGCCGCTCCCGATCTATGCCAAGTGGTTCCGTGAGTTCGAGAAGACGCGTCCCGATCTCCACTTCACCTACCTGCCCAGCGGATCGGGAACCGGGATCGATATGGTGACCGCCGGCACCGCGGATTTCGGCAGCAGCGACGCTCCTCTCACCGATAAACAACTGGCCAAGGCCGGGGTACTGCAGTTCGCCGCGCTGTTGGGTGCAATCGTGCCCATCTACAATGTTCCAGGCGCGACCCAGCTCAAGTTCCCGGCCCGCGCCTTGGCGGGCATCTATTTGGGCACCATCACCCGCTGGAACGATCCGGCCATTGCCGCTGCAAATCCTGAGATTCAGCTGCCTGCCAGCAATATCACCGTCATCCACAGTGCCGGCGGGCGCGGCTCGACTTATGTATGGTCTGACTACTTGAGCAAAGTGGATGTGGGTTGGAGAAACAAAGTTGGCCGCGGACTCTCGGTGACGTGGCCGCTCGGTAAGGAAGGCGATGGATACGGCAACATCGCCCGCCTGGTCAAAGAGACTCCATATTCCATCGGGTACGTCGAGTTCGTCTATGCCGTGCAGAACCAGCTGGCTTTTGGCCGGGTGCAAAACCTCTCGGGAAATTTCATCGGCGCCGATTCCGCCAGCATGGCGGCAGCGGCGGCGGCGAGCGCGAATGCTATTCCTTACGATCTGCGCGCCGCCATCACCAATGCTAAAGGGGAGAAGGCATACCCCATCGCCAGCTATACCTGGATATTGATTTCGAAGAACGCATCCGCGACCAAGCGGGCAGCGATGAAGGATTTCCTGCGCTGGGCGCTGAACGAAGGGCAAGCCTATGTGGAAACCTCGGGCTTTGCCAAACTGCCGCCGTCCGTGGTTGAACAACAACTGAAGTCGGTCGAAGACATTCCCTGAGGCCAGGATCTTGGGGGGGAACCCAGAAACAAAAATCGCGCAGCCTCCGACCGCGCGATGAAAGAATGTCAACTCAGTTGGGAGGAGCGATTTAGCTGCTCCGGCTCTTGAGAACCTCAACGGCTTTGCGCAGTTGATCGTCCTGCGGGCTCTTCGGTTTGGCTTCGGGTTCGGCGGCCGCAGGCTCCGAGTCTTCGTCGTCGGAGATTACGCTATCGCTCTCGTCGGCCACCAGTACGTTGGGGGTGACTGCGGTCTCCTGAATCGCTTTCCCGCTGGGCGAATAATATTTCGCCACCGAGAGGATCAGCGCGCCGCCATCGGGCAGGTCGATCGTCTTCTGCACCGAGCCATCGCCGAAGGTCTTGTCGCCCACCACGTCGCCGCGGGCATTTTCCAGCAGCGCCGCAGCCACAATCTCAGCCGCTCCGGACGTGCCTTTGTTCACCAACACTGCCACAGGAAGAGAAGTGACTGCCTTCGCCGGATCGGCGTTGAAAGCCTCGCGCGGAAACTTCTGGCCTTGCAGATAAGTGATCGTTCCATGGTTCAGGAAAAGATTGGCAGTGGCCACGCCCTCGCTCTCTTCGCCTTCGGAGGTGTAGCGCAAATCCAGAACCAGCTTTTTCGCGCCGGATTTTTCCAGTGACTTGATCTTCGCGGCGATTTCCTGCGCCTTACCCTTGGTCAGCGCGTCCACCTTGATGTAGCCGATGCCGTCTTCGAGCATCTTGTCGGCGACTGGAGGGATGCTCACAATGTCGCGCGCGATCACCATCTTCTGCGGCTCGGCGCGGCGCGCCCGCACTACCGAAACGTTCACGGTCGAGCCCGGCTTCCCCGAGAGCGCCTCGCGAATCTCCGGCAGCGACATGTCCCGCGTGCTCTGCCCTTCAATCGATTCGAAAATATCCGTCGCTTCAATCCCCGCCTTTTCTGCAGGCGATCCCGGCAGCACCGAAACTACGTCCGCATATCCGAAGCGCTTGGAGACCGTCGCTCCAATTTCGCCCTTGGCTTCCGACTTGTGCGCCTTGTAGGCCTTGTAGGCCGCCGCCGTCAGATAGCTGGAGTTCGCATCCAGCGACTCGACCAGCCCGTGCAGCGCTCCGTCAGTGACTTTGGGAATGTTCGGGTCTTCCACGTACTCGCTCTGCACGCGTGACAGGACTTCGCTATACACCTGCATCTGCCGGTAAGAGCCGTCGTTCGAGGAAGCATGCACGCCGCCCAGGCCGAGCGACCCGGCCACAAAGAACAGCAGAAGGGCAAAGGACGAAACCAGCACCGCAGCTTTAATTTTCATGGACATCGTTTAGTCTTCTTCTGGAAGGAGCACTTCCGCGGAACGTCTTGTCATTATATCGTCTAGATGCCGTTTCCGGCGTCTTGGCTGCATGGGTACGCGGCTGAAGGTAACCGGCGCGAGTTTGCCTCTCCATGCTTGAGACGCCCCCGCGCCGCTTTTGTCACCCTTAAAAGCCACCTAGCCCCGGACGCCTCCGTCCGGGGAGGGCGGACGAAGGCGTCCGCCCTTACGCGAGTTCTCTACGCGGGCGGTGCAAACTTCAGCGTGATCACGCTCTGCACCGAAACCACGCGGCCATTCATGGAATAAGGCTTGAAGCGCCACTGCTTCACCGCGTCGATGGCGGCCCGCGCAAACACCAGCGACCCCTGCAGAAACTTGGCATCCTGCACCACGCCATCGCGCCCGATCAGCACCTGCAGCACCACGCTGCCCCGCTGCCCGCTGGCCTTGGCCGCGTCCGGATAGACAGGATCGACGGGCTGAGCCAGCAGATCGCGCGCCGCAGCCTCCGGCAAAACTACCGGCTCAATCGATGACATTGCCGCCTCCGGCGGCTTGTTCCCGCTGGCCTCCGGACTGGAAGAAGCCATTTGCGATTTCAAGCTCGACGGAATGCCCACGCGGCTGGCCTCTGGACCAGGATGCGGCCCGGGACTGGGCAGGGACGCCGCGGCAGCTTGATGCTGCGGCGGAATCGCTTGGGCCGGTGGAGCAATTAGTTCCGGCGACGCCGTTGCACCCGTTGGCGCCGTATTCCCCGGCAAATCCGCGGCGCCCGGGTCTTTCACGGAAGTCTCGCCCGCTTGCTCACTCGGGCTTTGATTCTGATCGGCGCTCTTGCTTTCGCCCGGAGCGGCTTGCCCCTGTCCGCCGTTCGTCCCGGCTGCTTTGTCTGGTTTCGCCGTGGGATCCACCATGGGAACCACGCGAATCTGCGAAGGATCGGTAGTCGCATCCGGAATATTCGCCGCCGCCGGAAGGTTATACTCGTCGCCGGACTGGCCAAAACTATCGTGCTGCGGCAAGGCCTGTGGAACCGGCGCGGGCGCAGGGTTCAGCCAACTCGCCGCCGCCCGGACGGCACTTCGGTAAGCCGCCAGAGAACTCTGCCGCGCCGAAGGCACGACCGCCACTACCGCGCAGGCCGCAGCCAACGTGGCTAAGAAAATAATTCTGCCGCGCTTCGACCCCGCCTCTGGCGCGGGCTCTGGATTCTCCGCCGATTCTTCGGGCGAGTCTGCAAAAAAAACAGCATCGGAACGCGCTTCCGCCGGCACTTCCTGCTGCCAGGAACTTTTGCGCGATCCCGCGCCAGACTCCGCTGGCGGCGCGCCATACGTGGGTGTTTCTCCATAAGAGAGCAGTTCGCTTTTTGCGGGAGCCTCCTCCGCCGGCGGGGGCGCGGTTTTGGTGAGTCGAGCTTGCAGCGACGCCCATCCCGTGAGCGGCTGCTCCCGCCTGGGAGCCGGGGAGGGAATTTCTTCCACTGCGGCGGCCGTGGGCTCCAGATCGGTCAGCGCGTCCATTTCCGCGATTTCCGCCTGCTCCAGCGACTTCTGCACTTCGCATTCCGCCTCGGTGTCGAATTGCGCTCCCGGCGCTAAACTCGGCGATTGCAGAAATTCTCCTGCGCGGAAAGCTTTCTCCGGCGAGTGGGTCACTGAGCTTGGCAGGGAGGATGGAACGGAAAGTGGAACCGAGGCTGGCGCAATCGGCACTGCGGCCGGCGCCAAAACCGCGTCCACTGACGCCGCCGCAGCCAAGGCCGCAGTGACCGGCGCCTCTGCCGTTGCCGGCGTGGCCACCGGCTTCGCTGGCTGCTGCTTGGCCCGCAGCAGCTGGCACGCCGTGCTCATCGTGTCCCGCACCTGTTCGGCACGCAGCGGTTTCACCAGAACCGAATTCGCCCCCGCTTTCAGCGCCTCCGGCAGCCGGCCGTCGTCGCTGACAATCGCCAGCGTTAAGGGCCGTTGCGCTGCTTTCTGGTCGCGCGCCGTCTTCAGCAGAAATGCCGCCTCGGGTTGGTCTTCCCAGTCCGTGATGACAATTTGAAACAGCTGCGTGGTAACTTTCTCCACCGCATCCACTGCGCTTTGACAGTACTCTCCCTCGATCCCCAGCTCGGTGAGCACCTGCCAGATGGGCTCGACCATCTCCTGATTGGACGAGAATACGAGGCAGCGCAAAGGCATACGTTTCCAGACTAGGCAGCCGCAGTAACCGGGGCAAGTTACCGAGGTGATTGAAACCGTGGAGCCCCGGACGCCCGTCCGGGGTGCGCCAGTCCATCGCGCTGAGGTTGTCCACGGACCCCCGTCCACCCTTCGTGCGCTAGAATGCTCAGTCTCCCTATGCAGACTGCAGATGTCGTCATCGTCGGCGGAGGCATCGTCGGCTCCAGCATCGCCTATCACCTCACGGCCAGCGGATGCCGCAGCGTGCTTGTCCTGGAGCGCGAATCGGCGCAGGGCAAAGGCTCGACCGGCAAGAGCATGGGCGGCGTGCGGGCGCAATTTTCCACGCCGGTCAGCATTCAGATGTCGCTCTACTCGATTCCTTTCTACGCCACCTTCGAGGAGCGCCTCGGCCATCCTTGCGACTACCGCCCCCAAGGCTATCTGTTCTGCGCCACCTGCGACGCGCACTTGGCCTATCTGCGCACGAACTATGCGCAGCAGGTGAAGATGGGCTTGAAGAATGTTCGTCTGGTCGCGGGCGACGAGATTCGCGGCATGTTCCCGCAGCTGCGCGCCGACGATATTGTCGGCGGAAGCTTCTGCTCCACCGACGGCTTTGTTGACCCCTACAGCGCCATGAACGGCTTCATGGCTTGGGCCGCGGATCGTGGCGCCAAATTGTGGAAGAACGCCGATGTGACCGGAATTGCCCGCGATCGGGACGGGATTGCAGCGGTTGAAACTACGCGCGGCCCAGTGGCCACTCGCAAAGTAGTGAACTGTGCCGGCGCGTGGGCTGCCAGCGTGGCCAAATTCGTGGGCATCGATTTGCCGGTCGCGCCGCTGCGCCGCATGCTGGTTCCAAGCGAGCCCTTCGACCAATTCCCCCACACCGCGCCCATGATCGTCGACATGTCCAACGGATTCCACTTCCGTCCCGAGGCCCGCGGCTTTCTGCTGGCCTGGAACGATCCCGAAGAGACTCCCGGCTTCAAAACGGAGTTCGATGCGGCTTTCGTCGAGAAGATCCTCACCCGCGCGGCGGACCGCGTGCCCTGCTTTGCCAATCTTCCGGTGAACCCGAAGCGCGCCTGGGCCGGCCTGTATGAGATGACGCCGGATCACCATCCAATTCTCGGCGAGGCTCCGGGCGTGCCGGGATTTTTTCTGGCCAACGGTTTCAGCGGACACGGCGTGATGCACGCGCCCGCCACGGGAAAAATCCTCAGCGATTTAATTCTCACCGGCAAGACTGACATGATCGACGCGTCGCTGCTGAATCTGTCACGCTTCGCCGAAGGCCGCCTGATTCACGAAACGGCGGTCCTCTGAACCCGAGTAGGCATGATGCCGTAAGCATGATGTAGTAAGCGCGATGCCGTAAAGATAATGCTGTAAGCGCGATGCCGCGAGCGCCTTCAGGCGCGGCATTCATTAGCCCCGGACGTAAGTCCGGGGTGCGCCAGCCGGAGAGGAACAAGTCCCGCAGGTACGGCACGACTCTCTTGCTACTGTATTCACAATCGAAGAAAGAATTCGCTCCAAACAACCATGCCACTGCAAGAACAAAACTACTGGCTGACCACGACAGAATTTCCGAAGCCCGCACCCCACCCGCTCCCCGCCCGCGTCGACGTGGCCGTAATCGGCGCCGGCTTCACCGGACTCTCGGCCGCGCGCACCCTTGCCCAACGCGGCGCGAAAGTCGCCGTGCTCGAATCCGAAACCATTGGCTGGGGCGCGAGTTCGCGCAACGGCGGGATGGTGTTGACCGGCATGAAGCTGGGCGTGAACCAACTCATCTCCATGTACGGACGCGACCTGGTGCGCCGCATGTACGCCGCGTCGCTCGAAACCATCGATTGCGTCGAGCGGATTATCCGCGAAGAGAATATCGACTGCGACTTCTCGCGCTGCGGCCATCTTGAAGTCGCCTGCAAGCAAAAGCACTTCGACGATTACGCGCGGCAAGTGGAGGTGATTGCGCGTGAGTTCAATCATCAACTGCGCGTCGTGCAGAAAAACGAATTGAGCGCTGAAATCGGCTCCAGCATTTATTACGGCGGTATGGTCGATGAAGTCAGCGCCGGATTAAACCCCGCGCGCTACGTCGCCGGACTCGGAGCAGCCGCCATGAAAGCTGGCGCGGAAATCTTTGAGCACACGCGCGTGGAAAGCGTGCAGCGCGAGTCAAATCAAGGCGATGCGGGTTCGAAGATCACCACGTCACGAGGCCCGCTGTGGGCGCGCGAAGTCTTCGCCGCAACCAGCGGCTACACCGGCAACGCCACGCCCGCGCTGCAGAAGAAACTTATTCCAATAGGGTCTTTCATTATTACAACTGAAATCCTGCCCGAAGCTCTGGCCCGCGAACTTAGCCCGCGCAACCGCATGATCTACGATTCGAAAAATTATCTCTACTACTACCGCCTCACGCCCGACCGCCGCATGTTGTTCGGCGGGCGCGCCGCCTTTTTCCCCGAAACCGATCAGACCATCCGGCGCAGTGCCGAAATCCTGCGCCGCGGCATGATCGAAGTCTACCCGCAACTGCGCGACGCCAAAATCGAATACGTCTGGGGAGGCACGCTCGACTTTGCCTTCGACATCATGCCTCACGCTGGCCAGCTCGACGGCCTCTACTACGCCGTAGGCTACGCCGGCCACGGCGTAGCCATGGCCACGTACCAAGGCCAAAAGATGGCGGAGATGATCAGCGGGGACAAGCCGGAAAATCCATTCGTCGGCATCCCGTTCCCCGGCGCGCCCCTCGGCCTGTATAACGGGAAGCCGTGGTTCCTGCCCTTCGCAGGAGTGTGGTACAAGTTTCTGGATTGGGTGAGCTAGGTTAGAACGCAGGATTCTTCAGATGCCTAAATCTCGTAAAGTGTCGCGCATCATGTACGTCGAGTCCAAGGCAGAAAGCCTTAACGGGCCGGCGCGAATCGGCCGTGTGACTTTTTCTAAGACCGGCCTCTCG
>Ga0302319_10013618_pt1 | contig 15243 bp, 2 predicted proteins | sample Bog_T0_2_FD_203319 | JGI IMG/M metagenome (GOLD analysis project Ga0302319, IMG submission 203319) | Peat permafrost microbial communities from Stordalen Mire near Abisko, Sweden - Bog_T0_2 | ecosystem: Environmental > Terrestrial > Soil > Wetlands > Peat | place: Sweden: Abisko, Stordalen Mire... | reverse complement strand
ACTCCATTAACCTGAGTGCAGCCATCGAGACCAATAACCCGACACAGTACGGCTATGGTTCCAACATGTGGAGCCAGGCTGTTAATTCCTATGGGGTACCTTACGGAATCGCGAGTCAGGTTTTGGTCTCGGAACAAAACATTGCTGCCTATGGTGGCAACAATTACTGGCTGGGCGGGGCAAACCTAAACAATCAAGCGATGATTGATGGATTTTGCACTTTTATGGGGCTCTCCTCGCCTTACCCTGGTGTTCCACAAAACAATCCTACTTTGCAATACTACGCCACTAATTATGTGGCTCAGGTTCCTTTTACGCCAACTGTCACGCTTTCGTACTACAACGCCTGGCAGGTCAACGATCCGCTTGTTCACTACCTGGCCAGCGATCTCACCTTTGTCGGTGTCGAAAAACCCAGTGGTGTCCAAACAGGGTTGCAGGTGCAATATGGCGCCACTGGCAACGTCTTGGAATACCCCTCTTTTAACGTGGTCAACGACCGTTATCAACCCTGGAGCCTCCAATACACCAATAATCTTCCAGTAATTGGGCCCAACGCGATTGTCCAATCCGCCTTTGGATTGGCGGTTAAAGATCCGCTTGTTTGGAGTTCGGATGACTGGAATTTTCCAACGAATCTATATCCCACCGTAGGTTGGATTGGCCGCGTGCACCGCGGAACACCCTGGCAGACGGTTTATCTCAAGGCGCATGATGTGTTGCATGTCTTGGACCCGTATGGGGACATCGCCTCAGGCACGAACACTTGGACGGCTTGGACTGGGGATTACAACCAATTTGACGCCGCGAACAGTGTCCCGGTGCAAGACCGACTGCTGTTTGACTTGTTCACTTCTCGTCCGAATGATAATGCCGCACTAGGCACACTTTCCGTGAATCAGACTAATTTGGCAGCGTGGTCCGCGGTGCTAAGTGGGATGGTGGTTCTGAGGAATACGACAACCCTACCGACCGTCCTCAACCCAAAGTATGCTTCGATATATCGCAGCATCCCGGTACAATATAACTCTTTGACCATTCAGCCCGCCGCGTTTGACGTGGCTTTGCAAAACATTTTGACCAACATTAACTTCGCCCGTTTCGGTACCAATCTGGCTTATGGATTTACCAATGTTGACCATGTAGCCGGGGCTTTTGAACATGTCGGTGATATTCTTGCCGCGCCGGCCTTAAGTGAATATTCACCATTCTTAAATGTCAGCGCGGCGCAGCAGCAATACGGCATCAACGATGCTGAGTACGAGTGGGTGCCGCAGCAGATGATGGGATTGGTGCGAGCCAGTTCCACACCGCGTTATGTGGTTTATGCCTACGGCCAGTCGCTTCGGCCCGCCCCCAACGGCTTGGATACGAGTTCCACGTATTTCGGGTTGGTCACCAATTATCAGGTGGTGGCGGAAAGCGCCGTCCGGGCCGTTATCTCCGTCCAATCCAAGGTGGATATGTCTGGTGCCTACCCCGTTACCAATTACACCACTCACGTGGAGAGCTACAATGTGTTGCCGGCTGATTAAGACCGGCACGCGAAGCCCCCGAACCCCCCGGCCGTTATTGCGCTGGAAAGCGGGATTTGGCTTCGATGCAATGGGTTGAGTTTGTTATGAAAAGAAAATTTTTGATGTTCCTGGCCCTGCTGGCGGTCATAGTCACGTGCCTATTCTGGCTGCATGGCGGAGGGCTTGGCGCCGGGAAAGCCTTCAAGCCCGCGTCTCCTTCGACCGTCGCCGGTTCCCGGGTCGGCACCAATAACCTCGTCGTCGCCGCCGCAAAACCCGCTCCCGGTTTCCTCACGGGGACCAACCGTCTTGCCTACCGTCTGACCAATACCTCCAAAACCCTGACTCAATTGTTGCGCGATCCGCATGCCATTCTGTTGCAGAATGCCTTGATCGATACGAGCCTGGGTTTGGGCGGGCTTAACATTCCGCAGAATTTGCAGGCCAAGGGAGATCCCGGAGCGTACATCGTTCAGGCGCACGGGCCGACCAGCCCGGCTTTCCGCGCTCTGTTGCAGGCCGCCGGTGCCCGGATCGTTTCCTACATCCCCAACAATGCTTATCTCGTTCAGATCACCCCCGCGGCGGCCGGCGGTTTAGCGGCCAGTCCGCTCGTTCAAGCGGTCATTCCCTACCAGCCTTATTATAAATTGCAGCCTTCTCTGCTGGCCCTGGCCACGGCCGATGCCCAATTTCCGCCCGGCAATTTTCTCACTGTTGGCCTGTTTGATGCCGCCGGTATTTCTGAGTTGGTCATTGCAGGCTATGTCACCGTGGGTGCGATGGATCAATCACCCTTCGGCCCCATAGTCCATGTCTTGCCGCCGCTCAATCAGCCTCTGACCAAGCTGGCCTCGCTTCCCATCGTCCAAGCCATCGAACTGGGTTACAATCGCCGGGCAGCCAACGACCTGGCCCGGACCAATCTCGGTATCACTTCCGATACCATCACCAATTCGACGGGCGACTGGCTTGGCCTCAATGGGGCTAACGTGACGGTTGAGATCAACGATTCGGGTGTTGACGCCACCCATCCTGATTTCAGCGCTAGTGGGACAGCGGAAACTGGGCCCTTGGGACCAACCCGCGTGGAGGGCGATTTGACTGATACCGACGGCCACGGTACGCACGTCGCCGGCAGCATCGCCGGAAACGGTTCGGAATCTTATACCGTCGTGGTTCCTCCGCAGGGCTCCGTTACCAACGCGGATTTTCGCGGCAAGGCGCCTAATGCAAATATCTATTCCGTGGGCAACATCTACAATAACGACACCCCGGATATTTATTTGCAGCAGGCTCCGGCCCAGACCAATGCCTTGATCTCCAACAACAGTTGGACGTTTCCCGGTGACGCAGAATACGACCTGGCCGCCGCCAGTTACGATGCCGCCACGCGCGACGCGTTGCCCGGCATCCCGGGTGCTCAACCGGTCCTGTTCGTTTTTGCCGCCGGAAACTCTGGCGCCGGAAGCAGTGATGGTTCGGGCGGCAATTCGGACACGATTGAATCTCCCGGCACCGCCAAGAACGTGATCACCGTCGGCGCCTTGGAGCAGTTGCGGAACATCACCAACGTGGTCACCTTTGTTTTCCAGGGCCAGACCAATGCCGGGCCGGCCTTCCAAGGTGAGTCGGATTCCTCGTCGCAAGTGGCCGATTATTCCTCTCGCGGCAACGTGGGTGTCGATATCGAGGGCGCCTTTGGCCGCTTCAAGCCGGACGTCGTGGCGCCGGGTTCCTGGGTCGTTTCCACGCGCTCGACCCAATGGGACACGAACTCCTACTTTAATCCAACCACTATCTCCGTGACTACTTATGTGGACCAGATTGTGGAGACCAATTCCCTCCAATATTACACGGTCACGGTGCCTCCGAATGCGACGAACGTTACGATCACGATTGTGTCCAACCAGTTTACCACCGTGTTCCCGGGCAATCTCATTATTTATGCCCAGCAGTCCGGCTTTCCGGACCCGGTGAATGATCCTGGTGCGATTGACATTACAACCACGGACGACCTGCTCGCCATTCCACCTTCGAGTGGCGGGGCCATCACGGGCATCGGTGCCATCCAGAACAACGGTTTCGACTTTGCCATCGCCGATAGCACGAATGTTCCGGTGAATTATGATGTGATCGTTAGCATCGCCTCCACGAACAACCTCGGAGACGAGGAACAGGTGATTCAAGGTTTGGATGACGGTCTGGGACCGAATGATGGCCGACCCCCTTATTATCGTTTTGAGACCGGGACGAGTATGGCTACCGCCTCCGTCGCCGGTACTCTGGCCTTGGTTCAGGATTTTTTCACCAACAAGCTCTCGACGCCTATTACTCCCAGCCCGGCCTTGCTCAAGGCCATGCTGATTAATGGCTCCCGCGTTATCGCCAATTATTCCTACGCCCTCACCAACAACCCCAATTTGGCGGGTTGGGGCGAGCCAAATATCCAGGACATCCTGCCGGTGACCTCCAGCAATCTTAACAGCATCGCCACCACCGCCAACACCCCGATGTTCTTCGTGGATCAGAGTGTGACGAATGCCCTGGCCACCGGCGACAGCCACACTTATCTCGTCACGATCAACACTAATTCGTTCGCGTCCGATCTGCAGTTGCAGGCCACGGTGGTCTGGACCGATCCCCCCGGCGATCCTTCCGCTGCCATCAAACTCGTCAACGGCCTCGAGTTGATCATCACCAATCTTGATACCGGTGACGTCTTTGTCGGCAATGATATCAATGGGGATCTGGGCTACAACCTGCCAGAGCCCACGAACGCTCCGCCAAACGTGGATACGATCAATAACGTCGAAAATATTATCGTCCCGCCTTTGTTGGGTGGTAATTATTCCGTCACCGTTTATGGCCGCGATGTCAATGTCAACGCGGTCACCGAACAAACCAACAACGTGGTCCAGGATTACGCGCTCGTCGTCTCCGTCGGCGAGGGTGAGGTGCCCAATGCCATTAGTTCTGTCACCGATGAGGGCCTCACCTCCAATTTGACCGGGGATCAGGATGTCACTTATATCTCCGCCACAAACTCCCCGCTCGTGAACCAGTTTGTCGGCGCCAACATTCCGTTCCAAGGCACGAACCTGGTCGGCCTGGGGACCAACACGGTTTGGGGTAGTTCCGGCGCGCTGACCCTCGGCATGACCAATCAATGGCATTTCTACGTGGTCACCAACAACGCCCTCGATTCCCTTGGCCAGAGCTCCGATGTTACCAACGCCGCGTTCATCACCTACAATGCCTATGAGCTCTCGGTTCCGCGCGCCGGCGTCTATGAGGAAAGCGATCCCGCCAACGCTACCCGCCCGGAGGCGGATATTGACGTTTATGCCACCACGGATCCAGGCCTGACCAACCTGAACCCGGTCACACTTTCCAACTGTCTGGCCGGGGCCAACAACAGCGGCGCGTCGCTGGGGCAGGGCGGCGATGAGTTTGTTTACTTCACCAATTCCTTCCACGGTGAGATCTATTACGTCGGCATCAAGTCCGAGGATCAGATGGCGTCGGAATATGATTTTCTCGCGGTCTTCACCGCAACGCCATTCAGCCAGCTCTTGCCCAATGGCGACGAACTGGTCAACGGTTTCCCCCTGCCAGCCTACGTCCCGGACGGTAGCCCAGCCAAGCCCGGCATAACCAATGTCTTTGCCCTGGCCACCTATCCAATGATCATCAAAGATGTCATTGTCACCAATCTGAATCAGCACCAGAATTTCGGCGACTTGATTGGCACTCTGAACTTCAATAGCGAGCCGGTTGTATTGAATAATCATGACGGTTATGGCGACACTTACAACACCACCGTCCCGCTCGTTTACGACGACGCTGCCAATCCTATTGCCGGCTCCCGACATGCCGACGGGCCAGGCAGTTTGAACAATTACGTGGGCCAGTCCGCGGTCGGTGTCTGGCGGTTGAATGAAATCGACAATTCACTCACCATGACCGGACAGGTCAGTGTGTTTAACCTGCTGATCCAGCCGCATCGTAAACTTGATTTTCCCGGGATCATTGTCGCCATCCCGCCCGGCGGTTGGTTTATCGATTATGAATCCGTGCCGCCCGGCTATACCAACCTCACGTTCTACGCCACCAACTTGCCGCCCATCATCACGCCCTCCCCCTTGGTGATGTACGAAAAATTCGGCGCCGAACCGACCTTGACCGATTTTGATTTTTCGGCCGGCCTGACCAATCTCCTCTTTCCCGGCGCGGATCCCGGCAATTCCATCTCTATCGGGCCGCCCCTAGACATTGGTAATTATTATATCGGCATTTATAATCCCAGTACCACCACGACGGCGAATGTGTTCATCGCCGCGAGCCTGGGCCAGGATAAATCCGTCAACGACAGCTTCACCTACACCAGCAGTGGTCCGCAGCCCATCGTGCCGGATGCCGTGAGCGACACCGCCTCCATCTCCGTTTCCGCCACCCAATTGATTGAGTCGGTCAATGTCGGGATGGTCATCACTGCTCCGCAGATTGCGGACATGACCTTTACCCTGGTCAGCCCGACCGGTCAGCGCATCCTCCTGATGGAAAACCGCGGCGCGGATACCACCAACGGGGCCGGCACCACATTTGTCTATACGAATGTGCTCAATTCCACGGCCACCGGCGGTTTTGCCGCCAATACGAACTATCTGGTCGTGCCTTTCGGCGGTTCCGTGATCCCCATTACTTATAATTTTTACACCATTCCAGACCAAATGACCGTTTATGAGGGGACCAACCCGGCGAATTTTAATTCAACCACCATTATCGGAAACACGACCCTGACCAATAATCCTAACGGTCCGGTTACCTTTAACGTCACCTCACAGCCCGGTTTCACGAACATCACCATCATCATGAACCAGTTTGGTAACCCCTTTGATACGGCTGGTGGTGATGCGTGGATCTATACCGCCGGCTCGCCTAGTACCAACTACGAGTATCTGACCTTCACCGATGACACGAATCTGGCCAATGTCCCGATTAAATATGCGGTGCCGCCGTTTGAGTTCACCCCGCAAGTCCCGCCCCTGTACACCTTGAGCGATTTCGGCGTGGCCACTAATGGCCTGTACCACGGTCCCACGAATATTTACGATCCCAACGGCGGTTGGTCGGTGCCCTCCAATCTGGTCACGGTCGCCACCGTCTTGAACTTCACCAACGGCCAGTTGCAGTCGGTCACGAATGTGCTCCATTTGACCAACAATTATGTCAGCGTCGTTACCGATCCGTCGGATGAGATCGGCGATTCCACCTCCAATTTTCTGGCCCTGGCGGACGGTACCATTACCCGCTCCATTCCGACCGTCCCCGGCACGCTCTATAACGTCACCTTTTGGTATCGTGGTCCCGGCATCACCAGTTGGTGGCGCGGTGAAGGCAATGCCAGCGACAGTTCGGATCCCGAGAATAATGGCAACAACGGCACGCTGGTCGGCAAATTCAATTTCCCCGCCGGTGAAGTGGATCAGGCCTTTCAATTCGCCAATGGCGGTAATGAGTTTGATTTCGCCGGCACCAACGCTTATGTCCAGGCCCGCCAGACCAAGTCGTTGAATGTCGGTCAGAATGGCGGATTCACGGTGGAAGGTTGGATCAATCCGACCAATATCGCCCGGCCGCAGCCCATCCTGGAATGGCTCGCCAGCGTCCCCACCAACTCCGCCGTCACCAATCTCGTCATCAAGAGCGGCCCCTATCTCGATCTCGCCAGCGGCAATTATTATTATCTGCTCGGCCCGACCGATTGGGTCACTTCCGAACAGTGGGCGGAAGACTTGGGCGGCCATCTCGCCACCATCACCACCGCCAATCTCCAAAACTGGGTGTTTGATAATTTTGGCGGCTCCGGTTCCATCAACCATAATTTGTGGATCGGCCTCACCAACAGCAGTGGCACCAACTTTAGTTGGGTCAGCGGCGTGACCAATGCCCCTTACACCAATTGGCTCACCGGCCAGCCGGATAACCTGTGCGGCTCGAGAAATTATACTGCCATCCTCGGCGCCACTAATTTCCAGCCCGGCCTGTGGTTCCTCGCCGACAGCAATGGCTTCACTTGCACCGCTCCCGGCGTCACCAATCTCATCTACGGTGTGGCCGAGGTGCCCGCCCTCCAGACCAACGGGGTCCAGTTCTGGATCTCCGCCACCAATACCCCCGGCTCTACGAATACGCCGTTCGCCACCGCTTACGGCTGTCTGTACGCCAATATTGTCGATACCAACTTTGTCTCCCACGAGATTCATTCCCCGCCGGGTCTCCTGACCAATTACGTCTTCCAGCACATCGCGCTGACCTACGACACCAACAGCGGCATCGCCAACCTCTATCTCAATGGCACCAACGTTGCCACGAATAATTTAGGGGTCTTTGTGCCCAAAACCGATGGCGATGTCCTGCTCGGCCATGACCTGTCTCCGAACACCAACAATTATTTTGGCGGGTTGATGGATGAAATGAGTATTTACCATCGTGCCCTGTCGCCCGCGGAAATCCTCGCGATCTACCAGGTCTCCGCCCTGAGCACCAACCGCACCGTTGGCAAGTTTGATCCCACGGTCACGCCCGCTTACGGCCTCGCCGAGGCGCTCGTCAACTTTGGCGGCACCACCAATCTGATTTACGGGGTCAATAACTTGTGGGAACTCAATAGCTACACGTTTACCGCCACGGGCACCAACATGCCGCTGACGATCTCAGGCCTCGAACCCGGTATCTTGCTGGGTGATTTTCAGGTCAGTCAGTCGCCGCTGACCAACCTCTATTATCTGCCCGAGCAATCGCTCGCCGCGCTCACCGGCACTTCCGCCCAGGGCAACTGGACCTTGCAGGTCTGGGATAACCTCACGGACACCCCCCTCACCAATCTCTCTCAGGTCCTGAGCTGGCAGCTCAACTTCGTGCTCCAGTCCAATGCCCTTTTTGCCGCGTCGCTGGCCCCCGAAGCTCCCACCTCCAGCACCGTCCCCGGTGGTCAAACCGTCTATTATCAGGTGAACGTTCCGGGCTGGGCCCAATTCGCCACCAATGTCCTGGTCAGCTCCACCTTGCCGGTGAACCTGTTCTTTAACGCGACCAATCCGCCCACCGGCGTCAATCCGAACGACATTCCCCTGCTTACCGGCGCCACTGGCCCCGCAAGTTCGCCGACCATCGCCGTCAATACCAACGCGCCTTATGGCCCGTACCAGGCCGGTTCCGTCTATTATCTCGGGGTCCAGAATACCAACGCCACCCCCGCGCAGGTCGTTCTCCAGGTTAACTACAACCTCACCTCGCTGACCAACAGCGATCCTTACACCAACTCCTTTGGTACCAACGACACCATCCGTTATTTCGAATACACCGTTAACACCAATGCTTACGCCGCCACCTTCCAGCTCCTGAAGGTGCAAGGTGACGTGGACCTCGTCGTCAGTCGCGGCGTCCCGCTGCCCACCCTGACCAATTCTGACTACGGTAGCTTCAACGTCAGCAATCTCGATCAGAGCATTTATGTGCTGACCAATTCGCAGCCCGTGCCGCTCGCGCCCGGTCCTTGGTACCTTGGGGTGATCAAGCGTTCCAGCGGTCCTGCGAATTACACTGTCCTGGCCAAGGAATTGGACGTGATCGGCAACGTCACCAACTCGGTGAGCATTGTCAATCTCGCCAATGGCGTGGCCGTGAACGGCAGCGCCGGACCTGGTGCTGATCTGACCAATTTCTACGCCATCACCCTGGCGTCTTCCAAAGTCCCCGGCGTCACCAATTACGGTGTGTTGTTCGAATTGTATAACCTCAGCGGCAACGGCGATCTTACCGTCCAGACCAACGGCCTGCCGCTCGCGCCCCCGTTCTTCCAGACCAGCCAGAATCGCGGCGTCAACCCCGAGTCCATCCTCATCTTTACCAATGCCGGGTTTACTAACATCGACCTGACTTATTACCTGGGCGTGCCGAATAACGAGATTTCGAACATCACTTACACCATCGTGGCCGAGGTCATGACGAACTCCTATTTCGCCGGCTTCCCCGGAGCCAATGGTTCCGGCGGCGGCGCCGTCGGTGCCGGTCATGCCGGTACCATCAGCACGGTGTACCATGTCACCACCACGAATGATTTCGGGCCTGGCTCACTCCGCGATGCTGTCAACACCACCAATTGTACCGTGGTCTTCGATCTCTCCGGCGATATTGTGTTGAATTCTCCTTTGGTGATCACCAATTCCTACCTCACGATCGCCGGTCAAACCGCCCCGGGCGGCGGCATTACGATCCTTGGTAACCTGACGACGGTCACCAACGCCCACGATGTCATCATTCGCGATCTGCGTTTCCGCAACCCGGGGGCAGGAGATTCCTTGCAATTCCTCAACGTCTCCAACCTGGTCGCCGATCATATCTCGGCCGAATGGACCTCCAATAACCTCGTGTCGGTGCTCAATTCCTCGAACGTAACGGTGCAGTGGTCCATTCTCGCGCAGAGCCTCTTCAATTCCAATAACCTAACGCCCATCGCCTCGCTCTTGCAAGGCGGCAGTGGCTACATCAGTTTCAACCATAACCTCTACGCCGATAACAATAGCGGCAGCCCGCTCTTTGGCGACGACATCAGTCTCGATTTCGTGAACAACGTCATCTACGACTGGGGCACCAATGCCGGCTTCTCCCCCAACAACAGCCTCTCGTTCCCGGGCGCCTTCACCAATTACCTGAATTACGATTGCAATTACTTGATCGCCAGCAGTAATGCGGTGATGAACACCATCGCCTTCTATGGGGGTAGCACCAATACCTGGATTTTCCAGACCAACAACCTCATTGACAGCAATACCAATGGCATTCTCGACGGCGCCAACACCAAATGGAACATGTTCACCAACCTGTTCACGCCGGTCGGCCATTCCTTCCCGCTGATTCCCGTGCCCACGGACGAGGCCTATCTCGCCTATGAAAAAGTCCTCGACTTCGCCGGCGTGAACATGGCGCTGCGCGATTCCGTGGATACTAACGTTATTGGTAATGTTCGCTCGCAAACCGGCACCTTGATCAGTGCCCCCGGCATTTCGCCGCTGCCGCAGTCCAACCCGGTGTATCTCGACACCGATCAGGACGGTATTCCGGATTTCTGGCAAATTACGTTTGGCCATTCACCTTACGTTCCCAGCAACAACAATCCTTCGACCAATGCCCTGGGCTACACGATGCTGGAAGAATATGACAACTGGCTCGCCGCACCCCACGCCGTCACCCTCACTAACACACCCGTCGGTGTGGATCTGCAACAGCTGTTCGGCGAGGTCGGCCACTTGAGTTTCTTCGTTACCAATGCCATCCACGGTTCCGTGTACCTGACCAATGTCCTCGGTTCTGTCACCAACACCGGTCCCTTCAGCAATAGCATCGCGGTGTTCGTGCCGACCAACACGACGCCCGCCTTCACTAACTACGCTTCCTTTGACGCGTATGTCACCAACAACGACACCCTCGCTTATTTCGGCCCCGTGACCGTCAGTGTCATGGTCAGCGGTGTTCCGGTGCAACTCAACAGCAACATTCCGCCGGTCATCATCAGCCTGGCGACTTTCGCCCGGTCCGCCTCCGCGTCGGCCGCCGCCTTTGCCAACACGAACTACGGTGGCTCGGATTATTATGTCTTTGACGTCACCAACAATGCGGGCGTGAGCCCGGTCGCGGTCCTCTTCACGGTCACCAACGCCACCGGCCCCGTCGATCTCGTCGCCAATTACGATTACGGCCCGCAGCAGCAGCTGCCGTCACTCTCCTATTACGAATTCATCAGCACCAATTCCTGGACCAACAGCGAGAACATTCTCATTTCATCCAACTCCACGCCTGTCACCGTCACGAACGGAAATTGGTATCTCGCCGTGGTCAACGTGGCGGGCTCCAACGTGAGCTACACCATCAATGCCACTGAATTCTTTAGCCTCTCGCCGCCGGTCTTCACCTCGCCGGCCGATGGTCAACAGTTCACGAACGTGGCGACCTTCCCGTTCACCTATAACGCTGTCGCCACCGATCCCAATACCCCGGCCTTGCCGCTCACCTTCGCTCTCGCCAGTGGTCCGACCAACCTGACCGTCTCCAGCAGCGGCTTGATCAACTGGACGCCCACTCTGGCCCAAGGCCCCACCACGAACGGCCCGTCCACCAATACAATCGCGGTCAGCGTCTCCAACGGCGATTATTTCGTGACCAATACCTTCACGATCATTGTCACGGGAACAAATATTCCGCCCATCTTGCCCAACCAGCCGAACGAAGTCGTGATTGTCCCCGGCGGTACGCTGGTCGTGACCAATACCGCCATCAATCCGAACTTGCCCGATTATCCGCTGACCTACGGCCTGACCAGTGCGCCCCCCGGCGCCCTGATTGATTCCAACGGCATCATCACTTGGTCGCCCACGCTGCTGCAGGCCGGATCGACTTTTGTCATCACCACCGTCGTCACCGACACCAATCCGTGGGCGGTTAACGCCACCTCTTTGAGTGCCACCAATTCCTTCACCGTGATCGTGGAAACCGGCATCATCCCCGGTACGCCTCAGACCAACACCATTCCCGCCGGTGGTTTCACCTGGCTCGCCGTGCCCGTGCCGGCCAATGCCGTCATCGCGACCAATACGCTGCTCTTCGCTACCAATCTGCCGGTCAATCTTTGGTTCAGCACCAATCTGCCGCCCACGATCATCAATCCGGGCGACGTCGAGTTGCTGGCCAATTCCTCCGGGGGTTCGCGCCTCGTTTACACCAACGGCTCACCGGCCTTTGTCCCCGGCGAGACTTATTTCCTGGGGGTCCAAAACCCCAACGCGGTGAGCGTGACCTACGCCCTGAACGTGGGCTTTGGCTTGGTGACCACCGCGAGTGGTTCCGTGACCAACTATCCTTTCAGCGGCATTGTCCACACCAATATCGGTGGGACCAATGGCTACCTCCTGACGTGGTTCGCGCCCAGCAATGACCTGTTCACCGTGCAATGGACCACCACACTTCCCTCAGCCAACTGGACCTCGTTTACCAACCTGGTCAGTTACAACCCCGCCTTCCCGGCCACGCTCACCCGCGCCCAGTTTAATTTCTTCGATGACGGATCGCAGGATGGCGGCCTGGCCCTGAACCATTTCTACCGGTTGATCCTGCTCGGTCAGCCGTCCACGACCAACACGCTGACCTTGCCCGCGCAGCCCAATCTGTTGGTCGGTTCCCAGACGGCGCTGAGCGCCACCAACACGGCCACTGATTCCGATCCCTACGCCGTCCTGACGTACTCCCTGCTCACGGCCCCCGCGGGCGCTGTCATCAGCAGCAACGGTATCATCACCTGGACTGCGCCTGCCGGCGTCGCCTCCACCAACGTCTTTACCACCCTCGTCACTGATAATGGTTCACCATCGGGCAGTGCCAGCAATACGTTCTTTGTCATCGTCCAGCCGGCTCCCGCCATCAGCGAGCAATTCACCGGCGGCGGTCTGGAACTCACCTGGTTCGCGCCCAGTAACGATTTGTACGAGGTGGAATGGCGGACCAATCTTACCTCCGGCCCCTGGACCCTGTTCCCGGGCACCGTGAGTTACAATCCGGCGGCCTTCACCAGCCCGACCCATACCCAGTTCAATTACTTTGATAACGGATCGCTGTCCGGCCCGTTCAGCATCCCGCACTATTACAAATTGATTCTGCTGCCTCAGGTTCTCACCAGTGTCCTGGCTCTGCCCGCGCAGTCTGACATCGTGGTTGGACCCCAAACGACGCTGAGTTTCACCAACACCGCCACCGATTCCAATCCATACGCGGTGCCGACCTATAGCCTGCTGGCCGCGCCCGCCGGCGCCACTATCGACGCCAATGGCATCATCACTTGGACCACGCCCGCGGGCAACCCCACCACCAACACCTTTACCACCGTGGCCACCGATAATGGTTCGCCTGCGGCGACTGCCACCAATACCTTTATTGTCATCGTCCGGCCTGCACCCGGGATCTCTAACGAACAATTCACCGGTGGCAGCCTGCTCCTCACCTGGTTCGCGCCCAGCAACGAGCTGTTCCAGGTCGAATGGCGGACCAATCTCACTTCCGGTCCCTGGACCGTCTTTGCCCCTGTCGTCAGTTACAACCCGGCGGCCTTCACCAGCCCGACGCATACTCAATTCAACTTTACGGATGACGGATCGCAATCCGGCCCGTTCAGCATCCCGCACTATTACAAACTCATTTTGCTGCCCAGCGATGTGAGTCTCGGGTATGTGGCCGGCCCGGTCATCACCCGCGTCACCGTCGCGCCCTCTGGCACCACCTTGCAATGGCTCGCGCCCACCAACGAAATGTTCAAAGTGCAATGGACCACCGACCTGGTCCCCACCATCATCTGGACTCCGTTTACCAACATCATCACCTCCGCCACCGGCGCCTTCAGCTTCACCGACACCAACGCCCCCCTCATGATGAAGTTCTACGAGCTCTTGTTGCTACCCTGAGACCTTGACGGGCGATCGCATGACCTTGGTGGGCAGAGACCCCGTCGAGCCCTAACTTCTCGGATGGCCCGGTCGCGGAAATGTCCGTCTCGTAGGGGACGACGTGAAAAGTCTCATTCTTCGCCTTCAATCCCAACGGGATTGTGATCATTCAGCCCAGGGTTGCAAAGCTACCCTGGGTAACCATCGCAAAAGTAATCAACCCTGAAAGGGTTGAATCGTCCCCACGAAAAAAGCAATCGTTTGGTTTAATGCCGTGCTCCCTTGGTGCCATAGGTACAACCGAAAATAAGCCTTCCAATCTCTTAGGGTAACACCTGATTGCCGGAAACCAAACCAGCGCAGAAGATGGTTTCACCATGAAATGCATTATTCTTTCCCTTTTGACTCTCGTCACCGGTTGCACCACCGGCACGCATTACGTTACAGGCGTGCTTGGCCCGCCCATCTCGCCAGCCCAGGTGGTGGTCTATTACTCGACCCCGACAAATTCTACCACCATCGGCCGCGTCACCGCTCACTCCTATGGCGGGCTGACTTACGCGGACGCGAGCGCTGACGCGTTGACCGAAATAAGGCTTCAAGCCGGTGGACTTGGTGCGAATGGGGTGGTGGTTTATAATACGGACACGGCACCCCTCTGCGGAGCTCACGTCCGTGCTAACGCGATTTTCGTTTCGCCCTCACGCTCAGATTAAAAGCTCCTAATCTGAGGGAAACGGCTTTGATCCTGTCAATTCAGTAAAATCATACGGCCTCCTGCTTGAACTCCTGGGTGTACAGCTTGTTCGTACTCGTCATCATAGTCATTTTCCATGTCTTTGACGCCGTATCCATCAAATCGGGGGAACCTCACAGTCCCGTTTTATTGCCTCCCACCCCTCGTTAAAATCATCCAAAAACTCTTCAATGATTACGACCCTAACAACTTTTTGCAGCCTCAAAACGACCAACTGATTCCGCGCTGACCAGTCCGTTTACAATCATTTATTATCCGTTTCGGGCATCCGGGAGCATATTTATTTCTGTCGCCTCTGTGGTCAAAGAAAATCCTCAAGGTCGAAAACGAACCCAATTTAAAATCATTCCGTCAAAGAATTTGGGGTAGTGCCTTAATTTGGATTTATTTCTTTTTATTCTTAACCAGCCAATAAATCAGAGCCGCAAATGCTATAACCGGAACTCTAATAATTGCTAACATAAGCGCTAGATCA
>Ga0302319_10013615_pt1 | contig 15246 bp, 25 predicted proteins | sample Bog_T0_2_FD_203319 | JGI IMG/M metagenome (GOLD analysis project Ga0302319, IMG submission 203319) | Peat permafrost microbial communities from Stordalen Mire near Abisko, Sweden - Bog_T0_2 | ecosystem: Environmental > Terrestrial > Soil > Wetlands > Peat | place: Sweden: Abisko, Stordalen Mire... | reverse complement strand
TAAATCTGCCGGGGGAAATGAAAGCCCGGCAGATTGCGAGAAGATTATGAAAACATTCTTAAACGGCGTTCAAGTAAATCCGAAAACGGTCGGTCAGATATTCGAACTACTCCCCAAGCATAGCGACTATTGCCCCGGCGACGTACTATGGTGTCCCCGCGATGAAACAATGCAACAGGCTATTGTCCAAAACTATGCGGTGCACTCCGTCGGGGCGGCTCGCTATAACCCCCACGTCCGCATTTTGCGCCCCATTTCCTTTTCCGTTCCCCAACCCCAACCCCCTACACACTAAAATCATGAATCATCATCTCTTCGGCGGTTTTATCACTCACTGGCATTTCGGGCATTTCCACGGTGGCGGGGCGATAGCCAGCCTGGCGGTGGTTGTGGTCGGCTGTCTGGTGCTGCTGCTGGTGACGCGTAAAATAGACTAGGTCCGATTAAAAGCAAAAACCCCGTCCAGGACAACCTGGACGGGGTTTCTTATTTTCCGAAAAATCTGTTATTTTGATTGGGTAGCCGTCGTCGAATTGGTTGAAACGCTGGCATCCCCGACGGCTATGTGCGCTTCATCATACGTCGAATCGGCGATGTTTATCCCCTGGTTAGTACCATTTGCCCCGCTCCCCGACGCTTTGCCGCGCGTGGCCTGCAAAACGGCCATCGGAGGCAAGTAAAGACGATTGGTCGATACGGGGGCGACGATGGTTGAATTTTTGATAAGACCCACGGACACGTCCCCCGACAAAAACGACACCCCCCCGGAAAATGGGATGGGCAATCCGATGTGGGTAGTTCCTCCGTAAATGCTGGACGTATTTGAAACAGCTGTTCCGGCACAGCCGCAGAGTGACAGGCAGGCGGCGCATAACAGGATGGGGACGGTCTTGCTTAGGGAACTGCCCCCCGCGAAAAGCGCTTTGATCGCCCCAAAAAATCCGGAATGGCGCCAGCCGACATAGACGCGCACCAACTGGGCGATGAACGCCAGGCCGAGCACTACCGTGGCCGCAAGACCTTTGTATTGTCCTGGTATAAGCGGAATGAAGGATTGAATGGAATTGTCCACACTGGCCAACTGTTGAGTAGTAAGGGTTGGCGTGTCGTTGGTTTGGGCTTGCCCGGAAAGCGCGAAAATAACCAAAAAGACAAAAATTGCGCACCAGGTTTTATTGGCATAAACATTCATATTTTTGCTTTTCATCCTGCGTCATTTATCGGCCAGATGCAAGCTTAAATGTTGCATGATTAAATCCACCTTAATTTCCAGCTGGCACAAACTGCGCACTTGCCAGGTTTCCATGGTGAGGACTGCGCCGAAGGCGACCACCAGCAGCGCCAGAAAAACCTGTTTTCCAAAAGCGGTAAATTTCATTAATTCGACAATGAATGATTAAACGTGATGGTGAATGACAAGGTTCCGGCAAATACACCGTTTGGCGTCACAAAGCCGGTCGTAAAATTCAATGACCATACTTCGTAAAGAGTTGGCGGATTTTGCTGCCCCATGGCGAGCGCCAGCACGACGTTTCCTGTGGTGGAAAGTGAAAAACTAAATGTCCCAACGCCGACCCCGACCGGTTGCGCTGAATTGGAAATGGAGCCGTAACCGCCCAAAAGATAGGCGTAGGCAATGGTTGGAACTGTTGACGAAGATGGTTGCGAATTCTGGGCAAATGCTGCCGCGAACATGCACCAATTGGTATTGCCGCCGTCCAACTGCCCGGCGCTGCTCTGCGTCCCATCGCTCGCCACCTTTTGCGTCGCCCAAAAGTCAATGGCGGCGGTTCCCGCCGTATTGATGCCCCCGGAGCCGACATTGCCGACCGCAGTAGGACTGCCCGGGGAAAAGGTATAGGTCATTTGAATCGTCACCACATAAAACTGAGTTGCGGCAACCACATCGGATGACCCTAGGACAATTCGCCCGAAGCATGTCCCCGAAGACCCGGTGTTTGAATAACCAATTTCATTGACGGTGTAAACTGACCCCTGTTGCGGAAATAGGAACGTCCGTTGCAACGTGATGGAATTCGCCGAATAACTGGTGAAATTTGACCCCCCCGAAGTGATATAATTGTTGCTGGCATTAACGAATGCCCCCAACGTGGCTTGGGCGACATTCCAGGCAGTTCCGACGATTCCCCCGGCCTGCGTGTAGGAAAGCGAACTGGCGGCGACCGTGGCGCTTACGTAGGTGATGGTTTGTTCCACCCCCCCGGCGCCCGTGCCGTATTTCAGCGTCCATCCGGTCATGTCAGGGGTGAAAAATGACGCACTAGCCGTGATGGTGTTTCCGGATTGGGTAAAAGTGACTGATGCCGACGGAACAGAGTTTGCGGTATTGGATGAGCCAATCTGGCAGTATGAAAAAATGGAAGCCAATCCGTTGCCATTGGCCAGGGAATTTAAGCCGTTATTGAAAATGAGATTATCACGCCACCCCGTTTCTGACACCAGGCGCCCGGTGGCAGCATCATAAATCGCAGTCCGGGCGCGCCCGTATTGTTTGTGATTAAACATTTAGCGAGGATAGCCCGACGGCAACGGAACCGCCATCGGGAAAAATTCCAGCATCATTTTCCGACCAAACCGCCAGGTTAGATAAGTCGATTGATGCCCCGGACCTATCGGACACCGCACGCGGCAAGGGCGTGCCTGACACTGCCAGGGCAGTCAATGCCGTTGCGACGGCGCCGGCATCGGCAAGGGACCGGGAAACGGCATTGCCGATAGCGATAGTGGAAAGCGCCAGGGCAGTTTGTCCTGCGTCCACAATTGCCCGCGCCAATCCCGCCCCGGCCATCATCCCCGACACACCGACCGCAACCGCGCCACGTTCCTGAATCCACCCCGTTGGGCGCCCGCGCCGCCAGGAAAGTAACGGCGTCTGGATACTGTTGATTTGGACCGGGACAGAATTCATTGATACAATTCATTGATACAAAGGCAGCTTGAACGCCTGCCCATTGTTTGTGAAATTAACCCAAGCTTTTGGCGTGACGGCATTGCCGGGGGCAGTCGCATTGGTGGCGCCACCATAGGAGCCGACAAAAACATTTGCCGCATTGGTGGAATAGACCACATCCGCAATCCAATTCGTGCCATTTACCCAATGCGAATCCGATAGTCCGGACGATTGCACGAAAAAATCCAAGACGTGCGAATATGGAGCGTTAACCGACATGTCCGGCCGGCCGCCTTGCTCCGTGACCCCGTTAGCAAAATAAGCATTCCCCAACGATAAGAATCCATTGTTGAAATATGCCTCATTTCCGAACGTGCAGTACTGCCCCACCCCGTTTTCGTTGAGCGCCACCATGCAATTCGCCGTGCCGATTGTCACTGTCCCTCCATTCGGTGCGTCAACTATTATATTAGTCCCTGCGAGGCCGTTGATCCCATACGTGCCCTGCAAGGGATAAGTCACCCCCACGTCATAGAGGTTAGTGTGCCAGGTGAAGCCGCACGTATTGGCTGTCAAGTATTGAGGAAACTGGTCGCCATCGATGTTGCCCAGGAATCCGTCTGCCGTCCAAATATCGAATACGTTCGTCTCGTCCGGCAAAGTGCCGGTAAACGTGTCCGACCGGAAAGAGATATGACTCCCGTTCGTCGCGTACAAACCAATTGCGGCAAGATAATTACTTGTTCCAAAGACACCGTTCGGCGCAATGTGGCAATCCTCGAAGTGCACCACTGAGTTCCATATTTCGAACTCGCACAGATTTGTGGGATAGTTCGGAAACATCCCTTCATATTCGCCACCCCGGAAAAAGATCGTTGATCCACCCACCCACGGAGAAACCTTTACCGCCTGCTTACAACTTCCGCCGTTATTGTAGGATACTTCCAAGTGGAGGCAGTACGCATCTAGCTGGATGTCGATGCAATTATGACGCTGTGAGTCAACCACGCTGGTTGGTGAAAATGCGTTATCGTCCAGCGTGTTCATGTCGTTCAAGGTAATGATTGATTCATCACCGCCCTCGCTAGAAGTATTGGGCGGCGCCACGGACTGAGCGACATAAAGCTTGTTTGACCAACAATTACCCATCGTGCAATGTCGCACATCAAATTGAGGAGTGTTTATTATTTCAACATTTCGCCAAAGATTGGAAAAATGGACAACTTCACATTTTAGGTCTTCAAAATATCCGCCCCCCAATATTCCGGACTGAATTCCGACAACTGACGGGTCAGGGGGGTTTGTCCCTATACGCTGAATGGTCAGGTTATGAAACCACCCCCCATTCGCCAATTGCTCCGCAATAAGTTGGCTGTGGGTCAGGACTGACCCCACAAAATTAGACGGCACCGTCATTGTGAAGTTCTTGGCTTCGACATGCCCCCCGGTAAAAGTAAAACCATTCGTCACGAAATAGGATTTTCCCTGACCGTCAAAAACCGATAGCGGGCCTGAATTAACCGCCGCAACGGCATTTGAAACGGCAATAGTGTCGTTGTTGGTGCCATCCCCGACGGCACCAAATTGCATTGGACTAACCGATACGACTGAGTATGACAATGAATTGGTAATTTGCCCCCAACTTGAATTATAGTTGGTCACTCCCGGAATTGCCACCACCACCAGGGCGTTGCTTGGAATTATCGCGACATTCCCGTATTGCGATATTTCCAACGCCGGGCAGGGGCGACTAATCAGCCAGAATAGGATTGCCGCGTTCGTCCAGAATGATATTGCCATTTTCATCTAATAGGTACCTTTGTTTGCCTGCGCCGCCGTTGGTTCCCGTCCACGACATTAACGGCGTCGGCATGCTGTTTATTTGGACTGGTGCCGGAAAAATCATGTCAAGCCGGTCAGGGGGACGCACTGATAAATTTCGCTAACAAAAAGATTCATACCGGCGCCTCCGACGTTAAAACAATAGTTGCCGGAAAAATCGAAGCGAATAGGCGTTAAGGGAAACACCACCCCGACGGCGGGACCGTTCGCCGTGTTCGCCCCGTATTTTTGGAGTAAATAAGTTGCCGCCGCATCGGTGTTAAACGCCAGGATGCAAATTCGCGCAATGGCGCCCCATGACACCCCGTTTATGTCGGTTATTTGTGTTCCACTTCGGTCGGTTATATTAATGTTGGCCGCGCCTAGTGCGGTTTGTGTAGGAAAGGCAACGTTGGTAATGGCCGAATTGGCGATTACCAACTGGTCATTGACAAATTCGTCGAAACCTATCCAAATGAGCGCCACCACTGGTGACGCCGTCGAATTGGTGACGATCAGTGTCTGGAAAGCACTTTTAACGCTTTGCCCCTGGCCATTCCCAAAGTAGTTTGTAAACCCCTGCCCGCCCCCGGCATTTTGCGCGGAAATGCCAATTTGTGACGACGTAGCCAGGACATAGAACCTATCCCCGGTCGCGGCAACTTGAATTTGTGCCGGTATAACCTGCCCATTGACGACATTGCCCGCCGGAATTAAAACCGGAACTTGTTTGCTGACGTTGGCAGGGACGAAGTCGGATGCGGTCATAGCGATGAGAATAAATCCCCGGAAGTCACCCCGGAAGAATTCACCACGTCGGCTCCGGAAAGGTTGTCGGCATAATTCGCCAAGTCTGTTCCGGAAAGGTCGCCGGTAGTGTCACCGGTCCCCGGACTATTGGATGAATTAGTCGTGCCCCCAAAATCCGAGAAAAATCCGGCCAGGGTATTGGAAACGCCGTTATACGGATTGCCGGTCGTAGTGGTCGAGCCTGATGCGCCAGGGGAGGACGCGTTGGCGCCCGATGCCTGGCTTGCAACGTGTGACAACAGAATATATCCCCCCAAACCAACCAGTCCGATGATTAGAATTTTTTCCATAAATTTAGTCATCCGAAGAAAAACGGATTGTCGCCCGGCGTCAGAGACGACGTCGACGGGTCAGGCGATTGCGTCGCATTCTGCGCGTTTCCGGCTGCTGTTTTGCGAAAAAACAAAAACCAAATCGCGACGCCTGCCCCGACCGCATAAATAATTTTTGAGGCTTTCATAGCAGCAAAATCAGCACTCCAATTACCGCCGCCGCACCAACGCCGCCGCCGGCCAGTTCGGCGCCGGTACCGACCCCGGCGCCGATATTTTGTCCGGCCTGGTTCACGAAATACAAGGCAACCGCCGTCCCCGCCGCGATTAAAACAAAGGTGGTTTTTTCGTTCATATCAATCGCTGGTTGCCCGACTCCTGAAAAATGCCACAGCGGCCAGCAAAAACCCGCCTATGACGGCGTACGTTTCGAGGTTTGTGCTGGTGGTTCCGCCCCCCGATGGAAGGGGTCCACTGCCTGACAAAAGTTCATTTTGCGCCGCGGCCGTCTGCGGCGCCGCGTTCGCGGTGATTGCGGCCAGGTCATTGGCCAGGGAACCAAGCTGTTCATTCGCCGACAATGCGGTATTTTGCGCACTTTGTTCCGCAGCACTGGCAACCCCCGTCACTTGTTGCAATGCATCGTGAGATACTTCCGCACCAAATCCCAGCGCTTCCGCCGTCGTGGCTTGATTGTCGGACAGCGCTTCGGCACCGAATCCCAACGCCTGCCCGACGGTGGTTTGCTGTGCAATCAACGCGTTGTCGGCCACATTCACATTGCCGGCGATGGCCGTATTCGCCAGGGCATTATTTTCCGAGCCAAATTCCGACACCAAACCCGTATCCACATTTTGAATTTCAATTTGGTCGGTCGAATAGGCGCCCGTATTGACCGCAGTCGCCCCCGCGGCGGTGTCCCCCAAAGCCGATTGCAAATTATAGGTGGTTTGACTGGACGACGAACTTGTCGATTCGTGTCCGATGAAATATCGGGTGGCAGCCGGGAATTTTTCCCGGCGCCGCCAGCAGCGACAATCAAACTCGTTAAACAGCATAGTCTTTACGCATCCAAATTTGAAACGGACTGGCGCCCCATGTCATGGTTTGCGTGACCAGGGCGCGGCGCCCCGTTGAAAACAAAATCGCGCTCGCCTTTTCACGCGCCGCCAAAACATCCATTCCCCGGCAAAGGCACAAAAAATTCGCCTTATCCGGGGGGGCAACCGCCAACGCCAACAACACCGAAATGCATTTGTTCGCCGTCCATTGCCAAATAACGCGGAACATGGACAGTCCGTTGGCGGTGATGATGGTGCTGGCAGCGCGCTTTTCTGCCACCAGATTCTCAAAATACTCTTCGGGCAAATGGGGGGGCAGGCTTAACACCATTGCGGAAGTGCCGGTTCCGGAAATGTCCGATTCGTCCAGCAATTCTATCATTGCCGCCGCCGACATTACCCTGAAATTTTTTTGCGTGTTCACTTTTTTCTTAGCGCGATAAATAGCGTGATGACCACGCCGACGACCGCAATTCCGATGGCCGCATAGGGCAGCACATTGGACGTTGCCCCGGAAACTACGCCGGTCGCGGGCGCCGATGCATCGGCGGCGCCTTGTCCGCTTGCGCTGCTGGTCGGTGTCTGGTCGGTCGTGGGGGTCAGATTTTGTTCGGTCGGCGCGGTGATGACCCCGCCCCCAAAATTAAAATACGTGGCGTCATTCTGACCTTGCGTAGTTTGATTGCTGGACGCAATTGCCGCACTGGCCCCGGCACCAATGTCGTATAGTGGCATGGCTAGGTTACACGTGTCTGGCGACGGTTTGTCGCCTGGACGCTGACGACATTGGCGCCGACGGTGGCAGCCCGGCCAGGCGCCATGGTGGCAATCGGCGGCGCGTTTACGTACGTTTGCCGCGTATTGGCTGCGCCGACGGCAGCGACCGTCCCCTGATGGGTTTGGACATTGCGGATGATTTTTTGCGACATATAAATTTTCTTGAAAAAACCCCCCGACGGCGACAAACGGCGCCGTCGGGGGGATCACTACAACCCAACCAAAGTTTAACCGCCGGAAAATGCGCCCGGCAACGTTTCGCGGATAATGGTCAGATTTTGCGAGACGGCACTCGCCACCCAAACCACCAGCGACGTTTGGCATCGCAACGCCTTTTGCACGCGCCGATCAAAATCGGCGATGAATGACGCGCCGAAGATATTGGCGTTGAAACCATACTCGTTATACATTTGTTGAATTTGCGCTTGTGTAAGCTGGATGACTTTGTTGCCGTCCTGGTCAATTTCAATGGCCGTGATGTTCCCAGGGTTTGATTCCTGAATCCAAATCCTCAAAATCGGCAACGGCGTTTGCGGATTAATCAGAAACGGGATGGTATTGAACGATTGCAGCGATGTCCCGGCAGCGATGGGCAATGTAATCGCATGTTGGGCAATCGGCTGCAAAATCGGCGTGGCCTTGCCGTTTACCGTGATGATATTTCGCAAGCTGGCGTCCGCATCGAATTCATAGACCCCAACCAGTCCGGGCGACGTGATATTGGGCGTGATGGGCATTTGCAGCGACAAAACAGACTGACCCCACAAGTCCCAAATCGTAATGTCCGGATTATTTGTGAACCGATCAGACGGGCGCACGTAATCAACAGTGAACTGACCAAGCTGCCATTGATTATAAATCCCGTCGGCATAGGCGCACGATTTGACCAGCGTAGCGGAAAGGTCGCGCATATTAATGCCGCCGACGGTTTGCAGGATTTGGCCGGCGAAAAATATTTCAATGGGGACGGGGGACACCACCCCGCCGCTGACCAAAGTAACGCTGGTCACAACTGCGCCGGACACCACCGCCGTGATGGTTGCGCCGTAGGAATTATTCAGAGTGGTGCTTCCCGGTCCATTGGGGAAAACCGGGGGCGACACCACCGTAATATTGTCCGTCACAACCAGGGTATAAGCGCCGTTGGCCGCCGACGTGGCCGTTGAAGACAGAATCGCAACGCTGGTTATTTTCCCCGCCGTCAAGCCGACCGTAAACGTCGGTTGGACAGTCGCCCCCGCAGCCGCCGGCAGGGTCAATACCGGGGCGACATACGCAACGCCGGTGCATTGGAAGTTTATTCGCGAAACCCGGCGGTTTGGGTTAAGCTGAACTTGTGCCTGGCCGCCGGCAGTGACGCCGGTAATGCCGGGGATGGTTTGGATTTGGCGACCGTAATTTAAGGGCATGATTTTTTGAAAGTTAAGTTTTTCGGTTCTGATGACACAAAAATTAGCTCGCCGTTCCGGAAGCCACTGCGCCGCCGGCAGTATTGCCGGAGGTGTAAAGGTTGGCCAGGGTTGTGCCGATGGGTGTGGCGTAAATTCCGGTTCCGCTCGCGGCGCCGGCAAGGTAAACCCCGACCGCGACACCAACCAGTCCCCACAAGAGAATGTGTTTTTTGTTCATGATTGGTTCAGGGAGTTGCGGTAGTCCAGCCCTTTGCGTCGGTATAGCCCCGGACATAACATCCCAGGACAATACCGAGAGCTACCACCCCGGCAGTGATTAATAGATTTTTGTGCATATATTCGTTTTACAGTTTCGACAATAAACGCAAAAACCAGTTTGCCTAGCTGGGATATGTTATTAGGTAATATGCCGCGCCAAAAAAACCGACAGTTCGGGGGTGGATTTAAAATTGCCGCATTTACGGCGCAAATTAACCAGGTGAAAATCCAATGTCCGGACTGAAATACCGATTTTATCGGCGATGACTTTGCGCGGTAATCCTTTGGCGACTTCCGGCACAATCCTGTTTTCCTGTAAAGTAAGCGAATAGTCGGCAATGTTCATATTATTTTGAAAGTTTGAATCTTTGGACCGGCATGTAATTCGCCGCGGTCAAAAATTCATATTGCTGCAAACTAGTCGCGGCGCTCAAATCTTGCATCGGGAAAACAGTCGCCCATTTTTCAACGCTATCGCGATTTTGCAGAAACAAAAAAATGCGTTGCAACTGTTCACGCATTTGCGGCAAAAGGTTGCCCGCTGAATGCCCGATAACGACCAGTTTATGCCCCTGGTGACGCAAGGTGGTGAATACCCCGTTCAATTCATTGTCGCGGTTGATAGTGACGCTGGCATCGTCGACAATCACCAGGGCGCCCCGTTGCTTGAATATTTCCACCCAATATATTTTTTCATCCGCATAGACCGTTGCGTGCTCGCCCCAATAACTCTTTGCGATACAATCCAATACCAACGTTTTGCGATTTTCGGTTTTGAATAAATGGTACGCGATTTTTTTGGCCAAGGTGGTTTTGCCGCTTTCGCTGGCGCCGAATATCCCGAACCGCTTGTGGCCTGAAAATAAATCATTCATGGGATTGTCGTGATGGCCAGGCCAAAATAAAAATCAGGGCGCCAGTCCAGAACAAAAGGGACATTAACGCCAAAATGAATTTTTTTCGAAATGTCATTATTTTGCGGTGTCTGGTTTGTTTTCGTCAGGTTTGGCGTATCGCAAATCATTGGGGTCCGGCACAAAGTCGGCTTTTTTCTTTTTTCCGAATTTTTCCTTTAGAATTGCCAGGGTGGCAAAAAGCCGGGGCAAACAATAATTCGCGATGGCTAGTCCAAGTTCCTGGCCAGGCGACAAAATCGACATGCCGACCGCATGCAAATATTTGCACCAAGCGACAATCACCATTTCGCGCTCGTCGTAGGGTATTTCCCCGGCTTGCAAGTTATCCCCCTGTTTTCGCGGGAACCAAAAATTGCCGATGAATACCGCCAGCGCGTTTACGATACTATCCCAAATCATCGACGCCAGGGGACGCTGGCTTTCCGGATTGCCTTCCGGCGCCGCTTTCGCATCATCCGGGGGGATATATTCCGTTTCTGTTTCCGGATCATTCTCCGGACCAGGCGCGCCTTCGGCAAAATGTTCGGCGGGGCGCGCAAAGTCCGGGGTGGCGCCGAATAAATCGCTATCAGGCAGCGACACCGCAGGGGCAGGCGCGGCAGGCGCGGCAGGCGCGGCAGGCGCGGCATTCACGTTTAAGCCAAGCTGTTCCGCCTGGCTTTTCAGTTCCGCAATTTTCTTTTGCGTTGCTGCCTGTTTTGATGGTGCATCCGCCCTGGTTTTGCTGCCAGGGGGGCGCCCCTTTTTTCGCGCGCCAGGGACAATTCGGGGGTCTTGAATTTTTGCTGCCATGGAAAAGAGATTAATCCCGGAACCGAAAATAGGCAAGTGAAAATCCCCCGGCATGTTTGCGAGAGCATGCCGGGGGATGGGCGGGGCAATTGCCGCTTGTGCGGCGGTAAGATAATATGGCCGATTTACTTGCTCAGATAAACTTCAAACTGGAACATTTTCTTCGCCGGCTCAGTCGGCTTGCAATATTTCCGTGTTTCGCCGTCGGCCAGGCGCTTGATCCAAACCGTCTTGCCAAGATTGGCTTCCGCGCCGCCAAGACCTTTGAAGTCTTGTTTGATCGTCCCGGTCAGCGGGAAATAGAATTCAGTTTCCCCGTTTTTCAGGTGAAGCAATTGGCTGTCCTTGCTCACCTTGTCGGACATCGGCCCGGCGACCGAGATGATTTTGCCGGACAGCATCCCCCCGATGGGCAGCATTTCCGGTTTGACCAACGCCGGTCGCGAAATTTTCACCAATCCCGCCGGCAGTTCGGTGACGATCAAACCAGGCGGCAAGACGGCCAGGGCGGTTTCGCCGGATCCTTTGGGAACATATTCCAGCTTTGCCAAATCTTTGATCGTTTCAAGTTCGGACGTTTTTTCTTTCTTTTTGAATGCCATATAATTTTACTTGGTTGTGTTGTGCTATTTAATGTTTACCGACAAAATGAATTTACAACATGTTTACCCGTTTTGGCAAGAAATAATTACCTTTTTGTTTTTTCCGGTCATATTCCGTTTGCCGGATTTTGATGACTTTCCGCCAGACTGACAATTTTTTGGCGTTTCCATCGTCATAAAAATTTATCGCCTCTCGCAGCTTAAAAGGCAAATCATATTCCGCTCGCCCGGTTTTGATAAATTCTTCCGCTTTTCTTTTCGGCACGCCCTTTGCCTTATATTTTTCCCCGAATTGATACATTTTCGGTAGGTAGGGGCGGCAAAACGTCCCCATTTGTTCCAGTTTCATTTCCCCCAAATCGGCCGATATCGGAAAAGGCGGTTTGTCCCGGCAAAAGAAAATCAGGCTGTCGGTGTCGCAGTAAATCAAATCTTTCTCCGGAACGGTCTTCAAAAAGTGAAACAGTCTTAAGCGGGCATAGCTTAGGACATAGGCGGCGTGCAAATAATTCGTGAATTCCGGCAACGGCATGTGCGCATCGCACAATATCTTCGTGCCAAAGGGCACGCCGGAATCTTTATTGCGGTCGGTCAACATCAATGTCCGGGATATGACGCCCCCAATTGCCAGGCGCCCGTATAAATTATTCATCAACAGTTTCCAGAATAGTCTCTCCGCCTCGCTTTTGGATGCCAGGCGGTTGCTATACATGGTTTGGACGTAATCCCGATAATAGTCCCGACCATCAGGACTGCCCAAAATCCAGTAAATTTTTAAAACCTTTGCCCCGTGCTTTACCGCGTTCAAAATTTCGTGAATCGTCCAAACCCCGCCAAACTTGCCCGTCGGGAATATCAGCCGGTCATCCTCATCTTTCACCGGCAGCGGAGCAATGGCCATCGGAGGCACTTCCACGTCGATTTTAGCGATGCCGTAGCCTTGCAACTTGTCCAGTTTTTCAACGCATGTCGGAAAATTTTGGGTCATGGCCCATGGATACAGCGAATTAATGTCTGTATAAGCTATCCGCCCCCGTCCTCCCGTCGAAAATATTTCCACCCTGGCACCGGCCAGGGCGGATGCCGTGTCGTCACTCGCCTCAAACCAGTTTTGACCGTCCAAAGCAACAAATGCTTTGGTGCATAAACCGCCCAGGGTGGCGGGGATGTTTTCAATGCCCAACTCTTCGCACTGCCCTTTGATGAACTTTAACCATTTCATCGGAATTTGGCAGTCCCTAAAAACGTATCCCATATCCCCGGCCATGTCGGCAGTTTCCAGCTTTTTTAAACCGACAGCTTCGCCCAAAGTTTTTATGCTGGACCCGTTCCCGGAAAGGTTATGGACATCGTAAAATTTTAGCCCCATGACTTGCGCTTTGATAAACCGCCCCTTTACCAACGTCATATCGAAGTCGTGAACATGCAACCGGGGAGTATTGCACAAATTGCCCAAATCATATTGGGCGTTAAACGCCCATACATCCTCGTGACCCGTTTCCAGGCACCATTTCAAAAACTCCAAAGGGTTTATCGGCCTGCCCCGCGTGGCCCGACGGTAAAATCTTTTGCCGGTGTCGGTAATTGCCGCAATTTGGGTTACCTTTTTGTCGAAGCCGGATTTGCCGGATGACAGCAATTCCGACGAATCGTCTTCTGTGTCGTAAACTATCATTCAAAAAGGCATTTCCGCGCTTTCAAGCAAAACTAATTCGGGGCGATGCCCTTTGCGAGAATTGCACTTATCACACAAGACTTGTAAATTCCCGGCGGCATGTTGGCGGCGGTAGAAGCACATTCGGGATGACCAGCACATTTTTCTATGGTGCCTTTCCTTTCTGTCTCCGGGGAAAAAATCATTGACCGGAATTATAACGTCGAATGTCAAATTTTCCGTTTCCCCACATTTGCGGCAAACCGTGCCCATCGCGTCAAAAAGTTCATCCCGCTTTTTGCGTGCCCAAACATTTTGCCTTTTCGCCATAAATCATTTTCCTATAGTGAGTTGGTCAAAACGATATTCCAATTTTTCAACCCGAACATTTTGCATGTCATGCCCCTGCCACAAAAAACCGTCTTTTGTCCATTCATGGCGCGGCTTCCCCCGGTTGCCTTTTAACATGCCGATATGTCGCGCCGAACCGCTTAACACCAGGTTTCTGTCGGCAAGTTCCCTCGCCAGGAAAGCATATATTTCGCGCCCGAAAAAAGCCTGGACATCGCCTAGTCCGGCTTTCTGTCTGTCCTGGCGACTAAACCGCCGCTCCAAGCTTATCCAATGGTGTTTGCCCAAGCCGTCCACGACATCTAACCCTATCGTCACCAGAAAATCCTTTTTACTACGCGTCCCATTTACCGCCCTGACCAGTTCGCGGCTTAAGGCCGCAACGCTGGAAGCGCCCGCGTAAAACTTGTCAGTCGATATGGCGCCCGCGTATCTAGTCCCCTTGTGCGAGACTCCCTTTCCCTTGCGATTCAGAACCCCGGCGGCAACGGGATTGGTTCGCGCTACCAGAAACTCCTTTTTGGCCCGCTTAACTCGCAAGGCAGACACGTCAATCGACGTCGCTCTGCGAGGGATAGCGGTCTTTTCCAGTCTTCCGGTAATTTTCGAATGCTGACGAATGGGGATTTTCCGGCCTTTGCTATTAATATAAACAGCGTATCCCCGTCTATTATTATTCGCCGGAAGTCGCCCGCCGCGCACGCCGATGATGATGATTTTTCCCCGGTCTTTACGCTTTGGTTTGAATTTTTGAACGGCATATTTTGCTTTCTGTTTTCGCCCCGCCAAAGTCCGGTCTAACCTGGCCAGTTCAACGGCGTGACGCCGCTTTAGTTCGGCGCGTAGTTGGGCGCGCTCGCTTTGGGGTTTGGGTGGCGCCGCCGCCTTTCCTGGCGCCCGTACGCGGCGCCTGGCTTTGCGCGCAAGGGGACGGCGGCGCATCCGGCTAAATTTTTTCCTCACAAATCGCAAATGTGAAAATGACTATCGGACGGGCGGGGGGGATTGTCAAGCTTCAACCATCAAATCACATAGCTTCACCCCTTTGTCCCGGTCAGAGGCGATCAAATCGCAGTCGTCTATGTTGCCCGCGATGCCGGTCGCGTCGCCCGTAATGCCGGACACGTCGCCCCTGATACCGGCCACGTCGCCCCTGATGCCGGACACGTCGCCCCTGATGCCGGTCACGTAGCCCGTAATGTCGGACACGTCGCCCCTGATGCCGGACACGTAGCCCCTGATGCCGGTCACGTCGCCCCTGATGCCGAGCACGCTGCCCGTAATGCCGGACACGTCGCCCCTGATGCCGGACACGTCGCCCGTAATGCCGGTCGCGTCGCCCGTAATGCCGGACACGTCGCCCCTGATGCCGGTCGCGTAGCCCGTAATGCCGGTCGCGTCGCCCGTAATGCCGGACACGTCGCCCCTGATGCCGCACGCGTAGCCCCTGATGCCCCTGATGCCCGTTATTTTGTGAAGTTTTGTTTTCATAATCTTCTCGCAATCTGCCGGGCTTTCATTTCCCCCGGCAGATTTACCGTAGCCCAGGGTGGTTTGATTGTCAAGTGGGAGTTTAACAAGTTCCGGGGGGTTGGGGGGAGTGGCAGG
>Ga0302319_10013613_pt1 | contig 15247 bp, 11 predicted proteins | sample Bog_T0_2_FD_203319 | JGI IMG/M metagenome (GOLD analysis project Ga0302319, IMG submission 203319) | Peat permafrost microbial communities from Stordalen Mire near Abisko, Sweden - Bog_T0_2 | ecosystem: Environmental > Terrestrial > Soil > Wetlands > Peat | place: Sweden: Abisko, Stordalen Mire... | reverse complement strand
CGTTCAGCCACGCCGCCACGGCTTCTACGGTGTCTGAGTAGAAGGCAGCCAGCATCTCGCGGGTGACGTATCCCAGGTGCGGCGACAGCGTCACATTCGGGAGCGTCCGCAACGGATGATCGGGCGCGGGCGGCTCGACGTCATAGACGTCAAGCCCGGCCCCGGCGATACTCCCGTTCTTGAGTGCCGCGATCAGAGCGGCCTCATCGACGATCGGGCCCCTGGACGTGTTGATCAAGTACGCGTGCGGCTTCATCAGGGCCAGCTCGGGTTCAGCGACCAGGCCGCGCGTGCGCTCCGAGAGCACGAGGTGGATAGACACCACGTCGGACTCTTCGAAGAGGGTCGCCTTGTCGACTTGGCGAGCACCGACCGCCGTCGCCGCCTCCTCGGTGAGATTCTGGCTCCACGCAATGACCTGCATGCCAAACACGTTCCCGTATTCGGCCATGCGTCTACCGATCCGCCCCAGACCCAGCAGCCCGAGCGTTTTGCCGGACAGCGTCAGACCCGTGGTGGTCTGCCACCCGCCGTCGCGCATGCGCCGGTGCTCTTCGGCCAGATTGCGCACCGTCGCGATCATCAACCCCCAGGCGAGTTCCGGAGTGGCATCACGGACCGAACTGAATCGGGGATTCGCGAAATTCGAGTGAGCCACCAACACACCGCGCTCGCTGGCCGCGGCCATGTCCAGATTCGGCAGGCTCTTGCCGATGATGGTGATCAGTTTCAGGTTCGGCAGCCGCTCGATGAGCGTGCGCGGAAGCGCCATCCGCTCCCGCACGGTGCAGATCACATCGAACGGCCGCAGTGTATGGACGGCCTCTGCCTCGGATAGGTGCCGGTCGAAAACTGTTACCTCGGAGCGGATTTGCACCGGTGACCAGTCGGCTAGGTCAAGGGCCAACCCGGCGTAGTCGTCGAGTATCGCCACCCGGGGCATCGCGCTACATGCCCTTGGGCGCGTCGCGGACCGCTTGTACCGCCGCCCGATCGCCGTCGAACTCGACCCGGGCCAGTCGCCCGGCGGAGAACAGCAGTAGCTCCTCGGGTGCACCGGTCACGGTGACGGCCGGCCCACGGCCGGCGGTCAGTACCGTCGTGCCGTCTGTCGTGCGCAACGCCACGCGACCGGGGACCTTCCCCAGCGTCATCCGGCCCATCAGCGGCAGGCTGCGGCGCAGTGAGTTGGCCAGGGCGGGTTCGAGGACCCGCGGCTCCCAGCCCGGCTGGGCGCGGCGCACGTCCTCGTGATGAATGAACATCTCGCCGACATTGGCCACCGGGTCGAGCAGCTTGAGTGGTGAATAGACCGGGGGACCGGACGCGACTTTTCCTAGCAATTCGTCCCAGTCGGTGTGCTGGGCCACGTCGTTTTGCACCTTTTCGGTGTGGCCGGCGAAGAAGGGGATAAGGATGCCGGGTGAGGCGTCCAGGCGGTACTCCCGGATCATCAGGTGAGCCGCCAAATCGCGGACGTTCCAGCCATCGCACAGGGTGGGGGCCTCGGGCCCCACGGTGCGCATGGTGTCGACCAGGGCTGCGCGTTCGCGCTGAGCAACGGACACCTGACTTCCTTCCCGTCGAGGACGCCAGATCGCCAACGGCGCTGACCCGTTCAGCGTAGCCATCGCGCTACTGTCCCGAGGTGGCCGTCAGCCGTTCCGGCCCCCCGATGGTGGTTCGCGCTGATCGCTGCGGGCTGAACTCAGCTGGGCATTCCCCTCATTCTCTAAATTCAGCGACTCAGCAGGTCGTTCGGATTGAACCAGGCCGGAGCATGTCCGGCCTTTGCGCAGGCGATCAAGGCGTCGGTAAATGAGGTGAACATCGAAGTCAGCTCGCGGTCCACGCCGGATGCCGGCGACCCATTCGCGATGTCGGCGAAACGTTGTGCGAGCCTGTCGGCGTCGCGAACCACCTTTTCCAGCGGCAACCGTAAGCCAGGACTGGCCGCGTTGATCGCGGCAGACCCATCCGTCTGACCAAGTGGCGCTCCGACCGTCGCCAAGGTTCGAAGCTGGCTGCCGAGCAGTTTTGCGTTGACGACGGATTGTCCATTGGTGCCGGTGAGATTCCGATAGCTCCGGTAAAAATCTTCACCTCTGTTCTGCAACCCGTTGACCCCCGTGCATATGTCGGAATCGGCCTGAGCCGAGTTGGGATGGCCGTGCGGAGCAGTCGACGACATGTCGCTACAGGTGTCAAACACAAGCTGCCGCAACCGCCGCCGGTCAACCAGTTCGCAATCGTGCACCACCGCGAGTTGCTGAGCCGCGCGCGTGAACAGATTATTGGTGACAACCATCGTCGCGTTGCACTCGTGCATCCGCGCCCCGGCGACGACCTGTTGGACGGCGGCGGCTCCAACCGCGCCGCCTCTTTTTCGCTTGCACTGGACGGCGGTTCGCGTGCCGTCCCTGGCCGCCACTAGGTCGACACCAAAATCGCCCGTCGTCTTCGTCGTTGTCACGTCATAACCGAGGCCCCTGAGGACCGCTGCGAAGTAGCCCTCGAACTCGACACCGGTCATCATGTCAATGTGGTCGAATCCCGACGCTCGCAACGTCTCTTCGCGTTCTCGGTCCCGAACGCGGTCCCTTAGACTGCCGTACCACCAGCAGACGCTGATAACCAAGACAGCGGAGAAAACATCTGCACCAAGGGGGTGATGGTTGATCACCATCCCCAAGCAAACGACAGCCCACAGCCCTACCCAAACCAGGCCGCGCCGCGCCACTCGGTCCAGCCGCATGACCCGCACTCTAACGGCGACGTATGACACGGTCGCGGATCAACCAGCTATTGAAGCCTCGTAAATGGATTGGATCGCGCGGTCGAGTGTCGCGTTGAACTCCGCATCGGACTGCCCGGCAGATAATCCCTCGGTGAGGGCCCGGCTGAAGCTGGCGATCAGCCCGGTGTTCTGGGCCAGCAACGCGTCGGCCTCGGCGCGCGAGTAACCACCCGACAGCGCCACGACGCGCATCACCCTGGGGTGCTCGATCAGCGGCCGGTAGTAATTGGTGACCGTCGGCAACGAAAGCTTGAGCATCACCTGCGTACCGTCCGGGATGTCGTCGAGGTGCGCGGTGATGACATCGCGCAGGATGGCCTCGGCCTGTGCCTTATCGGGTATCGAGATGGTGACCTCGGGTTCCAGGATCGGGGTTAGCCCGTGCGAGAGGACCTGGTCCGCCAATTCGAACTGCTGGTCGACGATGGCTTTGATGCCGCCGGGGCTCGCGGCGCCGATCACCGAACGCTCCTTGGTGCCGAAGATCCCGTGCTCTACGGCGCGGGCCAGCAGGTCGTCCAGACCAGGTATCGGTTTCATCAGCTGAACGCCGTCGGCGACCTCGGTCAGACCCTTGTCGATCTTCAGCAGCGGCACGACGCCCTTACGTTCCCACAGGAAGCGCGCCGAGGGCTCACTATCGATTTCGCTATCCATGGTCTGCTCGAAGAGGATCGCGGCGAGTATCCGGTCACCATTGAACGCCGGCGAGGTGATGATCCGCGAACGCATTTGGTGGATGAGATCGAACATCTGCTGCTCGGAGGAATACGCACTTTCCTCGATGCCGTACTGAACCAGCGCCTTGGGCGTCGAGCCGCCGCTCTGGTCGAGCGCGGCGATGAAGCCCTTGCCCGACCTCATCTTGTCGGCCTGCTGTTGGTTGACCATCACGTCTCCGTCCATCCGCCGCTCTGAGGATCATCTGGTCATCTCAGCCCGGCGGCCCACCCAGGGAGCCCGACTACTGTGGCGGGCGTGACGGATCGGCAACAGCGCGCGATGTCCTTCGGATCTATCGCCGAGGACTATAACGAGCTGCGGCCACAGCCGCCGCAAAATGCGGTGGACTGGCTGGTGCCGCCCGGATGCGAGGTGGCCGTCGATGTCGGCGCAGGCACCGGACTGTTCACCCGCACCCTGATGGACAAGGCGGCGCAGGTCATCGCCGTCGAACCCGATGCCCGGATGCGGGAGGTACTGACCGCACGTTCCCCGGGGGTCCGCGTTGTCGAGGGCCAAGGCGAATTGATTCCGCTGCCGGACGCTTTCGCCGACGCGGTGTTCGTCTCCTCGGCCTGGCACTGGATGGATCCTGAACGGGCCATCCCGGAGATCGGTCGCGTGTTGCGCGACGGCGGTCGGCTCGGCCTGATCTGGGCGAGCCGGAATCGCGAGGTGGACTGGGTGCGTGAGCTCGATGTGCTGCGCGGCCGCGATACCTCTGAGCCAGGACAAACGGACCGGTTCCGACGGCGCCTGGACTTCGCGCTGCCGGAACCGCAGGTCTTCCACAGGATCGCCCGCGAGACGTTTGAATTCTCGCGCGCGATGACAGTGGACAACGTCGTTGCGATGCTGGGTACCTACAGCAGAGCCATCATCGCGTCTCCGGACGATCGGGTGCAGGCACTGACCGATGCCCGGGCCGTGTTGGACGCGAGGTTCCCCGGTGCCGCCGCGATCGACGTCCCCATGCGGGCATGGTGTTGGCGCGCTGACCGGATTCCCCGCAGCGACTGTTAGGCCCGCCTTCGCCGATCAGCCAACGTTGAGGCGCACGGTGCCTTCCAGCAGATCTGCAACGGTAGCGATGCTTTCGGCGGATTTGGTCATCTTGCTCGCGACCTCACGGGCTCGTGTCGCATATTCCGGAGCAAGGATGCAACGCAGGTCCGCGACCAGTGAATCGAGTGTGCTGGCGTGGAATTGCCGCCCGGAGCCGGATTTCAATCGCGTCAGCCCATCTGCCCACATTGGCTGATCGAGCCAGAACCACAGGATCAGGCTCGGGATTCCAGCCCGCATGCCTGCGGCCATAGTGCCGGCGCCGCCGTGGTGGACGACCGCGCGGCAGGCGGGGAAAACGGCCGCGTAGTTGAGCGCTCCCACAATCTTGACATGGTCGAAACGCGGCACCTGGGTGAAATCGTTTGAGCCGCTGTAAATCAGCGCCCGCTCGCCTAACTGCGCGCAGGCCGCGCTGATCACGGCCACCGTCTCGGCGGGGGATTCAATTGGCCAACTGCCGAAACCGAAGTAGATCGGCGGCGTTCCCGCGGCAATCCACGACAGCACCTCGTCGTCGGCGTCGGTCGGCAACTCCAGCGTCAATGCGCCGACGAAGGGACTTGGTGGGCCATCGGGGTCGATCCATTCCGCCGCCGGCCCGGGCAGACAGATCTCGTCGTAGGCCTGGATCTCTAGCACCGCCGACGGGCCGGATGCCTCTGCCAAGCCCAACATGCTGCGTTGATATTCGTCGGTCTGCTTCGCTATTCCTGCGTCGAGGCCTCCCGCTGGCCAAACCTTGGCCGGGAAGTAGTGCAGCACAACCAATGGAATCCGGTAGTAGTCCGCAACAGCGGCGGCCACGCCTCGCTCGATGAAACCCGCCACTATCAGGTCAGCCCCCTCTGCCAGTGACATCAGCGTTTTGGTTTTCGCAGTCTTGACTTGGGTGATGTGCTCGGTAATTCGGCTCACCATTTCGAAAGGATTCGTGAATGCCATCCCGGCCACCGGGTGAGCGACGTTCGTCGGCGGGTTCATGGCCTCGCGCGAATCCGGCCCATAGGCAGTCGGCACCAGTCCCAGCGATTCGGCGAAATCGATCGTATTGGGCGAGACCGCCATACATACCTCGTGACCTCGGCGCAGCAACTCCCGACCGACAGCGATGTAAGGCTCGGCCTCACCTCGGCTGCCGTAACCGATGATCACAATTTTCATTGGCCGAACCTACCCGAGCGCCCCCTTCGGTTGGCATCTGCCTGAAGATCAATGGCGCGGGCACGTTCTCGGCTGGTTTGCTCAGCGCACGCGGCTTAGATTGCCGGCGACTGCTTCGGCGAGATCGCAGGCGCTGGCAACGCTTTGGGCGGCTTGGGTCATCTGCCCGGCCACCTCGCGGGCCCGGTCAACCCGCTCCGGCGTGAGGATAGAGCGTAGATCCGCCACCAGCGAATCGAGTGTGCTGGCGTGGAATTGCCGCCCGGAGCCGGTTTTCAATCGCGTCAGCCCATCTGCCCACATTGGCTGATCGAGCCAGAACCACAGGATCAGGCTCGGGATTCCAGCCCGCATGGCTGCGGCCGTGGTGCCGGCGCCGCCGTGATGGACGACCGCGCGGCAGGCGGGGAAAACGGCAGCGTAATTGACCGCTCCGACGATCTTGACATGGTCGAAACGCGGCACCTGGGTGAAATCGTTTGAGCCGCTGTAAATCAGCGCCCGCTCGCCTAACTGCGCGCAGGCCGCGCTGATCACGGCCACCGTCTCGGCGGGGGATTCAATCGACCAACTGCCGAAGCCGAAGTAGATCGGCGGCGTTCCCGCGGCAATCCACGACAGCACCTCGTCGTCGGCGTCGGTCGGCAACTCCAGCGTCAGTGCGCCGACGAAGGGACTTGGTGGGCCATCGGGGTCGATCCATTCCGCCGCAAGCCCGGGCAGGCTGATCTGGTCGTAGGCCTGGATCTCGAGGGACGCCGAGGGCCCGCATGCCTCTGGTAGGCCCAGGGTCCTGCGTTGGTGATCGTCGGTCTGCTTCGTCACTCCCGCATAGAGCCCTGTCGATGGCCAAATCTTCGCCGGGAAGTAGTGCAGCACTATCAACGGAATGCGGTAGTAGTCCGCGACATTGGCAGCCAGCCCTTGCTCGTTGAACCCCGCCATGATCAGGTCAGCCCCCTCTGCCAGCGACGTCAGCGTCTTGCCTTTCGCCGTCTTGACTTGGGTTACATACTCAGTGACTTCGCCCAACATGCCGAGTGGATTCGTCAGCGCCATCCCCGCCACGGCGCGAAAGACATTCGTCGCCGGGTTCATGGCCTCCCGCGAATCTGGCCCGTAGGCGGTCGAAGCCAGCCCCACCGATTCGACGAAATCGAGCATGTTGGGCGGAACCGCCATGCATACGTCATGACCTCGGCGCAGCAACTCCCGACCGACTACGACGAAAGGCTCGACCTCCCCGCGACTGCCGTACCCGACAATCACAACCTTCATTAGCCGAACCTACTCGGAACGCCCTCCTCGGTGCACCTCTTCCAGGAGATTAGTGGCGCGGGCAAGGCTGTCGGATGGTTTGCTCAGCTGTGCGGCGACCTCTCGCGCCCGCGTAATGCACTCCGGCGTGAGGATGGAACGAAGATCAGCGACGAGCGAATCCAGGGTGCTGGCGAAGAAGGACCGCCCTGAGCCGATCTTCAGTCGTGTCACACCATCTGCCCACATCGGCTGATCGAGCCAGAACCACAGGATCAGGCTCGGGATTCCAGCCCGGATGCCTGCGGCCGTAGCGCCGGCACCCCCGTGGTGAACCACCGCGCGGCAGGCGGGAAAGACCGCCGCGTGGTTGACCTCGCCCACCACCTTCACATGGTCGTGACGCGGGACGTCGGTGAAATCATTCGCGCCGCTGCAAATCAACGCCCGCTGCCCCAATTGCGCACAGGCCGCGCTGATCACGGCCACCGTCTCAGCTGGAGAAGTGATCGGCGTGCTTCCGAAGCCGAAGTAGATAGGCGGCGTTCCTTCGGCAATCCACGACAGCACCTCGTCGTCGGCGTCGGTCGGCAACTCGAGCGTCAGCGCGCCAACGAAAGGCCTGAAACAATTGACCCCGTTCGATTCCAGCCATTCGGCGGCAGGACCGGGCAAGCAGAGCTCGTCGTAGGCCTGGATTTCCAGCGCCGTCGAGGGCCCGGTGGTGTCCGGCAAACCTAGTGCACGGCGTTGGACGTCGTCCGCGTCCTTCATGACGTCCGGGGCCAGCTCCCCAGCTGTCCAAATCCGCTCTGGGAAGAAGTGCAACGCAACCAGCGGGATGCCGTAATACTCCGCAACGTTGGCGGCCACCCCTTGCTCATTGAAGCTCGCCAACAGCAGGTCGGCCCCGTTCGCCACCTCCTTTAGCGTCGAGCTCTTCCCCTCCTTGACCCGGCTGACATGTTCAACAACTTCCGTCAACATTCTGGCCGGATTCTGCATCTTCGCCGGTAATGCGCGGACAAAATCCATGGCCGGGTTCATCGCCTCCCGTGAGTCCGGCCCGTAGGCGACCGCCGCAACGCCGGCCGATTCGACGAAGCCAACCATGTTAGGCGGGACCGCCATGCTCACGTCGTGACCGCGGCGCAGCAGTTCCCGACCGACGGCCGCGCAGGGCTCGACATCGCCCCGACTTCCGTACCCGACCACCACAACTTTCATCAGCCGAACCTAACTCGCAAAGCCGGTGCGCCCCAGGCGGGCCGCCTGTTCCAGGAGATCAGCCGTACGCGCGGCACTCTCGGCGGGTGTGGTCATCTGGGCGGCGACCTCACGGGCCCGAGTGACGCATTCCGGCGCGAGGACGAAGCGCAGGTCCGCGACCAGCGAGTCCAAGGTGCTGGCCGAAAAGGCGCGCCCAGAACCGACTTTCAGCTGGGTGACGGCAGCCGCCCAGATCGGCTGGTCGTCGACTTGGTGCCAGAGGATCAACGTGGGGACGGCGGCCCGCATGACCGCGGCCGTGGTGCCGCAGCCGCCATGGTGGACGACCGCGCGGCAGGCGGGAAAGACGGCCGAGTGGTTCACCCCACCAACAACCCTGACGTTATCGAAATGCGGGACGTGGCTGAAATCGTTGGGGCCGCTGCAGATCAACGCCCGCTCGCCCAGCTGCGTGCAGGCCGCGCTGATCACGGCGACCGTCTCAGCGGGAGATGGGATTGGCATGCTGCCAAAGCCGAAGTAGATGGGCGGCGTCCCCGCGGCAATCCACGACAAGACCTCGTCGTCGGCACCGCCCGGCAGCTCCAGCGTCAGCGCGCCGACGAAGGGTCTGAAACGTGGAAGCTCACCCTGCAGCGACCAATCGGCCGCCAGCCCGGGAAAGCACAGCTCGTCATAGGCCTGGATCTCCAAGTTCGGTCGCGTTGACGGTGCGGTGGCCTGCGGTAGGCCGAGCGCACGACGTTGGGTGTTTTGAGACTCCTGCGTGACATGCCCAAGCATGCCCCCCAGGGGCGAATCCCCCTCGGGGAAGTATTGCAACGTCGCCAACGGAATGCCGTAGTATTCGGCGACGTTCGCGGCCAGACCCTGCTCGACTCTGCCCGTCAACAGCAGATCCGCCCCGTTCGCCAACTCCGTCAGCGCCGTGCCCCACTCCGCCCAGGCCCGGGTGACATGCCCCACGACTTCGGCCATCACGTCGGTCGGATTCCGGATCGCGTTGTCGAGGGCGAAGTTGTCGGCCGGCCGCGGGGGCTCGGACCCGAAGGCGACCGCGGTGAGTCCCGCCGATTCCACGAATCCCAGCATGTGAGGTGGGACCGCCATGCATACGTCGTGACCCCGACGCAGCAGCTCCCGGCCCACGGCAGCCAGCGGCTCGACATCGCCGCGGCTTCCATAGCCCGCCAGCGCAACTTTCATCGGCGCAAACCTAGATTGGGTAAGCGCGGCTCAACGCCATTTGATGCCGCACCCGATCGACGGCCGCTGGTCGCTGTCGACCGGCCGCCCCGCGAGCACGGCATCGACCGCCGCCCGGACGTCAGCAGCCGTCACCGGCCGCTCGTTCTTGGGTCGGGAATCGTCGAGCTGACCGCGGTAGACGAGCCGACGTTCGCCGTCGAAGACGAATATGTCGGGTGTGCAGGCCGCGGAATAGGCGCGCGCGACGTCCTGGGTCTCGTCGTAGAGGTAGGGAAACGTCCAACCGTGGCCCCGGGCCTCGACGACCATCTCGTCGGGTCCGTCCTGCGGGTAGGTGACGACGTCATTGCTGGAGATACCGACCATCGCGACGCCCTGGTCGGCGAGGTCCCGGCCGAGCGCGGCGAGCCCCGCGGCGACATGCTTCACATACGGGCAGTGATTACAGATAAACGCGACGACAAGCGCGGGGCCCGTCAGCTCGTCGAGGCTGACAGTGCCGCCGGTAGCCGGCTCGGGCAGCGTGAACGGGGGAGCGGGGGTGCCGAGGGCGAGCATGGTGGACTCTATGGCCATACCGGCCAGACTAGCGTCCTACCCTTGGCGCCGAACGTCGAGTTATTGGGCCGATTTGGCGCTGGCAGCACGACAAGTCGACGGTGGTGACGGGTTCAGTGTCCGACGTCGAATTCGATGGGCAGGGTGGTGGGCCCAGTGATTCCGGTGATGGGCTTCCAAGGTGCGGGGCCGGAGCGGTGCGGGTTGGGCATGCGGCGCGTGATGACGGTCAGGGCTTGGGCGAGTTCCAGTCGGGCGAGGTGTGCTCCCAGGCAGTAGTGGATGCCGCCGCCGAACGTCAGCATGGCCGCCGGCCCCTCGCGGGTGATGTCGAGGCGGTCGGGGTCGTCGTAGACGGCGGGGTCGCGGTTGGCGGCGGCGGTGTTGACAATCACCAACGTGCCGGCGGGTATCCGCACGCCGCCGAGTTCGACATCCTCGACGGCCTTGCGCATGGTGGCGAATATGACCGGGCTGTGGCGCATGAGTTCCTCGACTGCGCGCGGGGCGAGTTCTGGATGATCGGCCAGCAGGGCCCACTGCTGGGGGTGGTCGCACAAATCCTGCACGGCGGCGGCCAACTGATTGCGTGTGGTGTCGGTGCCCGCCATCAGCAGGCCTTCCGCGAGCATGCGTAGCTCGCCGGCGCTGAGTCGGTCCCCGCCGTCTTCGGCGCGGATCAGCTGTGAGATCAGATCGTCGGTGAGGTTGTGGCGCCGCTGGGCGACCATGTCGTCGATGTAGGCGTCGAGTTCGTCGAAGGCCGCCATAATGACCGCAGCGTGGTCCGCGACGTTCCAGGTCAAGGCTTTAACGATGTCATCGGCCCAGTCCGAGAACAGTTGCCAGTCAGCGCGCGGTGCGCCGAGCAACCCGCAGATGATCGGAATCGGATACCGGCGGGCGATGTCGGCGACCACGTCGCAGCGCCCCATGCCGGTCATCGGGTCGAGCAGCTCGGTGATGACCTCGACGATCGTGGTCTCGAGTCGTGCGGTCGAGCGCGGTGTGAACGCCTGGGAGACCAGCCGGCGCAGCCGATTGTGATCGGCGCCGTCCCGGCTTAACAGGCCCGCGGTGACCTTGTCCCACAGTCGGCCGGATGTAATGCCTTGCGCTGCAAGCGCAAGTCCCTTCGGCATGCAAAACCGGGGATCGCGCAAGACGGTCCGCACCAGTTCGTAGCTCAACACTTCGGGCCCGTGTGGCCCCACCGCGATCGGCCCCTGCAGCCGGGCCTGCCGAATGAGCCGGTGCGCATCTTCGGGGTTTTGGGCGTTCTCGTAAGCGATGGCCGGCAGCCCGGCAGCAAAGACGGTGGGGCTGTTGGTGCCGATGGCGTCGACGGTCATGGTTGGCCTCCTTGGATTCGACTGAGTCGACTATCCGAGATCGCGGGAGTAAGACCATCAGTCAGAACGCGTAGATCTGCGCGGTCAGGGGTCGTAGATACGCGTGCGATCGGCGTTAATCTGCGCGTTTGTGCTGATGTTGTGTCGCTCGTGGTGGCTGCATGGTGGTTAGCATGAGCGAGATTGATCCGCGTGTGGATGAGCCGTTGGTGGACTGGAGCGATCTTGGCGTGAGCGGGCTTTTGCCGACGGGCACCGTGACGCTGCTGTTGGCTGACGTGGAGGGTTCGACGCGGCTGTGGGAGACCCAGGCCGGCGAGATGACCGCGGCCATCGCTCGTCTGAATCAGGCGGTGTCGGACATCGTCGCCGCACACGATGGTGTGCGGCCGGTCGAGCAGGGTGAGGGTGACAGTTTTGTGGCGGCGTTCGCGCGCGCGTCCGATGCGGTGGGGGCCGCGTTGGAGTTGCAGCGGGCGCCGTTGGCCCCGATCCGGTTGCGGATCGGGGTGCATACCGGTGAGGTGCAGCTGCGCGATGAGGGTAACTACGCCGGTCCGACGATCAACCGCACCGCGCGGCTGCGCGATCTGGGGCATGGGGGTCAGACCGTGCTGTCGGGGGTGACGGAGGCGCTCGTTGTCGATCGGCTGCCGGCTGATGCGTGGTTGACCGATCTGGGGAGTCACCCGTTGCGTGATCTACCCCGCCCGGAGCGGGTGGCACAGCTTTGCCATCCCGACCTGGTCAATGAGTTCGCGCCGCTTCGGGTAGCGGGGACCTCCATAGCCGACGTCTTCACCCGTCTTCCGGCGCAGCTGACCAGTTTCGTGGGCCGCGACGCCGAGTTGACCCAACTGCGGGAGCTGCTGGCGCAAAACCGGGTGGTGACGTTGAGCGGTGCGGGCGGGGTCGGCAAAACCCGGCTGGCCATCCAGGTCGCGGCCGCAATGGCCGGCGAGTTTTCCGACGGGGTGTGGTGTGTGGATTTGGCGCCCCTCACCGACCCCGACCTGGTGCCCGTGACGGTGGCACGTGCACTGGGGCTGCCCGACCAACCGGGCCGCTCCACCATGGACAGCCTGCTGCGGTTTGTTCGCGACCGTCAGATGCTGGTGGTGCTGGACAACTGTGAGCATCTGCTGGATGCCAGCGCCGAGCTGGTGGTCGCCCTGCTGAGCGGGGCGGCTGGGCTGACGTTTCTGGCGACCAGCCGTGAGGCGATCGGGGTGGCCGGTGAGGTGAGCTGGCGGGTGCCGTCGCTGTCGCTGGACGGTGAAGCCATCGAGTTGTTCACCGACCGCGCGCGTCGTGCTCGCCCCGATTTCACCCTCACTGACGACAATGCCGCGATGGTGGGCGAGATTTGCGCGCGCCTGGATGGGGTGCCGCTGGCGATCGAGCTGGCCGCAGCGCGGGTGCGGGCGTTGTCGCTGGCCGAGATCCTCGAGAGCCTGCATGACCGGTTCCGGCTGCTGACCGGTGGTGCGCGCACCGCGGTGCGCCGCCAGCAGACATTGCGCGCCTCGGTGGACTGGTCACACGCCCTGTTGACCGAGCCCGAGCGGGTGTTGTTGCGCCGGCTGGCGGTGTTTCTGGGCGGATTCGACTTCGACGCTGCCCGAGCGGTCGCCGGCGGTGGTGACGTGGCGCGCTACCAGGTGCTCGACCAGCTCAGCCTGCTCGTCGACAAGTCCCTGGTGGTCGCCGACGATACTGGGGGCCGGACCCGCTATCGGCTGCTGGAGACGGTGCGCCAATACGCCCTGGAAAAGCTAGGCGAGTCCGGCGAAGCCGAAACCGTGCGGGCTCGCCACCGCGACCACTATACGGCGCTGGCCGCCCCCCTCGACGCCCCGGCAGGCCGTGATTACGAGCAGCGCATCGAGCAGGCCAACACCGAGATCGACAACCTACGCGCTGCGTTTACGTGGAGCCGGGAAAACTCCGACTGCGAGCTGGCGTTGTCGCTCGCCTCGTCGCTGCAACCTGTGTGGCTCGCGCGGGGCCGCCTCCGGGAAGGGCTGGCCTGGTTCGACACCGTCCTCGCCGACCTCGACGCGCAGCACGCGGAAGTGGCGCCCGCTGTGCGTGCCCGAGCGCTCGCCGACAGGGCCCTGGTCGCCGTCGTGATGGGGGCAGCAGACAGCTTCGGTGAGGCTCAGCAGGCCCTGGCGGTGGCGCGCGACGTCGATGACCCGGCCCTGCTGGTTCGGGCGCTGACCGCCTGCGGCTATACCGCCGCCGCCCAAAACGCCAAGGCCGCGGGGCCATACTTCGCCGAGGCGCTCGACCTCGCCCGGTCACTAGGCGACCCGTGGAGGTTGAGCCAGATCCTCGCCTGGCAGGCGCGCGGGGCATCAGTGGCAGGTGACCCGATCACGACGCGCGCGGCCGCCGAGGAAGGACGCGACCTCGCCGAGGGGATCGGTGACCGGTTCATATCGCGCCAATGCCGCTGGTGCCTCGGACTGGCACAGACGTTGCAGGGCGATCTGGCCGGAGCCGTCGCGCAATTTCGCGAGGTCGCCGCCGAGGCAACGGCAGCCCACGACGAGACCTGGAGGGCGGCCAGCCTCGGGGGCCAGGCCCTCGCACTCGCAGCCCAGGGTGAGACGGGTGCGGCCCGCGCCGCGGCCGACGCGGCCATCGAGGGCGCCGCTGAGGTGGGTGGGGTGGCCGCGGGCGTCGGCTACGCGGCCTTGGCTAACGCGGCCCTGGTTGCCGGCGATGTCGCGGCGGCCCAAGACGCGATCGAGAAAGCTGGACAGCACTGGAGTGTCCTGACCGCGCATGTGGCAGTGCTGCGCTTCGCCAGTGCGCAGGCCGCACTGGCGGGCGGTGATCTGCTCGTGGCCCGTCGCCAGGCCGATGACGCGGTTACAACGACGACCGGCTGTCACCTGATGGCGGCGCTGGTCACACGCGCCCGAGTGGCGATCGCGCAAGGTGAGCCGGAACAGGCCGAACGCGACGCCCACGACGCACTCGCGATCGCCGCCGAACTTAAGGCTTACCTGTTCATCTCCGAAACCCTGGAGTGCCTCGCCACCTTAACCTGCGATAGCGGCAGTCACCGCGAAGCTGCCCGGCTGTTCGGCGCGGCACACGGCACTCGACAACGCATCGGCCAGGTCCGCCTGAAGGTCTGGGACGCCGGCTACGAGGCTTCGGTGGGCGCAGTTCGTGATGCCTTGGGCGACAAAGGCTTCGAGGCGGCGTGGGCCGAGGGCGCGGCCCTGTCCACCGAAGAGGCGATCGCCTACGCCCAGCGTGGCCGCGGCGAACGCAAACGACCCACCAGCGGCTGGGCCTCGCTCACCCCCACAGAGCGGGACGTCGTACAACTGGTCAGCGAAGGGCTCGGCAACAAGGACATCGCCACAAGGCTTTTCATCTCACCGCGCACCGTGCAAACCCACCTCACCCACGTCTACACCAAACTCGGCCTCACCTCGCGCGTACAGCTTGTCCAAGAAGCAGCCCGCCACACCTAACAGGATCTAATGGAACTTGGAACCGAGGCCGGCGATCAGATTGATCGTGACGGCCAGGACAACCGCGCCGAGAAGGTAAGACAGCATCGCGTGGCGCAGCACCGTCGCCCTGATGGACCTCAATCCGATCTCGGTGTCCGACACCTGGAAGGTCATGCCGACCGTGTAGGCCACATACGCGAAGTCCCGAAAACAGGGCGGCTCTGGGTCGTGGAAGTTGATCCCGCCCGGTTCATCCGAGTAGTAGAGCCGCGCATAGTGCACGGTGAATAGCGTGTGCACCGAAAACCAGGACGCCCCAACGGCCAGGATGCCCAGAATGGCGGAATGCAAGGTTTCGGGGCCGGAGCCCGAACCGGCGACCACCACGTAGCCGACCCCGCCGAGGCTCGCGA
>Ga0302319_10013610_pt1 | contig 15250 bp, 15 predicted proteins | sample Bog_T0_2_FD_203319 | JGI IMG/M metagenome (GOLD analysis project Ga0302319, IMG submission 203319) | Peat permafrost microbial communities from Stordalen Mire near Abisko, Sweden - Bog_T0_2 | ecosystem: Environmental > Terrestrial > Soil > Wetlands > Peat | place: Sweden: Abisko, Stordalen Mire... | reverse complement strand
CTACGTATCGAGATTTGCGTTATATGTTTCATCGGGCGTTCTCCTACGCAGAAACTACTTTGCCATAACTCGATTGTGAAAAGCAAGCCGTTTTTCAATTATTTATAAGAAATAACTTCAACCATGTTATTGGCCCATGATACTCAACAATCGCTGTCTAACTCATCTCTTCACACCAATCGCCCAATTGCAGCCTGTCCACTCCAATGATTTACGCTGAGAGCGAGGACGCCGCGCCAACTCAAGGTGCCTTCATGGAGGGTTGAATTGACCTGGATGATTCTATTGGTTGGCCTGATCGTGGGCGTGATTTCCGGCATCGTAGGCATCGGCGGAGGCATTCTCTTCGTGCCCGCGCTCATCTGGCTCCTCGGCATGGACCAGCACAAGGCGCAGGGCACCTCACTAGGCGCATTGCTCGCCCCGGTAGGCATTTTCGCCTTCATGGAGTACTACCGAAAAGGCAATGCCGATGTGCGGGTAGCAGCTTTGCTGGCAGCGGGCTTTCTTGTCGGTGGATACTTCGGGGCGGTGGGCGCGCAGCACATTCCAGAAGTGTGGCTGCGGCGTATCTTTGCTCTCACCCTGCTTGCCGTTGGGGGCCGAATGTGGTTCAGCAAATAAGGAACGACATCAGGCAACAGCGATAAAGCGCAGCCGGACATAATCCCCTGTCCACTTCCCTTCTTCATCGCGAAGGACCGGCGCAAGCAACGCCACCGTCTCTTCCACCACAGTGTCGCGCACATCGTCCGGCAATCCATCCAGCACGCCGCGCCGAAACGTCCGCAGCCAGCCGGCCATTCCGCTCTCTGCCAGCGGTGTCGGCCGCGGAATCAATTCAATCTGGTCCACATGGAACCCATGCCTCTCCAGTCGCGAAGTGTACGCGCGCGGAGTAGGGTAATAATTCACTCCGTCCTCGCGCTCCCTGTAGCCGTGCCGATCCAGCACTGCCATAAACGCTACCTGGATTGCGGCAACGTTGCCATGCCCGCCCATCTCCGCAACAAAACGGCCGCCCGGTTTCAGCACGCGGTGAACCTGGGCCATCATTGCATCCTGATCGCGCACCCAGTGCAGCGCCGCATTGGAAAAGACCGCGTCAAACTGTGCATCGGGATAGGGCAACAATTCGGCCGGCGCCTGCACGGCTTCAACTCCCCGCGACCGCGCCGCGGCAACCATCTCCGCCGATGCATCCGCGCCCACCACGTGCGCCCCACAAGCCGCGATCCGCTGCGTCAGTTGTCCGTCTCCGCACCCAAGATCAAGGATGTGCTCGCCCGCTTGCGCCGCCAGCCATTCAAGCACGCCGCCCGCCATTCCATGAACAAATGCGCCGTTCTTCTCGTACGCCTGCGTATCCCAGATCTGTGTCATCGTCCGCCTCCACCTCCAGTGTCGCGGGAATGGCAATATAAGACAAAGTTATTTTATTTTCTCTGTCCATAAGACATGCTTATACACCAAAAACTGCGCGACTCATTCCGCACCCAGCGAAATCGCTTCGCCCTTGACACCATTCCGAAAAAACAATAGACGTTGATCAGTCGGAAAGTGTGCTAACCGGGTCTTGCCCCGCTCAATGTTTCCCCGATCCGATTCACAGCAGCCCATTCGATTCAAGTCAACACATTGAAAGAGGAATCATGCGTCCAGCCTTCAAGACCACTCTCTTCGCCCTCGCCGTTTCGCTCCAACTCCTCGCCGTTCCTTCGGCCCAGGCTGCACTGCCGGTCAAGGTCTGCGATCTGATGACCCAGCAAACGGCCGCGGGCATTTTTGGCGGGCCGGTTGCGCCGGGCCGCGTGGAAATGTCCTCAGCGGGGGTGCAGGATTGCCGCTTCGATAGCCAAAACGGTGGCATGTCCGAGATCGGCATGATGGATGGGCAACTCGTTGGGATGCCGACGGCGGATATGTACAAGGTAATTGCGACGCAGGCGGACCCGGGGCACACTCTCGAATCAACCAGTGGTTTGGGGGAGCAAGCGGTGTTCAACAAGGGTCCAGAAGATTTGACGCTGAGCGTTCTCTACCACGGCAAGATTCTGATCGTATCGGCCACCGGCTCGAAGAATCCCGGGGCGAAGGCCGCCATGATTGCGGCTGCACGCCAGGCACTGCCGAAGATCTAGGGACGTTCCTGCAAGCCGTCGGCTCAGATGGACTGAACGGGGATGAGCGTGAGGTCGTCCACCAGCCCCACTTCCTTCTGCACAAACGGCTCGCCGTAACGCACGCCGGCCAACAGCCCATAGTGGCGCGCCTCGGCAAAGGTCCGCTCGAGTATCTCTTCCTCCGCAACAAACAACCCGCTGCCCGCCGTCTGGTTCGCGTACTGCGACCGGTAAGCCATCAGCGCCGCGTGCCGCTGCTCAATGAAGGGCGTAATGTCCACAACGAAGCTTGGCCGCACATCGGCATAGAGGCTCGCGTAGACAATCTTGAACGGCCGATGCGGCAGCAGACCCGCAAGCCCCTCGACTCTGGATTCCTCCTGCGGCAAGACATCAACTTCTTGCGGGCGAATAGCGAGCGTCTGCCGCACCGCAGGTGCCTTCGACAACCCGGCAAGAAAGCAAGCCTCATACCCCAGGGTCGCCACAATGGCATGATCGGGATGCCGTGCCTGCCAATAGGGCAGAATCACCACCCGCGGTCGCAGCAGACGAACAACCCGCGCAATCTTTGTACGATTCTCCAGCGTGTTTTCGATCGCGCCATCGGGCAAATCCAGCGCCTCGCGCCAGCCAACGCCCAGCAGCTTTGCGGCTTCCGCCGCTTCCCTCTCGCGATCTTCTGCGCTCCCACGGGTCCCGGCCTCGCCCTTCGTCAGGTCCAGAATCGCCGTTCGCAGCCCGCGAGAAGCCATGCGCAGCAGCGTTCCGCCGCAGGTCTGCTCCACATCGTCGCGGTGGGCAGCGATGGCAAGTACATCGGCGTTAAATGAATTCGGCAGCGGTTCGTCGAGCATCTTGGTCAAGCCGGTCAGCCCCGGTCACTGACAACTGATAACTGACCACTGATAACTGAACTTAGTAAACGGTATTGTCCCCGTCGGTAGTCGCGTCCATGTAAGCCACATCGTAAGCGGTGCCGGTCACGGTGACGTATTGGTTGTCGATTGAAGAGCCGTCTTTGGTCGAATAGATATAAACCTGCCCGCCCTGTGCCACGTAAATCTTATTCAGCCCCTCTACCGCGGCAATGCCCGTCAAATCACCCAAGTAGGGCTCCAGCAGCGTGACCGTGTTATTCGTGGTGTTGACCATAGTCAGGCAGCCGTCGGGCAAGCCGGTTGCGGCGCGCACTCCGTTCGTGCACTTGGTCATGCCAATCCACAAGGTATTGTTGTCCGCCAACAGCATGCGACTAACCGCGCCCGGCGCTCCGTCGCTGATCGACACAGGGTTGGGCGATGCGCTCGTCGACGGCACAACCGTGTTGTTCGCTAGATTCAACACTGTCAGATTGCCCGTATAGAGCGTTTGCCCCTGCACTTGCTGCGGCTGCTGACCCACAACCCACATCGTCGAGTTGTCTACCAGCGCGTTGCTTGCTCCACCAGGAACGGGAATGGTCGTCAGGTTGCCGGTCGTCGGCAGCAGGCCGGACGGCTGACCAGAAAGGAAGATCATCGGCGCCACCGGCAGCAGGGACACTGAAGATTTACTACCACCGCATTCCGGACCGCAATTGAGAATATATGCGGTAGAACCATCTGGGGAGAACACGGCCTTCACCGGACGGTCAAACGTCAGCGGTGCGCCGTAGTAGTTTCCCGTCGCGTCCACGTGGTCGGGGCTCTGCGCCTGGAACACGCACCAGTCCGGCCCGTTCTGCGGTTCGCAATCCTCCGCCGCTTTCGGCCATGTGCTGGGGCCGCCGGAATACGCGAGGGTCTGCGCCGCCGTTAAGGCTCGCGGATAGTAGACGTAATTCGAATTCTGCACAAATGCCAGGGCAATCGACCCGCCCGTGTTGGTGCTCACCCGGTACACACCCGGCAGGCTCAGAGGATACGACCCGCCGGTATTCCTGTTCACCACCGTCAGCACGTGAGCCTGCTGGCTCGCCGCGAACACATACCCCGAGCTCCGTGTAATGAAGATGCTGGAGGAGATTCCGTTAAGTCCTGACGCCGAGCCGGTTACCCCTTCCTTCCCATAATTGATCAGCGTGAGGCTGCCGTCGCCCGATCCGTAAACCGCCCCGGACTCTTCCTCGGGCATGTTTTGGATCGAAATCGGGAGCGAACCCGAATAACCCGAGATGGTGAAGGACGCGGGTGTTCCGTTGTACCCTCCGCGGATATCGTAGAAAGCGTCAACGAACGCAAGTGAACCCTTGGTGAAGGCGCTCGGGTTCTGGATGGCGATCATCACGCGGTTGGTCAACCCGCTCGGAGGCAGATTCCTGCCCGCAAAATAGGTGGTGCCACCACAACCTGCGAAGGCGGCTGCAAACCCAAGGGCGGCCGCGGCGCTCAAACAAAGACTGCTCTTCTTCAAAATCCCTTACCTCGACGGAAAGCGCGGAACGAGCCGCAACTGTGTCCGCGGCCTCGGCCGCAGCGTAATCGAATTGATGACGGTTGCCGGACGCTCTCACAGGCCAAAAACCCCTGCATTCCGGAACCTGTTGGCACCCAGCTTATGACTACCGAAGTATAACAAAGCAGGCCGCCCGGCTGGCAGGCCAGGGCAGCCTCGTTTAGCATGAGGGAACGATGCCCACGTTTGCTGACATCTTCGCTGCCCGCCCCGTTCTCGCCGATGGCGCCATGGGCACTGTGCTCTATGCGCGCGGTATCTTTATCAACCGCTGCTACGACGAGTTGAATCTGTCCGATCCGGGACTCATCCTCTCCATCCACGAGGAATACCTGCAATCCGGTGCAGAAATTCTTGAGACCAACACCTTTGGCGCCAACCGATTTCGCCTTGCCCGCCACGGCATGGCTGGAAAGGTCGCGGAAATCAATGTCGCCGGGGTCAAACTCGCTCGCCAGGCCGTCGCACACCTCAAGGACAAGCAGGCGGGGGAAGCCTGGGTGGCTGGCTCGGTCGGTCCGCTTGGCGTGCGTCTTGAGCCGCTGGGTAAAACCGGCCTCGACGAAGCCCGCGCCGCCTTTTCTGAGCAGATTCATGCCCTCGCCGGCGCCGGTGTTGACCTCCTGGTCCTCGAAACCATGCCTGCCCTCAACGAGGCCCGCGAAGCCCTGATTGCCGCCCACGAAACCGCTCCAGACTTGCCCGTCCTCGTCATGGTCACAGTCGACGACGAGAGCAACTGCCTTGACGGCGCTTCGCCTGCCCAGGCAGCCGCGCTGCTCACGGAGTGGGGCGCCAACGCCATCGGAGTCAACTGCTCGACCGGGCCGGCCACGGTGCTCACCGCCATTGAAGCCATGCGCGCCGCCACTACGCTGCCTCTCGCCGCCATGCCCAACGCCGGAATGCCCCGCGCCGTCGAGGGCCGCAACATCTATCTCTGCTCCCCGGAATACATGGCCAGCTTTGCCCGCAAGGCCATCGCCGCCGGAGCGCAGATCGTTGGCGGCTGTTGCGGAACCACCCCGAACCACATTCGCGCCATGCGCTCGGCCATGCGCGCCATCGATGCGCAGGCGCGCGTCGTCAGCACCGGCGCCGCACCCGCCATCAACACCGAAACACCCCCGGCACCGCTCCGCGAGCGGTCTCGTATTGGCGCGCTGGTCGCCGACGGCACCTTTGTCACGCTTGTCGAAATCGTTACCCCGAAAGGAATCGACTGCACCAAGGAGATCGAGGGCGCGCGCTTCCTCGCACAACGCGGCGTGCACGCCATCAACATTCCCGACTCGCCGCGTGCCTCGGCCCGCATGAGCGCGCAAAGCCTCTGCATCCAGATTCAGCAGCACACCGGGATTGAGACGGTACTTCATTACACCTGCCGTGACCGCAATATTCTCAGCATTCAATCGGATCTGCTCGGCGCGTCGTCCATCGGCCTGCACAATATCCTGTGCCTCACCGGCGACCCACCCAAGCTTGGAAACTATCCTGACGCTACTGCAGTCTTTGACGTTGACTCCATCGGTCTGGTCAACATCGTCCGGCGCCTAAACCACGGCCTCGACATCGGCGCCAACGCCATCGGAGCCAGCACCAACTTCACCATCGGCGTCGCCGCCAACCCAGGGGTTCCCGATATCGAGCAGGAAATACGCCGCTTTGCCTACAAAGTGGAAGCCGGCGGCGAATACGCCATTACCCAGCCGGTCTTCGACCTGAAGCTCCTTGAGAGCTTCCTCAAGCGCATCGAGGGCTTCCGGATCCCCGTCATTGCCGGCATCTGGCCGCTAACCAGCCTGCGCAACGCCGAGTTCATGAAGAACGACCTCCGTGTCTCCATGCCCGAAGAGATTATGCTCCGCATGGCCCAGTGCGTTACCCCTGACGCTGCCCGCCGTGAAGGCGTCCTCATCGCCCAGGAGATGCTCGAGGCCGTGCGTCCCATCGTGCAAGGCGTGCAGGTCAGCGCCCCTTTCGGACGCTACGCCCTCGCCGCGGAAGTCATCGCCTCCGTGCTACCCCACCCCGCTGCCGCTGCGATTTAGCGGGCTATGTCGTCAAATGTTCCGAACCGCGAAATCGCGGGTCCGCCTCCGCACCGGTGAATCGGATATTCTGGAAGCCTTGCAGAGGTCGCAGCCATCCATGCCGTCTTTCGAAGAATCGCTCAAGAAGCTCGAAACCATCGTCGATCAGCTCGAGAAAGGCGACCTTTCCCTCGAAGACTCGCTCAAGCTCTTCGAAGAGGGTGTCGGCCTCTCCGCCGTTTGCAAGCAGGAGCTCGACGCCGCTGAAGGCAAAGTCCAATTGCTTATCAAGCAGCGGGATGGCTCGCTGAAGGCCGAGCCCTTCCTCAATTAACGCCGATTGCAAGCGCCCTCACGTTAACATTCGCGCTGACTTGCATCCCAATGCATCGCCAGTTTCCTCAATCCCTACTAAAAGTTACCCAACATCGAAGCTCTTACAAAATCTCCCGAAGTTATAGTGTCAAAAGATTGATCTTATTGGACAAATAGGACATTTCAACATGTACCAAGGCGTCCGAGCCGTGGTTTCGACCTCATTAATTTCGCCATCGGAGATGGGGCCTCAATTGGTACTTAGTTTCATATCCGTACATATGACAATTGGAATCGCATACTGAAAAATTGGTGTCGCGTATGGGAATTGGTACTAGCTTGGTCGCTTAGTTTAGTGATGACTCGTTAAAACGATTCACTACCCGTGTTCAGACCTACCATAACCCCTTTATCTTGACCAGTTCTCTACGATACCCGAACCAAGCGTTTTTATTTCCCGTTGATTAAAAACGGCCGCGAAATTGCTAGAGCCTAGGTAAGACGATGGACTTTCCCATTTGACTCGAAAACTCGAAGTCAGGATCGATTTATCCCCAAAACGGTCCTTCAACCAATAACCAGGTGACCAAACATGCATGGGAGGCTATATGGCAAAAATCACGATCGAGCTGTCCTTGCAGGAACTCCTTCTATTGGCTACCGGATTGTTTCTTGGAGGAGTAAGTTTAACGGTACTCTACGGAGTACCGGTGCAAGTTACCCCGTTCTCGCCACCGAAAATTCACATAGTCAACCCTACAGGTCCCTATGTGGGACCAAATGTGGGAGCAAGACAGCCCCAGCCGAGGCCAAACGCCGCACCAATACAACGCTCGGCTCGGCCTTCCGCCAACCTGGTAACAAATTATAAGATGGTCGCGGAGAATCAGAACTCCGTGATCCCGTCTTCCGATGCGCAACCCGCGGTTAACGCAGGGAATGATTCAAGTCCCAATCACGGCACGTCCAACTGCATTCCATCAATGCCAACTGCATCAAGCGAACTCGCTGAGTCTGCCCCACTCACAAATACTCCACGGCCCGCCATACAATTCAAACCGATTCCAGGAGATATCGGTGCGGTGTGCGGAACGGCCCTACCCCAATCACCAAACTAACCTAACCCTCGCTGCGGGAAACAACACTTAACCTGCATGTGAAATCAAGCGCCAAGCTCATCGGCGGTTTGCAGCAAGAAGCCGCACGCCGCCGAAGGCAAGATCCAAATTCTCATTAAGCAGCGGGATGGCTCGCTGAAACCCGAAGCCTTTCTCACTGAAAAGTCCTGACAACCATCGAACAAGTATTCCTAAAGACTCTCCCATGTTGAGGCGCCCACAACGGCCCGGCGCATGCAATCTCTGTTGGCGCACTCAATCCCGGCAGCAGCCTATTTGCGCTGTAGTCCTGGAAGGAACCTCCTTGCGCCAGGAACTCGCCGCTCAACCCACTTACGCTGACGCATTTCGCTGTATCGGTCCCGCCTGCGAGGACACATGCTGCCAGGGATGGACCGTCCTAATCGATCAGGCTACGTGGGAAAAATACCAGCAATTGCCAGAAAGCGGTCTCAGCTCGCTCATTCAGGCAAGCACCATGCGTAACCCGGTGTCCGGCAATTCCGGAAAACCACCGCTCTTCGCCACCATCCGCATGAACGCCAAAAATCAATGCCCCATGCTCACGTCTGACCAGCTGTGCGGCATTCAAGCGGAACTCGGCGAGCAAATGCTCTCGCACGCCTGCCACACTTATCCACGCATTGTGAATTCAATTCGCGGTATGCGGGAAACCGCGCTGACACTTTCCTGTCCGGAGGGGGCGCGCCTGGTTCTTTTGACGCCCGATTTGCGTACGCTCAACCCGCCTGATTCCGCCATCCCAGACCCTGGCGAAAGCGCAGCTCCCCTGCCGCCGGAGTTCTGGGAGATCCGAACCACAGTTCTCGGCCTGATCCGTAATCGTGCCTATCCCCTTTGGGAACGGCTTTTCCTGCTCAACATTCTTTGCCTGCGTCTCGACTCCATAGCCCGCGGCGACCTCAAAGAAAGCGCGGCTGAGTTTCTCGCCGGCTTCCAGGACTCCGTAGCCGGTGGCACGCTGCGGACCGCCATCCAATCCCTGCCCAGCGACCCCACCGCCCAGGTCGATATCGTCCTTCGCCTCGCAGGTCTCATGCTCCACAAATCCAATGTCAGGCCGCGCTTCGTCGAATGTGTCCAGGCCTTCACCACCGGCATCGGCAACGGTCCCGACGCTACTCTGCAGAGCCTCACTGCGACGTACAACGCCGCGCACGACCGCTACTTCCGGCCGTTCTTCGATCGCCATCCTTACATCTTGGAGAACTATCTGGTCAACACCATCCTCCGCTGCCAATTCCCCTTCGGGAAGGAAGGGGTGCTGGCCGGTGCAATGCCCAGCATTTCTCGGGAATTCGCGCTCCTGACCGCCCAGTTCACGCTCATGAAAGGTTTGCTTATCGGCGTGGCGGGTTCTCATCGCGAACAGTTCGGCGCCACGCACGTGATCCACACCGTGCAAGCCGCCGCAAAGCACTTCGAGCATCACCCTGAGTTCCTGTCAAGCGCCTACAATCTGCTGGTCGAAAGCCGCATGGATGGAGCCCGCGGCATGGCCATTCTGCTAAGAAACACGCCAACGGGACAGCCCTCGGAACGGGCGACGCATATCGTTCCATCGCTTGAAGTCCAAGCGCCGCATGCCTGAATCCGCCTAGTCCCTTACTCTGCGCCATCACAAAAATCGATAAGGCGACAGATTCACTTGGTCTTGTAGAGAATGTATTCATGGTTGCCCATAAGGCTTCCGTGATTGGTCACCTGCGTAAGCAACAACAGAATAGAAAAAAGCCAAATCGCAACCGGCGGCTCTAGAAGCAAATGCCCCGTTTTTATAGGCTTCAAAGACCGTGATCCCTGGTAAAGAGAACTGCTCAGATAGGCAAACGCGCCGGCCCCGATGACGAGCAACAATATCTCTCGGATGTATTCAGTGCTCAGCGGGCACGAACAAGTAGCCACGCATCCAAGCAGCACAGAAAGGAGGCACAGCTCAACAGCAAACGCTCCCCATTTGATTAAACCGGTCATGCGTAGTCTCACTTCCTGCGTTCCGGTTCACCTTGGTCAACCCCATTTTCAGGGGGTTTGCGGGAGGCTTTTGCCAGCCGCGCCAGGACGGCCAACTCCCGCAGCACCTGCTTCAATGGTCGCGCCGGCGTCCCCCACAGCACGGTCCCTGGCTTCAGCCCTTCATTGGTCACCGACTTCCCGCTCAGCACGCCGGCCTGCCCGCCCAGAATCACGCCCGGTCCAATGGTTGCATGGTCGCCGACGCCCACCTGTCCCGCAAGCACCGCTCCATTTCCCACCGTGCACGAACCGCTGATGCCCGTACCCATCACCAGGATCACGTCTTCCCCGATATCGCAGTTATGCCCCACGTGCACCAGGTTGTCGATCTTCGTTCCACGACCGATCCGTGTCTGTTTCAGCGCTCCACGGTCAATGGTTGAGTTGGCCCCAATCTCTACGTCGTCCTCAATCAGCAACTTCCCCTGCTGCGGAAACTGCGTGTATGCCCCCGTCTTGGCGTCCCTCACATACCCAAACCCGTCCGCACCCAGCACCGCACCCGCATGCACCACCACGCGATTCCCCAGCGTCGTCCCCGGGTACAACACCGCCCGCGGATAGATCCGGCATTCCTCGCCAATCACAACGCCCTCGCCAATCACGGCCCCCGATTCAATTCGCGTCCTGTCGCCGATCACCGCGTGGGCCCCGATCACCGCCCCAGGCTCGATGCTCACACCCTTCCCCTTCTTCACGTGAGCGCCAATGGATGTCGATGGAGATCCCCAAATAACTCGTGCGGGAGTCGCCTTCAGCAGTTTCGCCGCCCGCGCAAACCAAAGCCGCGGCTGCTCCGCCTCAACAATGCATTTCGTTGTCAGAGAAACCGCCTGTGCTTCCAAGATGCCGGACTGTGCCCCATGAGTGGGATCGCATGACGCTCCCATCCCAATCTGCACCACCACCACCCCAGCGTTACTGGCCAGCGCTTTCGCAACGCCGCTCTGATCCTCGACAAACACCAAATCGGTAGCCTGAGACAACTCGACCGAGTTCACGCCAAGCACCACCTGCGCCGGGTCGCCCGCGCTCAGTTTCCCGCCCAGCTTCTCAATCAGCTCACCCAAGGTCATGCGCTAACTCCCGTCTTGCACCCACTGTCCACTGTGCACTGTCCACTGTCAGTACAGCCCCGCTTCCCCCGCCGGCCGCGTCTTCCATCGCCGGTGAATCCACAGCCACTGGTCAGGATACCGCCGAATCCACTCCTCAATCGCCGTAGTGCACATTTGCGTACCCGCAAGAATGTCCGCCTGTGCATCGTCCGTATGCGGAATCGCAATCTCCACCCCAAAGTGCAGCACGTACTTCCGCTCAGCAGCCTCCCACACCATGAACCCCGGCAGCACCGCTGCTCCGGTCTTTCGCGCCACATGCGCCAGTCCCGTCGCCGTGCATGCGTCCCGCCCGAAGAACTTTACAAACGTTCCTTGCGGCGGGGTCATGTTCGTATCCATCAGGATCCCCACCGTCTCGCCCGCCCGCATTGCCAGCAGCAGGCCGCGCCCAAAGTCGTCCTTGTGCAGCACACGGTTCCCGTGCAGGCAGCGGATCCCATTCACAAAATCGTCCAGCCTTCGGTTATCCAGCCGCCGAATCACCATCCCCATCGGGTAGCCCATCAGCGAGTGGTAAAAGCTCGAAAGCTCCCACGTCCCCAGGTGCCCCGTCACCACCAACACCCCCTTGCCCCGCGCCTTTGCGGCGAGATAATTCTCCAGCCCCTCGCACCGAATCCAGTCCCGCGTATTCTCCGCCGTATAGCGCGGCATCCGGCAAAACTCCACCAGTTGCCGCCCCAGGCTTACATACACCCCGCGCAGAATCTTCTGCCGCGCCTCCACCGGGGACTCCGGCAGTGCCAGTTCCAAATTGCGCATCCCCACCCGACGCAGCCGCCCAAATGCCCAGTACACGAGGATTGCAATCGCCCGAGCCAGCAGGCGCGCCACACCGCGCGGCATCCGCCCCAGCGTCCGAGCCACCGCTACAACCAGCCAATATTCAAGTTCTTCGCGCATCGTGGAAGGCAAACACCAGTTTAGACCGCCGGACATTGCGGTTGCCTAAGTAAGCAGATCGCGCCCAAAAGTAAACGGGCGGCCTGTTTGATCTGGCCGCCCGTCTTAAGTTTGGGATTAAAGATTCCCCGGTCCCTACTTCTGGTTCTTTGCCTGGATAAAGTAGTGAGCCACATCTTTTACAAACGGCACCGCTCCGCCCGGAACCTCCACGTTGCCCTTAAGCACGGACTCAAAGCTGTGTGCCGTTCCGAAATAAATCTCCGTGTCATCGGAGTTCTGGCTCACGCTTGTTCCATCCAGGTCAATCCCTGCAAACAGCCCCTTAGCCCGCGAGTAGCTCAGCAACTCTGCACTCATCTTCCAGTCCGTCGACGCTGTCCCAGCGCGCCCCACCGGCCCTGCCGCGGCCGAAGCATCTCCGCCAATCTTGAACTTGTTCTTCAGCAGGTCCTGAAATCCGCGATCGTTGACCGCGATCAGAATCAGGTCTGTCGATTGGCCGCCGATTTGCAGCCCCCACGAGCCTCCCGCCATGCGGATAAACACGGGCGCACTCCATCCGTGACCCGTCCGGCAGGTCACCACTCCCTGCCCGTATTGGGCGCCAAATACAAACGCTCCCTTGATCATTCCTGGGACCACTGCCACACACGTTGCCTGCTGCAGAATATTCATTGGAACGCTTCGATCGCCCGCGCCCATAATCTGGTCCAATACCAGCTTGGCCGCGTCGACCCGTGCCTGCAGATCTTCCCGCGATGAAGCCGCAAAAGCCGAGCCCGTCATCATGAAACAGAGGCAGATTGTCGCAAATTTCTTCTTCATTTCCGTGTCCTTTTCATTCCGCGGTCCCTTTGGGCGCGAGGTTTTTGTGTTCCGCGCCCGGGAGCGCGTCCCACACTATGTCGAAACCCGGAAAGGTGCTGCAGGTTGCCGGGGAAAGCATTTTTGAGCCGTACGCCATATGGCGAAAGCGTCCTGAAACAGCCTATCGCATCCAGCACGGAGCGGCGCGCCAGTCCGCAGACTGAGGGATCAAGAGGAGCATGGGACTCCTCAACGCCTTCAGGTTGCTATTTAATTGACGGGGGAGGGCTGAATCGGTTTGGGCGCAGCATTCGAGGTCGCTTAAATCAGCGAAAAAAGAGGAGTTCCCTGGCTTCATGGTGACATGCAGCCAGGGAACTCCTTTCCCCAGATCTGCGTTGTTTCTGTACGGAGTGTGCCAAAAGTGCTCAGTATTGCACAACAGTACTTAAGGAGTAAGCATTAAAGTAACCACTTTTGTTTACTACAGAGTAAATTACCCCCTTTCCTTTATTTCCCCCGATTCTCTTGCGCGCTGCCGCTCCCCCCACTGCGACGCTCCGGCGTCACGCGTCCCGGAATTTGCCGATCATTCAGAGCCCGTACCGAGAGCTCAATCCGGTTGTCCGCGCCCGTCTTCCGCATCAGTCGGCCCACATGCGCTTTCACGGTGCGTTCTTCAATGCCCAACTTGGCCGCAATTTCGCGGTTTGACCGCGCCATCAGGATCAAGTCAAGCACCTCCTGCTCCCGGTCCGTCAGGTGCGGGCTGGTGTCGGCAAAACTCGATTCGGAGATCGTCAGCAGGCGATCGATCAGCCGCGAAAGCACGCGGCGCGGCACCCAGATGTCGCCAGTCATCACTTCTTCAATGGCCTTCAGCACCACTTCGGGGCCGGCCGCAGGATCAAGGTAAGCCCGCGCCCCCGCAATAATCGATTGCTGAATCAGTTCATCGTTCCCCAGCGGCCCGATCACAATCTGTCGGATCGCCGGGCGTAAACGCCGAATTTGCTGCAGAATCTCCAAGCCGCCTCTCGAGGAGGTTCGCCCCAGGATCAAGCAATCCAAATCAGAGAAACGCAGCAACTCATCAACGCTTCCAGTCACCGGCAGGAACCGAGTGCCTCCCGGCGTCTGCAGTTCGAAGATGCTGACCAGTCCCTCAAGGCGGATCGGTTCATCGGTAACAAGGCCTACACGGACGGTGGCCGGGCTGCGATTCGCGGACATCTCTGATCTCCCCGTTCTTTAGAACGCGGGTCTGCGCCATAACCGTCCACAGGCGCGCGCCTTCCGCGCACCCGCACAACTATCCACGACATCCAACTAAAGCAAGAAGGATTACCGCCGAGCGAACCTTAAAGCTTGGGAAGGACAATTCCCTGCTGGTTCTGGTATTTGCCTTTGCGATCGGCATAGCTGATCTCGCAGGTCTCGTCGCCGCGGAAAAACAGAATCTGGCACAGCCCTTCGTTGGCATAGATCTTGGCCGGTAGCGGGGTCGTGTTCGAGATTTCAAGTGTCACAAATCCCTCCCACTCCGGCTCGAATGGCGTTACGTTCACAATGATCCCGCAACGCGCATAGGTCGATTTTCCAACGCAGATCGTGAGTACATCCCTGGGGATTCGAAAGTATTCAATGGACCGCGCCAATGCAAACGAGTTCGGCGGAACAATAACAGAGTTCGCCTGAACCGAGACAAACGACCGCTCATCAAAGGCCTTGGGGTCGATGATGGCGCTGTTCACATTGGTAAAAATCTTGAATTCGTCGGAAACGCGCAGGTCATAGCCATACGACGACAGCCCGTAAGAGATCACGCCCTCGCGCACCTGTTTCTCGCTAAATGGCTCAATCATATGGTGCTTGGTGGCCTGTTCCCTAATCCAACGATCACTCTGAATTGCCATGCTTCTCCCGTACCGGAAACTGAGGAATCTGAACCCGGGCAAACTGCCCCGAATCGTTTTACGCTCGAATCCTTGATATTACGAAAGGCGCCTCAAAATAACAATCACCCCTGCGCCCGCGGGCTTTCGTTGGTGTGGCGAAGGGGCAGTTTCGTGAATATGAAGAAATTCAGATTCCATAAACCCGGCAAAACCTGTAGCATCAAACCCTCAGGTCGTAGTACAGTCATTCCAGTCGCGCCAGCGAGGTTACCCCTTTGATTAAGCAGGACATCGTCCATCATGTTATCGAGCGCACCGGCCTTCCCCGCACCAAGGCGGAGGCTGCGGTGGATACCGTTTTCGAGGGCCTCAAGCAGGCCTTGGCCGCCGGTGAGCGTATCGAATTGCGCGGATTCGGCGTTTTCAGCGTCCGCGCCCGCAAAACCGGCATTGGCC
>Ga0302319_10013608_pt1 | contig 15251 bp, 16 predicted proteins | sample Bog_T0_2_FD_203319 | JGI IMG/M metagenome (GOLD analysis project Ga0302319, IMG submission 203319) | Peat permafrost microbial communities from Stordalen Mire near Abisko, Sweden - Bog_T0_2 | ecosystem: Environmental > Terrestrial > Soil > Wetlands > Peat | place: Sweden: Abisko, Stordalen Mire... | reverse complement strand
TCTCGATCATGTACGCGAACAACGAAATCGGCGTGATTCAGCCGGTTCAGGAGATCGGGAAGATTTGCCGGGAACGCGGGGTTTTGTTCCATACCGATGGCGTGCAGGCGATCGGGAAGGTGCCGGTCGATGTGAATAAGGACAACATCGACATCATGTCGATTACCGCGCATAAGCTCTATGGGCCGAAGGGCGTGGGCGCTTTGTATGTGCGGCGCAAGAGCCCTCGGGTGCAGATTACGGCGCAGATGGATGGCGGCGGGCATGAGCGCGGGATGCGGTCGGGAACTTTGAACGTTCCGGGAATTGTGGGCCTGGGCGAGGCGTGTGCGATTGCGCAGCGCGAGATGCCGGAAGAGATGAAGCGGATGGCGTTCCTGCGCGACCGGCTGCGCGCGAAGCTTGAAGCGGGGCTGGACGAGGTCTATATCAATGGGTCGATGGAGCATCGGCTGCCGCAGAATCTCAATATGAGTTTTCTGTACGTGGAAGGCGAGTCGCTGCTGATGGGGATTAACGATGTGGCGGTTTCGAGCGGGTCGGCATGCACTTCGGCGACTCTGGAACCGAGCTATGTGTTGAAGGCGCTCGGGCTCGGTGACGATCTGGCGCATTCTTCGATTCGGTTCGGCATTGGGCGGTTCAATACGGAAGCGGAGATCGACTACGTGGCCGACAAGCTGGTTGACGTGGTGACGAAGCTTCGCGAGCTTTCGCCTCTTTATGAGATGGCGAAAGAAGGCATCGACCTAAGCAAGGTCGAGTGGGTTCACGATTAAGATTTAAGGAGATCAAAATGGCATATTCCGATAAAGTTCTGGATCACTACAACAATCCGCGCAACGTGGGCTCGCTCGATAAGAGCGCCGGCAATGTGGGCACCGGCATGGTGGGCGCGCCGGAATGCGGCGACGTGATGAAGCTGCAGATTAAGGTCAACGACGAGAGCGGAATCATTGAAGACGCTAAGTTCAAGACCTTTGGGTGCGGGAGCGCGATTGCGAGTTCGTCGCTGGCTACCGAATGGCTTAAGGGTAAGACCGTCGACGAAGCCCTGCAGATCAAGAACACCGATATTGTGAACGAACTGGCTTTGCCGCCGGTGAAGATTCACTGCTCCGTGCTGGCCGAGGATGCGATTAAAGCTGCGATTTCGGATTACCGGAAAAAGCAGACCACACGCACTCCGGCTGCTGTTGAGCAAACGGTGGCCTAATGGTTGAGACCGTGGCGCCTCCCGCGGCGTCTCCTGTGGCAAACCAGGATATCCAGGTCACGCCTAAGGCGATACAGAAGATCCGGCAGACGTTCCAGAAGATGGGCGTCGAGGGCGGATTGCGTCTGGGCGTCCTGGGCGGCGGCTGTTCGGGCTTGAGTTATCAGTTCAAGTTCGATACTAAGCCTCGGCCTAAGGACAATGTCTTCGATTTCGACGGGGTCCAGATCTTTGTCGATCCTAAGAGTATTCTTTATTTGCATGGCATGACGCTGGATTATAAGGAGTCGCTCATGCAGTCGGGTTTTGTGTTTGAGAATCCGAATGCCAGGAAGAACTGCGGCTGCGGAACTTCGTTTTCGGCGTGAAAGACCTGGCGGCGGATTACTTCGCGTTTCTGGAATTGCCTCGATCTTTGGCTTTAGATGTTAAAGATCTGGAAAAGCGATTTTACGCTTTGAGCCGGCAATTGCATCCGGATCTCTATGCGCGAAAAAGCGCTGACGAGCGACGTTACGCGGAAGACGCTTCGGCGCTTCTGAACGATGCTTACCGGACTTTGAAAGAACCCATAGCTCGGGCGATGTATTTGCTGAAGCTTGAGGGTTTCGAGATCGGCGAGCAGGGTACGAAGGATGTTCCCCCGGAGTTGCTCGAAGAGATCTTCGAACTCAACATGGCGCTTGAGGAAGGCGAAGTCGAAGGAGCGCGCGAGAGGTTCCTTGAAATGCGCGGGGCGGTCGACGCGGAGTTGCAGGAGAAGTACGCGCGATGGGACGCAGGTCATTCGCGCGATACCTTGAATGAAATCCGCGGGCTCTTGAACCGGCGCAAATACATAAGCAATCTCATCGATAAAACGAATGTTCCAGATCGAGTTTGACAGTTCTTCGGATCGCGTGGTCGGCATCGACCTCGGGACCACCAACAGCCTGATTGCGTGGATGAACCTGGGGCGGCCCGAGGTGATTGAAGGCGAAGACGGCGACAGGATTGTGCCCAGCGTTGTTTCGCTGCTGCCTGGCGGCGAGGCGATTGCGGGCAACGCAGCGCGCGCGGCGCTGATCGATTATCCCGACCGCAGTATTTATTCGGTGAAGCGCCTGATGGGCCGGGGCGTGGGCGATGTGCAGGATGAGCTGAAGCTGTTTCCGTTTCGGATTGCGGAGGGCAGCGAATCGGTAATCCGTGTGGCACTGGGCGATCGCACTTTCACGCCCCCGGAAATCTCCGCGTTTATTCTGCGGCAGCTTAAGAAGAATGCCGAGATTGCGTTAGGCGGGCCGGTGACGAAGGCCGTGATCACGGTGCCGGCCTACTTTAACGACGCGCAGAGACAAGCCACTCGCGATGCGGGGCGTATTGCCGGGCTTGAGGTTTTGCGTCTTGTGAATGAGCCCACCGCCGCGGCGTTGGCGTATGGTCTGGATAAGCGCAAAGAAGGCATCGTTGCGGTTTACGACCTGGGCGGCGGCACGTTTGACATTTCGATCCTGAAGCTGCATGACGGGATCTTCGAAGTGCTGGCGACCAACGGCGATACGCATCTGGGCGGCGACGATATCGATAACCGGCTGATCCGCATCGCGCTCGAAGATATTCAGAGCGAATGGGGTCCCGGACCAGAGGGAGATATTTCGCATTCGGGCGAAGCGGTGCAGACTCTGCGCCAGGATGTGATTCGCGCCAAGGAAGCGCTGTCGTTCGCACCTTCCGCCACGATTGAATTCGACTGGCGCGGGAGACAGTACCGGCGTGAGATTTCGCGCGAGTTGTTTGAAGGATTGATTCGGGATATCGTCGATCGCACCCTGGGCCCCTGCCGCGACTGCATGAAAGATGCGGGCGTGGAGCCCGAGCAGATCGATGAAGTCGTGCTGGTGGGCGGGTCGACTCGCATTCCCATGGTGCGAAGCGCGGTTGAGGTCTTGTTCCGGGCGCGGCCGCATACAGAGCTGAATCCGGATGAAGTGGTGGCGTTAGGCGCGGCGGTGCAGGCGGGGATACTCGCGGGCACGGTCGAGAATCAGCTGCTGCTCGATGTGACTCCGCTCTCACTCGGCATTGAGATGTATGGTGGGCTGGTGTCGAAAATCATTCACCGCAATTCGACGATTCCGGCCAGCGCCGGCGAGACGTTTACGACAGGCGTGGATGGGCAGACCAACGTATTGATCCACGTGGTGCAGGGAGAGCGCGAACTGGCTAAGGACTGCCGCAGCCTGGCGCGGTTCGATCTCAAGGGCATCGAACCCATGTCGGCCGGCTTCGCGCGCATCGAGGTGCGGTTTTTAATCGATGCTAACGGCATTCTCAATGTGACGGCTCGCGATGCGCGTACCGGTAAAGAGCAGTCTATCGATGTAAAGCCGTCATACGGGCTGACCGATGAGCAGGTGGAAGCGATGATCGAGGCTTCAATCGACAATGCCGAAGCCGATTTTAAAGCGGCGCAGCTGGCGGGCGCGCGTGTCGAGGCGGATACGATTCTCGGCGCTACCGATAAAGCGAAGCGCGATCCGGCGTGGATGACGCTTTCAAACGACGAGCGCGCGGCTGTGGATCGGGCGGTTCGCGAGTTGCAGGCGGTATATCATCAGGACGATCATGAAGCGATCCGTGCGCGCATCGATGCTCTCAACGACGCCACTCATACGCTGGCCGAAAACATGATGAACACGGCGGTGAGTTCAGCGCTCAAGGGAACTAAGGTCTAGTAGTGGGAAGCGCCCTGCCGCGCGGTTACCGGCCGGACATAGACGGCTTGCGCGCGGTGGCGGTTCTGATGGTTGTCTTCAACCATCTCGGGCTGCGCTTCAGCGGCGGATTTGTCGGGGTGGATGTCTTCTTCGTCATCTCCGGCTATCTCATCGGTTCGATGATCTTGGGCGAGATGGATTCCGGCACCTTCACGGTTATCGGTTTCTACGAGCGCCGCGTGAGGCGCATCTTTCCCGCCCTGCTGGTAGTGCTGGCGGCCTCGTGTGCCGCGGCATGGCGGGGGATTCTGCCGACGGAGATCGAAGACTTCGCAAAGGCGCTGATCGCTTCGCTGTTTTGCGTTTCGAATCTCCTGTTTCTTCAGCAGAAAGGCGGATATTTCGCCATTCCGGACCACCTTCGGGCATTGCTGCACACATGGTCCCTTGCCGTGGAAGAACAGTTCTACATCGTCTTCCCCGTGCTTCTTCTCGGGCTCCGGCGCTGGTTTCCGGGTCGGTTCAGAATTGCCATAGCGGGGCTGGCGCTAACATCCCTGGCGGTTGCTGAAATCGTGGTGCTCCAGGATGCGCGCTCGGCGTTTTTCCAATCGCCGCTAAGGGCCTGGGAGTTCCTTACCGGCGTATTGATCGGGCGAATTTCCGAGAACACTACGGGTGGCTTGAACGGACTGCGAGAAAGATGGCAAAGGGAAGCGGCGTCGGCCGCGGGGCTGATGCTGATTGTTCTTCCCGGCTTGTTTTACAGCGTCCTAACGCGGTTCCCGGGCCTGGCCGCGATTCCTCCCTGCGCGGGCGCGGCGCTGGTGATAGCAGCGGGGGAGAATGGCGACTCTCTGGTGGGCCGGATGCTCTCATGGCGTCCGGTTGTCTTCATCGGTCTGATCTCGTACTCGCTGTATCTGTGGCACTGGCCTATTGCGTGGTTCGAAGACCGAATTTTCAGGACGTTGCCTGTCCTGAAGGCCGGAACGCCGGTAAAACTGCTCGTGCTGGCGGCTTCGCTGGCGACAGCCACACTCTCCTGGTGGTTCGTCGAAAGGCCTTTCCGCCAGGGCCGCTTCCGTCCGGGACGCAGGACTCTGTTCGCCATCACGGGGTCCGCCACGGCGGCGGTGACGATATTCGGCTGTTTGGCCATGGCCTCAGGCGGGTTTCCCTCACGGTTCCCTTCAGAGGCGCTCAGAATCGCCGCTTATGAGGGCAACAACCTTCGCGGGAATGAATGCTTCGACGACCCGCGGGACACCGTAAAGTTCAACCGGCCATCCTGTCTGAATCCGGACGACGGCAGACTTCACTTCCTTCTCTTCGGCGACAGCCACGCCTCGGATCTCTATTCGGGTCTGCGAGAGGTGCTGCCGGAAGTGAATCTCTCGCAGGCAGCCGGACCCTCCTGCAAACCTACGCTCGCACAAACGCGAATCCCGCAGGCGAACTGCGTCGCGCTCATGAACTATATCTACGGCGACTATCTGACAAATACCCGGATCGACAAGCTGATCCTTTCCGCGCGATGGGAAGAGACCGATTTGCAGGAACTGGGTCGTGCCGTCGATTGGATTCACCGCCACGGAATGGAGGCTATTATCATAGGCCCTTCTTTTGAATTCAGCGCGCCGCTGCCCCGATTGCTGGCGTTCTCGATCATTGACGGCAAGGCCGACTGGATTCGCTACGATTACCTCGGCGCGCCCAGGCAAATCGACATGCAAATGTCGGATCTGGCGATTCACCAGTGGAAGGTGCCCTACATATCCGTTTACCAGGACCTGTGCGGGCCGCAGGGAACGGACTGTCCATTATATGCGGCCCCAGGAGTGCCTTTGTTTGTAGACACAGATCATTTCTCGGCGCAGGGTTCCCTTTTGTTCGCGCGTACCATGAAGAGGCGCGGCGAGATCCCCTGAGCTTAATTAATTCTCCGTTGGGACTCGATTCACGTGGTCGATGACGAGCACTTCGAACGGCACCTTTGTCGATTCGAGTTTCAGGCCCAGTTGTTCCTGGAGCGCCGTGAAGATGGAGGGAAGAGAAGAATCGACGGCTTTCTCAGGCGCGTATTTGAGGTCGATATCGAAATCGCCCGTTAGGCCGGTCTTATCGATCACAGGCCGGCCCGTAGGTCGCGCGAGGGCGGCGGCGAAGGTAGCGATTACAGTGTGATCGAAGCGAATGCCGCTCGGCAGAATGAATTTGTTGTGCCCTGAATCCTCAGTACTGTGGGTGAGCTTCGGCCCGTCCTTCGCTATTACCAGGACATAGCCGTCAACATCTTTTTTCTCGCGATGCGCGGTGAGTCCAAAGCGCTGTTCGAGCAGTTGCTGAAGCGGTTGCTTCATTTGGGCATAACTCAGGCCGCCGGGCCCTTCAGGCTTGACGCTGACATCGTAATGCTGACTGCCCAGCCATACGGGCGCCTTTGAAATCTGATTTTCATCCACTCCATAAGCGATCTCGATGAGCACATCGAGAGTGACATTCGTTGCCGTGAAGCTCGCCGAGCCCGGCGGGCTGAGGTAGGTGTTGCCCGTGCTGCCTGGCGGTGTGAGCCGGACGGAGGCGACTTCAAATGTAGTTTGCGCGCTGAGGGTCGCTGCGATGAGCAGGACGAGGGATCGCATACATGCCTATGATCGCAAAAAGTAGCGGCAGCTTTCGCGCACAGGGCATTCGACGCACTTCGGTTTGGTTCGCTTGCAAAGGGTCTGGCCGTGATGTTTGAGAAGCAAGTAAGCGCGTTGCCGCGCTTCGAGCGTTGCGGGAAGCTGCGCGTCGATGAGTTCCTGCGCGAAGCGGTAATTGACGCCATAGTTTTCGCGCTCCGGGCCGCGCTCGATGCGCACCAGAACATGAGGGCAGTTCGAGGGTACTGCGGCAATCGGGCTGGCGCCGGCAAAGAGCAGGATGCGGTCGGCGCCGGGGTCGGCGATGTTGGAAAATTTTTTCAGATTCGCGCGCGTGAGATGGGCGCGAAGATCGCCGGCGAATTCGTGTTCGATCCGCTGAGCGATTTCCTTGAGACGCAGGGCGCGCAGTTCGGGGACCATGCCTCCGGCCTTGAGCGCCGCGGCGAGTTGTTTCGGGGTGGCGGCCAGGAGTTGCGCAGGGTCGGTCCCGATCTTTTGCAGCGCCTGCCAGCCTTTTGCGCACGCGGCGTCGCTGGCGGGGTAACCGCAATGCCACCAGACGATGAAGAGATAAGGGTCGAGAGGCCAGTCGGGTTGCTGAGGGCCGTAACGGGCTTCGAGCGAATCGAGGATTTCCGGGACGTTCACCTGTTTGCTTATCTGGGAACGACGGCTACCGCGTCCACCGCGAAGCCCGCGTCGATGGAGGCCAGGCCTTCGAAGGGTATGAGCGCCATTTGCGCGGTGGCGGGCCGCAGTCTGCGTACCATGGCGGCCACGGGACGGGTGAGCGGGTAGACGTTGGTCATGACGATGGCGGAGACGTCGGCGCCGGCTTCGGTGAGGTCTCGATCGAGGCGCTGGAAGGCCAGTGCAGCGGGCTTTTCTTCCGCGCCAAAAGCGACGCGCGTGCCGGTGAAGGCGAGCTTTGGCGCGGCGACCTGGGTGCCGCGGGCAACGGCTTCGCAGGAGGCGCCGGCGGAATAAGCGGCGCGCTGGGACTGCACAAGGTCGATGGCTGCGCCGGGAAAGCGGGCGGAGATAGCCGCGGTGAGTTCGGCCGGCCTGTTCATTGAAGTTACAAAGCAGGTGACTTGAAGGGCGTCGGGCGCTTTGAGGCCCGCCAGCGCGCGGTCGAGCAGGGGACGCATGGGCGCGGCGGGATCCGGATCGGTGGCTTCTTCGGCGGTAATGAAGGAGAGTCCCGCGGGGTTGACCTCGCGCTTTGCCATAGAGATGGACTCGATGACTACCTGCGCATTATCGAGCGGCAGACCGCCGGCGAGGACGACGCTCACTGAAGGCAGAGCAAGCTTCTTTTCGCCGAAGACTTCGCTGACGATCTGAGGGACGCGGCGGATGTCGCCGCTGCCGGCCACGAAGGCTCGGATGTGGACGACGGGCGCGCCGGCGTTGTCTTTAATGAGGGCGCGGAGGGCATCGCGAGTTTGTTGCGTCAGGAGGCCTTTGCCGGAAAGCGGCGACACGCGGAAGACCAGGCGGCGGGTTTCGCCGATAGCGACGGCGGGCGGGTCTTTGGGCAGCTCGAGAGTTTGCGTGATGTCGTCGGGGTTTTTCTTCTTCCCGGCCGTCAGGGTTGCGGCCAGAATTACGAACCCGGTGATGGCAAACTTATATCGCATCGGCTCTTCTCGATTCTAACCAAAGCCCGGCGGAACCGGTTAATTAACGCAGATGGCCGGGGGTCCATCGCAATTTAGCGGGCTCGGCGGACCGCAGGCAAGCGTTCACTTCTTCAAGCGAGCCGAAGAACCCGGCGAAGCACTGTTCAAGGCCGGAAGGACGGCGCCGGCTCTGCAGGAAATCGCGATGGCGGAACTGGTCTGTAGCGGCGACGACAGCGGTCCCCATGGGCCGGTATTCGTGCGTGCCCTGCGCCCAGGCGAGGGAGCTCGAGCGATCGATCCAGACGGCAAATCCCATGAGGGTACACCGTTATGATAAATGTGCCGATGCTGACGATCCCGAATCTGTTCACGATGGTACGGATCGCCATGACCCCTTTTATCCTGTATGCTTTGGCGCGTGGGCATTTCCTCTTCGGCGCATGGCTGTTCGGAGCGGCGGCGTTTACGGATTTGCTGGACGGCGCGGTGGCGCGGCGCTTCGGAGGGGAGTCGAAAATCGGGCTTTATCTGGATCCGATCGCCGATAAAATTCTTCTCAGCAGCATTTACATCGGGCTCGCGGCAGGTGGCGCGGTTCCCATGTGGGTGGTGGTGCTTATATTCGGTCGCGATTTTTTCATTCTGGCGCTTTCCGCCTGGGCGCTGCGCTTCACCACGTTCCGGAATCTGACTCCCAGCGTTTGGGGAAAAGCGAGCACGTTCCTGCAAATAATGACAGCCGTGGCGGTTATGGCCGCCGAAGGGTACCACGATGCGGTGCTGCGCCGTATCTGCGATGTTTTGATTTTGACCGTCGCGGGGTTCGCGTTTTTCACCGCGGCGGACTATTCGTGGCGCGGCGTGCGGTGGTTGCGACGGCGGGGCGTTGACCTGACGCTCAGCCAGGAGTAGGCTAATGGATAGCTGGACAGAACTATGAGCCGCTATGCGCCCGCGCGACATTATGTTTCCTTCGGGGCCGTCTCCATGGCCCTGGCGGGATGCTCCGTCTGGCTGGGATGGTTGCTGCAGTCTTCGATTGCGTTCGTTCCCGCCGGCTTGTTCTTTGTAACCGCCTCGATTCTGCTGGCTCTGGCTGTCCGGCCTGTAATCAAGGTTTACGACGCTCATCTCGAAATCGGCAAGCGAATCATTCCCTGGCAGGACGTTCGGCGGGTCGACCGGACAGGCTGGATCTCTCCGCTGGTCGTCAGGCTAACCCTTTACGACGATGAGACTCTGGTGCTGGTATTTCCGGGCGAAGTGGATTGCTGCAAGCATTTGCTGCGGACGCTTCGACAGATGGCCACCAGCGCGACCATCGATAACGTCCCGTACCGGCAGTACTGGGGCGAGTTGCTGGGCGTGAGCGAAGCTAAACAGCTGGCGGCGCCCCGCTATCGAGTCCTGCGCCCGGAAGATGAAGAGGAAGTGGAGCGTTTGTACTTCCTGCTGAAGACTGTGGGGCACATCGATCCGCGCAATTCCGGGGACGAACGCTGAAAAACAGTTTGAAAGGACACGCGGCGGCAGCCGCGTTCTTCCGTCCTGAAAAGCGTGGCTGTCGCCGCGTGTCCCAATGAGATTCAGACGATATGTCGCTCTGGGCTTTTTGGCCCTGATTGTGGCTTTGTACGCTTTTTCCGGGCGAATTCTATGGGCTATGGGCTCCGTCCTGGTGGACGCGGAAAGCCCCCGGAAAGCGGATGTGGTGCTCGTACTCGGCGGGGAATGGAGCGGACGGCGCGTCCTGAAGGGCGCGGAACTGGTTCGCGAGGGATTCGCGCCCAGGCTCGTGATCAGCAGCGGACCGCTGTTTTACGGGCGTTCGGAGAGTGAAATGGCGGCCGAATTCGCGGTCAGCCAGGGTTTTGATCGCGCCTCTATGATCTGCGTCCCGTGGACTAACAACAGCACCAATGACGAGGCACGCACGGTTAGCCCGATGCTGCGGAAAATGGGCGTGCATTCGGTCTTACTGGTGACCAACCCAAGCCATACGGGTCGCGCCGCGCGGCTCTTTCGCAGAGTGGCGCCAGACCTGGAATTTCACCCGGTGGCGGCGCCGGACCCGAAATGGTGCGGCGGCCGCTGGTGGACTCAGCGGGAGTGTGAAAAAACCTGGTTTTACGAAGCGATCAAGACTGTGACGAATCCATTTGGGATCTGACACCCGGCGTGTTCTCCCCGCCGTTTCGCGACGAGTACGAGTCGCGGAGAATGGTGATCGCCTCCCGCATGGCCTGGGCGGATTGAACGATACGCTCGGCCTTCAACACACAATACGTGCAGCGAAACAGGTGCTGCTCCAGTTTGACCACCGGGATTGAGCCGGGCGGTCCAAGACGGCCTCGAACATAGCGATCGAGTTTCTCATCGGAAGGGTGTATGACTGCCATTGATTATCAGATCGGCAGTTCGAGGAAAATGCAATAGGGTGAAGCCCGCCGATCGAAGCAGCTTGCGCTTACTTAGCCGGGCGAAAGGCCGCAAACTCCGCCACCACCTGCTTCGCTTCACGCTTCCGATGCAATTGCGACAGCACCTCGGCATACCTCTTTGCAATCAGGCCCGCAATGGCCGGGGGATGGTTTAAGGCCCGAAGGGTGTCCAGCGCCTTGCCGTAGAAGCCAGCTGACGCCTCAAGATCGTGAGCATGTTCTTCGATTACCGCCGAGTTAATCAGCGCTGCCGCCACCGGTATCGAATTCGCCGCGAAATGATTGCTCATAATCGACAGAGCCTGGCGCGCATAGTCGCGCGCCCTGGAAAAATCTCCGCTGGCTACCGATAAATCCGCAAGACTCGACAGTACCAGGCCCGTTTGTGGATGGTAGTCGCCGTAGAACCCGCGCGAAATACTCAGCTGGCGCGTCCAAAGTTCCTCCGCCAGGCTCGTTTTGTCCTGCAAACGGTAAAGACTCGCCAGCGATCCGAGCGCCAGCGCGACGATATCGGGCGTTGCGCGATTATTATTCTCCGTCAGGGCCAACGCTTTTTTCAGAAGCGGTTCCGCGCGGGCATAATTACCCTGGTCCAGCCACGTCTCTCCCAAACCTCTGATCGCGCAGGATTCGACGATCGCGTCGTCATGGCTCTCCGCCAGCTTGATCGCATCGTTCCACTGCGAAGCGCTCCGCGTCCATTGCCGTTCCTGGCGATCGAGGTCGGCGAGTCCCATCAGCGCGCTGAATCGGGTACGCCATGAAACGTCGCTCAGATCCAGTGCCTGTTCAAAGAGCGGGCGTGCTTCAGCGCCCCGGTCCTGTTCGCGAAGCAGGTCGCCGAGACTGCTTAGAAGCGCGGCGCGCCGCTGGTTATCGGGTTCGCTCCCGAGACCTTCGCGAAGCACCGACTCGGCTCCTCGATAGTCGCCATGAATATGCAGATCGCGGGAAACCTGAAGAGGATCCGCGGCCCGCAAATTCAACACGAAGCCACCCACAAAGAACATTGCTTTTACTGCCTTGACACCGCCGAGTCCCACAACCGAGTCCTTTCAGGGCTGTTAGCCGCCCTCGAACGGGGCCGAAGCAAGCGGCAGTCCAAAGCGGGAAAGGTGAGTGGGTTGGTTGGGTCTAAGGAGTATTGAATCTCTCGACGAGAAACCGGCTTGTGAAGGATGCTACCTGTGTTCTAACATCGCCAGGCCATTATGTTGAGCCATTACCTGTAAGGCGGCGGCAATTTGATCCGATGTGCCGCGCACTACAATGGCCGAGGGTTGTGTCAGCTGGTACGCCTGTTGAATGTGCGTCTCGGCTTTGATGGATGTTACGGCGGCAATCAGGGCCTGCGGCGTGGCATTGCTCAGAAAAAATATCCGTGTAACATCGTCCGCGTTCGGGGTCTCGTAGACTTGAGTTCCCTGAGCGGCCGGCTGTGCCAGCTGCTGGATCAGCCATTCGCAGCGTGCGATCTCGCTTGCGGGCCCCCGCAGTGTCAGGGCGTGAAGGTCGGTATAGACGAATACCTTCTGAATGATGCCTACCATGCGAAGGACGGTCATGATTTGCTGCGTACCTTGCTGGGTCGCGCCGTTGGTCAGATAATTCACGCGCGCGGTTTCCCCGGTCTTAGCGTTGGGACCATAGCCTTTTACGGCGCCGGTGTAGACACGAGGCGTCGCATCCAGCTTCGCGGTCACCGGAACATTCAGCTGATCGACAATCCATTCGGCAAAAGCCAAATCGGCCGAACTTGCGCGGATCACCATCGCCTGGCGCTCAGAATAGTTGAATACTTTCGCGATATCGGCTACAGTACGCAGCGTGGTCAGCATCTCCTGGGCTTCAAGGTTAGTAGTCACATTAGCCAGGAAGTTGACCCGCACCACATCGTCACCGGTGGGCAAAGTGTATTGAAGCAGGGCATTTTCATTGCCGGGTGTGTCCAACTGAGTGAGTATCCACTGAGCCATGACGACCTGCGCTGCCGGACCCTGAAACTGGATGGTCTGCTGAGCTTCGAGAATCGTTACCTGCGGGATGTCGGCAACGGTCCTGATAATGGTAGCGGCTTCCTGCATGCTCTTCTGAGTGACCGGGCTGGTGAAGTGAAACACCGTCTGCGCATGCGCAGCCGCACAAAAGAACAGCGACGCAATTGCTACTGAAAATTGCTTTCTCATGGGACAACTCCTGAGATCAAAGACGCCTAAAGCGGCGACGGTGTGCAGAAGATTCCCGTTAACGGGTTTCCAGAACCGCGTAGCTTTCGGAATTACACACATACACCGAGCGGAACAGATTCAACGGCAACAGGCCGGAGACGCCGGGTTCGTTCCTTTCCGGGATGGCGACAGCGGTACCGCTCCAGATGCGCCGCCCTTCGATCAGGAGTTTGCGATAAACGATACCCACGGGCTGCGAACCGGCCAGGGTCCGAAGCGTGAAGCCACTTTCGGTGCTCTCCGGCCTGACGCCGAAAAGAATCACGCTTTCGGCGCCGGAGTCGAGAACCAGATCGCCAAGGCTGGTGGCGACCGCGGCCCTGCCGTCAACCACGCGAAACGGGGCGCGGTGTCCGCTTGCTTCCTGCCGGCCGAATTCGAGGCGTTTGCCGCGCAAATCGAGAAGATAATCGAAGCGAGACAGAAATCCCTGACCGAGGATTCCCCGAATGCCGAACTCAAGATGGTGGACGGCGTCCATGCCCGTAAAGAGAAACATCTGGCGATCCGCCCGGGCTCCATCCAGTTCTACCTCCACACCATCGATGCCGGTAGCGGCGATGGTGCCGACCGAAGAGGTCAGCTCGGTTCGAAACGCCGCCGCCAGCCCAATGGAACGGGCGAGGCGGGGCTCAATGTGATTCGATGTGGTGGCGGTGTCGACAAGAAATCGATACGGTCCGTGGCCGTTGACAAATACGCCGTTAACGACCGGAAGTCCCTGCACAACCTCGATTTTGACCGCGACCGCAAGCTGGCCGACGGACACGACGAGAAGGCAAATTCGCGCGCAGATACCGATCGGGACACCCGGCATTGCCCTACGTTACAGCTTTATTACAAAAATTACAATAGTGTTACAGAAAGAAACGCGGCCGCTTCCGCCGCAGGCAGAAGATGAGCCCCATCCCCCCCGGAAACAGCAATGTCTCGGATGGTTCCGGGACGTTAGCCGCGCTTGAGGCACCGGTCATGGAAGTAACGTTGCCCAGGCTGTCGATGTCGAGCGTGACCTGGCTGGTGTTATAGCCATCGAGAGAAGTCGCTCCGGCGGGATTGAGGGCGGAGGCGATGATTTCCACTTCATACGTGCCATTGAAGTCGTAAGCGGTATTTCCGGTGAAAAAGAAAAACCCGGAGGGGTCGAAGCCGAGGTCGGTGAGCTCAAGGTTGGCGACCTGAAGATCCTGGGAGATCGCCTGGCTTGTGATAGTGCCGGCAGCGCATGACGCGGCCGCACCAAACGCGAGCGTGAGGATCGCGGCAAATCGCGTCAAAAGGTGTTTCATATTCGTCTCGGGAGCCTTTCCAGACCTGGGCTAACACAGTGTCGCGTGATTCGGCAAGGGGATGCAAGCCCTTGTCCCAAAATGGAACACGTCAGTTCGCTACGGTGATCAGCGCCGCCGCGGACGCCACTCCACCGATGGATACCACCAGATTGCGATCGCCGGTGGGAACCTGTGGGATAGTGAAATTCACCTGATACAGTCCCACCAGGGTGGGAGTCAGGCCGATATAGAGCACTTTGGCCTGGGTGCCGTTGACAGTGACGGTCACGGGAGTTCCTGTCACGGGGGATAAACCGTTGGGCGAAGCCACCCCGCTCATCAAAGGTCCGGCTGCATTCACGGGCCTGCCGCCATTGAAATAGCCGACGACGTTATCCCCGATATGCGCTGGGGCGCTGGCCGAATTCACGCTGAAATCGGCGTTCTGCACAACGGCGCGGTTGCTGCCATAAAGGAAGATGGCGGGCGTTGCGGCGGCGGGAATGGTGATTGCAGCCGTGTTGCTCAGGGTGGTTCCGCTGGTAACTACCACCGAAGCCAGACCCGGTTTCGCGTCCCACGGCATCTGCGCGTTAATCTGACCCGAGCTCATGAAGAACAGCGGCGCGTTTTCACTATTAATGGAGACGCTGGTGGAAAGCAGTGTGGTCGGCAAGGGAAGAAAGTTGGCCTGGGTGGACCCGCTCGGCACGAATCCGCTGCCATACAGAGCGAATATGCTGCCAGGAGGCACGGAGGCCGCGGCGCCGCTCGCCGCACTGGTAAACGAGAGACCAGGGAAGGTCATGGTGGAATGACCATTCACGATGAACACGGTGGACGTGTTGGCGACAAAGGCCGCGAAGTCCGCCGCATTCGCAGCTGTCATGGAGAAGCCGACATTCCATGACGCGCCCGAAGGATCGGTCACCGACCCACTGAAGAAGCATTGCTGAGAACCCAATGAGTATTTTCCGGTCACAGTATCGGCAGTAGCCGTTCCATTGGGGGTGCTTAACCATTTTGGGGGTTCCAGCGGAAATCGGTCATTCCGAAGACTGTGTACCGCTTCCTTACGGTCGCGGCTCGGAATGTTGGTATTGATTTCAGAGCA